>Ga0335083_10003767_pt1 | contig 19493 bp, 19 predicted proteins | sample Lox_Sample_42_FD_206716 | JGI IMG/M metagenome (GOLD analysis project Ga0335083, IMG submission 206716) | Soil microbial communities from Loxahatchee National Wildlife Refuge, Florida, United States - Lox_Sample_4.2 | ecosystem: Environmental > Terrestrial > Soil > Wetlands | place: USA...
CCCGCGCAGCTACTTCCGCCTCTACGCCGACCTCAGCGACGAGGAGGCCGAAGCGACCGCGCGCTCGATCTGGCGGCGCATCAATCTCGTCAACCTTCACGAGAACATCCTGCCGACGCGGCCGCGGGCCGACCTCATTCTCACGAAAGGCGCGAGCCACCGCATCGAGGAAGTGGCGCTAAGGCGGCTATGAAATCGGCGAAGCGGATTTCGATTGCTGCGGCGGCGATCTTCGGACTCGTGTCGGTCGCGGCGGCCGGGCCGCCGGAATGCAGCGGCAGGGATCTGAGCCATGTCGCCGGACTCGCCGAGGCCAGGGCGAAGCGGGCCGACGGCCTCGTCAACGCGGACGGGCTCTTGTGGCGGGTGGACAAGCCCGGCGTCGCGCCGTCCTACCTGTTCGGGACGATCCACTCGACCGACGATTCCGCCATCGCGCTCGCCCGGCGCGCGGCCCAAAACATCGAAGGCGCCAAGGTGGTGGCCACCGAGCTCGGCGGGCCAATGGACTCCGCCGCCAAGGCCGATATCGGCGCAGCGATGCTGGGACGCGCGCTCGACCGCGACCATGACACGCTGGAATCAGTGCCGGCGAAGGACCGCTCGGCGGTCGAGAAGCTTGTGGCGGACCAGGGCCTGCCGACCGCGTTCGCCCATCACCTGAAGCTGTGGTTCCTGGCGGTCCTGACGGCGATGCCCGCCTGCGAGACCAAGCGGGAGGCGCTGAACCTGCCGGAAGTGGACCAGTATCTCGCCGAGACGGCCAAAGCGGCGGGGGTCAAGGTCGTCGGCCTCGAAACCGCGGACGAGCAGCTCGACGCCTTCTCGCAGATCAGCCCCTCGACCGCCGCGGCGCTGCTCGCGGTCGCGGCGCGCGATCCGGCGCTCAACGACGACGTCTACGCGACGATGCTGAAGCTTTATGTTGAGAGCCGGCCGGCGGAGATCCTGCCGATTGCGGATGTCGTCGGCGAGATGACCGAAGCCGAGCGCGCCGCGCAGGACGAGTTCACGCGGGTGCTGCTTGTCGGGCGCAATGCGGTCATGGCGGAACGCGCCGAGCCGCTGCTCAAGCAAGGCGGCGCCTTCATCGCGGTAGGAGCGTTGCACCTCGTCGGCGAGGACGGACTCGTCGAGCGCCTACGCAAGGCGGGCTATACGGTCACGAAGCTGTGGTAGTTGTAGGCGCGGCGACGCCCTCACGAAGCTCACCCGTGCGGGGGATCGCCCGAAGGTCGGAGGTGGGGCAAGCGCTGCTAAAAGCGAACAGTGCCCTCCGGCTGGATTTCGGCAACTTGCTTCTCAGACGCGCCCCGCATTGCGGATTGCCCGAGGTCCCTTGGTGGTCACAGACAGTCATAGGAACCGCGCATCCTCCGCCGCCTTGCGGCCGAAGAACAACGCCGAGATGACAGAAATTGCGAAACTACAAACATTTTCTTTCTGATTATCGTAACATCTGCTACAGTGCTCCCCGTCGCCCCCAACAGGGATCGCAGATGTCTGACGCCGCCGAAACCGAACGCCCCAGCGCCCCGCGCGACCGATCCGCCGCCGCCCGCCACGTTGCGCGCGTGAAAAAGGCCGAGCGGGAAGCCCGCATCGTCAACCTCTTGAACGGAGGCGCCTGCGTCTCGGAGATCGCCGCCCGCGAGGGCGTGACCGAGCGCCACATGCGCCGGCTGCTCGAGACGATCATGGAGAAGCGCATGCCGGCGGCGCCCGCCCAGTTTGTCGCAACCCAGGTCTCACGTCTGCATGAGGCGCTGCTCGTCTCGTACACCGCCATGTCGGGCGCCAATCTCCAGGCGGTCGACCGCGTGGTGAAGATTGTGCGCGAGCTCGACCGCTACCATGGGCACGAGCCGCCCGCGCGGCCCATGAAGCCGAAGCCGCGCAAGCTCGCGTCCCAGCGGCCGCTGGCGCTTGCAGGTCCGGAATCGGGTCGGACGCAAATGGCGCCGCAACCCATTGAAAAGCCCCGATTCGCGGACATGAATGGCAATGTCCAGCTGGAGCTTGTGGAAGGAGAGGAGGCCGCGAGCTAAGTCGCGCCAGCTCCCCTTTTCCTGACCCCGACGCACATCACTCCCCGTAGGGCGTCCAGATGTTCTTCACCTGACACGCGCGGCGCAAGAACTCGCGGCCCTCCGCCTTCGTCCAGTCGATCGCGGATGAGCTCGTCCAAGTGGCCTTGAGATTGCCGGCCGACAAAGCCTCGACCTTGGCCGCGCCCTCGGCGTCGCCGACGTACCACACCGCGTCGACGCCGTCATGCTCGGCGAGCGTGACGCTGAGCGCATTCGCCTCGCCCGTCACGATATTGACGACGCCGGCGGGAACGTCGGAGGCGTCGAGGACGGTGTAAAAATCGGTCGCGCTCAAGGAATGCGCGGACGACGGGACGGCGACGACGCAATTGCCCATCGCAATCGCCGGCATGACGAGCGAGACGAAGGCGAGGAGCGGCGCCTCGTTCGGGCAGACGATTCCCACCACGCCCCAGGGCTCGTTCATGGCAAGCGTGACGAAGCGCGAGCGCGTCGCATGGACGGCGCCGTCAAACTTGTCGGCGAAGCCCGCATAGAAGAAGGCGCGGCGGATCGCGGCGTCGACCTCGGCGTCGGCCGCTCTTCCCGACGCGCCGCTCATGGCGCTTAGGCGCCGCGCGAACTCGTCGGCCCGCGCGCTCAAATTCTCGGCGACGTAGTAGAGCACCTGCGCGCGATTGTGCGCCGTCGCCGCGCCCCAGGAAGCAGCCTTCCCCGCCGCCTCGACGGCGTTGCGGATGTCCTTGCGGTTGCCCAAGCCGGCCAGGCCGACCTCGTAGCCCTTGGGATCGAGCACGGCGTAGCTGTAGCCGGAGTCCGGCCGCGTCTGCTTGCCCCCGACGTACATTTTCGCCGTCCGGTCGATGTCGGTGCCGTCGCCGACGGGGGCCGCGCCGGGAAAGACGCTCGGCGCGCCCGCCTTGGCGTAGCGCTTTCCGGCCGCGTCATCGACGACGACGCGATATTCAAAAATTCCCTCGCGGCCGCCCTCGCGCCCGAACCCGCTCTCCTTGTAGCCGCCGAAGCCCGAGGCGGCGTCGAACATGTTGGTCGAATTAATCCAGACCACCCCCGCCTTGATGCGGGCTGCAACCTCTAGCGCCCGGTTGACGTTCTCGCTCCACACCGAGGCGGCGAGGCCATAAGCCGTGTTATTGGCGAGCGCCACCGCCTCGTCCGGCGTGCGGAAGGTCGTCGCGACCAGAACCGGGCCGAAGATCTCCTCGCGCATGAGGATCGAGGCCGGCTCAACGCCGGTGACCAGCGTCGGCGGATAGAAGCAGCCGCGCTCGGGCAGCGCATCGTCGGCGCGCCAGAACTCGAGCCCCTCCTCAGCGCCTTCCCGCATGAGGCGCTCAATGCGCTGAAGCTGGGTCGGCGCGACGATCGCGCCGACGTCGGTCGACTTGTCGAGCGGGTCGCCAACGCGCAGCTTGCCCATCCGCGCGCGCAGTTTTGCGTACAGCGGCTCGGCGACGCCTTCGGCGACGAGCAGCCGCGAGCCCGCGCAGCAGACCTGCCCCTGGTTGAACCAGATCGCGTCGACGACGCCCTCGACCGCGCTGTCGAGATCGGCGTCCTCGAACACGATGAACGGCGATTTGCCGCCGAGCTCGAGCGAGAGCTTCTTGCCCGTTCCCGCCGTCGCCTTGCGGATCAGACGCCCGACCTCGGTCGAGCCCGTGAAGGCGATCTTGTCGACGCCAGCGTGCTGAACGAGCACGGCGCCTGTCGCGCCGTCGCCGGTCACGATATTGACGACGCCGGCCGGCAGGCCCGCCTCGACGCAAACTTCCGCGAAGGCGAGCGCGGTGAGCGGCGTATATTCGGCGGGCTTCAGCACGACCGCGTTGCCCGCCGCGAGCGCGGGCGCGACCTTCCAGGCGAGCATGAGCAGCGGGAAGTTCCACGGGATGATCTGCCCGCACACGCCGACCGGCTTCGCGCCCGGAAACTCGCTGTCGATGAGCGAAGCCCAGCCCGCGTGATGGTAGAAGTGTCGCGCGACGAGCGGAATGTCGATGTCGCGCGACTCGCGGATCGGCTTGCCGTTGTCGATCGTCTCCAGCACGGAGAGAAAGCGTTCGCGCTTCTGTGCGTTGCGCGCCAGCGCATAGAGATGGCGCGCGCGCTCGTGTCCACTGAGCGCCGCCCATTTGCCCTGCGCCTTGCGTGCGGCCGTGACGGCGGCGTCGATATCCTGCGGCGATCCCTGCGTCACGCCCGCGATGCGCTGGCCGGTCGCCGGATTGAAGACGTCGAAAAGCGCGCCGGGCTTCGTGAACTTGCCGCCGATGAAATGGCCGAAGCCGACTTTATGCCTCTCAAGCCATGCGAGGACGTGCTCGCTCCCCTCGGGCGCGGGGCCGTAGTCCATCGACTTCAGGATGTCCTTGATGAGCGCCATGAAAAATCCTCACGCCATCGCGTGGCGGTGGGCGGCCGAATAGCGGCCGGTCGCATAGTGGTCGAGCTGGCGCTCGATGTCGGTGAGCAAGCCGCTTGCGCCGACGCGGAACAGGTCCGGTTGCATCCAGGGCAGACCGAGCTCCTCCTTCATGAGGATCGCCCATGCCAGCGCATCTTTGGCGACGCGCAAGCCTCCCGCCGGCTTGAAGCCGATGTCGACGCCGGCGCGCTCGCGATAGGCGCGGATGGCCCGCACCATGACGAGGCTCACGGGCAAGGTGGCGTTGACGTCCTCCTTGCCGGTCGAGGTCTTGATGAAGTCGGCGCCCGCCTGCATGGCGACCATGCTGGCGGCATAAACGTTGCGCAAAGTCTTGAGGTCGCCCGTGCCGAGGATCGCCTTTAAGTGCGCCGGCCCGCACGCCTCGCGCATCGCGGCGACCTCGTCGTAGAGCGCGCTCCAGTCGCGCCCCAGCACGTGCGCGCGGGTGATGACGATGTCGATCTCGCGCGCCCCCTCGGAGACCGCGTAGCGGATTTCCTCTAGCCTGAGCTTCAGCGGCATGAGGCCGGATGGAAAGCCGGTCGCGACCGAAGCGACCGGAATGTCCGTTCCCTCGAGCGCCCGGACGGCCGGGGCGACCATGGTCGGATAGACGCAGACGGCGGCGACGGTCGGCGCGTCGTCGAGGCCGAGCGCGGCGAGCAGCTCCTCGCTCAAGGGCCGCCGCGCCTTGGCGCAGAGGCGCCGCACGCGCGCGGGCGTGTCGTCGCCCGAAAGGGTCGTGAGGTCGATGCAGGTCAGCGCCTTAATAAGCCAGGCGGCCTGATACTCCTTCTTGACCGTGCGGCGGGTGGTCAGCGTAGCGGCGCGACGCTCGACCGCGCTCGCGTTGACCCCCACACTCTCGAACCAATCGGCATCGAGCGGCGCGCCAGGGTTGCGCGGCCGGTTATGGCCGGGCGAGAGCTTATTCCTGATCTGGTCCATCAAAAGCCGCCCCGTCTCAAGCGGGAAGCGGCCAAAATGTCCGAGCCGAACGCCGAATTCAAGGCCGGCGGGAAAGAGCGTGGGAGGCCCAGGCGTTTGGAGTTGCAGAATGAGGGTTTTCAGTCGTTCAGGACCGACTTTGGCGTCGTCCCGTCGATTAGCCGGGCAGCGCCATCCCTGCGGCCAAACTCGCGATGAAGATCAGAACAAAGGGAATCCAAGTCCCTATCGCGCTGCGGAACATATCGTAGCTGCGCTCGAAGATCGGCGCGACGACACCGCCGTCGAGGACGATCACAAGGCCCGTCATGACCGCCGCCCTCAGCGCCGGATCGAAATCCGGGGCGAGCCGGACGTGCACGGCCGAGACGAGGAACGCCAGGACCGGCGCAGCGAACAAGTGGACGCGCAAGGTGATCTCGATAGACCAGAGCTTGCGTCCGAGGGCGATGACGGCGCCGCACGCGCCCCAAAGGACAAGGGTAAGCCCCACGAGATAGACCCAGACCATGGGAGCTCTCTTCCCGACGCGCGCAGCCTACCGCGTTGGCCCGAGCGCGATTTGATTTACGCGAATTGACATTGACATTCGATTTTTCTACAATGATAGAATTAAGCAGGTTCGTCGCATGCCCGGAGGTTCGTCGCATGCGTGAAAGCGCCGCCGAAGATATCGCGCGTTACGCCGACATGCTTGCGGCTTTGGGCACCGAGCCAAGGTTGCGGATCATTCGCCTCTTGCTTGCCGCGCATCCCGAGGGGCTCGTGGTCGGCGAGATCGGCGCGGAGCTTGGCATTCCGCCTTCGACCCTCTCGCATCACCTCGACAAGCTGAAAAACGAGGGCCTCGTGACGGTCCGTCGCGAGAGCACCTTCCTTCGCTACACCGCAAGGACCGAGACGCTTGAGGAAATCGTCGGATTTCTCTTCGCCGAGTGCTGCACCCGCAACAAGGCCATTCGTCCCCAAGCGATCACCTGCGCCTGCCCATGAGGAGGAGCGCCATGCCAAAAGTCGATATCAAGGAAGTCGTGCGTGAACGCTACGGCGAGATTGCGCGAAATGTTCAAGGGCCAGGGTCGTCCTGCTGCTACGACGGCGAGGCGGGGTCCTGCCGGATCTCGGCCAATCTTTATGCCGAGGACGAAACCGGGTCGCTGCCGGAGGCAGCCGTGTTCGCTTCGCTCGGCTGCGGCAACCCGACGGCTCTCGCCGAGCTTAAGCAAGGCGAGACCGTTCTCGATCTCGGCTCGGGCGGCGGCATCGACGTGCTGCTCACGGCCCGTCGTGTCGGCCCGTCCGGCAAGGCCTATGGCCTCGATATGACGGACGACATGCTCGCGCTCGCGCGCACGAACCAGCGCAAGGCGGGCGCCGAAAACGTCGAATTCCTCAAGGGCGAGATCGAGCACATTCCGCTGCCGGACAACTCCGTTGACGTGATCATTTCGAACTGCGTCATCAATCTCTCGGCCGACAAGGACCGCGTCTTGCGCGAGGCGTTCCGTGTGCTCAAACCCGGCGGGCGTTTCGCTGTGTCCGACGTCGTCACGCGGGGGGAAATCCCCGAAGAAGTCCGCCGCGACGTGCTGCTTTGGGCTGGCTGCATCGCCGGCGCGCTCGACGAGAACGACTACCGGATGAAGCTCGCCGCCGCCGGCTTCGAGGCCATCGGCGTCGAGCCGACGCGGGTCTATGAGATCGAGGACGCGCGCGAGTTTCTGACCGGCAAGGGCGTCGACGTGGACGCCATCGCCCCGGCCGTCGACGGCAAATTCATGAGCGCGTTCGTTCGGGCGCGCAAACCGGCGAAGGCGATGGCCTCGAGGGCCGACGCCTGCTGCGCCCCGACCTGCTGCGATTCATGAACCGGCACGACCGAGCCGCATTTGCCGAGAGCATTCCTCCAGCTGTCCTCCTCATTGTCGCGTGTGCGCTTTGGGGAGCGGCGACGGTGGTCAACAAGGCCCTACTGGCGTCACTGCCACCCTTGACGCTACTCTTCCTTGAGCTCGCGTCGAGCGTCACTGCGCTATGGGCGATCTTGAGCTTCAGCCGCGTCCAGTTGCCGCCGCCGCTGCTCCTTTGGCCGATTGTCGCTCTCGGCGTGCTCAACCCCGGCATCGTCTACGCCCTCGCTCTCATGGGCCTTGCTCGCGTCTCGGCGAGCGTGACAACGCTGTTGTGGGCAGCGGAGCCGGCGATGATCCTCACCCTTGCGGCTGTCATGCTGCGCGAACCGGTGAGCTCGCGGCTGTTGATGGTAATGGCCGTTGGTTTCGTGGGAGTTCTTCTTGTCGCCGACCTGGCAGGCGGCGGTGATAGTGGTCAAAACTCCCCGTCTGGTGTCGTGCTGCTTCTGCTAGCCGTCCTTTGCTGCGCTTTTTACACTGTGCTCTCCCGGGCGCTGAGCGGAAGCGCCGACCCACTGGCGATCGTCGCAATCCAACAAACGGCGGGGCTGGCTTGGACTGCGGCGCTACTCGCGGCGCGATTCGACAATACGGGAATGAGCGACGTCATTGCTATCCCCACCTCGCAACTGGCGACTGCGGCTTTGGCGGGTCTGATGTACTACGCGATAGCTTACTGGCTCTATTTAACGGCCTTGCGGTTCGTCCCTGCGGCCGTCGCGGGAGCCTACTTCAACGCCATCCCAGTGTTTGGAGTGGGGCTCGCCATCGTCTTTCTTGGCGAGTCCCTCACGACGCTCCAATGGGCGGGGGCGGTCGCGGTCATGCTGTCTGTCGCCGGACTCGCAAATTTGACCAGCAATGCGGGCGCCAAGCCGATCGGTGGCGGTATGGACGGCAGATGGAAGGCCAGATTGCTTGCCGATTCTCCTTTTGAACAAAAGGCCAAGCGCCGCGATTTTGAATGAAGTCAGTGCCCAGTATCCTTGGCCTGCAATGGCGCAGAGCGCGGTCGCGGTTATGTCAGTCCAACCCTGTCTTGGCGTGGTCCTCCACCGAAACCAGCCGGCCGTCGCGCAGACGGAATATCCGGTCGAAGCGGCGGAGAATCGTCTCGTCGCGGGTGACGACGAGGATCGCCGCGTCCTGATCGAGCGCGATGCGGCGCAGGAGATCCATGACCGCGCCGGCGCGTGCGGAATCGAGCGGCGCGGTCGGCTCGTCGGCGAGAATGATGCGCGACCGATTGGCGAGCGCGCGCGATGGCCACCCGCTGCGCTTCGCCGCCCGAAAGCTCTGCCGGCATCGCCCTCTTGCGATGGCCGACTTCGAGATAGTCGAGGAGCGCGTCGGCGCGCTCGCGGGCGGCCGGCCAGGAGGCGCCAGCGAGCTGCAAGACCTCGATCAAGTTTTCGGCCGCGTTGAGGAACGGCAGCAGGTTCGCAGTCTGGAAGATGAATCCGAAGCGCGTTCGACGCGCCAAAAGGCCGGACCCGGCGCAACGCCGAAGAGCGCCGACGCCTGCTGCGCGCCGACCTGCTGCGGGGCGTGACCTCGCTCGAACGATCGTCGTCCGGCACGCTTCCCGCGCGCCGGACGAAATCGCTCAGGCGCTGAATTCCCAAGACTTGAAACTTGTGCTTCTCGCCGCGCCGGGCGCGGCGGCGATCTTGCGGATGTCGCCCCAGGTTTGCTTGTAGTTCGGTATCACAAGCTCGTTGACGCCGGGCGAGACGACATTTCCCTGCACGCCCGTCGGATAGGCGAACAGCATGAAGGTCTGTTTTCGCTTGGCGGTCGGCGTCGGATACGCGATCGCCTGCGTCGCGCCGTTGTCGTTGTACACCTCCACCAGGTCGCCCTCGGACAGCCCGAGGTCCTTCATGTCGTCCGGGTTCATCTGGATGAACGGGTATGGCCAGCGATCCATCACAAGGTCTTCCTGCTGGTCCAGATAAGCGCTCTGCCAGACTCGGTTGGCGCGACCATTGTTGATCAGGAAGGCGAACTTCTTCGATTCCTCCTCCTTGCCCGGCGCCTCAAGCCCCCGCCAAGGAGCGTCCATGAACCGCGCCTTGCCGTCCTCCGTGGAGAAGACCCCGTCGGAATAGAGGCGCTGAGTGCCGACGAGCTTGCCGTCTTGAAACCCGGTCGCCGGCTCCTGCACGCCGTTGGTGCCCATCGCCCGCAATCGGTCGTAGGTGACGAATTCGCCTCCCTTGGCGTGCTTGTTGTAGCCGTCCATAAAGGCGTCTTCCTCGGTCTTCCAATCGAAGCCTTTGAACTTGTTCGCGATGTCCGCGTGGCCCATTTCGCGGAAGACGCGCTCAAGGTTGTTGGCGAGGCGCGCCGCGATCAGACAGTCCGCCATCGCCTGACCCGGCGGGTCCATATAGCGCTCGGTCAGCCGCAGCCGCCTTTCGCCGTTCATGGACGTGAGGTTCATTTCGCCCGCGGTCGCGGCTGGCAAGACGACGTGGCAGGCCTGTCCGATCTTGGTCGGGACGATGTCGACGTCGACCGCGAACAGACCGCCCGCTTTGATCGCCGCGACGATCGCGTCGACCATTCCCTTTCGGTCTCCATAGGCCACGGCCGACATCGCGTCCTTCACCTTGTCCGTGCGCTTCTTGTAAGCCTGTTTGAACTTGTCCGCGTTGAGCGTCGTCTTGTAGTGGTCGCAGGCCCAGATATGGTGCACTGCGCCCTTTCCGTCGATCAGAAGCTGGTCGACATAGGGCGCTGGGCGCGGACCCGGATAGTCGGGCCGCACGTAGCCTTCCTGATGCCCGCCGAGGCGAACGACGCCCCCGCCCAACTGACCGATATTGCCGGTGGCCAGCGCAATATTCACCAGCGCGCCGTTGGTGCGGTAGTTGTCGTTTCCCCAGATAAGGCCTTTCTCGTAGCCGAACATGACCCGGCGGCGTTTGCCGCCTTCCTTCGGCATGGCGATCCATTCCGCCGCCTTGACGATGTCGCTTGAATCGAGACCGGTGATCTTCGCCGCGTCTTCAACCGAGGTCCGGCATCCTTCGACAGCGCCTTCGAACGACGTCAGATGACCCGGCATCGCGGGAGAATCGCCGCGCGCCGGATAGAGCGGCGGACGATTCGGCGCCGTCCGCAAAGTGCTCTTCTCGATGAAGTCCTCCTGCACCCAACCTTTGTCGGCGATGTAGGTGAACAGCGCATTGAACAGCGCCAGATCCGTGCCGGAATTGACCGCCAGGTGCAGCACGTTGTCCTTGCCGGCGGCCACCTCGCAGGCGTTGACGGTCACGGTCCGGCGGGGATCGACGATGATGATGCGCGCCGCCGCGCGCGGCTCGTCGGCCATGAGCTTTTTCTTCTTGTCGAGCGTCGCGCCCTGCAGATTCGGAATCCAGTGATTGAGGAAATAGTTGGTCTGGGTTTCGAGCGCGTTCGTGCCGACAGCCATGATCGTGTCGGCGAGCTCCGCATCCTCGTAGCAATTGTTGAGTTCGCCGACGCCCATGTCACGCGTCGCGTGCACCTCGGAATTGTACGCCGGACGATTATGGATGCGGATGTTCTTGATTTTCATCGCGCCGAAATAGAGCTTGCCGGTGCCCCAGGTGTTCTCGTACCCGCCGCCGGCGCCGCCGTGGTCGAAGGCGGAGACGAACAAGGCGTCCTCCCCCTGATCGGCGATGACCGCCGCGGTGACCCGCGCGACGAGGTCGAGCGCGTCGTCCCAGCTCGTCGGCTGCATCTGTCCGTAGCGCCAAACCAGGGGCTCGGTGAGCCGCTGCTGTTGGGTTGAGCGAGCCTCGGAGTACGACTCCTCGGCCATGCGCGCGCCGCGAATGGACCCGAGGCCAGAGTTCACGCTGCAAGCCGGGTCGGGCTTGACGACGAGATTGACGTCCCTTCCGTCCTGCTTGACGATGTTGTACATCGACGGGGAATACCAGTTCGGCGTCATCGGCGGTTGCTGCTTCGAGAGATCGACGCCGAACTTGTTCTGCGACGGAGCGAAGCCGCCCTGCTGGCTGACGTCCCAAGTGTAAGCGTGGTAGCCGCAACCGACGATGCAGAACTGGCAGACGACGTTGTGCTCCTTGGCGTCGGGCGGGATGATCGGGAGCTGGCCGATGTGGCGCTTGAATGTCATGGATCAGCCCTCCAGCACGTTTGAGAGGCGGCCGTACAGGAGTTCGTCGAGGCCGTTCGCGTAGATGTCGCCAGTTGAATCGACCCGGAGCAGATATTGCGCGAGATTTGCGGTCGCATGTCCCCAAATCTGCTGCCCGCCGTTCTCGCAGTCGAAGCGCGAGTAATGGCCGGGGCAGTTCAGGGTCCTGTCGGACGCGTTGTAGGACATCGGAAACCCCTTGTGGGGGCAGATGGTGGTGAATCCGACGATATCGCCGTCGGGGCCGACTCCGCCGGGAACCTTCGTCCCGAGCTTGATGAGCACGCCGGGCGCATCGGCGTCCGGATAGGCGACCGCCAGAGGCTCGTTGGACTTGAGTTGCTTGACGTTCGCAAGCCGGTTCGAGGGATAGGCGACCCGCGCAAGCTGCGGCTCGGCCTTCGCCCGTTGCGGAACGACGCTTGCCGCGGCGGCCCCGGCTGCGGCGACGCCCGCCCCACCGAGAAACCAGCGGCGACCCATATCGACCTTGCGGTCGCACCGATTGGCACGCTCGTCCATGGCCTAACCTCCCCATCCGCGCTATGCGACGACCGTCTGCTCTGCGAGCGTCGCGTAACCGTCGTACATTTCGTTTATTCTGGAAGTGTTGCATAGAACATTAATTCTAGCAATATGGATTCGATGGATTCGACCGTAGCCATCGCCGCCCTGGCGGCGCTTGCTCAGACCACCCGACTTGAGACGTTCCGGCTCCTCGTGAGCCGGGAGCCTGACGGAGTAGCGGCGGGCGAACTCGCGCGGCTGCTCGCAGCTCCGCAGAACACCATGTCGGCCCACCTTGCCGTTCTAGCGCGCGCCGGCTTGGTTCGCGGCGAACGACGCAGCCGATCGATCATCTACCGCGCGGACTTGCAACGGCTGCGCGAGGTCACATTATTCCTGATCAAGGATTGTTGCGGCGGCCACCCTGAACTTTGCGCCCCGCTGATCGCCGACCTTTCTCCCTGTTGTCCGCCGGAAACTCCCGCCGATGACTGACCGCGCTTTCAACGTCCTCTTCCTCTGCACGGGCAATAGCGCGCGCTCGATCCTGGCCGAGAGCATATTGCGCAGGGACGGCGGGGGACGGTTCAACGCCTATTCGGCGGGCAGCCATCCCAAGGGCGCCGTCAATCCCCTTGCGCTGAAAGTGCTCGAGGCCTACCGCTATCCGACCGACGGCTTCCGCTCGAAGAGCTGGGACGAATTCGTGAAGCCCGGCGCACCGGACCTCGATTTCGTGTTCACGGTCTGCGACAGCGCGGCGGGCGAAGCCTGCCCGGTCTGGCCGGGGCAGCCGATGACCGCGCATTGGGGGATCGAGGACCCAGCCGCTGTCGAGGGAACCGACATCCAAAAGGAAGCGGCCTTCGTCACCGCCTTCAAATACCTTCGGAACCGCATCTCCATCTTCACCAGCCTGCCGATCGCGAGCCTCGACAGCTTGACCCTTGGCGCGAAGCTGCGGGCGATCGGCGGCATGGATGGGGCGACTAGGCGCGCACGTGAGGTTCGGTGATGTCGACTTTCGAACGCTATCTCACGGTTTGGGTCATTCTCTGCATCGTCGCCGGCGTCGCTCTAGGGCATGCTTTCCCCGGTCTCTTTCACGCGATCGGCGCGATCGAGGTCGCCAGGGTCAACCTGCCCGTTGCGTTCCTGATCTGGCTCATGATCGTGCCGATGCTGCTCAAGATCGATTTCGCGGCGCTGAGCCGGGTCGGCGAGCACTGGCGCGGGATCGGCGTCACGCTATTCATCAACTGGGCGGTAAAGCCCTTCTCGATGGCGGCCTTGGGGTGGCTTTTCATTGGGCATCTGTTCCGTCCATGGCTGCCGCCGGATCAGATCAATTCCTACATCGCCGGGCTCATCCTGCTCGCCGCCGCGCCATGCACCGCCATGGTCTTCGTCTGGAGCAGCCTGATGAAGGGCGAGCCGCATTTCACGCTGTCGCAGGTCGCGCTCAACGACACGATCATGGTGTTCGCGTTCGCGCCGATCGTTGGCTTGCTACTCGGCCTTTCCGCCATCACCGTTCCCTGGGACACGCTTGTTCTGTCGGTCGTGCTTTATATCGTGATCCCGGTGATCGTCGCGCAGGCGGCGAGACGGTACGTTCTCGCGAGTGGCGGACAGGCGGCGCTTGCCCGGCTGCTGGGTAGGCTCGGTTCGGTCTCGCTCATGTCGCTGCTTGCGACGCTCGTTCTGCTGTTCGCCTTTCAGGGCGAGCAGATTCTCGCCCAGCCTATCGTGATTGCGCTGCTTGCCATCCCGATTCTCATCCAGGTCTATTTTAACGCGGGTGTCGCCTATGGGCTCAATCGCCTGCTTGGCGAGCAGCATTGCGTCGCCGGACCTTCTGCACTCATCGGCGCGAGCAACTTCTTCGAACTTGCCGTCGCGGCGGCCATCAGCCTGTTCGGATTCAATTCAGGCGCAGCGCTCGCGACGGTGGTCGGCGTTTTGATCGAGGTCCCGGTCATGCTGTCCGCCGTGTGGATCGTTAATAACAGCCAAGCGTGGTACGAGCGCGGACAGGTCCGGCGGGAAGCGCTCGCCGAGCATACCCACTGACGAAGCAGCCTCTTCTGCAAGGCGCCTCTTGACGGTCACGATCTACCACAACCCGAAATGCGGCACGTCGCGCAACGTGCTTGCCATGATCCGCGCGAGCGGCGAGGAGCCGGTCGTCATCGAGTACCTCAAGGACCCGCCGAGCCGCGAACGCCTCAAGCAATTGATCGCGAAAATGGGCGTCCCCGTCCGCGCCGTTCTGCGCCAGAAGGGCACGCCCTATGCCGAGCTTGGGCTCGCCGATCCAAAATGGACCGACGAAGACCTTCTCGACTTCATGACAAAACATCCGATCCTAATCGAGCGGCCGATTGTCGTTACGGAGGCGGGCGTCAAGCTCTGCCGCCCCTCGGAGACGGTGCTCGACATTCTGCCGAAGCCGGTGGCGCGCTTCGTCAAGGAGGACGGCGAGGCAGTCGAGACCTCGAAGCGGAAGCGCTAGCGCCGCCTGCGAACGGGCGCCGCCAAGGTCGTGATTGCGAGCGGAGCGAAGATCCGAATTTCAGGGCGCGTGCAACGGCTGGGTCAGGAAGCGGTCAGCGGAAGCGGGCAGCGGCGGCTCGTCCACGACCGCCGGCGCCTTCGCCCGCTCCTCCAGCATCGCCCGCAGCGTCTCAAAGCCGAAGCTGTAGTTGCTGTGTACGGTCGGCCAGATCTGCTCGTAGAAGGTCAGGTCCTTCGGCTTGGGCTTGGCCACGCGAAACTCGAAATGCGTGCCGCCGTCCTTTTCCTCGAACGCGTAGCTCATGAGGATTTTCGGGGCGCCCGGGATCGGCAGCAGGGTCGTCAGAGTCGCATAGTCGAACGGACGCCAGTCGACAATATCCTCGATGATGGCGTCCTTCCCGTGCAGGCAGTGATTCTGCGTTCCCGCGCCTCGGCGTCCCGTTGTCGCGTTTTCGACCACGCCGTCGCTCCTTTGCCAGCGCGGCCGATGCGCCGGCATGGTGACAAGCTCCCAAACCGCTGACGGGGGCGCGGCGAAATCGGCCTCCATCACTGTGAAGGCGTCGGCGCGCTGGACGACGACCCGGGTCGTTTCGTTCTCCTTCGTCCACGCCTGCTCGAGGTCGCGAATCCAGCATTTCGCCTCGCCGATGACGTCGATGGCCTCGACATGCTCGATCAGGTCCTGCGCCCTCGGGTCGATGCCCATGGCCTTGACGCAGGCGTCGGAATAGAGCGCGTAGGCGTGGTCGCCGAAAGTCTTGCCGACCTCGTTCTTGAGGAGGCGGTGGACCAGAATGACGTCGCGGCCGGCGAGCTCCTCGCGCCCGGCCATTTTCTGCTTGATGAACTCGCCGTGGTGAACGACGAACTTAAGGTCGAGACTCTGCATGCGGCTGCAGGCCTGGCACTCGCACGTATTCGCTTGCTTGATGCTGCGAAGCCGCCTGCGGAAGGCGAAATAGGCGGCCTCGATCGAATCCTGCAAGAGCGATCCATCGATCTTCTCGGCGAGCGCGTAGACGAACGCCGCGTCGCCCTCAAATTTGGCGAGGCGGAACGGCGGCCGGAGCGCCCGGACGAGCGTGTCCATGATGTCGGCGATGATGTCCTGGGCGTGGTCGAGTTCGACGCCGGAGACGAAGGTCGTGTAGCCTGAGATGTCGGCGATGACGAAACAGGCTGATTCCGCCTTTGCAAGCATCGCGAGGCCCTCATCACGGCAGCGCCGCGGCCTTTAGATCAGGCGGGCGGCCGGCGCTTGCCCGACGCTAGCACGCGGTCTGCGAATACGCGAACGGGCGCAAGTCGGGGCTGCACGAGGTGTGAAGCAAGCAACGGCCTTACGGCCGGTCCCCGTGGCCGTTGAGGGCGCCCGGCGCCCAGTTCACCCCGTCGCGCATGGCGTAGAAGATATGCGCGCCGATGCGGTCCACCCGGCGCAGGTATCCCCTCCAGAAGGGGGCGACGTAGTTGGCGTGATAGTTGACGGCCTCCGCGACGCGCGGATTGTAGTCGCGCCCGCTCACCACTTCCTGGGCGATGCGGGTCGCGACCGCCCAGGGACTCGGCTCCTCGATGCGCAGCGACCTGCCCTCGCAGGCGAAGGAGAACTGGCAGGCGAACGGCCGGTTGCGGTCCTGATAGACGACGCCGCAGACGGTGGTGGGATAGATGCCGGAGCGCACCCGATTGAGCACCACCTGCGCCACCGCCGCCTGCCCCTCTTCCGACTCGCTGCGCGCCTCGAAATAGATCGCTTCCGCCAGGCACCGCATCTGCCGCGCGTTGTCCTTGGGATCGATGAGGGCGGCGTAGTTCGGGGGCTCGCTGAGCGGCGACTTCTCGGCGAAAGTGGTCTGCGGATGACCGTCGATCTCGACCGCCACCACGACGCCGTCGCTCGACGTCGGGCTCGACGAATTGAGCGCGAATTCGAGCGGCACCGATGGCGTCGCGCCGTCGCTGAAGGCGGGGGTGGCCGGCGCGCTTTTGGCCTCGGCCGGCTGCGCGGGGCTCATCGTGTGGCCCGGATCGAACTCGACGTCGCGCGGGCCCTGGACCTCGGGCGGCCATGAGGGGAGAGCGTCGAGATCAACGTCGCCGGAGCTGCCGCCGCGGCGGGCGGCGAGGCTGGCCTCGACGCCGGCGAACGGATCGCCTTTGGCGCTTTCATTCGCCTCAGCGGCAGCGGAGGAGCGGTCCTTCAGCGCCGCGTTCGGCTCGATTTCGTCGCGCGCCGCCGACCCGGCTTGGCCCGTCTGGACGAGCGGCACTGGCGCACCGTCCGCATCCACCGCCTGAAAGCGGCGGGAGAGGGCAATGGCCTTACGGACGGGATCGTTCGCCTCGATGAGCAGCTTGCGGTCGAAGGCGCTTGCATATTGGGCCGGCTCCTGACCCGCATCGGCCGTGATCGACACCAGCACGCCGGCCGCCAGGCACCACGGCGCGACAGCCGACGCGGCCCAGCTCAAACGCGATCGACCCATACGCCTTCCACGCCGTTCCCGCTGCCAACCGCGCGGAGGCGAATCCGCGCGAATTCGAAGGATTTTCTTTATCAAGGCTTAAGGTTGCCGGCGGGTTACCGAGGGTTAGCGGGCGTCGTCCCGGATTGGGGCAAGAAGCGGCCGGAGCCGGACTGCGTCTGCGGCGAATGGGGCAAACGACCACGCTTCTGCCGAAATGTCGGCAAAGGTAGCGCTTTACTTCCGCGGGTGCTACTTTCGCTGCAACCGCCGCGGGAAATTGCGGGATCGCGCAATCAGAAACCAGGCGAAATCGAGGAGGAAACGATGTTGTTCGAGAGCCTCAGGCCGGATCCGACGCTCTATCCGTCCCCGCGCATCGCGATGGAGGCCCCGGCTGAACGCCTGGCCTACACCGTGCTCTTGTCGTCCGACCATTCGAAACCCGACGCTCTCGCGGTCGTCGACGTCGATCGGCGCTCGGCGAACTTCGGCAAAATGATCTATCGGCTCGATATGCCCTACCGCGGCGACGAGTTCCATCATTTCGGTTGGAACGCCTGTTCTTCCGCACTGTCTCCCCTCTCGGGGCATCCCTTCGTCGAGCGCCGCTATCTCATCATTCCCGGCATCCGCTCGTCGCGGATCTATGTCGTCGACACCAAGCCCGACCCGACGCGGCCTCAGATCGTCAAGATCATCGAGCCGGAGGAAGTGACGCGCAAAACCGGCTATTCGCGTCCGCACACCGTCCACTGCGGCCCGGAGGGAATCTATATCAGCACACTCGGCGGCGCCGGCGACGACGGGACCCAGGGCCCTCCCGGCGTCTTCATCATGGACTGCGAGACCTTCGACATACGCGGGCGCTGGGAAATCGACCGTGGCCCACAGCGATTGCATTACGACTTCTGGTGGAACCTGCCCCGCAACTATATGGTGACGAGTGAGTGGGGGCTGCCGCCGCAGTTCGAGAACGGCCTCGTGCCGGAGGACCTGCTTGCGAACAAATACGGCCACTCGGTGCATTTCTGGGACCTGGCGGCCCGGAAGAACGTTCAGACGATCGATCTCGGCGCCAACCATCAAATGCTGCTCGAGGTCCGGCCCGCCCACGATCCGGCCAAGGAGTACGGTTTCCTCGGCGTCGTCGTCGACACCACGAACCTCGAAGGATCGATCTGGACCTGGCGTCGCGAAAACGGAAAGTTCTCAATCGCGAAAACCGCGACGATTCCGCCGGAGCCGGCGGAGAAAGAGCTGCTGCCGGATCTGCTCAAGGGCTTCGGCGCCGTGCCGCCGCTCGTCACCGACATCGACCTGTCGCTCGACGACCGTTTCCTTAACGTCGCTTGCTGGGGAACCGGCGAACTCAGGCAGTACGACGTATCCGACCCGATGAGCCCGAAGCTTGCCGGCTCGGTCAGGATCGGCGGGATCGCCAAGCATGCGCCCCACCCCAACGGGAAGGCGTTCGGCGGCGGACCGCAAATGGTGGAAATCAGCCGCGACGGCAGACGCGTCTATTTCACCAACTCTCTCTATAGCTCCTGGGACCGGCAGTTCTATTCGCAGGGGGTGCCGGGCGTCCAAGTGATGTGCAACGCCGATCCCTCGGGCGGCATCGAGCTCGATCGGGACTTCTTCGTCGAGTTCGATGAGGGTTTCGGCGCGCATCAGATACGGCTCGAGGGCGGCGACTGCTCAACCGATTCCTTCTGCTATCCGTCGGCCTGACGCCCCGGCAAGCGAGCGATGAGCGGCGGATGGCGTCCTGAGCTCTGGCTTCTGGTGATCGCGCTTGGCGCCTATCACGGGCTGAACCCCGGGATGGGCTGGCCGCTCGCGGTCGCCAACGGCGCGATGGCGAAGCGGGACCAGGCGGTGTTCGAGACGCTTGTTCCGCTCGCCGGCGGACATTTTCTCGCAATGGCCGCCGCTCTTCTGCCGCTGACCCTTTTCTTCGCCTATCTCGACTGGAGCGGGACGATCCGCATTCTCGCGGGCGGTCTCATCATCGCTTACGGAGTCTACAAGCTCGTCGATCGGCGCCACCCGCGCGCTCTCGCCCGCCTTGGCCCCAAGCGCCTGACGCTGTGGTCGTTCCTCATCGCGACCGCGCATGGCGCGGGCCTCATGCTTTTGCCGCTCACCCTCGGTCTCTGCTCGGGCGATACTCAGCCTTCGTCGCCGGTCGAGAAAGGGCACCTCGCGATGTCGGAACTGATGCGCGAAGGCGTCGCGACGTCGCTCGCAGTTGCGGCGGTTCATACGGTCGCGATGGCGCTCGCGGCCGGCGTCATGGCCTGGATTGTCTACCGATGGGCGGGAATGAGGCTGATAAGCCGCGCCTGGCTCAACGTCGAGGGGATCTGGGCGGGGAGCCTCATTCTGACCGGCGCGGTCAGCTGCGCGCTGGCCTTGGCGTGACAGCGAAAACCGTGGCCCAAATCCGTGTTCGCCGCCTGTCGG
>Ga0335083_10003768_pt1 | contig 19492 bp, 14 predicted proteins | sample Lox_Sample_42_FD_206716 | JGI IMG/M metagenome (GOLD analysis project Ga0335083, IMG submission 206716) | Soil microbial communities from Loxahatchee National Wildlife Refuge, Florida, United States - Lox_Sample_4.2 | ecosystem: Environmental > Terrestrial > Soil > Wetlands | place: USA...
CGCCTAGGAGCGCCGCGTCTTCGCTGCAGCTTTGTTGCAGACGCGCCGGCCGGCACCGACGTGGTGAGGCTGGAGGTCTCCTGAAAACGAGAACGCATTCGACGTATCGCGCGCGCCCCGTGTCACTTCGGGTTGACCTCGATCAAGAAGACTCCGGCGGGGTTCGACTCGAGGACGTCCGTATTGCCGAAGTCGGCGCCCATGTCGAAGATACCGGAGATCCAGAGTGCTCCACTCGTGGCCAGGGCGAGCGACGTGGTCTGGATGTCACTCGCGGCGCTGCCGCTCAAGACCTGCACGGGCTTGCCGCTCGCGAGATCGTAACTGCGGAGATAGTCGTCGGCGCCCATGGTGCCGCTCGTGCCGAGGAACGCCGTGCCCGTGCCGTCGGTCACGACCGCGTAGGAGAATTCGGACTGCTGCTCGAGCGCGACCCAGCTCGCGTTGCCGTCACCGTCGAGACGCGCGATGAACGCCGCGGTGGGCGGGAACGTCTGCGTATCGCTCGGCGTGAACGGCGCGCCCTTCGCGCTCAAGCCGCCGATTCGAAGATCGAGCGCGTCGGAGCCGGCGAGCAAAAAGCCGCCGTCCGCGAGCGGGGCGAGCGCGTTGCCGATGGCGAAGTCGGTGCCGCCGAACTCGGCGCTCCACACCGGATCTCCGTCGGGCGTGAGTCGCACCATGAAGCCGGTCGGCAGCGTCGGCATGTCCGCGTTGCCCATCAACGTCGCGGTCGTGCCGCCGAACGACAAGGAGGCGTCGAAGTCCCCCGTCACGACGATGTCGCCGCTCGTGAGCACCGCGAGTCCGAAGGCGAGACCCTGCGTGCCCGGATGCGGGAACGGCTTTTCCCAGAGCTTCTTCCCGTCGGCATCGCACTTGGCGACGATCACGTGCTCGCCGCCGCTCGTGTCCAGATACGAACCGGCGAGAAAGATCGTGCCGGTCGTGTCGATCGCCATGCCGTACGTCGCCGTCCATTCGTTGTCGAACGTGACGGTCGTCTCGTAGCGCAGCGTGCCGTCGACCCCGAATTTGCCGAGGTAGACGTCTTCTCCCACGCTCGAGGTGCTCACTTGCGTCGCGTCGGGCAGGTACGGCGCGTCGATCACGACGTCGTCGCCCGAGCGCGCCATGGCCCACGGCAGCCCCGCGCCCGTGAGCGGCTGCGTCCACACGGCTTTGCCTTGCGACTGCCGCATCACGAACGCTTCCGACGTGTGGCCGGAGGGGAACGCCGTGACGCCCACGGTCGTCGGATCCGACGACGCGCCCGCGAGCACCACGTCGTCGTCCACCGCGAGCAGCACCGGGGGCGTCGCGTTCAGCGGATCGCCGCTCGTGTATTGCCAGGTTCGATCGGGCGTCGGTTGCGAGAGCTCGAGCGGCATGGACCCGCCGCTTCCGCCGTCGGACTTGCCGGCGCCGCCCCAGTTGCCGCTCGCCCCCGCGCCGCCAACACCGCCGCCCGCGCCGCCCGGTCCACCGCTTCCGCCACGACCTGCGCTCGGCGCGCCGGCACTCGCGCCGCCCGCGCCGCTGCCGGCCCTGCCACCACTCGACGGCGATTGACCCGCGCTCCCGCCGGCCCCGGAAGCGGCTCCAGCGCCGCCCGTGCCCGTGAGCGCGCCTCGTCCTCCCGTCGAGCCTTCCTGCGCGCCGCCGGCACCGCCCGCACTCACACCTCCGCGACCGCCCTCCTCGCTTCCGGCGGCGTGCGCTCGATCCGACTGGCCGCCGCACCCGACGAGCGCCAATGAAAACCCGAGCATCAAAGCATGGGGCGCGCCGCCACCTGCGAACGCGAGCTCGCGCAGACACCGTGCGTGATTCAAGTGAAGTTCATTCATCGTCAAAGCCGTATTGGGCCGTCACGGCAGCAACATCCGTACCCTCTCGCACCGTTTTCGGACGAACCCTCGCGAATTCGAGAGTTTCCGCGCTGCGTGCTCGGACGCGCGCGTGGCGCGAAGAGCTCGAGTCACGATCGACGCTGATCGGCGCGTCGTGATTCACTCGGGCTGGCACAGTGTGACCCAGCGCGGAGGCGCCTTGCTCGGCAGCTTGCTACCCGCCGCGACCTGCTGCGCCGCGTCCCGCGGTTCCCTTGCGTCCGCCGCCGTTTCCACCCTTACCGACGCTGCTGATGCCGGCCGAACCACCGGCGCCGCCAACGTCGAGCGTTCCCCCGAGGCCGAGCGTGCCCGCGGCGCCGACCATGCCTCCGGCGCCGTTCTTTCCGCTTCCGCCGTTCTCGTCGGCGCCGCCACGCCCGCTCGCGCGACCACCCTCTGAACTGCTCGTGCCCGCGCCGTCACCCGAACCGGAAGTGCCACCGCTCGAGCCGGCGCTGCCACCGCTCGGGTTCGGGCCGACGCTCTTGTTGCACGACGCGCAGTGATTGCGCTCGCAGGTGGCGAGCGCCGTCCAACCGGTGCCGGTGCATGCGTCCTGCTCTTCGTCGATGACGCAGCGGACGAGGTCGTCGCACTCCGTGGCATCGAGCTCGGCGCCGGGGTCGAGCGCCGCTTTGAGCTGCGTGCTGCACGACGTTTCGAGACAACTCGAGAGGCCCGGGCACTCGCCGTCGATCGCGGTCGGCGGATTGCAGCTCGTGATTTCGCCGTCACTTGCCGGATCCGGGCCGGATTCGAAGAGATACTTCGAGCAGCCCGCGGCGAACACCAAGAGCAAGGCGACTCCCGCCGGCGCGCGCCCGCGGGCTCGCGAGCTCGCGAAGCGTCGTCTTCGGAGGGCCCTCTGTGTCATTGGAAGGTGTACGCGGCGCGCGCGCCGAACGTGGATTGAAAGCCTGGCTGCGCTTGTGTCGTCGGGCAATTGTTGCCTCCGCCGCCGCAGCTCTGGGTCGTTTTGGGCACGCCTTCGTTACCGAACGCCGTCGCGAAGACGTAGAAGAGTCCGGCGGCGACGCCCCGCCCCGGGTGAGCGTCGACGCCGAGGCGAATGCCCGGCTGGAACGAGCCGCCGCTGTCCCCGCTCGCGCCGCGCGCCGCCTGTCCGGTGATCGGATCGAAGCTGCGGTATTGCGCGAACGTCGCGTGAGCGGCGAGCTCGAAGCCGAGATACGGATCGACGACGGCGCGCGGCAGCACGTGGAACACGAACATCGCGCCGAGCTTGAGCGAGCTACACGCGGTGTAGCCGTAGCGCGTCGAAGGATCGTCCGGAAAGTCTTCGTGCGGGCCGTGGCGCGCGAAACCGCAGGTCTTCGCGCGATCGAGCGTCGCGTACTCGCCGAAGAGACCCAAATAAGTCGGCGCACCGAGCCGATAGCCCACGTCGAGCGCGAGCGGCACGAAGCCGACGGAGAGCGACTCCGAGTGGTAGCTCGTGGTGCCGTTCGCGCCGAGGCTCGGAGTGTTGGAGACGCGGTTCGTTTGGAGGCCGTAGCCGAGCCTGAGACCGAGCTCGAAGCCGTGCAGCGGGCCTTCCGGTTCGCGCGCCGGCGTGGGGGGCGGCAGCGGCTCGAGCACGACGTCGATCTGCCGCGCCGCCTGATCCTGCACGACGAACTCGCTCTGATACGGGCGCATGCCGGGCGCCTCGACGCGCAAGGTGTGACCGCCGCTCGCGAGCTTGCCCTGAAAATGCGTTTGCGCGGCGGGCTTGCCGTCGATGGTGATGGTGGCCCCGGCCGGCGCGCTCACCGTGACGTCGCCCTCGTGGACCTCGCGTTCGAGCTTCACGTCGGCCGACGCGTCCTTGCTGCCGCCGACCGTGAGCGTCTGCGAAAACGGCGCAAATCCGTCCTTTTTGGCCTCGATTTTGCGGCCGCCGATATCGACCGTCACCGGGCCCGGAAGCGGCGAGGTGCCGACCGGCTCGCCGTCGATGGTGATCAGCGCCCCGGGTTCGTTCACGACGAGCGTGAGCGCCACGGTGAACGACTCGACGGCCGCGAGAAACTGTTCCGCTTCGGCGCGGTCTTGGGGCGTGACCCAATCGCCTCCGGTATCGAGGTACTGCCGCATCAGCGTCACGACCTTCGCGTAGTGCCGGAGCCCCTTCTCGCACGCGGCCATGTTCCAGAGCAGGCGCGGATCGTTCGAGCGATCGTAAGCGCCCTGAAACTTCACGCGCGCGCCCGCGAAGTCGCCGTCGTTGTAGAGTAGCTTCGCGGCTTCGTAGTCGGCTTTGGCTTCGTCCGTCAGCGTGTCGGCCAAGGAGGGCGGGCGGCGCGCCGGGGCCGCCGAACCGGCCGCCTTGTCGTCCTTGCTCGGAGCCGCGACCGCGCTCGAAGCGCCGAGAAAAACGGCGAGCAGCACGCCGACGGCGCGCTCGGCCCGCGCCCCTCCGCGCGGCCGTCGCTCGGCAAAGTCTCGTCCCGCGCTGCGGCTCATGTCGATTCGGTCACGCCTATTTGAGAATGAGCTCGAGGGGGTTGCGCTTCTTCGGTGCTTCGGGCGGAGCAGGCGGCGGCGCCGCCGCGGTGCTCGTCGCCTGAGGAGTCGGCTTGCCGGGCTTCGACCCACGGCCGTGCGGCGCGGGCGCGCGCGGCTCCGGCGGTTTCGGCGGCTCGGTTGCCGCGACGCTCGTCGAGCTCACGACGGGTTCCACGCCGGGGCCGGTCGAGCTCGGGGCGGCCGGCGGGGCGAGCGCGGCCGAGCTCGGCGCTTCGGCGGTGGTACTCGGCGTCTCCGCGCTCGGCGGCGGCGGCGAAGCGAGGCTCGCCTGGGCCGTCACCGACGCGTCGTGCGACGGCGTGGCTTCGGGCTCGATCTTTCTGCTGCGCACGACGAACGCGGCGGCCACGCCGACGAGCAGGACCCCGCCGATGGCCGCGGCGCGCACGCCCGTGACGGCGTGTTTGGGCGGAGCACTCGGGCTCCACGCGGCGTTCGTCGACGCGCCGGGGCGTCCGAGATCGGTCGCGCTGTCCTGCAACGGAGCCGGGCGAGCCGCTTCGATGCCGGCCGCGCTGAGCACGCGCAGCACGCGCTCCGCCGACGAGCGCGACGACGGCGGCGCGAGCGCGACGAGCGTTTGCGTGAGCTCCGCCAGGTTCGCGAAGCGCTGCGCGGGTTCCTTCTCGAGGCAACGCTCGACGACGGCGGCGAGAGCGGGCGGCGCGTGCGGGCAATCGGTGCGGAGCGGCGTCGGCGGCTCGGTCAGCACCATGGCGCAGAGCTCCGGCATCGCGCTCGCCTCGAACGGCATCTTCCCCGACACGAGCTCGTGAAGAATCACGCCGATGGCCCAGATGTCGGTGCGCGCGTCCACTTGCCGCGTCGAGCGCATCTGCTCGGGCGCCATGTAAAGCGGCGAGCCCATCACGGCGGCCGTCTTCGTGAGGGAGAGCTCCGGCGCCGAGCTCGACGTGTTGGCGGCCGCTTTGGAGATCCCGAAATCCAGCACCTTCACGAACGTCGAGCCGTCGGCGCGCCGCGTGAGGAACAAGTTCGCCGGCTTCAGATCGCGATGGATGATGCCGAGCGCGTGCGCTTCCGCGATCGCCTCGCAAGCCTGGAGCACGTAATCGACGGCTTCCGCGACCGGCAGCGGGCCCTGCTCGCTCACCCGCCGCGAGAGGTCCGTCCCGTCGAGGTACTCCATCACCATGTAGGGCGCGCCGCTCTCGAGCGTCCCGACTTCGATCACCCGCGCGACGTGCTCGCTCTCGATGCGCGCCGCCGAGCGCGCTTCACGAGCGAAGCGTGCGACCGCCTCGGGGTTCTGCGCGCCCGCATCCGAAAGAAACTTGATGGCGACACGCCGATCGAGGAGCGCGTCGTGCGCGGCGACGACGACGCCCATGCCGCCCACGCCGAGCACCCGATCGACCCGGTACTTACCCGCGACCGTCGCGCCTGGCTGAACGGGGGCTTCCATGACCTCGAAGCGGAGCTCGGCGCACCGAACTCCATCACCATGTATACCACTTGTCCGTACCCGGACTCGATGTGGCGCGTCATGCCCCAGCGTGCTGCAAGGAGTTTGCGGGGAGTTCGCGCGACGGAAAGCGCGGGCCGTCACGTTGAAGCTGCTAGACTTCGTTGATCGTTCGCACGTGCGTCCTCCACAAAAACGCCCGGCGGAAGCGGCGCGCGAGCGCCGAAAGGAACCCATGCGGGAGTCGCAGCGGAAATCCGAACCCCGGCCTCGCTCGGCGCTGACGCCGGCGCTCGCTTGCGCGCTCGCGGTCGCTTGCGCGTCGAGTAGCTCGCACCATGCGTCTCCCACGGCCGCGAGCGGGGGGACGGCCGGTGAAACGGGGAGCGGCGGGAGCGGCGGCGGGGGCAATCCGGCGACCGCGACCTTCGCGCAGGTGTCGCCGCTGAGCTACGTCGCGAAGATCAAGAACGTGCTCGTCGGGATGCCGCCGACGGACGACGAAGTCCAGGCCGTCACGGCGGACCCGTCGCAGCTGAAGGCGCTCATCGCGAACTGGATGCAAGAGCCCGAGTACGAACAGAAGATGCTGCGCTTCTTCGAGCTCGCGTTCCAGCAGACGCAGATCAGCCAGACGGACTTCGCCGACCAGGCCTACCCGCGCAACCTCGTCATCAACGGTTCGCTCCAACCGGCCCTCGTCGCGAACGCTCAGGAGAGCTTCGCGCGCACCGTGCTCGAGCTCATCGACGAAGGTCGTCCGCTCACCGAAGCGCTCACGACGCAGAAGTTCATGCTGACCACCGCGCTCAAGGAAACCTACGCGTTCCTCGACGCGTGGCAGGTCGACGACGCGGGCAAGGTGACGGACGCGTTCAAGAAGGCGAATCCGATGCTCGAGATCGTCGCCGAAGCGTCCGCCGGGCCGATCGCGCTCAGCGACTCGCTCGACCCGAAGAGCGCCAATTACATGCATTTCTACGATCCGGACGTGGCCACGGCGAACGCGAACGTCCCCGTGTGCGCGGTGGATCCCATCGTGTATCCGTCGAGCGCGGCGACGCTCCACTTGTTGCTCTGGGGCTCGCTCGACGGCTGGGCCGCGCCCGACGGCACTCGCTGCGGCAACACCGGGGGCAGCGCGACGACGCCGGTCCTCACGACGGACGACTTCAGCGATTGGACGCTCACGGAAGTGCGCGCGCCGAAATCGGGCGAGGCCGTGACGGCGTTCTACGATCTGCCGTCGCTCCGAACGGCGAAGGTGCTCGCGCTCACGATCCCGCGCGTCGGCTTCTTCTCGACGCCGGCGTTTTTCGCGAACTGGCAGACGAACACGAGCAACCAGATGCGCGTCACGCTGAACCAAGCGCTGATCGTCGCGCTCGGCGCGTCCGTGGACGGGAACGATCCGACGCCGCCGCCGGGCAATCCGCCGCCGGGGCTCGACGCCGAACACGCGAGCAGCCCCGATTGTCTCTTCTGCCACCAGACGCTCGATCCGCTGCGCTCGATCTTCTCCGCGACGTATTCGTGGAACTACCACAATCAGCTGGATCAGACGCTCACGGCGCAGAAGGGCATGTTCGCGTTCCAGGGCGTCACGCAGGCGGTCGGCAGCATGGCGGATTTCGGCGCGACCCTCGCCTCGCATCCGCTCTTCGCGAGCGCCTGGGTGCAAAAGCTCTGTTACTACGTGAACTCGACCGGCTGCTCGACGACCGATCCGGAGTTTCAACGCGTCGTCTCGGTGTTCCAGGCGTCGAACTACTCGTTCGACACGCTCGTGAGCGAGCTCTTCTCGTCGCCGCTCGTCACGAACGCGAGCGAGACGCAAACGGCCGACACCGGCGGCGAAGTCGTCGCGGTCGCACGCCGCGATCACCTCTGCGCCGCGCTCGACGAACGTCTCGGGTTCGACGACATCTGTAACCTGCGCGCCCTGTCACGAAAGAACACGAAGGCCACCGTGCCCGTGATCGCGTCGGGGTTGCCGTCGGACGGCTACGGGCGCGGCTCGACGGAGCCGGTATTGCCGAACGATCCGACGCTGTTCTTCCGCGCCGGGCTCGAGAACATCTGCGGTTCGGTCGCCACGCAGGTCATCGACGTGGCGGCCTCCAAGCAGGTCGCCGGCGTGAAGCAGTGGTCGAGCAGCGACCCGGATTCGGCCATCGGCGAGTTCGTGTCGCTCATCATGGGCTTGCCCGCGTCCGACCCGCGCGCGGCTCCGGCCGCCGCGCTGCTCGAGGGTCATTACAGCGACGCGCTCGCCCAGGGCGCGACCGCCACCAACGCGCTCCGTTCCACCTTCGTCACGGCGTGCCTCGCGCCGTCCTTCGTGTCGATCGGGCTCTGAAGGAGATGCCTGCCATGTTGAACCGTCGCAACGCGCTGCTCACGACCCTGTTCGGGGCGGGCATGGTCGGCTTGCGCTCGCTCGCGAGCGGACTGCCGGCTTCGTTCCTCTTGAACCCTCGCAAGGCGCTCGCCGATTCCCCGGCGCCGAGCTGCAACGCGCCCGACAAGGCGCAGTACGTCGTGTTCGCGACGTCCGGCCTCGGCGATCCGATCAACGCGAACGCGCCCGGCTGTTACGACGATCCGAACATCACGCACCCGAACGACCCGTCGATGGCGCCGGCTACGTTGTCGCTCGGCGGCACGTCGTACACGGCCGCGGCGCCCTGGGCCTCGCTGCCGCAAGACGTGCTCGATCGCACGGCGTTCTTTCATCTGATGACGAACACGCCCGTCCACCCGAAAGAGCCCGACGTGCTGAAGCTCATGGGCGCGACTTACCAAAGCGAAATGCTGCCTTCGATTTTGGCGAAGGAGCTTGCGCCCTGCCTCGGCACCGTGCAGACCGAGCCGATTTGTCTCGGCGCGTCCACGCCGTCCGAAGCGTTGAGCTTCGGTGGGACGGCGCTACCCATCATTCCCGCGCTCGCGCTGCAGGCCACGCTCACGACCCCCGCCGGGCCGCTCGCCGATCTCCAGCCGCTCCGCGATCAGACGCTGAACCAAATCTACGATCTCTACAAAAACGACGCGACCCCGCAGCAGCGCGCGTACATCGATTCGCTCGTCGCGTCCCAAACTCAAATACGCAACCTGAACCAGAGCTTGCTCCAGGCCCTCAGCTCGATCACCGACAACACGGCCGCGTCGCAGGTCCTCGCCGCCGTCACCTTGATTCAGATGAAGGTGACTCCCGTCATCTCCATCCACATCCCGTTCGGCGGCGACAATCACCGTGACGTGGGTCTCGCCAACGAAGCGAGCGAAACGGTGGCCGCGCTCGGCGTCATCGCGAGCCTGATGCAAGGGCTCGACGCGGCGGGGCTCTCCGATCAGGTCACGCTCGCTTCCCTCAACGTCTTCGGCCGCACGCTCGGGCCGGCGAACACCGACGGACGCCAGCACAACCCGGACCACCAGGTCTCGTTCGCCATCGGCAAGCCCTTCCGCAGCACCGTCATCGGCGGCGTCGTGGCCGCGGGCGCCGACTACAGCGCGCTCGCGATCGACTCGAAGAGCGGCGCCGGAGGCGAGAGCGGTGACATCGCGGCGACGGATTCACTCGCTTCGTACGGGCGGACGCTGCTCGCCGCCGTCGGCGTCGCCCCGGACACGATTCAGAGCCAAATCACGAGCGGCAGCGTGATCCAGGCCGCGCTCGCCTAGCTCGAAACGCACCGGCCGCGGTCGCCTCTCCGGGCCCCCTCGGCTTTCGAACCGTCGTTCGAGCTCCCCGCGACAGATCCGCCCGCTTCGCGGCGAACCGATCCGTGACCGCGACGACAGCCGACTCCGGCCGTGCCGTCCGCGGCGGAGTTCGAGCGAACCATGGAGCACCCCTGTTTTTTGGAAGCCGCGCGGCGTACCGCAGCCGAAACCGGCGTCGCGTTGTCGGCCCACACCAATCCCTGGTCGGCCCTCGTGAGCGGAGCCGCGAAGGCCTGCGCCGTCTTCGAGTCCGACGGCCGCGCCTACCTCGTCGTGACCGCGACGACCCCGCCCGCCAAGCCGCTCTCCCCGCTGGCCCGTCAAGCGCTGGAGGGCCTTTTGTGCGGCGAACAGCAGAAGGTGCTCGCGAGCGACCTCAAGCTCTCGACCTCGAGCATTTGTCGCTACTGCCGGCTCGCCCTCGCGCACATGGGCCTCGAGGGGCCGCCGTCGCGTGCCCCCATGCTGCTCGCCATGCTCGCGCTCGCGGCGCGTGACCGCTGCGATCCGGCGCTCGTCCGTGAAGCGCGCTTCGAGCACGACGGGCGTTCGTTCTCGGTGTACAGCGCAGCGCCCCGCGCACCCGGTTCGAGCGCGCGACTCTCGCCCGGCGTGCAGGCGGTGGTGGAGCTGCGCGTCGCCGGACGCAGTCTCACGGAAATCGCGCAGCAGCGCCGGACCTCGGAGCGCACGGTGGCAAACCAACTCGCGTGCGCGTTCCAGCGCCTCGGCGTCTCCGGGCGCGGGAGCCTCGTTGCGTATCTGGCGGTGAACGGCTGAGGTCTCGTCGCCGCGCGCGTTCATCGAGAAAATTCACTACTCGCCGCCGGCGCGCGTTGCCGGTAAGAGTCGAACATGACGCGCCTCGCCCTGATCGTCGGCATCGATTACTACGAGGTCGGGAACCCGCTGCACGGCTGCGTCAGCGACGCGGGAAAGGTGCGCGCCGTCCTCGAACGTCACGACGACGATTCGCCGAACTTCGACTGCAAGCTGATGCTGGCTCCCGACAAGGTGAGAGCGATCTCGCGCCGAACGCTGAAAGACGCGGTGGAGAGCTTCTTCGCCGCCGACCCCGAAATCGCGCTCTTTTACTTCGCGGGTCACGGTTACGTCTCGACGACCGGCGGCTATTTGTTGGGCTCGGACGCGAGAGACGGCGACGACGGCCTGCCGCTCGTCGACGTGCTCGGGTTCGCGAACAAGTCGCGCGCGAAGAACAAGATCATCGTGCTCGACAGTTGCCACTCGGGGATCGCCGGCACACCGCCGAACTCCGGACAGCTCGCCACGTTGGCCGAAGGGCTCACGATTTTGACGGCGTCCACGGCCGAGCAGTACGCGACGGAGCAGGACGCGCAGGGCATCTTCACGAGCCTGCTCGTGGACGCGCTCGCGGGGGGCGCCGCGAACCTGACGGGCGACGTCACGCCCGGGAGTGTTTACGCGCACATCGATCAGTCGCTGGGCGGCTTCGAGCAGCGGCCGGTCTTCAAGACGAACGTGAAACAGTTCGTGTCGCTGCGCAGGGTAAAGCCACCGGTCGTGCGCGCCGACCTGCGCCAGATCGTGAACCTCTTCCCCGAACCGGACCTCGACTTTCCGCTCGACCCGACGTTCGAGCCCGAGAAGAAGGGGCGTGACAAAGGCATGCCCGAGCCGATCCCCGCGAACGTCGAGAAATTCAGGGTGCTTCAGGCCTATAACCGCGTGAACCTGGTCGTCCCGGTCGGCGTGAAGCACATGTGGAACGCGGCCATGGAGAGCAAGGCGTGCCGCTTGACCACGCTCGGTCATCACTATCATCGCCTGGTGACCAAGGGACGGATCTGAGCGCGGCGCGCCGCACGCGCGGGCGGCCGTCGGCGTAGTCACTTCTTCAACGTGCACGCTCGTGCCCGGCCGAAGCTTTCGCGCCGGACAGGATGCTGATAATCTGAAAGCACGTTCGCGCCATGGAAGCCGCTCGTGCCACGTGTTTGGACGGAGAGCGGTGCCGGAAGCTGCGTGAAGCGCGCGGGCTCAGTCGTCAGAGTCTCGCGAATCTGTCGCGAGGGCCGGACGCGCTGTCGGTGCCGACACTGAAGCGCGCCGAAGCGGGACAGGCGATCCTGTTTTCGTCGGCGGAGTCGCTCGCGCGGCTGCTCGACGTGCCGGTGACGGAGCTCCTCGCGTCGGGGCCGGCGAACGCGCCGGGCGACGGCGGCATGCGCCAGGCGTCGATCGCGGTGCTGCCGTTCGAAACGACGGACGACCCGGACGCGCGCGTCTTCGCCGACGGCTTGGTCGAGGATTTGATCAGCCGGCTCGCGACGTACTGGTTCCCGGTCATCGCGCGGAGCTCGAGCTTCAGCTTGAGGGACAAGACGCTGCAGTCGCGCGAGGTCGGGCAGCGCCTCGGCGCCGAGTATTTGGTGGAGGGCACGGTGCGGCGCAGCTCGACGAAGATCCGCGTGACGGCGCGGCTCGTGGGCGCCGCGACCGGGCACCAACTCTGGGGCGACGTGTACGACGCCGTGCACGCCGATCTGTTCGAGAGCCAGGACCATTTTTGTCGGTTGATCGTGAGTCAGGTGGGGCACCAGGTGCTCGCGAAGGAGTCGGAGCGGGCCCGGCAGCGAGCCCGGGTCGATCACGACGCCTGGCAACTCGCGCTCCGGGGCGCCTGGCATTTTCATCGCTCGACCGCGGAGGACAACGTGAAGGCGCGCGAGCTCATGCAGCGCGCGCTCGGCACGGATCCGAACATCACGCTCGCGCGGTACCTCACCGTCTTGAGCCACCAGCACGACCTCTTGAACCAGTGGGCCGCCGACGCGGCCGCGACGCGGCGCGAAATGCTGACGCACGCGCGTGAATTCGAGCGCATCGCGCCCGACAATCCCTGGATGCACGTCGCCGTCGCGTACTCGTGCGTCGCGCACGGCGCCGGCTCCGAGGCGATGGACCACTTGCAGGAAGCGCTGCGCCTCGACCCGAATTCCGTTCCCGCGCATTCGCTCTACGGCCAGACGCTCGCGATGACGGCCCAGCCCGACCAGGGCCTGCACGAGCTCGGCCTCGCCCGCACGCTGAGCCCGCGCGACTCGGGGCTCTGGGCGATGCTGCTCACGACGGGCCTCGCGCACTTCGCCGCGGGCCGCTACGAGGAGTGCGTGACGTGGCTGAACAACGCGCTCACGCAGCGCCCTCAAATCCCGATGATTTACGCGGCGCTCGCTTCCGCGCACGCGCACCTCGGCGACTTCCCGCGCGCGCAGTCGGCGCTCGTGCGCATGCGCCAACAGGACGCGGACATGCGTCGCAACCGCTTCGACGCCGTGCTCGGCGTGACCGATCGCGAGATCGCGGGCCGCTTTCTCGGGGGCCTGCGCCTGGCCGGCATGCCCGAGAGCTAGTCCGAGCCGTGGCCAGCCGCTTCGAGAAGACGGCGCGCAACCACCTAGCGCTCGTCCAACTTGCCCGCCGCGGCTGCGGCGTCGGGCGTGATGCGGCCGACGAACTCGAGACACGGGCTGAATTGCAGGTCACCGGGCGAAACGACGCCGAGGCGCGCGCCCGTCACCGAGTCGCGCGCGACCGTTCCGAAGAGGAACTTCCGCTGCCCCTCGGCGGGCACCGGCGTCGCCACGGCCGCGGGCGCTCGAAGCTCCGGCTCGGTCTCGCCGGGTTCGGGCTCGGACGAGAACCAGCTCCCGCACGCTTCACTCAACGCGTCGAGGTCGCTCTTCATCGCGAACGGTCGTGACAGGCCGCTCGGAGCGAAGCTGCGCGGCGCCGGCTCGCCCTCGAGCCCCGAAGCGCCGCGCGGTCGCAGGCTGCGCGGCAAGACGAGCACGGCGAAGCGCCGATCCTCCACCCGGTAAAAACTGAGCGCCACGAGCTCCGTGCAAACGCGCGGGGTGCGGCGGCCTTCGACCAATTTCTCGAGCCAGTCGGCGAGACGCGACGCGCCGCGACCGCCGAGAAACTCGAGCGCCACGTTGACGACGGGCGCGCGCGGCCGCACGCCGGCCGCGAAGAGCGCGCCGAGCAAGAAGAGCTCGGTGTACGCGTAACCCTTGCCGAGCTGCGCGCGCGCCGCCGCGACGACCTTCGCGTCGGTGCCGGCTTCGAGACCCCGGTGGCGGTACACGTCGCGATCCCCTGTGAACGGATGCTCGGTCATGCCGTCGAGCGTCGCTTCGATCACGCTGCTCCCGGTCCAGAGCGCCGCGTGCGAATAACTGCCGCCGTCGGACGCGACGATCGCCTTCGACACGTCCGACGCGCCGCGCGAAAGCAGCACGTCGGCCGGCTTCAGCTCCTCGAAGCCGAGCAAGCGCCCCTCGGGCCGCGGGTAGCCGTCCGTTTCCTCGAAGCGTGACGTCACCAAGTCCATGAGTGCTCCGATGCGCCGCGACATTACACCACTCGACGCGACCCGACGCGAGCGAGCTCGCCCGGAAGACGCTCGGTCCGCGCCGGGCCCGGGAGCTCGGTCGCGACCGCGGCGCGCGCGAGCGCTCGAAAGCGCCGGCGCGCGCAATAGAGCGCGTTCGGCGTCATGCCGTGGCGCTCGCAGAGCTCGGTCACCGGCGCGTCGTCGATGAGCAGCGACTGAAAGAGCTCGAGACTCGACGCGTCGAGCCGGCTTTCGAGCGTTTGCCACACGCGCCCGAGGAGCTCGCGCGATTCGAGCTCGCCGGTGTGCACGGCCGGGTTTTCCGCGAGCACGTCGGGCGCCACGGGCTGTTCGGCCCACGCGCTCAAGCGCCCGCTCCGGAGCCACGACGCGGCGACGCGCTCGGCGAACAAACCGAAAAAGCGCCGCACCGACAAGCCGCCGTCCGGTCGAAAGCTCATGAGCACGCGTTCGCGCCGGCGCAAGAGCACGAACACGGCGTGCTGCAAAACGTCGGAAGCGTCCTGACTCCGCGCTCCCCGCCGCGACGACGCGCGCGCGAGTTTGCGCCGCACGCTCCACCACATCACCGGGTACGTCCGGGCTAGCAGCCGATGAAACGCTTCCGTCTCGCCGGTCACGGCGCGCTCGAGCAACGCTCGATCCTCTTCGTCCTCGCCAAGCTCGTTCTGATCCGCTGACCGCATGGGGCGACCTCCGTTCGCCCACCAGAACTACGCGGATCGATTACTGATCCCCGGGATCAGTTCGGGATCAGCTCGCGGCTCAGCTGTTCGCTTTGAGGGCGGCGAATTCACCCGGATCGTGGATGTTCGGCGGCACGGAGCCCCCGCCGACGAAGTCCTCCGTCCGATCGTACATGCCGAAGCGGCTCACGTCGGCGTTGCCGCCCACCGCCGGAAAGCCGTCGTCGCCGGCTCGCACGCCGAGCGCATTCATCAAGTTGCAAAAGTACTTGTTGATGGGCGCGTTCCCGTACTTCGGGTCCGTCCCCGACACCTTCGAGTACGCGGGGATCATCTGATTGCCGTCGTTCGTGCAGTAGGCTTCGCTGTTGCCCTGCGAGAGAGTCGCCGAGCCGTCCTCCACGTTCACGGCCCAGCCGGTCTTGAAGTAACCGCCGCAGCTCCCGACCTGAACGATGGGCAGGTTGTTCAGGTTGCGCGCCAGACCGTCCGACACCTCTTGGAACCAAACCGTGGCCGTGTTGTCGAGCAGCGTCCCGTCGTCCTCTTCGATGCCGTTCAGCTGAGAGACGAGCTGCGCGAACTTTTGCGCGTAGTAGTCGTCGATCTTGAGGACCATGTCGATCGCGTCCGCGTAACAGGGCCCGCTCAAATCGGCGCTGTTCACCCGACCCGCGATGTTGGCCGAATCGGTGCTGAGACCGAGACCCGTGTAGAGGTATGCACCCGGGTATTTGAGGAAGATCACCGGGTTCGAGTTGCAGACGGCCGCGAGCACGGCGAGATTCGAGTAAATGTCGCTCCCGTCGAGGGAGCCGGTGACGGTGGAGGTCAGTACGTCCTGACCGAGCGGGGCGGCCGTCACGAAATCGACGTCGTCCGAGGTGATACCGAGCGAAGTCGCCGTGTCCGGGTTACACGCGGCGGAAACCACCATCGGCGTCGTGTCGTGCAGGAGCGCCTTCCAGGCCTCGAGCTTGTTCTTGTCGGCCTGACTCATGTCGTAGCGCTCGAGCGTCGAAAGATCGTCGCGCACGAGGTCGATGAGGCTCTGCCCGCGGACGGCTTGGTACGTGTCCGGCGACAACGTGTCGCCCTGAAAGAGCCCCGTGAGCCCGGAGAAAATCTGCGTCGGCAGCCCGAGACCGGGGAACAGCGTCATCGACGAGGAGTACGAAACCGACGACTGGCCGTCCGGGCTCTGGTTCGCGAGCCGCATGAAGAGGGGCGTCCCTCCCGCGCTCAGCTGCTGGGCCATCACGTTGTCGAGCGAGGGGCCGACGGGCTTCGCGTTGACCCGCGTCGATTGGTCGAAGCTGAAGGGATTGTCGCTGTTCGGACTGATGGGCTGGCAGGTGAAGTACGAGCCGCACACTTGCGTGTAGTTGTCGTTGCCCTGGCCGAGGGTCATGTCCTGCGTCCACTCGTTCATCGCGCGGATGCCGCGGGGCATCAGCACCTTGTCGAGATAAGGGACGAGGTATTTGAGGGTGGTCGGCTGGAGGTCGTCGGCGGTGAGCGCGCCGTGGGATTTCACCGGGAACCAGCGCGTCGTGACGCAGCCGTAGTGGGTGAACATCACGATCAAGCGCTTGGGGGTCGGCGCCGATTGGGCCTTGAGCCCCCGCCCGCTGAGTGAGCTCAGGAACGGAGCCGCCACGCAGGCGCCTCCGAGCCCACGCAAGAAGATTCGCCGGTTTACGCGTTTTCCCACCATCAGGACCTCCGGACGTTCGAGTCCGGTCACTCGAAGTAAGCGACGGTGGAGTCAAGTCAAAAAGGTGAATTCTTTCACGCGGGTGCATATTCAATTTTTCACCACAGCGGCCCTCGATACCGCCCGTCGCTGACCGCGACCGGTGAGGAAAACGACGTCATGCCCATAGGGCACACGGTGTTAAGCTCCCGCGGGCATGGTTTCTCGCGTTTCGCCCCGCCTCGTCAGCGTCGTTCCACGACGCTTCGAGGACGGCGATTTCACGGGCGTACCGCGCTTCGACTGGGAGCTCCGCCGCGTCTTCCCCGGCATCGTGAGCAAAAATACCCAGTCGCGAGTGAGGGCGTGGCTGCACTGGCTCGCGCTCCGGCATCCGGACACCATCGTCATCACGGGCAGCGAGCAGTCGGTGCTCGTGCCGCGCCGGCTCCGGACCATCGTGCTGCACCACGGGTGCGCGCAGACGCACTTCGATCGCGATCCGGATTGGCGCGGGGCCGAACCGCAGCGCCTCTGCCAAGCCCAGCGCGCGATGTACCGGCGCGAGAACCGTTGGTACGTCGCGCTCGCGCAGTGGACCGCGGAGCAATTCTCGGAGCACTACGGCGTTCCTCACGCCGAGCTCTTGCCGAGTTGGGTGGAGCCGATCGAGCGGCGCGCCGCGCGACCTTCGCGCCCCGTCGTGCTCGGTGATTTTCGCAACTTCAACAAGGGGCGCGACACGGTGACGCGCCTCGGCGAGGCGCTGCCGGCATTCGAGTTCCGGCAGCTCAAGTGCACCTACGAGACCAGAAAAGCCGCCTACGCGGACGCCGACGCCTACCTCTGCCTGAGCCTGTCGGAGGGCGGCAGCTTCGCCGTGTCGGACGCCGAAGCCGCGAACCTGCCGCTCGTGACGACCAACGTCGGCAACCATCGCGAGTACACGGAGGCGTGCGTCATCCCGTGGGAAGCGCGCGACGAAGTCGACGTCGTGCGGCGCGCGCTCGAGCGCGTGCTCGGCTCGCCACGCGGACCGAGCTTCTTCGCGAGCTGGACCTTCGAGAGTTGGCAGCGCGCGTGGCTCGAGCTCGTCGAAAAAGTCGCCGACACGAAGCATCGCGAACCGCTCGTGCCCGAGGAGGTCGCGTGAGCTTCTGGCGGACGCTCTTACCGGGACGCCCCCGCTTGCCGGCGTCGAGCCTCGAGGTGCTCGCGCGACTCGGTCAGTTGTTGCCGGCCGAGTGGAGCGTGGCCCAGCTTGCCCCCTCGCGTGCCGAACGGCGCGCGCTGAAAAACGCTCGGGCGATTTTCCTCGAAGATTGGGATTTGCGCCGTCGCCTTCCGCCCCAACATCACGTGATCGTGAGCTCGGGGCTCGAGCTCGCAGCGGACGTGGTGCGGCTCCGCAGCCTGCTCGCGTCGTCGCGCTTGCTCGTCACGCTCGAACGAACGCCGCAGACCGGCGATGCGGAGGCCGGACGTTGCCTTGCTCGCCTCGAGCTCGGCGAGCTCGAGCTCCGCGTGTATCGCGGCGACTTCACGGATCCGCTCCTCCGCGTCGACGACTACCCGACCGGCGTGCGGCCGATTCTCTCCGATCTCCAGCCGCTCCACGACGTGCTCCTGCGCATCGATCGCGCCGGCGTCCCGTTCCACCTGGGCATCGTGCCGGCGATCCTCGAGGAGCCGATGGTTCGTTTCTTGAACGGGCTCGAGCACCTCATCGTGGCGCAGCACGGCTTCGACCACGGCTACCCCATCTATTCGAAGCTCCTGATCGAGCAGAACGATCCTTTCAACCAGCGCGGCACGGTGAAAGCTTTCGACGAGTTCGCGGGCCGGGACTACGAGGAGCAGCTCGAGCTCTTGCGACGCGGTCGCGACATCCTCCAATCGCGGCTCGGTCGGCCCGTGGCAGGCTACGTTCCGCCGACGAACACCGCGAACCGAAGCACCGGGCGCGCCCTCGAAGCGCTCAGTTTCGAGTACGTGCTCACCGAACAGACCGTGCCCGGCTGCGAGCTACCCTGCATTCCGTCCGGCTTTTACGGCCGTTCGTCCGAGCTCGCGCCGGGCCCGGTTCCGGACGTGGCGACGCTGCACGTCACCTGGGAAGCCGATCTGGCGCGGAGCGGCGTCGATTCGCTCGCGCCGTTCCTGACAACACTTTGCAACGAGCGGCAGCGCCGGCGGGACGAAGTGCATCGCGTCTCGGATCGCATTGCGCGCCACGTCCCCGCGGGCTGACGCGCGCGCACCCGTGCCCGGCGCGCGTCGCCGCGGCTCGACCCGGCGACACCTTAAGTCTGCGTAAGGCGCGCGGAGCGTTTGAGCCGATCCACCGGCGTGCACTCACGTAGTCGACGCGGGCAAAACCATGACGACACTTAAAGTACGGATTGCGATCGGGGCAGCATTTTGCGTGTCCGCGGCACTCCTGGCCTGTTCGGCGAACGCGCCGCTCGACAAGGGGCTCAGCGGCGGGGCCGAGCAAAGTGGGACGGGCACGGGCGGCAGCACCGGCTCTTCGGGCAACGGCTCGGGGGCGACCGGCACGGGCGCGACCTCGAGCAGCCACATCAATCCGACCCCCACGGGGGAAGTGCCGAACTGCGGCAACGGGGTGAACGACCCCGGTGAAGAGTGCGACGACGGCAACACGACGGGCGGCGACGGCTGTAGCGCCGCGTGCCGGGTGGAAGAAGGTTACATGTGTCCGCCCGCGGGCGCGTGCACTCCGATCGTCTGCGGGGACGGCATCCTCACGAACGAGAAGCAGTGCGACGACGGCAACACGACGAGCGGGGACGGCTGCTCGAGCACCTGCATGATCGAGCCGGGCTGGCAGTGCCGCGTGCCGGGCAAAAAATGCGTGCCGCTCTGCGGCGACGGCGTGCTCACCGGCACCGAGCAATGCGACGACGGCAACGCGATGAGCGGCGACGGTTGCTCGTCGACGTGCGAAGTCGAAGCGGGCTGGAGCTGCACGGGGACGCCGAGCGTCTGCACGAAGTCGGTGTGCGGCAACGGCGTGGTGGAGGCGGGCGAGGCGTGCGACCTCGGGATGAACAACGGCCTCTTCTACGGTGACGGCATGGGCTGCTCGAAGACGTGCACGCCGGA
>Ga0335083_10003769_pt1 | contig 19492 bp, 14 predicted proteins | sample Lox_Sample_42_FD_206716 | JGI IMG/M metagenome (GOLD analysis project Ga0335083, IMG submission 206716) | Soil microbial communities from Loxahatchee National Wildlife Refuge, Florida, United States - Lox_Sample_4.2 | ecosystem: Environmental > Terrestrial > Soil > Wetlands | place: USA...
CGCGCGCGTCCGGCAGTCCGTGAAGGAGATCGAGGCGGCGCGCAAGCGTCATCCGAGGATCGAGGTGTTCCACGGGCTCGAGGTCGACATCCTCGCCGACGGCGCGCTCGACCTCGACGACGAAACGCTCGCGCTGCTCGACTGGGTGATCGTCTCGATCCACTCGCGCTTCGAGCAGTCGCCCGCCGAGGCCACGACGCGCGTGCTGCGCGCGCTCGAGAACCCGCACGTGCACGCGATGGGCCACCCCTCCGGGCGCCTGATCGGCTCGCGCGAGCCGGTGCCGTTCGACATGGAGCGCGTCGCGAAGACCGCGGCATCGCGCGGCGTCGCGCTGGAGATCAACGCCTCGCCCGATCGCCTCGATCTCTCGGACGTGAACGCCCGCCTCGCGCGCGAGCTCGGCTGCCGGTTCGTGATCGACACCGACGCCCATTCGATCGCCGGCCTCGACCAGATGCGCTTCGGCGTCTTCCAGGCGCGGCGCGCGGGGATCGAGGCGACCGACGTCCTCAATACCCTTCCGCTGCGCGAGTTCCGCGCGCGGCTCGCCCGTCGCCCGGCGCGGAAGCCCATGCGTCCGGCCGCCGCCAAGCCCGCCCGCAGGAAGCCCGGACCCGGCTCAAGACCGCGCCCCCGCGACCGACACTGAGATGCGGCGACGGGCCGGCTCCGCCGGGACCCGTCGTCCGTCCGTGTCATCGGGGGGTCCCCGTGTCCGAGCAGCACGAGCCACGACGCAGCGCGTCGCCCGAGCTCACGCCGGAGCAGCGCGCGCGCCTCGAGGAGCGGCGTGATCGCACGCTCGCGGAGCGCTCGCGCTCGTCCGCGCCTCCGGTCGTGCTGCTGCTCGTGGGGCTCGTGTTCCTGACGCCGTTCCACTCCGATCGGCCCGGGCTCAGCACGGCGATCGCCGGCGCGTGCATGGTCGCCGCGACGCTGCGCCTCGTCCTGAGCTGGCGTTTCGACACCTTCTACCAAGCCGACGCCGTGGGCTGGCAGCGGGCCTTCACACTCTCGCTGCTCGCGATGGGCGCCGCATGGACGGCGCTCATCACGCTCGTCATCACGCGCTACGGCTTCGGCGCCCCGGCGATGCTCGCGCTCATCTGCACCGCGGGCGTGATGGCGGGCGCGCTCATTTCGCTCGCGTCGCGGCTGCGCACGTTTCTGCAGTTCCTGAGCATCGTGAGCCTGCCGGTCGTGCTCACGCTCGTCCTGAGCGGCAACCGCGAGTTCCTCTCGAGCAGCTTCGTGATCGGGCTCTACTTCTTCTTCCTCATCTTCGCCGGCCGGCGCGCGAGCGCCGACTTCCTGCGCGCCGAGTCGCAGGTGTTCGCGCTCGAGCGGTACACGGCCGAGGTCGAGCGCGTGAAGGAGCAGGCGGTCGAGGCGAGCCGCACGAAGAGCGAGTTCCTCGCGAACATGAGCCACGAGATCCGAACGCCGATGAACGGCGTGCTCGGCATGACCGAGCTGCTGCTCGGCACGCCGCTCGACGACCAGCAGCGCGACCTTGCCGACACCGCGCGGATCAGCGCGCTCGCGCTCATCGACATCATCAACGACATCCTCGACTTCTCGAAGATCGAGGCGAGGAAGCTCGCGCTCGACTCCATCGCGTTCGACCCGCGCCCGATCGCCGAGGAGGTGTGCGGCCTGCTCGCCGCACGCGCGCACACGAAGGGGCTCGAACTGATCTGCGACGTCGAGCCGGGACTGCCTCCCGCCGTCGAAGGCGATCCCGGGCGCGTGCGCCAGGTGCTGCTCAACCTCGTGGGCAACGCGATCAAGTTCACCGAACGGGGCGAGGTGCACGTCGTCGTCGAGGCGGTCGAGATCAGCCGGAGCTGGGCCCTGCTGCACTTCTCGGTGCGCGACACCGGCATCGGCATTCCGGCCGAGCGCCAGGCCGCGGTGTTCGACAGCTTCACGCAGGCGGACGGCAGCATGACGCGCCGCTTCGGCGGCAGCGGGCTCGGCCTCACGATCTCCCGCCAGCTGGTCGAGCTCATGGGCGGAGCGATCGAGCTGCAGAGCGAGCCCGGCGTGGGCTCGACGTTCCATTTCCGTGTCGCGTTCCCGCTCGCCGTCGGCGTCGAGCGCCCCATGTTGCCCCCCGCGGTCGCGGGCAGCCGCGTGCTGGTCGTCCAGGCGCACGCCCGCCACCGCGCCGTCACCGAGCGCTGGCTGCGCTCGTGGGGGCTGGTCGTCGAGGGCGTCGCCGACGTCGCGAGCGCGCAGCAGCGGCTCTGGGGTGGAACACGTTTCGACCTGCTCGTGCTCGATCAGGGGCTGCCCGACGAGGGCGCGACGGCGCTCGCGGGGCAGCTGCGCACCCGGACCGACGCGCCCGCGCTCCTCGCCCTGGTCGGTGCGGGCCACTCCAGCGAGCGCAAGCAGCTCGCCGCGCTCGGCTGTCGCGGGTTCGCGACGCTTCCGCTGCGCGGCGGCGTGCTGCTGCGTGCGGTCGAGGACGCGCTCGGACTCAGCTCGCAGACGCGCGTCGTGCGCGAGCGCAGCACCGAGGAGGTCGAGCTGCGCGCCGATCTGCGCGTGCTGCTCGTCGAGGACAACGCCGTCAACCGCAAGGTCGCGCTGCGCCTTCTCGAGGAGCGCGGTCTCCATCCCGACGTCGCGGTGAACGGCCACGAGGCGGTCGCGGCCTGGGAACAGGCGCCCTACGACGTCGTGCTGATGGACATCCAGATGCCGGAGATGGACGGGTACGAGGCCACGCTGGAGATCCGCCAGCGCGAGCGCCGCTGCGATCGGCGCACGGTCATCATCGCGATGACGGCCAACGCCATGGCGGGCGATCGCGAGCGATGCGTGGCGGCAGGGATGGACGACTACATCACGAAGCCGGTGAGGGCGGAGCGCCTCTATCAGGCGCTCGCATCGTGGACCGGCCGTTCCGGCGAGCACGAGGCGGCCTGAGCCGCGCTCGACTTCCCTCGGAGGATCCCATGGCCATCGATTTCGACGAGAGTCAACTCGACGCGATCACCGGAGGCGACCCGGAATTCGAGCGCGAGATCATCGAGGAGTACCTCGCTTCCGCGCCACGCGACCTGCAGAAGCTGAAGGGCGCGGTGCTCGCGAACGACGTGACCGCCACGGGCTCGTTCGCGCACGGCCTGAAGGGCGCGAGCGCCACGATCGGCGCGCGCGGCTTCGCCGCGATCGCGTTCGAGCTCGAGCAGGCCGGCAAGCAGGGCGACCTGAGCCGGTCAGGCGCGACGCTCGACCGGCTGGAGCGCGCCTACGCCGAGCTCGCGGCGCTGCTCAGGAGCCGTGTGAGCAAGGCGGCCTGAGGCGAGGACCGAATCGCCGCACAGCCGCGCGCGGCCCCCGGAAAGGCGCGGCCGCGACGGGCTTCACGGCGACCGGCGGAGGGATCCGCCGGTCGCTTCGTTCCGGTTGGGCGCTACGAGCCAGACCGCGAGCGCGCTCGAGTCGGCGCGCTCCGCGGCCGTGAGCCGACCGGCGTGCGCGAGGCCCGAGAGCGCCTCGGCGCAAGCGGCGCGATCGTGGAGCCGCGCCGCGCACCCGGCCTCGGCCAGCCGCCAGGCTGCGGGTGCCTGCGGCCAGGTCGCCGCGTCGCGCCACATGCGCAGCGCCGCGGAGTCCCGGCCGCACGCGGCGAAGGTGCGAGCGCGATCGCGCCACACCCGCGCGGCGAAGGCGTGCTCGGCCGCGTTGCGGAATCCCGTCGGGCGAAAGCGCGCGCTCCACCACGCCTCGACCGTCGCTCGCGGCAGGCCGGCCGTGCGGTACACCGTGATGGCCGGGCCGACGACGCGGCCGCCGGGCGAGCGGTAGAGCACCGGCGCGAACCGCTCGAGTCCGGCCGCGAACGCGACCTCGCGCGGGAAGCGCGCGGGCTCGCCGGCGTAGCGACCAGTGACGCCGGAGCTCACGACGACCTCGTCGAAATCCAGGTAGTCGGGCAGCGAGTGGAACGGCGAGGCGATCTCGGGATCGGGAAAGCTCATCGGGACGAAGTCGATGGCGTAGGCCGGCCCGGCGGCGAGGCGTGCCCGCCACGGCGCTCCGACCCCCGCGCGCGTCGCGGCGTCCCGGCGCGCGAGCCGGTCGGGCAGCTCGGGCCCGGCCTGCTCGAGCGCGACGACGTCGCCATCCGGGACGTGCGCGGTGAACCACTCCCGGGCGAGCGCCCGCGTGTCCGGCCGTGTCGCGCGATCGAGAAAGCGGGCCGAGGTGAGCACCAGCCCTCCCAGCGCGAGCGCCAGCACCGTTCCCGCGGCGGGGCGCGAACGCGCCCCGAGTGAAACCAGCGCCGCGGCCCCGAGCGCGAGCGTCGGCGGGTAGGCCGGCATCAGATAGCGCTCGAACGCCGTGGGCACGAGCGCGAACACCGCGAGGTAGACGAGCGCGAACGAGGCGAGCACCAACCGCGCCGGCGTGCGCCGTACGAGCGCCCACGCGAGCGCGGCGCCGAGCAACGCGAAGAGCGGCCAGCCGAGATCGCCCGGCAGAGTGCGCCCGAAGAACTCGACGCCCGCGAACGTGCGCGCGTTGCCGACCTGCCCCGAGGTGAGCACGCCCGCGCCCGTGCCGAATTCGTGGCCCCGGCGAACGAGGTCGATCAGCGTGAACGGCGAGGTCGCGGCGAACGCCGCGAGCGAGACGAGCGCCGCGAGCGCGAGCCGCGGATCGGCGAGCACGGCCCAGCCGCGGCGGCCGCCGGGCCGGTGCGCGTGCGCGAGGATCGCGGGCGCCGCGAGCAGCAGCGGAGAGTACTTGCACGCGACGCCGAGCCCGAGCCACAGGCCGAGCCCCAGCGAGTCGCGCCGCCGGCCGCGTTCGGCGACGTCGAGCGCGGCGAGCAGCCCGAGCACGGTGAACAGCGTCAGCAGCATGTCGGGCGAGACGACGAGCGCGTGGCGCAGGAAGAGCGGATCGAGCGCGAGCACGAGCGTCACGCCGGCGGCCGCCCACTCGCCCGCGGCGCGGCGCACGAGTCGTGCCGTCGCGACAAGCGTCGCCATCGCGATCGCGATCGCGGCCAGCATCGCGGCCGCGCGCAGGCGCTGAGGCTCCAGGACCACGGCGGCGTTCCATTCCGCAAGGTTCGACCACGCACCGGTCGCGCGCCCGATCGCGTACTGGACGGCCTGTACCGCGAAGAAGAAGTAGACCGAGAGGTGCGGCCAGAGCGCGCTGTGCGGATTGGGATCGAAGTGGCCGGTGGAAAAGCCCCAGAGCCGCCACGCCCAGGCCGTCGGCACGTCCTCCTCGAACCAGGCCGTGCCGGTGAGCGGGAACCACAGCGCGAGCCGCAGCGCCAGCGCGAGCAGCAGCGCGGCCCACGTCACGAGCCGGGCACCTCGGGCCCCGGCCGGCGTCGCCGGCCCGGACGTCAGCTCAGCTTCTCGGCGATGCTCTTCGCCTGCAGGAACAGCAGCAGGTAGTCGCGCCCGCCGGCCTTCGAGTCCGTTCCGCTCATGTTGAAGCCGCCGAAGGGATGGCAGCCCACCATCGCCCCGGTGCACTTGCGGTTGAGGTACAGGTTGCCGACGAAGAACTCCTCGCGCGCGCGTTGCAGCCGCGCGGGGTTGCGCGTGTAGATCGCGCCGGTCAGGCCGTAGGCCGTGCCGTTCGCGATGGCGAGCGCGTCGTCGAAGTCGCGCGCGCGGACGATCGCGAGCACGGGGCCGAAGATCTCCTCCTGTGCGATGCGCGCGGTCGGCGCGACGTCGTCGAACACGGTCGGCTGCACGAACCAGCCCTCCGCGCCCTCGACCGGTCCCCCGCCCATCAGCAGCTTTCCCTCCTTCCTGCCGACTTCGATGTACTCGAGGATCGTCTTCATCGCGCGCTGGCTCGCGACCGGCCCCATCGACACGCCGGCCGTCGCGGGATCGCCGACGGTCACGAGCTTCGCGATCTGTGCGCGCAGCTTCTCGACGAACGCGTCGTGCACGCGGTCGACGACGATCGCGCGCGAGCACGCCGAGCACTTCTGCCCGCCGAAGCCGAACGCCGACTGCGCCACGCCAAGCGCCGCGGCGTCGAGGTCGGCCTCGTCGTCGACGATGATGCCGTCCTTGCCGCCCATCTCCGCGACGACGCGCTTGAGCCAAATTTGTCCCGGCGCCACCTCGGCGGCGAGCCGGTTGATGCCGACGCCCACGTCGCGCGAGCCCGTGAACGAGACGAAGCGCGTGCGCGCGTGGCGCACGATGGCGTCGCCCACGACCGCGCCGCTGCCCGTCAGGAAGTTGATGACTCCGGCCGGGAGTCCGACCTCCTCCATCAGGGCGAAGAACTGCCACGCGATCGCGGGCGTGTCGCTCGCGGGCTTGAGGACGACCGTGTTGCCGGCCACGACCGCGGCGGTCGTCATGCCGACGCAGATCGCGAGCGGGAAGTTCCACGGCGGGATGACGGCCCCGACGCCGATCGGCAGGTAGACGAGCGAATCCTTCTCGCCCGGCAGCTGGTGCACCGGCTGCGGGGCGGCATAGCGCAGCATCTCGCGCGCGTAGAACTCCATGAAGTCGATCGCCTCGGCCGTGTCCGCGTCCGCCTCGGCCCAGCTCTTGCCGATCTCGAGCACCATCCACGCCGAGAAGACGTGCCGGCGCTCGCGCATCCGGCGCGCGGCCTCGACGAGGTAGCCCGCGCGCTCCGCGGCCGGCACGCGCGACCACGAGCGGAACGTCTCGAACGCGGCGTCGACCGCGCGGTTCGCCTGCTCCTGCGTCGCGCTGGCGAAGCGGCCGACCACCTCGGAGGGCCGCGCGGGATTGGTCGAATCGAACGTCTTCGGTGCCGACTCTCGCCGTCCCCCGATCACGAGCGGGTACTCGCGCCCCGACGCCGCACGCACCTCGGCGAGCGCCGCCTCGAACGCGCTGCGGTTCGCCGGCTGGGTGAAGTCGACGTACGTCGTCGGCGAGTAGGGCGGCAGCGTCTCGAGCGAAACGGGCGCCGGCGCGCCGGTGGTCACGGGATTCATCTCGTCCTCCGCAAAGACGCCGCGCATGCGGCGCGCGGCGGGGCTGGGCCCTAGGATGCTCGAAGCGAGTCTAGTGGGTTCGGACGGAATCGGCACCAGGCCGGCGGCTCAGCGCAACAGCACCATGCGCGCCGAGCTCGCGTCGGCGCCCGCGATGAGCCGCGCCCAGTAAAGCCCGGGCGGCAGCTTGCGGCCGTGGTCGTCGCGGCCGTCCCAGGGCTGGGAGTAGGAGCCGACCGCCTCGGCGGCGTACGGCACGAGCGTGCGAACCCGCCGGCCGCGCGCGTCGTAGACCTCGAGGCTCACCGTCCGGGCGCTGGCGAGCTTCCACGACAGGCCGATCGCGTCGAAACCCGGATTGGGCGAGACCAGCAGCACGGGCCCGGGCACCGCGGGCGGCACGGAGACGACCTCGCTCGGCAGGATCATCCCCAGCGTGCCGGAGTTGCGGTAGTTGCCGGTGTACTGCCGGCAGTAGAACAGGCCACCGTCGCTGGACTCGCGCCAGTCGGTGACGGCGTCGTAGCCGGACGCCCAGTGGCCGGAGTCGGGCTGCCCGGCCACCGCGGGCGCGACGCTCCACACACCCGACTGAAGCTCGAGCCGCCAGACGTAGCCCGTGTAGTACTCGCTGAACAGGATGTCGCCCTCGTACTCGAGCGGCCAGTCGAGCGCCCCCGCCGGCTGGCGGTGGTAGCTCCCGGCGCTGATCGTGGCCGCGCCGGGAAATCCCGAGCGGTCGTAGGCGTAGATCGGCGCCGAGAAAGGCGGCGGCGTGTTCGAGCAGGTCGTGTAGGCCGCGTTGCCCTCGAGCCACGGCCAGCCGAAGTTGGCGCCCGCGGGCGCCACGCCGGCGCCCGTTCCGCCGCTCGAGAGCAGGTCGATCTCCTCGAAGCGGCTCTCCCCGACGTCGGCGATCACCAGCCAGCCGCGCGACGCATCCACCTGGAAACGGAACGGATTGCGCAGGCCGTTCGCGTCGACGACCCACGCGTTGCTGTCGGGCGAGGACGCGAACGGGTTGTCCGCGGGCGCGATCTGCGAGCGCAGGGCCGCGCCGGGCCCGGCGGGCAGCCGGCTGACATCGAGGCGCAGGATCTTGCCCACCAGCGTCGTCGTGTCCTGGGCAGGGCAGCCGCTCGCGTCGTCTCCGAGGCTCACGTAGAGCATGCCGTCGCTGCCGAAGCCGACGGTACCGCCGTTGTGGTTGGTCGCGAGGTTGGGCGCATCGCCGATGAGATCGAAGCGCGACGCCGGATCGGCCGTCATCTGGCCCGTGCCGGTGCCCGCGAGGTCGCCGCTCAGCGTCCAGCGCGAGATCGTGATCACCTGCCCCACGCTCGTCTGGTGCGTGTAGAGGTAGGGCCGCGCCGGGAATCCGGGATCGAGTGCGAGGCCGAGCAGGCCCTCCTCCCCGCCGCTGTCGATCGAAGGCACGGTGAGCAGCGTGTCGTGCCGGCTGGGATCGTCGAGGTGGACGATGCGCACGATGCCCGAGATCTGCTCCGCGACGAGCGCGCGCCGGCCGGGAGCGAACGCGATCGCGATCGGGACGTCGAAGTCGGAAACGAGGACCGAATCGCGGAAGCCGGAGGGCAGGGACTGCGCCCCCGCAGAATCGAAGGCGAACAGGCCCGCGGCGAAGAGGAGCCGCGTCAGGAGGCCGGGGACGCCGCGCATGCCGGCGCACGTTAGCACGTCGCCGAGCCGGACGTCCCACGAATCGCGTTTGGTCGTACGAAACAGGGGGCCTGCCGTTTGATCCCGGCCGACCCGCCATAGTGTGTTCAAACACGCAATCGACGTCAGGCGACTGTCAATCCTTGGATTCGCGCGCCGCTTCGGACCGTCTGAAGCACGTGGACCGGCGAGACCGCCGCTCCCGGGCGCCCCACACCCGATGCCGCCTCCCCCATTTCGAACGACCGCAGCGCGGCGCGCCGCGTTTCGGAAAGGAGCCACCGCATGAAGCTCACCCGTCTTGCCGCGCTGACCCCGCTCGCCCTCGTGGCGCTCGCCGCCTCCGCGTCGGCCGCACCGGTCAAGTACACCGTGGACAAGGATCACACCGAGGTCGGATTCGTGGTGCGCCACGTCTTCAGCCAGGTGCACGGCCGGTTCAACGACTTCCAGGGCACGATCGTGTTCGACGACCAGAACCCCGCGAACATCTCGGTCGACGCGACCGCGGAGGCGAAGAGCGTCTGGACGAACAACGATCATCGCGACGCGCATCTGCGCACTGCGGACTTCTTCGCGGTCGATTCGTTCCCGACGCTGTCCTTCAAGAGCACGAAGGTGACGCCGGACGGCAAGGGCAAGTACAAGGTCGCGGGCAACCTCACGCTCCGCGGCGTCACGAAGCCGGTCGTGTTCGACGCCGAGTTCCTCGGAGCGGGCGACTTCGGGATCGGCGGCCACAGCATGGGCAACAAGGCCGGTTTCACCGCGACGACGGTGATCAACCGCAAGGACTACGGCATCAACTGGAACAAGATGCTCGACAACGGTGGCTGGATGCTCGACGACAACGTCACGATCGAGCTCAACATCGAGGGCAACTCGGCGCAGTAGGGCCGGCGGTCGTCGCAGGCACGAAGGGCCCGGCGTTCACGCCGGGCCCTTCGTGCATCCGTCGCGCGCACGGGTCAAGCCGTGGGCGGCGGCTCGCGCGGTCGCGGGCGCGCCGGTAGGCTGCGCTTCGTCCGGAGACGCGTCGCAGCCCGGGGCGGGCGGCACCGCACCGGCGAGGAGGATCCGATGAGCGCGTTCGCGGCCTCAGCACGCTTCGCGCCCGCGCGCACGCTGGACGACGAGGCGCGCGCCGCGCTCTTCAACCGCGGATACGAGGGCTATGAGGTGCCGCTTCACCTCGACGCCGCCGCCTTGCGCGAGCACGTGCGCCTGCACGACGTCGATCTCGACGTCTCGCGGGTCGCGAGCACGGTCGACGGTCCGGTCGGCTTCGTCTACGTGGCGAAGCGCGACGCCCGCGCGTGGATCGGCGGCATGGGTGTCGTGCCCGAGGCGCGTCGCGCGGGCCTCGGGCGCGCGCTGATGCAGGCGGCGATCGAGGGGGCGCGGGACGCCGGGGCGGACGAGATCGTGCTCGAAGTGCTGCGGCCCAACGAGCGCGCCCGGCGGCTCTACGAATCCCTCGGCTTCCGCACGGTGCGCGAGCTCGAGGTCTGGACGCTGGTCGCCGAGCCGCCGGCGGGCTGTGCGACGGCGCTCCCTGTGGACGAGGCGCGCGCGTGGATCGCCGCGCACCGCACGGCGCCGGAGGCGTGGCAGCTCGGCGACGCCTCCGTGGACCGCATCGCGTCCCCCGAGCGGCCGCTCATCGGACTCCAGGTGCGCGAGGGACCACGCCGCATCGCGGCGGTGGTCGGCGTCGCGTCGCCCCAGCGGGCCTCGCTCCTCCAGGCGGCCTTCGTGGACGGCGACGCCTCGGGCGCCGCGAGGGCGCTGGTCGCGGAGCTGCGTCGCCGCGCCCCGGCCCTGCGCGCGCTCAACGTCGCGGCGGGCTCGCCCGTCTCGGCCGCGATGCGGCACGCGGGCGCGACGCTCGAAGCCGGGCAGTTCGAGATGACGCTCGCGCTCGCCGAAGCGCGCGGCGCCTGACGCATGTCCGAGTCGGCCGAGTTCCGGCTGGGCGAGGCGGGCGCGGAGATCATCGCGTCGGCGTACCGGTTGCACGTCGAGCGCTTCGCCACCCTGACGCGCGGGGCGCGCCTCCACTTCGAGCGCGCCGACTGGCACGCCGTCCAGCGGGATTCGGCCCGCCGGCTCGACGTCTACGGCGAATCCGTGCAGGAGGCGCTCGTGCGCCTCAACGCCCTGCTCGGCACGCGTGCCGACGACCGCCCGACCTGGGCGCTGCTGCGCACGGCCTACGCGCGGCGCATCGACCAGCGCGGTGACGTCGAGCTCGCCGAGACGTTCTTCAACTCGATCACGCGGCGCATCTTCCACACAATCGGCGTCGATCCCGGCGTCGAGTTCGTCTCCTCCGCGCCCGCACCGGCTCCCCAGGGTCCCCCGGAGAGCCTGGCCGTCACGTTTACGCGACACGGCACGCTCGGCGCGATGCTCGAGGGCGTGTTCCGGCACTTCCGCTTCGAGGCGCCGTGGCTCGACGCGCCTGGCGACGTCGCGCGCATCGCTCAGGCGCTGATCGTGAACGTCGGCGAGCACCGCGTGCGCGCGCTGGTGCTCGCGCGCTCCGTGTTCTTCCGTGGCAAGGGCGCCTACCTCGTCGGGCAGGTGCGGACCGACGGGCCGCCGCTGCCGTTCGTGCTCGCCCTGCGCCGCCCCGAAGCCGGCGTCGCCGCCGACGCCGTGCTGCTCTCCGAGGACGAGGTCAGCATCGTCTTCAGCTTTGCGCGCTCGTACTTCTTCGTGGAGATGGAGCGCCCGCGCGAGCTCATCGACTTCCTGCGCTCGATCATGCCGCGCAAGCCGCTCGCCGATCTCTACACCGCGATCGGCTGCAACAAGCACGGCAAGACCGAGCTCTACCGCTCGCTGCTGCACCACCTCGAGACCACGCACGAGCGCTTCGAGATCGCGCCGGGGCAGCGCGGCATGGTGATGTGCGTGTTCACGCTGCCCGGCTTCGACGTCGTCTTCAAGGTGATCCGGGACCGGTTCAACTGGCCGAAGACCGTCACGCACGATGAGGTACGCGCGAAGTACCGGCTCGTCTTCCGCCACGACCGCGCGGGGAGGCTCGTCGACGCGCAGGAGTTCGAGCACCTCGAGTTCGACCGCTCGCGCTTCAGCGACGCCGTGCTCGCCGAGCTCACGTCGAGCGCGGCCGAGTCGGTCGAAGTGCGCGGCGAGCGCGTCGTCATCCGCCACCTCTACGCCGAGCGGCGCCTGCGCCCGCTCGATCTCTACCTGCGCGAAGCGCCGTCCGCAGCCGCGCACGACGCGGTGATCGATTACGGCCAGGTGCTGCGCGACCTCGCCGCGACGAACATCTTCCCCGGCGACATGCTGCTCAAGAACTTCGGCGTCTCGCGCCACGGCCGGCTCATCTTCTACGACTACGACGAGCTCTGCCCGCTCACGGAGTGCCGGTTCCGCGAGCTGCCGCAGGCGAGCGACGACGACGAGATGCGCAGTGCGGAGCCTTGGTTCTACGTGGCCGAGCGCGATATCTTCCCCGAGGAGTTCCGCTCGTTCCTGGGGCTCCGCGACGACCTGATGGCGACGTTCCTCGCGCACCACGGCGAGCTGCTCGCGCCGGAGTTCTGGCGGCGCATGCAGCAGCGACTCGGGCGCGGCGAGATCCTCGACATCTATCCGTACCGGGCCGTGCGCCGACTGGCGCCGCACCCGCCGGATGCCGCTTCCGACGAATCCGCCACTGCATGAGAAACGGAGCAGCCGACATGAGCGTCCTTCAGGGCGAGCCGATCACGCTACGCGACGGCCGCATGACCGTTCCCGACCATCCCGTAATTCCGTTCATCGAGGGCGACGGCACCGGCCCCGACATCTGGCGCGCCGCCGTGCGCGTGCTCGACGCCGCGGTGGCGAAGGCCTACGGCGGCCGCCGCCAGATCGCGTGGAAGGAAGTGCTCGCGGGGCAGAAGGCGTTCGACCGGACCGGCAGCTGGCTGCCCGACGAAACGCTCGAGGCGTTCCGCACGTTCCTGGTCGGCATCAAGGGCCCGCTCACGACGCCGGTGGGCGGCGGCATCCGCTCGCTCAACGTCGCGCTGCGCCAGATCCTCGACCTCTACGTCTGCCTGCGGCCGGTGCGCTGGTTCGTGGGCGTGCCCTCGCCCGTGAAGCACCCGGAAAAGGTCGACATGGTGATCTTCCGCGAGAACACCGAGGACATCTACGCCGGCATCGAGTTCGCCGAAGGCAGCGACGAGGTGCGCAAGGTGCTCGCGTTCCTGCGCGAGACGTTCCCGTCCTCCTACAAGAAGGTGCGCTTCCCCGACACCACCGCGATCGGATTCAAGCCCGTCTCCCGCGAGGGCAGCGAGCGCCTGATCCGCGCCTCGATCGAGTACGCGCTGGCGCAGAAGCGCCGCAGCGTGACCTTCGTGCACAAGGGCAACATCATGAAGTTCACCGAGGGCGCGTTCCGCAACTGGGGCTACGCGCTCGCCGAGCGCGAGTTCGGAAGCCGCGTCTACACGTGGGAGCAGTGGGAGCGCACGCGGGCCGCGAAGGGGGAAGCGGAGGCGAACGCCGAGCAGAAGGCCGCGCTCGCCTCGGGCCGCGTGCTCGTCAAGGACGCGATCGCCGACATCACGCTGCAGCAGGTGCTCACGCGCCCCGAGGACTTCGACGTGATCGCGACGCTCAACCTGAACGGCGACTACCTCTCGGACGCGCTCGCGGCCCAGGTGGGCGGCATCGGGATCGCGCCCGGCGGCAACGTCAACTACGTCACCGGGCACGCGGTGTTCGAGGCCACGCACGGCACCGCGCCCAAGTACGCGAACCAGGACCGCGTCAATCCCGGCTCCGTGCTGCTCTCGGGCGAGATGATGCTGCGCTACGTCGGCTGGAACGAGGCCGCCGACCTCGTGATCCGCGGCATGGACGGCGCGATCGCCGCGAAGCGCGTGACCTACGACTTCGCCCGGCTCATGGAGGGCGCGACCGAGGTCAAGTGCAGCGAGTTCGGAAGCGCCGTCATCGCGCACATGTGAAGGCGCGAACCGCGCTCATCGCGGGATGCGCACGAGCGACATGCCGTCGGCCTCCCACGCGTCCTCGACGCGGTCCTGGGATTCCAGCGCGTGGAGCGCCCGGCAGAAGCTCGCGGGCCAGCTCGCGCCGGTGAAGACGGGATCGCCGTCGTCGTCGGAGAGGAAGACCCAGCGCAGGCCGTGGCGGCGGAGCGCGGCGAGCACCGTGTCGGGATCGCCTGAACGGAACATTTCGACCGGCGGATCGCTCTGGCCGAACGGGATCGGCCAGTCGGCGGGCCGTCCGGTGTACCACGCCGTGTCGTAGGTCTCGACCGCGAGCACGCGCTCGGCGGGCGGCACGTCGGCGCGGATCGCGGCGAACGCCGCGTCCATCTCGCGCGGCTCGTCGAGCCCGGCGCGGAAGTCGTGCAGACGCACGATCGCAACCAGCGCGGCGACGAGCGCGAGCGCATCGACGACGCGACGCGCGCGCGCATCGCGAACGACGTCCGCCAGCATCACCGCGGACATCGCGGCGAGGGTCACGATCACCGGCAGCAGGTGCCGCGCCTCGAGCAGCGGCTGGAGCGGTCCGAGCAGCACGAACGCGAGCCCCACCACCACCACGCCGTGCTCGGGGCCGAAGCGCCGCGCGCGCACGCTGCCCGCGAGCCCCACGAGCAGCGCCGCGAGGGTCGCGGGCCCGAGGCGCCGGAGCACCTCTCCGTAGAGGGCGCCGGGCCGCGGCGTGAACGTGCGGTCGTTGAGCATCATGAGCCACGCGTTCACGTCCCGCCCGAACACGGGGTAGATCGGACTGCCCCACAGCACGGCGTTGCGCACGAGAAGCGGTGCCGCGACGGCGAGCGCCGCGACGAGCGCGAGCGCGAAAGCTCGCGCGCCGTGCGGGCGCCGGCGCGCGGCCTGAGCGAGCGCGAGCGCGCCGATCAGCGGCAGCAGCACGATCGCGCTCAGCTTCGCGTCGATTGCGAGCCCGACGATCGCGCCGGCGACGAGCGCGTCGCGCGTCCGCGGCGCGCGCCAGAGCGCCGCGAGCCGGAGCGCGACGGCGACGCCGAGCAGCGCGGTCAGCGCCTCGACGTACATGCGCACGAGGTGCATCGCCAGGAACGGTGTCGCGATCGCGAGCGCCACCGCCCAGCGCGCGGCCGCCGCGTCGCGAAGCCGGGCGACGCCCCGGGCGAGTTCGGCGAGCAGCAGGGCGCCCACGGCGACGTTGACGAGCAGGAAGCCGTTGAGCCCGGCGACGCGAAACGCCGCCGCGCCGAGCAGGTGGTAAAGCGGCGGGTAGGCGTACGCGAACCCGTGGTAGAACGCGTCGATCCGCACCGGCAGCCGGCCGTGCTGCGCGATCCAGCGCGAAACGTAGGCATGGAAGCACTCGTCGGTCTGCAACCGCGCTGCGAGCGCCTGTGGCACGAGCCGGGCCAGCCACGCCGCCGCGAGCAGAACGGTGAGTACACCCGCGACCGCCTCCCAGCGGGAGCGCGACGGGCCGGACGTCGGGCGGGATGGGGCGTTCACGGATCGGCCGCCTATCGTGAGGGCGAGGCCTGCGTCGACATGAGGCGCGCCTTGAGCGAGACGATCGAGACGCGCACCGTGGAGTCGGCCGGGGCGACATTCAGCATGCGCGCGAACTCCACGAGCCCATCGAGCGGGAAGCCACTGCTCGTGAGCACGCGCGCCTTCCAGAACCCCGCCCGCTCGCGCTCGGAGACGTCGTCGGTGAGCGCGGCGGACGAGTCGAGCATCGCCAGCGCCTCACGCTGCCAGCGCACCCGAACGAGGCTGTTGCGGAGCAGGTAGCGCGGGCCGCCCGCCGTGTCGCGCGTCGCATTGCAGCAGTTGCCGACCGCGAGCGCCAGCTGACGCAGCTCGTCGGGATTGCCGGGCATCGCCGCGGTGATGCGCCGTTGCAGGGCGAGCGCGCCCTCCCAGTCGCCGCGACGGGACGCCGCGATGTAGGCGGCCGACGCCGCGGGCAGCGAGTCCTGCGGCACGGGCACGATCGGCGTGTTGGCGGCGCCCTCCGCCGCGCGGCGTGCGTGCCAGGCGGTCAGCCAGGCCGCGCCCTCGCCGAGCACCAGCAGGGACATCACGATCAGCGCCATCCGTCGTGCCGATTTCATCGCACGTGCTCCGCGGCCGGCCGTGCGATCAGCGTGACCGAGTGCGCGCCCGCCGCGAGCGCGATCCAGCCGCCGCCCTCGTCGCGGGCCGGATCGCCCGCGAGCGAGGTGAGCGCGAAGCCCGCGGGCACGCGCACGCGCACCGGCGCATCGACGCCGCTCCAGCGCACGACGAACCGGCCGCGTGCCGGGCGCGCGAATGCGACGCTCAGCGTCCCGAAGCGCGTGGGCGCTCCGGTCAGCGAGGCGTGTGCCCAGCCGGCCGCGTCGAGTCCGGCACCGAGCAGCAGCGTGTCCGGCAGCTCGAACGCGAGCCGCGCGTGCGTCAACTCGACGACGGCCGCCGCCGCGGTCGCGTGCGGCGGCAGATTGCGCCCGAAGTCGCCGTCGCGCCGCGAGAAGATCTCGGACTGCCCGAGCGTCGAGCTCGAGTGAGCGAGCAGGCTGTCGAGGTATTCGTCGGCTGCGCCCGCGTCGCCCGCGAGCATCGCGGTCACGGCCAGGTCCGCGCCCAGATACGAATGCAGCGAGTCGGGGCTCGAGTAGCACGCCAGCCCCGGCGATCGCGCGCGCAGGCGCGCGAGCAGCGCGCGCGCGCGCGGATGGGTCGGCGCCAGCACCCGCGTCGGAAAGACCACCGCGAGGTTGCCCCAGTCCTCGCCGGGACCGGGCCACGACGGCGGGACGTCCGCGACCTTCGTGCCCGCGAGCGCGACTGCGAAGCTGGCGCGCAGATCCGCGGCGATCGCGCGACAGGCGCCGGCGATCGAATCGCGGCCAGCCAGCGACGCGAGGTCCGCGGTCGCCTCCTCGCCGGCGATGGCCCATGCGTCGTCGCCGACGAGCGGCGCCGAGACGCGCTCGCCGTCGTGCGGATCGGCGTACGGCAGCAGCCCGCTCCAGGGCAGTCCGAGCCCGCGCGAGAGCCGGGACTGCTCGGCGATCCAGCCCACGCCGCGCAGCGCGGGATCGAGCAACTCGCGCGCGAGCGCCACATCGGGCGGATGGCTCGCCACCTGATCGAACACCCAAAGCGCCTGCCCGGCACCGTCGAGCTGACCGCGCTGCGAGAGGAATGCCCCGGAAGGCCACTGGAGCCCGAGCAGCGTGCGCACGCCCTCGTCCGCCTCGGCCGTGAAGCCGCACAGCGAGAGCGCCCGCAGCGCCCGCGCGCCGTCGCGCAGCCACACGTCGCGGTACTGGAAGGGATTGCCGATCACCGCGAGCCCCTCGGGCTCGCGCTCGAGGCACTCGAGCAGCGTGACGCGGGCGGCACGCTCCATGCGGTCGAAGCGGGGGGCGCCGCAATCGATCCGATCGCCGCGATCCAGACGCTCCCGCCAGCGCGTGCGCGCGTCGGCGAGCACCGCGTCGTGATCGCGTGCGGACGCGTGCACGCGCGGCCCGAGCGGATACGCCGGCATCCAGAACGTCCAGCTCGCGCGTTCGCCCGGCGCCAGCGTGCGCCGGATGAGCGCGACGAGCGAGTCGCCCGCGCCGCTCCTCTCGCAGTCCCCGGGCACGCGCGCGAGCCGTGCGCCGGCGCCCACCGCATCGCGCCCCCGCCATGCGAGTCCGGGCGGTGGCCGCGCCGCGTCCCACGCGCGGATCGCGGGGCCGATCGCAGCATTCGCGATCACGGTCCGCAGCGCGAGCGAGCGCGGGCCCGCGCCCGAGCCCGCCCACGCGGTGACCCGCACCGACAACTCGAGCGAGGAATCGCCCAGTTCGGCGCGGGGCGATGCGGCCGCCTCGAACTCGAGCGTTTCCGCGGCGCTCGAAGCGCGCCAGTGGGCGCCGGGCACGCCGTCGTCCTCGAACGCGATCGGCGACACGTCCGGCGGTTCCTCGCCGGTCACGCTCCAGCGCAACGCCACCTCGCCGCTCCACACCTGGCTGCCCGCTCCCACCTGGAACGCGCGCCGCGCGCCGGGGAACCCCAGCGCCGCGATCGAATGCGCGAGGTGCTCCGGCTCGGGCGCGATCGCGCCCGGGCGGGCGCGGGGCGAGCAGCCGGCCAGCGCGACCGAGGAGAGCAACGCGGCGATGCCGAGTCGGGTGCGCATGGGGGTGCGGGTCCCCTGGCCGGGCCAGCGCCATGGAAAGAGCGGCGAATCCTGCTAGCTTCTGAGCGAGTGCGCCCCGCCGGCCCGAAGCCGGTCCCATCGGCCGGCCGGGCCGCGGCGCCGTGACCGCAGCATAGCTGCCCTCCCGAGACGCGACCATCGATGACATCCGATTCCCATCGCCTGCTCCTGCCCCGCCGCGTGCTGCTGCTCGTCGCGTTGCCGGGCTGGTGTGCGCTGCTGCTCATCGTGCGGTGGGTGCGCTCGGGGCATCCGGCGTTCCGCTTCCTTGCCTGGAATCTGATCCTCGCGGCGGCGCCGGCCGTGGCGTCGGCGCTGTTCGTGCGCGCGGTGCGCCACGGCTCAGGCCGGTCGGTTCGGGCGCTGTGGTTCGGCGCGTGGCTGCTCTTCCTGCCCAACGCGCCGTACATCCTCACCGACTTCATCCACCTGCACCCGCGACCGCCGGTGCCGTTCTGGTACGACATCGCGGTCTGGTTGTCGTTCGCAGGGGCCGGGCTCGTGCTGGGCTACAGCTCGGTCGCGGACGTGCAGGCCGTCGTCGCGCGCCGCGCCGGGACGCGCGCCGGGTGGGCGCTCGCGGTGGTGGCGCTGATGCTCTCGGGGCTCGGCATCTACGCGGGGCGCTTCCTGCGCTGGAACAGCTGGGACGCGCTCGTCCACCCGCACCGGATCCTCCAGCACGTGAGGGGCGCCTCGCTCAATCCCGGCGATCATCCGCGCTCGCTGGGCGTGACGCTCGTCTACGGGCTCGGGCTCGTGATGGGTTACGTGATGCTGCGGATCGCGGTGCCGCAGCGCCCACTTCCGAACGACCGCGACGCGGTTCCGCCCGGCGTCGCGCGCTGAGCGCGGAGTTCCTCCGCTGGGATCACCCGCGTATCCTGCCCTGGCGCCCGCGGCTCGCCACCGCCGTCCGGCCGGGCCGGCGCGCAACGCGGCTCACTTCCACCCCGGGGGAGACTCCACATGGGCAGGCCGTTCCTCGGTTTTCTGATCGGGATCCTCGTCGCTCCGGCTTTGGCCGCACTCGTCGCCTTCTCGGGTCACTTCCCGTTCCAGGCGACCGCCGCTCCGCCGCGCTGGGAGCGCCGAATCGCCAACCTCGCGCTCGATCCCGCGATTGAGCGGGCCGCGAGCGGCGTGAGCTGCCCGATTGCAGCCACCGACGAGAACCTGATCCAGGGCATGAAGCTCTATCGCGAGAACTGTGTCCTGTGCCACGGTGATCGCGGCAAGCCCAGCGCGTGGGGCCGGAACAACTTCTATCCGCCGGCGCCGCAGCTCGCCGATCGCGGCTCGCACGATCCCGTGCCCGTGATCTATACCGTGGTCAAGAACGGCATCCGTTACACCGGCATGGGCGGCTGGAAGGATCAGGGGCCCGACGACGATCTGTGGCGCGTCGCGCTGTTCCTCAGCCGCATCAAATCGCTGCCGCCCGCCGTGGACTCGATGTGGAAGGCGGGAACGCGCTAGCTGTGTTGTCTAAGCACGTTGTTTACAGCGTGCCAGAAGTCGGCTGAAGGGAACGGCGCCTGCCAGACTACTGTGCGGGCGCCGTCGGTTGTAGTGGCGCACCCAGCGCGGGAGTGCGGCGGC
>Ga0335083_10003770_pt1 | contig 19484 bp, 14 predicted proteins | sample Lox_Sample_42_FD_206716 | JGI IMG/M metagenome (GOLD analysis project Ga0335083, IMG submission 206716) | Soil microbial communities from Loxahatchee National Wildlife Refuge, Florida, United States - Lox_Sample_4.2 | ecosystem: Environmental > Terrestrial > Soil > Wetlands | place: USA...
AACTGGGTCAACGGCGCGCTGCTTCGCGAAGTGGCGGAGCGGGCAGGGTATGACCTGCACTTCGCTCCGTTTCCATACCGTGAAGGCTCGAAGACTTCGATCTTATATACGACTCAACGGGAGTAACGCGAATGACTCTTCCGACTCTTCCTACGACGATGGTGGGCAGCTACTCGATGCCGGGATGGCTCGAGCGGCTGAAGACGGACTATTTCGCCCGCCGGATCACCCGCCACGATCTCGACGAAATCCACGATTGCGCCGTCCGGTCCGCCATCAAGGACCAGGAAATCGCCGGCCTCGACATCGTCACCGACGGAGAGCTGCGCCGCGACAACATGATCGACTATTTCGTCGAGCGGTTGCCCGGAATCCACGTCGACCGAGCCTCCAAGAAGTTCTACTACGACTTTTACGATAGCGAGGTGCTCGGCAAGATTCCGATGGCGGCGCTGGGCCTGGTCGACGACTTCAGGTTTCTTCTCGCGAACACCGAGCGCGAGACGAAATTCTGCATCACGGGTCCTCATTCGCTCTGTAAGCGCGTCCGCAACAAGTACTATCCGAGCGACGAAGCCCTCGCCACGGATATCGCGCGCGTGATGAACATGGAGTTGAAGGAACTGGTGAAGGCCGGCGCGAAAACGATTCAGATCGACGAACCCTACTATTCCGGTTTTCCGGAAGACCTCTCGTGGGGCGTGTCAGTGCTGAACACGCTGGTCGATGGCGTGGACGCGAAGATCGCGCTGCATATCTGTTACGGCAACCGCTACGGCAAGCCATCGTGGGAAGGCAGCTACCGGTATCTCTTCCCGAGAATTCTGGACGCCAAGATTCATCAGCTCAGCGTGGAATTTGCGCGGCGAGGCGGCGAAGACTTGGATCTCTTTCGTGAATTCCCGCCGCCGTTCGAGCTCGGCGCCGGCGTGATCGATGTAAAAGATCAGGCGGTCGAAACGCCCGAGATCGTGGCGGAACGAATTCGAAAGGTGATGCAGTTCGTGCCCGCCGAGAAAATCGTCGTCCTGCCGGACTGCGGATTATTCCATCTGCCGCGCGACATCGCATTCGCCAAACTTCGCGCGATGGTGGAGGGAACGAAGATGGTGCGCAAGGAGCTGAAGCGCTGAAACCCGCTGCCGGCCCGCCGCCTTTGAACGCCTCGGACATCTTCCGAATGCGCTCGGGCATCCAGAGTTGTCAGCAGGCGCCGGCATGGGCTCCGCTGGCCGCGTGTTCTTAGTCTCGTTGGACGCACGGTTTCCTTTTGGACCCAAGGCTCCTTTTGGGACTTAGGACCGGCGCAGCAAGTCAAATTGCTAGACAGTTTCGCGGCGTTTTGGATACTATGCGGTCGTAATTTTCGATGCCAGCCAGTGCCACTCTCGCCGTTCCGCCGGCTCCTTTGCCGATCAGGTGTGTTTCGACGGACGGCGTGAAGCTCTCCGATCGGCGCGAATTCTGGGAAACGAGCACAAGCTCCGTCTGCGGCTCCCACGAAGTCGAACTTCTCGGCGGCGAGCCTTTCCGCGCCGAGCTGGAACATGCGGAAGTCTCCGATCTGATTCTCGCGCGAATCGACACCAAGACTGCACACCGGGTAATCCGAACGGATCCGATGGCCCGTCGAGAGGATCGACATTTCGTCAAAGCCGTGCTCCTGACGGGCGGAAGCTGCCTTCTGGAACAGAATGGCCGCGAAGCCTACCTGCGCGCCGGGGAGTGGAGCATCTACGACAATGCGCAGCCATACACGATGACGATCCCCGGTCGAGCGCAGATGTTCATCATGTTGATTCCAAGGGACCGGTTCGTGGCTCGAAACGTCGGCCTGCAGAATCTCGTCGTCCGGCGCCTTTCCGGGCGAACCGGGATCGGCAAGCTCATCTGGAATTTGGTGTCGAATACGTTCGATCAGATTCCCCAGATCTTGGGGGCGGCCAGCCACGATGTGGCCGGCATCGTGATTCAGATGACCCGGCTCGCGCTCGGCGACTCCTCCGGTGACATATCGTCCGTGGATTCGAAGTCCGTCTTGCGGGACCGCATCAAGCTCTACATTGCCGGCCATCTGGCCGACCCTGATCTATCGCTGGCGAAGCTCGCCAGCGCGACCGGTTGCACCAAGCGCTATCTGCACATGGCCTTCGAGGCGGAGAACGTTTCGATCTCCGATTACATTCTCCGGCAGAGGCTGGACCGCTGCCGGCAGGATCTTCTCAACCCGGCCTGCGCGCAGCGGTCCATCACCGACATCGCATATTCGTGGGGCTTCAACAACTCGAACCATTTCAGCCGGTGCTTTAAGCAGTCCTTTGGCGCCTCGCCGAGGCGCCTGCGCTCGGAGTCTGCACCCCGTCTGGCCGGTTCCGAGGTAGAGCGCAAGTCTCGCCGCATACTCGCTTGAACGCGGCGGCCCCACGCCAGCCTGCCCTGGGGCCTGATCGGCTACTTCCCTCTGAGATAGGTTTTTCTTCCCCATGGGGAGAGACCCCGGGAAAGCCGTTTCGCTACCCTTTCGCAAAGCGAACGACGCAATTGGTGTCACGGGCTCACGGGTGGGTTGGGCCGACACTGGAGCGGCCAACCCGAGTAAAAGCTTGACAAATCGTGACATGGGCGTTACACATGCAGCACTTCCATGCCCATGTACACGGCGCTGTGGGGCGTCGTTTGGGGGTCGGCGGGTGGCTTAATCTCGAAAGGGGTGCACGATGAGGGTACGTTCCCTACTGCTTGTTGTTCTCGCGGTTGTGGTGTTCTTTGGCTGCGTTAACTCCGCGTTCGCGCAGGGCACTGCCAATGCGCAACTGAACGGCACGGTGACAGACGCCAGCGGGGGCGCCGTTGCGGGCGCTTCGATCACGGTGCGCAATCCGGCGAACAATCTCTCCTATAGCGCGACCTCGAACGACCGAGGGTTCTACGCGATCGCGAACCTGCCGCCGGGCACCTACGAATTGAAGGCCTCCTTCAGCGGGTTCGCCAACTATACGCAGACGGGGATCGTGCTGGAAGTCAGCCAAGTCGCGACCGTGAACGTCGCGCTACAGGTTGCCTCACAAGGCGAGAAGATCGTTGTGACGACCGAAGCGCCCGTGATCGAGCCCACGAAGACCGAGATCAGCCAGGTGGTCGCGACACAGCAGATTCAATCTCTACCGATCAGCAACCGCGTTTTCACGGACTTCGCCCTCTTGACGCCCGGCGTGGCCACGAGCCGCACCAGCGTGGGCACCACGTTTACGGAATTCGAAGTCACGCAGATTTCGTTCGGCGGCATGCGCTCGTTCAGTAACGAGATCACGGTGGACGGCGCGGACTACGTCAATTCGGCCAGCGGCATTCAGCGCTCCACGCCACCGCAGGAATCGGTGCAGGAATTCCGCGTGGTGAACAACAGCTTCGGCGCTGAATACGGCCGGGCGGTGGGCGGCATCGTCAACATCGTGTCCAAGGGCGGCACGAACGATTTCCACGGCTCCGTCTACGAATACTTCCAGAATAGCGCGCTCAACTCGCGCAACCTGCTGCAGAAGCCGGAGCCGGGGCTGCAATCGGTGGAGTTGCCCGACGCGTTCCGCCAAAATCAGTTCGGCGCCACGATCGGCGGTCCGATCAGCAAGGACAAAACTTTCTTCTTCATCAACTACGAAGGCAAGCGCCGCGCGGAGTCACCTCTGTTCCCGCCCGACCTGGTCAACAACATCCTGCTGATCGACCAGGCAAAAGCGCAGATGGGGCTCGCCCCCGAGGGCTGCACTGCCGGGCTCGCGACGTGTCTTCCTGCTTACACCGGCGACCCGAACAGCATTACGCAAGCTCAGGCACAGTCGTTCTTGAAGACCACTCTCAAGACCGGAGACGACGACACGGGCTTCGCGAGATTCGACTACCAGATAAGCGCCAACAATCGCCTCGCGGTCCGCTACAACGTGGAGGACACGCGCGCTCTCGGGCAACTGATCGGAAACACGCTTGACGGCGGCGGCATCGGCGTCCCCAGCGGCGGGCGAGACCTCTTCATTCGCGATCAGTCTGTTGTCGCGAGCCTGGATTCTTCTCTGACACCCAGCTTGATCAATACCGCGCTGTTCCAGTATGCGCGACGGCACTACAACTTCTATGGCGCTACGGGCCAGCCGGATTTCAGCATTCTGAACGACCTCGAGCTCGGCCATAACTTCGGTACGAACGACAGGTTGTACGAGACGCGCCTCCAAGCCGCCGATTCTTTGTCGTGGGTCAAGGGCAATCACGTAGCGAAATTCGGACTCGATGGCAACTATCTCTTCAGCCTGGAGAATTTCCCCGGTTTCATGCCCGTGCGCATGCTGGTGCCGACGGGAGGTGGCAATGCCGGGGCGTGCCTTGCGGCTTTTTCTGAATTCTTCGCGTTCGGCGACACCTGGCAGGCAACGGCCCCTGCCAGTCCCGTCAAGGACGCAACCGCAACCTGCCCGGTCAATGGCGACAATGGTGTTGTGTTCACGTACGCCGGTGTGTCGTTGCCGACAGATCCCAATGCCTGCTCCGGTACCGATCCTTGCGCTCCGGCAATCACGACGACGTCCAATACTCTGAACACTTCGACATGGTCAAACGCGTATCCCCCCTCGCTGTTCAACGGTTACACTCGCCAGATCGACCATGGCTACTGGGGCCTCTTTGCTCAGGACCAGTGGAGGATCACGCCAAAGCTGACCCTGAATTACGGCTTGCGATGGGATTACGAGACGGGCCTGGCGTCATACGTGAACAAGGACTTCAACGAATGGCAGCCGCGAGTCGGCCTGGCGTGGTCACCGGACAGCAAGACTGTCGTTCGCGCCGGATTCGGATTATTCTTCGACCGGCAGAATCTGACCTTCTTCTTCGTGCCGAATACACAGAAGATCATTGCCGGCTACCAGTGCGGCAACCACGCGCCAGCGGACATCGTTAGTGTTTGCCAGGAGTCCGATACGCTGCCGCAGGAATTCCCCAACATCCAGTCCAATCTCGGGCAGTCCAAGCAGGGCTATCAGATCTTCGGATTCCCGGCTGCAGCTAACGCGGCGGGCAATGCGGCGAGCATCATCGCCACGGGCGCCTACGACTCCGCATTCCCAGCTATCTCGATGTCGGGCACTTGCGCCACGACTTTTGCCTGCGGCATCGGTGAAGGAGGCATGGATCACAATTCCAGAACTCCATATGCCGAGCAGGCGAGCTTGCAGATTGACAGGCAATTTGGAAGGGGGTTCGCCATCAATCTCGGCTACCAGTTCGTCGGTGCTCACAAGCTGGTCCGAGGTAACAACATCAACGTGCCCTGCCCTGTGGGTACGACGGATGACGGCCAAGATCCCACCAAGGGAGGCACTGCCACCGACCCGAACCTGTGGCCTCTTGCACCGGCGTTCCTCGGCTTTACGGACTGGGTTCCGGGCAAGGTCAATCCGAACGGCAGTTTCTCCACGTGCGCCGATGGCGTTCCGACACTTGGGACGGGGGCCCTCGCTGGTCTCGGGCCGTGGTTCCAAGGCGCTGGTCCCGCCAGCGGTTTGCAGACGATGAGCTCTGGGCTGGAGGACTACAACAACGACGTCTCCAATGCCGTGTATCACGGCGGCACCGTGACCGTCATCGAGAGGGTTAAGAACTTCAACCTGACGGCCAACTACACCTACTCGCACACAATCGACAACGGGAACTTCACGACGTTCATTAACCTGCCGGTGAACCAGTTCGACTACAAGGATGAGCGCGCGAATTCGAACCAGGATGCCCGCCACCGCCTCGTAGCGAACTTTACGGCGCTGGGACCCGAGGACACTTGGGCGCGGCACTTCACGCTCAGCAGCATCGTCACCCTCCAGTCCGGACGCCCCTTCACGATCTTCTACGGAGCGAATACGTTGAACGACGTGGCGGGCGGAGCAACGGACCGCGTGGGCGGCGCTCCCGTCGTGGGCCACTGCGCATCAGCGAGCACCTGCGCAACGATGATTGCCAGGAACACCTATGTCGGCGATCCGCTGTATGCCTGGGACTTGCACCTTGGACGCTATTTCCAACTCACCGAGAAGATCAAGATGGATCTCAGCATGGACGCGTTCAACCTGCTGAACCGGTCGAACGTGGATGAGGTAACGTCGATCTACGGTTCGCCCGTTTTCTGTGGCGGCGTCATTCCGCGCCACTACCGCGATGCCACGAGCCGGGCGATCCAAGCCGGATCGGGGTCCATGGCATGCCCTGTCGGACAGACCGTGGTTCCTGGCGGATCCCTTGCCAATACGCCAATTAACACTCTGCCACCAGGTCTTGGCCCCGGTTTCGAACCATCAACTTTGTTTATTCCGAATAACCCGAATGTGACGTTCGGCTTGCCGAGGACGATGCTGAACCCGCGGCAGTTCCAGTTCGCGGCGAAGTTCTCGTTCTAGTCGCAAAGTTCAATCACGACGGTCTACCGAAGGCCGGGCGCAAGCCCGGCCTTCTTTTTTTCGCGCTGTTCTTCCTGGAATTGCGCGGGCTCTGCGGGACACAGCAGCTGTTGTTCGCGGCCTGCCCCGGTAGTATTCTTCGGCCCCTCAAGAAGGGGGCAATTCCTGCTGGCGGACATCCTCCTTTTTCGAGATTTCGGACATCACGCCGGAGAATCGTCCTTGGAAACGTTTGTCCTGGTGCATGGAGCGTGGCACGACGGGTCCGCTTGGGATTCGGTTGCCCAACATTTGGAGCGCAAGGGCCATTGGACCTTGGCACCGACGATGGCGGGCCACGGCAAGTCTGCCGCGCGAAACGTCGATCACGCGCAATGCACCGACTCCGTGATTCGCGCGATCGTCGAGCGCTCGCTGCGCGACATCGTCCTCGTTGGCCATAGCTTCGGCGGCACCATCATCTGCAAGATCGCGGAGGCGATCCCGGACAGGATCAAGCGGCTCGTGTTTCTGAACGCCTTCGTATTGAAGGACGGCGACAGCCTGATGGATGAATCGCCGCCGCATTATGTGGAACTCTTCGAGAGGCTGTTCGGCGAATCCAGCGACGGCACGGTCATGATCCCGTTTCCCATCTGGCGCGAATCGTTCATCAACGATGCGGATTTGGAAACGGCGAAGTGGACGTACGAGCGGCTTTCGCCCGAGCCGTACCAGCCGTGCAAAGACAAACTCGATCTGAAGAAATTCTACTCTCTGCAGACGCCGCGGAGCTTCATCAACTGCACCGAAGACACGGCGCTGCCGCCGGGCGAGTGGGGCTGGCATCCGCGCATGTCGAGCCGGCTGGGGCTGCACCGGCTGGTGCAAATGCCGGGCAGCCACGAAGTGATGTACACGAATCCGGCCGGTTTGGCGGAGAAGATTCTGGAAGCGGGTCGCGATTGAGGCTCCCGGCGGAGACGGACGGAGACCCGTGCTGAAACTGGACACAAAACCCGAGGCGATTGAAGTCGATGTCGCCAAGTCCGCGTTCGTCATCGTCGACATGCAGAACGCGTTTGCGAGCAAAGGCGGCACGCTCGACCTCGCCGGCGCCGATCTTTCCGACGCGCCGCGCGTGGTGCGCACGATTCGATCCGTGCTCGACGCCGCGCGAGCGGCGGGGCTCACAGTTGTGCACCTTCAGGTGGGATACAAACCCGATCTGAGCAACGCTGGCGGCCCGCGCTCTCCCAACCATTACAAAGAGACCGCGATGCACTTGATGTGCACGCGGCCGGAACTGAAGGGCAAGCTCCTGACCGAAGGGAGCTGGGATTTCGCCGTGATCGACGAGCTCGCGCCGCTGCCGGGCGAAATCGTCGTCACCAAGACCCGCTACAGCGGCTTTGCCGGCACGACGCTCGACTCGCAGCTTCGCGTTCGCGGCATCCAGTATCTCTTCTTCGCGGGCATCGCGGCCAACGTCTGCGTCGAATCGACCCTGCGCGACGCCTACTTCCTCGACTACTGGCCGATCCTGCTGGCGGACGGCACGATGGCCGCCGGCGGGCGCAGCCTGTACGAGGCGACCCTCTTCAACGTAGAGTCCTTCTTCGGCTGGACAATCACTTCAGAGAAACTGCGGACTTCCCTCGGCGCACCGCGCGGGTGAGGCTCCCCGCGGTTGTCACCCGGGCCGTCAATTCACCCGCCGCGGCGAACATAGAGCGCCTCAACAAACTGTGGCAGAATATCGGCCGCCGATGAGCGTGAAGAGCCGAGCCGGAGCCGCAGGCGTCAGAAAAGTTCGCATGCGCACGTCCGGCGCATCGATGCAGCCCTTGCCGGGCGGCGGCTTTCTCATTAAGCCGGATGAGGCGCTGCGGCCCTGCCCGAAGGTTCTGACGGATCGCATCGAGCATTGGGCCGAGGCTTGTCCTCAGAAGATCTGCATTGCGAAGCGCGGCCCCGACGACGAGTGGCGCAGCCTGACCTACGGGCAAGTCTGGGAATCCGTGCGCGGCATCGGACAGGCGCTGCTCGACCGCGGCCTTTCGGCCGAACAACCGGTCGCGATCCTTTCGGAGAACGATCTCGAACATTTTCTCCTGACGCTCGCGGGCCAGCACGTTGGAGTCCCCACGGCGCCGATTTCGCCGCCGTACTCCCTGGTATCGAAAGATTTCGGCAAACTGCGCCACACGCTGAAGACGATCACACCGGGGCTCGTCTTCGTGTCGGACGGCACCCGCTACGCGCAGGCCATTGAAACGGCTGTCGACGCGCATATCGAAGTCACGGCCACGACGGCTCCTGCGGACCGGCGCAAGGCCAGTCTCTTTGCCGACCTCCTCGAAACCGCGCCGACCTCGGATGTCGAAGCGGCGCACACTCGAATCGATCCGGACGGCGTGGCGAAGTTTCTGTTCACGTCCGGCTCGACGGGCGTTCCGAAAGCGGTCATCAATACGCACCGCATGATTTGCAGCAATCAGCAGATGATCGCGCAGATTTTCGGCTTTCTCGAAGACGAGCCTCCCGTGATCGTCGATTGGCTTCCGTGGAACCATACGTTCGGCGGCAATCATGATGTCGGCATCGCGATCTATAACGGCGGCACTTTCTACATCGACGACGGCAAGCCGGGGCCCGGCTGGATCGAGAAGAGCGTCCGCAATCTCCGCGAAATCTCAACGACGGTTTTTTTCAATGTCCCGAAGGGCTATGAGGATCTGCTCCCCTTCCTGCGCGCCGACCGCCAGTTGCGCGAAACATTCTTCCGGCGGCTCGGCTTGATGTTTTACGCGGGCGCGGGGCTTTCGCAACCCGTCTGGGACGCCTATCGCGAGCTCGCATTTGAGACATGCGGCGAACGCATTGTCATGGCCACCGGCCTGGGCTCCACGGAGACGGCTCCCATGTCGATCCAAACCACCTGGGAGACGGATCGCGCGGGAACCATCGGCATCCCAGTGCCGGGCGTAACCGTAAAGCTCGTCCCGCGTAGCGACAAGCTCGAAGCCCGTGTGCGCGGACCGAACGTGACGCCGGGCTATTGGCGCGAACCGGACTTGACGCGAAGGGCGTTCGACGAGGACGGATTTTATTCTTTCGGTGACGCTGTCAAGCTGATCGATCCGAACGATGTGAACAAAGGGCTTCTCTTCGACGGGCGCCTGAACGAGGACTTCAAGCTTGCGAACGGCACGTGGGTGAGCGTCGGACCGCTGCGGGCCCGTATCGTGGCTCATTTCGCGCCGTTCGTTCGGGACGCAGTGATCGCCGGCCTGGACCGTGATTTCATCAGCGCCATCATCTTCGCGGATCCCGATGCATGCCGCTCGCTCGCGCCGGAGCTGGCGGAGCGCGCCCCGTTGGCCGAGGTGGTCCACCATCCGGCTGTGCACGCCCGATTTCACGCTTTGCTCAAGAGCTTCGCGCAGCAGGCCACGGGCAGTTCGAACCGCGTCGCGCGCGCCGTCGTCGCCGATGAGCCGCCGTCGCTCGACGCCGGCGAGATCACCGACAAAGGATCGTTCAATCAGCGGGCCGTTCTCGAGCGCCGGGCTGCGCTGGTCGAAGAGCTGTATGCGGCAGCTGCCCGCCCCGGTATTCTCACCTGCTCCTAGGGTGAGTTCCTGAGGCAATTCGCGAATTGGAGGCTTGAGTTCGAAATGGACGAGAGTGTCGAGTCCGTTCTGGCCGAATACGAGCGCCGCGGCGCCGAAGAGTGGAAACTGCGCGACCGCATGTCGGAAGAAGAGTGGATGGGCCATCGCGACGAATTCCTGATCTCGATTGGCCGCCATACGGGACGGCTCCTCAATATTCTGATCAAAGGCGCCAACGCGAAAAACATTCTGGAAGTCGGTACTTCCTACGGACACTCTACGGTGTGGCTGGCGGAGGCCGCGCGCGCCACCGGCGGGAAAGTCGTGACACTCGACGAGAAAGCGAACAAACAGGAGTACGCCCGCCGCATGGTTGCGAAGGCGGGCCTGGCCGCGCACGTCGACTTTCGCCTCGGCGATGCCCGCGAATCGATCGCTTCTCTTCCCGGGCCTTTCGATTTCGTCCTGCTCGATCTTTGGAAGGACCTTTACATCCCGTGCTTCGATCTCTTCTATCCGAAGCTCCGCGCGGGCGCATTCGTGGCTGCAGACAACATGCTTCAGCCGGAAGGCGCGCGGGCGGCCGCGCGGGCCTATCGCAGGCACGTACACGGGAAACCGCGGATCGATTCAGTTCTGCTGCCGGTGGGAAGTGGCGTGGAGATCAGTCGCTACGGGGATGTGCTCTGACTCTGCTGCAGGTTTCGCGGGAGCCTATCGCCCCCGCCTCAAATCGTCGCTGAGGATCACGGCGGCGGCGACGTCCTTCATGGACTTCCGCCGGCTGCGGCTCTCGCGCTGCAGCGTGAGGTAGGCCTCTTCTTCATTCAGCTTCAGATCCCGCTGTAAGATGCCCTTGGCGCGTTCGATCATTTTCCGGGATTCGAGCCGGTCGGAAAGCTGCAGATTCTCGCTTTCCAGCCGCGCGCGCTCCACTTCCGCGCCGACCAGGAACCCGAGCGCGGTGATCAGCCCGATCTCGCGCGGGCTATAGGAATATTCGGCGCGATTCTGCACGTTGATCACGCCCACCAGTCGTCCGCCGCTCACCAGCGGGACCGACAGAAAGGCCTCGAAGCGGTCCTCCGGCAGCTCGTTGAAGAGCTTGAATCGGGGATCGTTGTACGCTCCGGAGGTGACCACCACCGGTTCCCGGTGTTGCGCCACCCAGCCGGTGATCCCCTGGCCGACTTTCATTTTCAATCGGCCCAACACGTCCGGGTGCGGATTCTGGGAAGCGCGCAGCAGCAGGTGCTCGCCTTCAAGGACGTACACCATACAGGAATCGCACTTCACTACCGACGACACGACTTCGACTACGTCGCGAAGCACATCGGACAGAGGCGCCGCAGCAGACATCCGATCGGCCACCCGATTGAGCAGCGCAATGTCGGAGATGTCGGCCGGACGAACGGTCGGATGGTCTGCGGGCGCGCGCGAGGATGCACCCCGGGCGGCAGATGAAGGCACGATCCACGGGGTGGCCATGCAGAAACGCTAACAAGCAGCGGCGGATCGGGCAATTATCCCTTGGTATAAGGGCCGGCGGCGGGGGAAGTTCAGCGGCGGAGTTTTGGCTTGAGTCTTTCGGCCATCCGAACGAGCTCCGCGAGCGAGTCCGCTTCCATCTTCTCCATCACCCGTCCGCGGTGCACTTTCACGGTGATTTCGGTAACGCCCAGACGAACGGCGATTTCCTTATTCATGAGTCCCGTGACCACCCATTCCATCACTTCCCGTTCCCGCGGTGTGAGTTTGTCGTACCGGGCCCGGAGGCTCCGCAGGGCAGCCTCTTCTTTTCGCGCGACTCGGTCCCGGTCCAGCGCCTGGTGGATCGCGGTCAGCAACTCGGGCTTTTGGAATGGCTTCGTCAGGAAATCAATGGCGCCGGCCTTCATCGCGCGCGAAGTCATTGGGATATCGCCGTGGGCGGTAACAAAGACGATGGGGATGCGAACGCCGGACTTCGCCAGCTCGTCCTGAAAATCGAGCCCGTTCAGGCCGGGGAGCCGGACATCGAGCAACAGGCAGCTGGGAACATCGGGGCGTTGCGCCCGCACAAACTCTTCCGTCGAGCCGAACGCTTCCGATCGGAAGCCGATGGACTCGAGCAGGTTGCCGATCGCGTCCCGGACAGAGACGTCGTCGTCGACCACAAAGATCATCGGGCGCGTCTCACTGGTTCTCATTGGGTCCGCTCAACGGGAGCGTGAATTGGAATGCAGCGCCGCCATCGGCGCGCGCCGCCGCCCAGAGTTTCCCGTTGTGCGCCTCGATGATCGACCGGCTGATCGAAAGTCCCATACCGATTCCCTGCGACTTCGTGGTGAAGAACGGATCGAAGATCTTCCGTTCGACTTCCGGAGTGAGGCCCACGCCGGAGTCCTCAACGCTCACCCGGATTCCGTCCGGGCCTTCATGGCGAGAGCGAACCGTCAGTTCACGGCGATCGCCCGGCATGGACCGCATGGCGTCCAGCGCGTTCATCATCAGGTTCAGCACCACTTGCTGCAGCTGCACGCGGTCGCCCCGGAGCCGCGGCAGATCGGGAGCCAGATCGGCCGTCAGAATCACCCTCTGCCGGTTCGCTTCGTCGCGGAGAAAGACGGTCAGCTCCAGGATCACCTCGTTGATGTCGAGCCAATCGCTGGAATGAGCCTGCTTCGAAAAAAGCGCGCGAATCCGCCCGAGCACGTGCCCGGCCCGGGTGCCGTCCTGGATGATCCGGTTCACTGTCTGCCGCGCTTTCTCGATCTCGGGCGGATCGGCCGAAAGCCATCCGGCGCAGGCATGGCCGTGCGCGACGACCGCCGTCAGCGGCTGGTTGATTTCGTGCGCGATGGAGGAAGTCAGCTCCCCCATGGTGAGAGCGCGCGAAAGGTGAGCCAGCTCCGATTGTGTTTGCCGCAGCGCCTGCTGCGCCTGTTCGTGCTCATCCATCGTCCGTCGCAAGTCGGCGTTCGATTTCTTCAGATCCGCGGTGCGTTCGGCGACGCGGATTTCTAATTCGTCCCGCGCCTCTTCCAGCGCCTCTTCGCTCTTCCTCTGCGAAGCACTCACCCAGCTCGCGACGATTGCGCACGCCACGAACCCGGCGAAATAGGTCACGTCCGTCGCATTGATCGCAAACGACTTGTAAGGACGGACGAAATAGTAGTCAACCAGAATCGTGGAGACGAGGACGGCGAACATCCCACCCGATGTCCTGCCGAACCATGCGCTCGCCATCACCGCGGCGAAAAATAGAAACAGAAAGGGATACGGGAAAAACCGCTGTATCAGGAGCGTGCACACGAATGCCGCGGTCACAAACAGGAGACTGATGCCGTAGCGCCAAGCGGCCGATCGACCGATCTTGATCGGAGAGGTGTTCGTGCCCGGAGAATCTCGTTTGATCAGACCGCTCGCACTGTCGGCGCGTGCGGCGTCAGTGCGTCCACTGTCGCGGACCGGCGATTGTTGGAAATCGAACTTCCAGAATCCACTGGTCGCTTTCGAGCTCATAGAATTTGCAAGCGCCGCTCTTCACCAGCGCGCTCACGAAATCGGCCGCACGTCCCAGGTGTTCGTCTGCCCGGACTACCGGAGAGACCGGACCTGCGACCGGATCCAGCACGCCGCACCCTTCGTCCAACGGTATTAGTACATGCATCGGCAGAGGCTAGCAAGGCGCACCACGGCTGTCCAATTCGACATTTCGATTGGAACGATAGCGTTCTCTCTGGATTACTCCGATGCGAAACAAAACAGGAGAGTTAGAGTCGCAGTAATGGAGGTTTTACCGCTTTGGCTGCGGCTTCGGAGGGCGCGGCAGCAGCTTCATGTCCTTCACCTTCAGCTTGTATTCGGGGTACATCGTCTCGGCGCCGCCGCGCGTCGCTTCGTAGGGGACCCCATACCGCGCGGCGAATTCCGTCAGAAACTTGTTCCCGCCCGGCAGGTGATGCGGCACCACCCCTTCGGGCCGGTCGACCTCATCCACCGGCTCGCACGGCCAAGGCGCCATCTCGGCCTGCGGCGCGTACGTAAAGTCCACCGTGCGAATCAAAGGCTCGGTCAAATAGACGGGATCGTACGTGATCACGGCGACGGTCAGAATATCGCCGTGCCGCATGATGTGCTCGCTCGCCGTCGCCAGATCGCTGCGCGGCACTCCGTTCAGCCCGAGCCAGTTTTCTTTCAGGTGCGTCGTACGCACCACCAGCATGTCGCCTTCCCACGAGCCGGTGGAAAATCCGGCGTACGTGTGCGCCGCGTAATCGGGCGGGTGCGGCCGACCGTCCATCCAGATCGTTTGCTCCGCGCCGTACGCGGAAAGGTGCGTGTGGTAGGCGATTAGCTTTTGCGTTGCGCGGTCCACTTCCTTCCAGATGTGCAGATTCGAAGGGCCGCGCCAGCCGTAGTCCGATCCGTGCTGTCGGCACTGGTTCTCCGGCAGCTCTACCAGGGCAGCGTCCCAGCTGTCGGCCCTGAGCCGCGCCGCGTCGTTGATCGGCAGGCCCAGATAGTCGCCTATCTCGGCGCCAGCGAGTCGCTCTGTGCGGTCCTCGAAGAACGTGACCGCCCACATGCCGGACGGGTCGATCTGCGCGAATGCAGGACGGCCCAGCGGCGCGGCCAGTAATAGCCCCAGCGCCAATAGTTGCCCGATCCTGCCCCACCAGCCCTTGGTCATCGCGCGTCCCCTTACTTCGCCCTTCATCCACCCGCGCTTTTATCACAGAAACGCCCGTTCACGTCGGCAAAAGTCAGGGCAAGTCGCCAGGGTACTTCTCCGCTCACTCCAGCCGCCGGGAGTTGGCTGCCCGTTCGCGTTGGGATAGTATTGCGCCGAATGGATCGAGAACCCAGGAGTCGGGCTCGAATCGGCCACCGCCAGACGAGTCAAAACATGCCAAAAGACCTGACACGAAGAGAATTGATGCGCCGCTCGCTCGCCGCGGGCGGTTTGTTCGCGGCCGGATCGCTGATGCCGGTCTCGTCGGCGCTGGCCGGCCAGGCCACCGAAAAATCCGCCGTGCAAACCGGCGCTCACGTTCCCGCGACGCTCGTTGACGGCAAGGTAGTGCAGCCGCGCCGGGAACTGCCCGTCCTGCAGAAGACCAGCGTCTTGGTCGTCGGAGGCGGCCCGGCGGGAACGGCGGCCGCTTTCACCGTCAAGCGGATGGGAGTCGACGTCACTCTCGTGGAAAGGTACGGGTATTTGGGAGGCCTCGCGACGGGCGGCCTCGTGCTCGGCATATTTCCTCTCTACGACCGCAGCAACAAGCAGGTGATCTTCGGCATCGGCGAAGAGCTGATGAAGAAACTCGACGTGCTGAAGTACGGCATCATCGACCGCGGTAAGGCGCCGACGTATCCGACGATCGATGCCGAGGCCTTCAAATTCGTGCTGGCGGACATGGTGCTCGACTCGGGCGTCACGGCCTATCTCGATTGCTGGGGCGTCGACGCGATCGTCGATGCAAAGGGCGCCGTGAAGGGCGCGGTATTCGAGAGCAAATCCGGGCGGCAGGCGATTCTGGCCGATATCGTCATCGATTGTTCGGGCGACGGCGATATCTACGCAGCCGCCGGCGCCGCGTTTGAGAAAGTGAAGACCAACATCGGCCTGATCAGCCGGATCGGGAACATCGACGAAGTCGATATGGCGCCGGGACGCGGATCGGAAGATCCGAGCAAAGCTCAAACGGGGAAGCCCGGAGGGACCGGCGACGCGCGGCCCTCAAAGGGTCGTGTGAACGACTTCAACGGCCACGCCGGAAACTCGACGCCCGCGCCTCACATGAACTGGCTGAACATGCGAGGCCCGGTCGGCGACGCCCTCGACGTCTCCGATCTGACCTCCATGGAGCTGAAGCACCGTCGCGGAACGTGGAGCAATGTCGAAAAGCTCCGCCAAAAGCAGGGGGACGAACAGGTCTACTTGGCTGAGACCGCTCCTCAGCTCGGCGTGCGGCTCAGCAGGCTTCTCGACGGCGTGCAGAAGCTTACCGTTCAGGACATTCGCGGCGGCGCCAAGTTCAAGGACGTGATCGGCTATTCCGGCGCATATGCGAACGCTCCCGAGTTTCAGATTCCGTACGGCTCCCTCGTCCCTGCGAAAGTCGAGAATGTTTTGGCAGCTGGACGATGCATATCGGCCGAGTTCGACGTTGCGGACATTACCCGGCTGATTCCGGTTTGCTGGGTGACCGGACAGGCCGCGGGCGTGGCCGCCGCGCTGTGCATTCAGGACAAGTGCAAGCCTCGCAACGTAAACGTGACGAAGCTCCAGGACATCCTTCACCGGCAGGGGGCGTATTTGGGATGACGCTTCTTCGGCGCGTGCCTCGGCGGCTGATTCAGCTGACGTGCTTCGTGGGCGCGGTCGTGCTGGTTTGGCCGGTGCTGCCTTGGGCGATTGCGCCGAGATTCTTCCAACAAGTCAGCCCGTTCGTCACATTGTCATCGAGTATCGCTGCGCGCTCCATCGGCGTGGGAGCCGTCTTCGCGCTCGTCGTCGCCGTCGTGAGTTCCTTCAAGAAGCGATGGTTCTGCCTCTATCTCTGCCCCACCGGTTTTCTGCTCGAGAATGCCAACCACGTGGGCCTGCGCAAAACGAGCTGGTGGAGCAAGTGTCCGCCGGTCGGCAGATACGTCGCGATACTTACTCTCGTAGGATCGGTGGTCGGCTATCCGGTGCTGCTGTGGATGGATCCTCTCTGCATTTTCAGCAGTCCGTTCGCCATGAATAAGGCCACGAATCCGGTCTCCGTTTTCCTGGTTTGCCTCGGCTTGGGCGTTCTTGTCGGAGCCACTTTCATCTTCGGGATGCTCTGGTGCGTGCGCATCTGTCCGCTCAGCGGCCTGCAGGACATGCTGTACGCGACACGGAAGGCACTATGGACTCGAATGGCTGCGAGCGCCTCGTCCGGAAGATTCAACGTCGCCCGGCGAGTGTTCTTCGCCGGCGCGGGCGGCGCGGTGCTCGCGCTGTGGGCGCGCCGAGCCGGAGCAGCGCGCCAGCGCAACAGCGACACGCTTCTGCGTCCTCCCGGCGCCGTGCCCGAGGATCGCTTTGGCGGGCTTTGCATCCGCTGCAACAATTGCGTGCACGCGTGCCCTTCGAAAATCATTCATCCGGACACGGGTCATGAGGCGGGTCTGGCGGGCTTCGGCGCGCCGGTCGTCAAATTCGACCGGGACTATCAGTATTGTCTGGAGACGTGCAACTCCTGCACGCAGGTCTGCCCGACTGGCGCGTTGACGGCGCTTCCCCTTGCGCAAAAGAACAAGTACATCCTCGGCGAGGCACTCGTCGACAACAACGTCTGCCTGACTGCGCTGGGCAAGAAGGAATGCAACGCGTGCGAGCACGCCTGCCCCTATGACGCCGTGAAAATCACGTGGGATGAGGATCAGTACATCGCCTACCCGGCGGTCAACGACAAATGCATCGGCTGCGGAGCCTGCGAAGTCGTCTGCCCGACCACGCCCGTCAGAGCCATTCGCGTGTGGACCCAGAAACCCGCATAGTCCCGGGCCTCCCAAGTGAATTCAGAGGAGCAACAGGCGGGGCGGGATTGGGAATGATCATTGATCCTTTCCCGCCCATTCCTCTGACGAGCGGGTCGAAGTCTCAGGATTTTTCGCGCGTCGCGAACCACTGAATTGCGCCACGGCGCCGCGACGGACCGAACGGAGACGGCCCGTTTTCGGAATTTTCACGGAATCGTAACCTGATCGTTGTGTCCCCGACATAGCGTAAGGCTCTCTGCTCGTAAATTTCGGAGGACACGAGTCCGTGAAAACTAAAGCTTTCCGTCTTGCTCTTCTTGTCGTCACGTTCGGCCTGTTTGCCACAACGCACTCCCAGGCGCAGACTCTGCCGCTGCTCGCTCAGGGTACGCTCGACCAGTCGCGAGCTGGTTCGTTCGCCGATCTTTCCGGCCTCACCTACACGCTTGAAAATGGCGTCCCCGCGAACTCACTGGGCGGCTTCGGGTCAGCCCTTTGCTACGCGTCGGGCAACACGTTTCTGGCGCTGCCCGACCGCGGGCCGAACGCCGTATCCTACGATTCGAACATCGACGACACCGCCAGCTACATCAACCGATTCCACACCATCACGATGGACCTGGCGCCCAACACGTCCGGCACCGGGCTGCCGTTCACGCTGACGCCCAAGCTGCGCGCTACAACCCTTCTGTGGAGCCTGACTCCGCTGGTCTACGGCGCCGGCGACACCATCGTCGGATCGGGCGCTCCGCCGCTCAACAACTTCTTCGTGCACTTCTTCACCGGCCGCTCCGACAACTTCGATCCCAACCGTAATTCCGGCGATCCGCGCGACGCGCGGTTTGACTCCGAGGGCATGCGCCTGTCGAACGATGGGCTGCGCGTGTACATCTCCGATGAGTACGGTCCTTATGTGTACGAGTTCGACCGCCTGCTCGGCGTGCGGCTCCGTTCCTTTGCTTTGCCGGACTCGTTCTACGTGACCACGCTGTCCTCGATGGGCGCAGTCGAAATCGCCGGCAACGTCTCCGGGCGCGTGGCCAACAAGGGTATGGAGGGCCTCGCCATCACGCCGGATGGGCGCACGCTGGTCGGCATCGTCCAGAACGCCTTGATCCAGGACGCCAACGAGGGCGCCACGAAGCTGCTGCGGATCGTTACCATCGATATCCCTTCCGGCAAAGTGACGCACCAATACGGCTACCTGCTCACGGCCGGCTCCGGCGTCAGCGAAATCGCCGCGCTCAACAATCACGAATTCCTGGTGGACGAGCGCGACGGCACGGGACGCGAAGCCAACGTGCCCCCCGGCAACAGCACGAAAGCCAAGGTCAAACAGCTTTTCAAGATCGACCTGGATGGGGCGGTTGACGTCAGCGCCATGGATGGACCCACGGCTGCCGCGAACGCGGTCCCCAAGACGCTCTTCCTCGATATCGTCAAATCGCTCACCGCGGCCGGTATCGCATTGGACGAAATTCCTTCGAAGATTGAAGGCGTCGCGTTCGGCCCCGACGTGAAGGTGGGAACGGACACGGTACACACGCTCTGGATCGCGAACGACAACGATTTCGTCCAGAACGTGAACGACTCCAACGGAAACCCGATCCTGAATCCGAACCAGTTCTTCGTCTTTGGCGTCAAGGACTCGGACCTGGGCGGCTCGGTATTCGTGCCGCAGCAGTTCCGCAAGTTCGGGTTCGGCTGGTAGCGCAGTTTGCCGGGGCGCGGACGCCGACTCGAGCGTCCGCGCCTGCGACTTCATGGGCGCTGGAGATCGTGGTGAGGCGGGCTTGCGCCGCAGCTCCCGGCTCGCGGTCGCGCAAACGAATTTCTACGGATGAGACAAGAGGGAATGGCGCGCCCGGAGAGATTTGAACTCCCGACCTTGTGCTCCGGAGGCACACGCTCTATCCAACTGAGCTACGGGCGCGTTTTCAGCAATTCCACTGAT
>Ga0335083_10003771_pt1 | contig 19484 bp, 18 predicted proteins | sample Lox_Sample_42_FD_206716 | JGI IMG/M metagenome (GOLD analysis project Ga0335083, IMG submission 206716) | Soil microbial communities from Loxahatchee National Wildlife Refuge, Florida, United States - Lox_Sample_4.2 | ecosystem: Environmental > Terrestrial > Soil > Wetlands | place: USA...
CCGTCCGTGGTGAGCCGGCGAAGCAGCGAGCCGTACAAGTCAGATCCGGCGGATCTCGAGGACCATCTGACGCTTCTTGCCCTTGCGCCTCCCGAGCCAGTACGCGATCACGATCGTGAAGACGACGGCTCCGACCGCAATCGCGATCCCCGGGGTCTTGACCGCCTGGGCGCGCTCGTCGGCTTCGCCGCGCAGTTCCCCGAACTTGGCTTCGAGGTCGGCGCGCGTGATCGGGGTCTTCGGCTTCTGCTCCAGGTTCGAATTCGGACTCATGCCTTCTTCCTCTTCGTGCCGACGAACCAGCTGAGCGCGGCGAGCGCCGCCATGCCGGCGACCACGATCGCGTACGGAGCCCACGTCCAGTTCCCGGTGAAGTGCGGGCCGCTGCCTTCACCTTGCAACGCGCGGAGCGCGCCGATCGCCACGAACATGATCCCCGATCCGATCAGGACCGCGCCGAGAAGACCGAACGCGACGTAACGCCACAAACCCTTGAGCGGGTCGATCGTCTCCTGCTTCGCGTACGCGATGATCAGATCGCGCAGTTCGCGGATCGTCTGTTGCGGGTTGTCGGCCACAGCCAGCCTTTCGGGATCAGCGGTGAAGTCTCGTCCCCGTTCGGCTCGGCTCGCAAGGTGTGGCGGGAGGGTGTCGGAAGGTACCTCCGACCTCAGGGGGGCGGCACGAGATGCGACGGCACCCGGACGTCGGGGGTCGATGCGACCGCCTGCGCCACCTCGGACTGGAGCTGCGCACCGGCTGCGCTCGAAAAGCCCCCGTTCGCGAGAAAGGCGAAGTGCAGCGGATCGGAGCCGTCGACGATGCCGACGAGCCCGACGACACCCGAGATCGATCCCGTCTTCGCGCGCAGCCGACCGGCGAGTGAATCACCGATGAACCGGTTTTCGAGCGTTCCGGTGCGCGCCGCGATCGCGAGGCCCGCGTTGACGGCGGCGAACCTGGGCTCGGACGCGAGCTCGATCAGCCCGAGCATCGTCGCGCAGGAGACACGATCGTCGTGCGAGAGGCCGGAACCGTCCCGCATGACGAGTCCGGCAGTCGAGATGTGGAGCCGGCGCATCTCGCCGGTCACGAGCGCGGTCCCGGCCGCGGTCGTCGCGGGAACGTGATCGTCGTGCGCCGCCGCGATGTCGCGCACGAGCTCCTCGGCCACGTAGTTGTCGCTGTTCGTCAACATCTCGCCGACGATTGCGGCGAGCGGGCTCGAGTCGACGTGAGCGATCTCCCGCGCCGTCGCGGGCGCGCGCCCGCGCCGTACCCCGCCGGTGACGATGACGCCCCGCTGCGCGAGCAGGTCGGTGAGCGCGAGGCCGGTGGTTACCGCCGGGTCGGCGGCGAGGGTGTTCGTCGCGGGATCCGAGAACCCGCGGTCGACGGTCAGCGCGCCGAGCGAACCGATGTCGCCCTCCTGCCCGTAGATGGGCTTCCAGACCGGAAGGAATCGCAGGGTGTCGTGGAGGTGATCGTCGACCACGAGCGCGCCGCGGACGTGGCGAACGCCCGCGCGCACGATCGCGTCGGCGAGTGCGGACAACGGCGTAAAGGGCGTCCCGTGATCGAGAGGCCGGTCCGGCGCGCCGGCGATGAACGCAGGCGTCGCGAGAAGGGGGTCACCGCCGCCCACGAGGAAGACGTTGCCGGAGCCGTCGGAGACGACGCGCGTGCGGAAGCGAGCCTGTGGGCCGAGGACATCGATCGCCGTGGTGCCGGTGAGGAGCTTCATCGTCGACGCGGGCGCGAGTGCGGTGTCGGCGTGGATACGCGCGAGCGCGCCGGTCGGACCGTCGACCGCGACACATGCGTCCACGGGAGCGACGATCCCGTGCAGCCGGCTCGTCAACGCTTCCGCGGCCCGCGCACGCCTCGCCTGCTCGACGTCCTGCACGAGCAACGCGGGAACCCGGCGCGCCGACCACGCCGGTACCGCGGCCGGGTGGACGCTCGTCTGGTTCGGCGTCGCACGCGCCGGACGCACCGACGTGATCAGGTAGGCAGCGCTCGCCGCGCACGCGACGGAGACCGCGACGAAGGTCGCGACCTTGCGTCCGCTCACGTCATCCACCCGCGTGCCCGGCGGAAGCGGGCGTCGAGCCAGAGGTGCGACAGCGCGGCGACGGCACGGTTCGCGCTGGCGTAGCAGACGCGCCCGGTTTCTCGGACCGCGGCCGGGCCGGGATTGTCGGGCGCGGCGACCGCGAGCTCGGTGGCGGTGAGGATCGGCTTGCCGGTCGCGTCCGAGATCTCCGCCGCGGCCTGCGCGAAGCGCTCGTCCTGGCGTTCGTGGTAGGAGACGATGCGTTCCAGGCCATGGTCCGGGTAGAAGGGCCCGTCACGCATGAGACGGGCCTGGTTCGACTGGATACCGAGCCCCAGGTAGACGATCCCGTCGATGCCGGCGTGGTTGGCGACCAGCTCCATCACCGCGGGGATCGTGTCGCGCGTCTCGCCTCCCGCGAAATCGACGGGGTTGTTCCGGCTCCAGCGCGGCGGTAGCAGCTCGTCGATCGCGGCGCGCAAGTCGTCGGGGAGGGGCGCGAGCTGTAGGCCGGGGGCGCGTGCGATCGCGTCCGCAGTCACCACTCCCCAACCGCCGGCCGTCGTCAGCACCGCCGTACGCGGGCCGCGGGGCAACGGCTGCGTGGCGAAGGTCGCGGCCGCCTCGAACGCCTCCTCGACGGTCGTGCAGCGAACGACGCCTGCCTGCCGGCACATCCCGTCGAAGATCCGTTCGTCGGCCGCGAGGCTCCCGGTGTGGCTCGCGGCCGCGCGTTGGCCGCTCGCGGTCGTCCCGCCCTTGACGAGGACGAGCGGCTTGCGCCGCGCGACGGATGCAAGTTGTGCGAACAGCTGGGCGCCGTCGGAGACGCCTTCCACGTACGCGAGGCTCACCGCGGTTGCGTCGTCGTCGGCGTACCAGGAGAGGAAGTCCGCTACGGAAACCGATGCGGCGTTCCCCGCGGACACCGCGCGGCTGACGCCGACTCCCGTCTGCACCGCCCAGTTCTCGAACGACGAGACGAAGTTGCCGGACTGGCTCGCGATGCCTATTCGCCCGGGCGGCGGATACGGCGCGACGATCTGCGCGCACAAACGCGACGGCGTCGACACGATCCCTTGGCCGTTCGGCCCGGCGAGGAGTATGCCGAGTTCGCCGGCCAGGCCCGTGAGCTCGGCTTGCGCGCGCATGCCGGCTTCGCCGGCCTCGCCGTAGCCCGCACTCGTCAGGAACGCGGCGCGGATCCCGCGGCGCGCGCACGCGCGCAGCAGGTCGAGATTCGCGCCCGCGGGCGTGCAGACGAAGGCCAGATCCCACGGGCCGTCCGGCAACTCGTCGATGCTCCGAACGGTCTCGATGCCGAGGACGGGAGTCGCGTCGAGGTTGGTTGCCGCGACCTCGCCGGGATAGCCCGACGCGAGGATATTGTGCAGGGCGACGAATCCGAACTTCCCCGGATGCGTCGATGCACCGGCCACGACGACGCCGCGCGGCTCGAACAGGGCTCGAAATGCCGCGTCGGGGGCACGGACAGGCACCGCAGGCGGCGCGGTAGGCGCGTTGTCGTCGATCTCGACGAGCGCGTCGACAGCGACCGGCTTGCCGGCGACGACGATCAGGGGATTGAGGTCGACCGCGGCGATCTCGGGTCGCTCCCGGGCGAGGCGAGCGAGCCCCGAGAGCATCGCCGTGATGGTGGCGCGGTCGACGGCGGGCTCGCCGCGGAACGGGCCGAGCAGCTCCTGGTTCGCGAGGTCGTCGAGCAGCTCATCGGCGTCGAGCTCGGTAAGTGGTACGAGCCGGAAGGCGACGTCGCCCAGCGCTTCGGCGAGCACGCCGCCGACGCCGAACATCACGCACGCGCCGAATTGTCGGTCGCGTACGAGTCCCGCGATGAACTCCCGCGTACCGCGCACCATTGGCGCGACCAGCAACTCGATGTCGCCGTCGTCGGGGCGCGCCGCGGCGAGGAGATCGCGCGCGGCCGCGTACACCGCCGTGTCGTCGTGCAACCCGAGCCGGACGAGCCCTCGCTCGGTCTTGTGCGCGATCGCGCTCCCGCAGAGCTTGACGACGACGGGGTGGCCGAGCTCCTTGGCGGCGGTGACGGCTGCGTCGGCGTCGGCAACGATGCGCTCGTCGAGCACCGGCACGCCGTACTGCGCGAGCAGTCGCTTCGACGCGGCTTCGGAGAGGGTCGGCACGACGGTCGAGGCTAGCGGCGGCCATTCCTCGGGAGTCCGATCGCCACTGCCGTGCAGGGCCGAAACCCCACCGTCCCAACAGTTGGGCGCGTGAGGCCCGCCTGGCGACGGTGACGGTGCCAACAGTTGGGCGCGGGAGGCGCGCCTACGACTCGCCGAACTTCGTCACACTTCCCCGCACGTCGAACTCCATGCCCGGCGCCCAGGCGACTTCCCACCGGTTGCCGTCGGGGTCGGCGAAGTAGCCCGACCGGCCGCCCCACTCGCGATCGAGTGGGTCGGCGACCGGAGTCGCGCCCGCCGCGATCGCGGCCGCGTACGCGCCGTCCACGTCGTCGCGCGCGTCGCAGTTGCACGCGAGCGTGACGCCGGACCAGCCGGGTGAGGGCTGCACCCCGGCGGCGGCCTCGGCCGCGAGGAGCTCGATCGGCCACAGCGAGAGAACGACGCCACCGATCAGGAACGAGGTCATGTCGCCGTCGATGTCGTAGCCCACGGGCCATCCGAGCGCCATGTAGAAGGCCCGCATGCGCGCGTGATCCCGTGTTCCGAGCGTGATCAACGACAGCCGGGCGGGAAGCGGCATGCGTGCACCTCCTTCGTTCCGGCGGCTCCGCGGTCAGACTGCGGCGTCGCGACCGTGCCAGTACTCGTCGCGCAGGACGCGCTTGAGCAGCTTGCCGGAGTCGGTACGTGGGAGCGCGTCCCGGAGCTCGTACGCACGTGGCTGCTTGTAGCGGGCCAGCCGCGACGCCGCGAAGCTGCAGACCTCGTCGAGGTCGATGATCTCGCCCGCCTTGGCCTGCACGATCGCGTGGACCCGCTCGCCCCACTCGTCGTCGGGGATGCCGAAGACCGCGACGTCGAGTATCTGCGGGTGCGCGTACAGCACGGCTTCGATCTCCGCGGGATAGATGTTCACACCGCCCGAGATGATCATGTCCTTCTTGCGGTCGCAGATGTACACGTATCCCTCGTCGTCGACGTACGCGACGTCGCCGACCGACTTCCACTGGTCGTCGGCCAACTCGGTGAGCTGTTCCGCGCTGTGGTGGTAACCGTCCATCGCGAGCCCCGTGCGGACGAACAGCTCGCCGGCCTCGCCGGCCGCGGCGACCTCGCCGTCGTCTTTGACGATGCGGATCTGGATGCCGCCGTAGGGCTTGCCGCACGAGCCCGGCTTTCGCAGTTGGTCTTCCGGTGCGAGGACGGTGTCGACGCCGAGCTCGGTGGATCCGTACACCTCGAAGAGGAATCCGTCGCCGAGCCTCTCGACGATCTCCTGCTTCAGTGCGTACGGCACGGGCGCGGCGTTGGCGATGAGGCAGATCATCGACGACATGTCGGCCTTGCGGAGCTCGGTGTCCGGGAGCGAGACGATGCGCTTGAGCTGCGTGGGAGCTGAGAAGGAATTGGTGACGCGGTGCTCCTTGACCAGTGCGATCCAGCGGACCGGGTCGAACTTGCGCAGCACGACGATGGGCGCGCCGAGCGTGTGAGCCAGCGACGCGAACGCGAGCGGACCCGAGTGGTACAGCGGCCCGGTCGTGAGGTGGACGGAGTTCTCGTGCAGCAGCCGCAGCTCGTCGAGGAGCGCGAAGACGATCTGGCGATCCGTACGGGTCCGCAAGGCGCCTTTTGGTTTGCCCGTGGTGCCGGACGTGTAGATCATGGCTGCGCCGGCCTCGCTCGTCGCGACCACAGCGGGCTCACTGTCGGGTTGATCGGCGCACACGTCGTCCCAGCCGCGGAAGCCGCTTGCGTCCGGGACGGGGCCGCCGAATACGACAACGGTGTGCACCTTCGGGAGCTGGTCGCGCACCGACGCGACGAGCGACGCCTCCTCCGCGTCCACGACGACGACCGTCGCGTCGGAGTTGTCGATCACATACTGCATTTCCTCTGCGTTGAATCGGTATGAAAGCGGTACGGCGACGAGGTTGCACTTGCGGGCCGCGTGGATCGTCGCGATCACCTCGAGCGAGTTCGGGCCGCACCACACGAGCCGGTCGCCCGAGTGCGCACCCGCCGCGAGCAGACCGTTGCCGAGACGGTTCACCAACATGTTGAGCTCGGCGAACGTGGTCGTCGAGGCGGTGGCGCCACCGCTCGCGTCGACCACGACCGCGACCTTTTCGGGCATGTTCTGCGCGTGGACGGCGATGGCGTCGAGCGGTGTGTTCATGGGTGGGAGCGTACGTGGCGCCGGTAGTGTCGCGCCCGTGCTGCGCTCGTTCGCCGTGCGCGGCGTCGTCGAAGGCTTCTACGGCCCTCCGTGGACGCACGACGCGCGCCTGGAAGTCATCTCCTTCCTCGCGGCGCGTGCAATGAATGCGTACGCGTACGCGCCGAAGGACGACGTACGCCACCGCTCGGAATGGCGGGTCCAGTACGAGCCCGCCGAGCGCGACCGGTTCCGTGAGCTCGCGGAGCACGCGGACACGCACGGTGTGCGCTTCGGCTTCGCGATCTCTCCAGGGCTCGACATCGACTACGAGTCGCCCGCCGACCGTGACGCGCTCTTGCGCAAGCTGGGTCCGCTGCGAGAAGCGGGCGTCGAGTGGTTCCTGCTGCTCCTCGACGACATCCCGATGCAGCGCGAGCTCGCGACGCGGCAGGCCGCGCTCGTCGCGTGGTTGCATGGCGCGCTCGACGGCGCCGCGCTCACGATGTGCCCGACGGAGTATGTCGGCACCCGGCCCTCGCCGTATCTCGCCGAGCTCGGTTCCGGTATGCCATCCGACGTCGACGTCATGTGGACCGGGCCGACGGTGTGCTCTCCCGAACTACGTGCCGCCGACGCACGCAGGTGGACTCGCGCGCTCGGCGATCGCCGCGTGATCGTCTGGGACAACTATCCGGTGAACGACGCACTCATGACCGGGTCGCTGCATCTCGGCCCCTATCGCGGCCGCGAGCCCGACCTCGTCGGCGTCGTGAGTGGCGTGCTCTGCAATCCCATGACGCAGGCGCGCGCGTCGCAGATCGCGCTCGGCACCGCGATGGATTTCCTCTCCGATCCCGACGGTTACGACTCCGACGCATCCTGGGCGCGCGCGATCGGTGACGTCGGCGGCAACCGCGCGGCATCGCTGGGCGCGCTGGCACGGGCCTGCTCCGACAGTCCGATCGCCGCGCCCGACACGCTCGACCTCTCACGACGGGTTCGGCAGCTGGAGGATTGTCTGGCCGGGCCCGACTGGATTGCCGCGGCTGCCGGGCTCCGCGCCGAGCTGGATCTCGCGCGCGGTGTGTGCAGGGATTTCCCCGAGAACGCTCCGGCCGCGGATCACCTCTCCGCCGAAGTCGCGCAGTGGGCGGCCGCGGCCCGGACCGCGGCCGAGGCCGGGCTCGCGGCACTGCGGCTCATCCAGGCAGCGCGACCGGTGGCGCAGGTCGTGGAGGGTGTCGGCCGGGTCGCCGCCACCGACCCCGAGCCGGCCATGCACACGGCGTTTCTCGTTCTGTTCTCGTGGAAGGGCTCACGAACCGATGAGACGGTCGTGTTCGGCCCCCGTTTCTCCGTCTACACACCTGTGGTCCAGATGGCCGACGGCGCCCCGGCGCTCGACGCCGCCGCCGCGGTCCGCGAGGACGCGAACGCGATCGACGTCCTCTGCCGCCTCGCGCTCCGCACGTACGACGCGTGGCGGACCGGGGCGGCCGGCGCGCCGCTTCGTGTCTTCGTCGACGGCGAGGAGCAAACCATCGACGAAGACGGATCGTTTGTCGTAGCCGGTGAGGTCGTCACCGCGCAACAGGGACCGTCGGCCACTCGCATCCGAGCCGGTGACACGCTCCCCTTCTCCGATCGCCGCCTGGCATGACCGCGCCGCGCGTGTCGGTCGTCATGCCGGCCTTCAACGAGGCTGAGATCCTTGCCGCGTCCGTGAAAAGCGTCGTCGACGGGCTGCGCGCCCGCGGCGAGCGCTTCGAGCTGCTCGTCGTCGAGAACGGCTCGACGGACGCGACGCTCGACATCGCACAGGAGCTCGCGGTGGGAATCTCCGAGCTGCGCGTCGAGCACCGCGACGAAGCCGACTACGGCAAGGCGCTGCGCGCGGGCCTGCTCGGAGCGACAGGCGACGCGGTCGTGAATTTCGACACGGACTATTTCGACCTCGACTTCCTCGAGGCCGCGGTGTCGCAGGTCCTGGCCGACGGTGGGCCGGCCATCGTCGTGGGTTCGAAGCGGGCGGCCGGCTCCACCGACACACGCGATCCGGTGCGCAAGCTCGCCACGAACGTGTTCAGCACGATCCTGCGCCTGGTATTCGGGTTGCGCGTCTCCGATACTCACGGGATCAAGGCGATGCGCCGGGCCGCGGTAGAGCCGTACGCCAGAGTGAGCACGTTTGGCCAGGACCTCTTCGACACCGAGCTGATCCTGCGGGTGGAGCGCGCGGGTCTGCGGACGGCCGAGATCCCGGTCGACGTTCGGGAGTTGCGGCCGGCGCGCAGCTCGTTCCTCTCCCGTGTGCCGCGTACGCTGCGCGGTCTGTGCAGGCTCCGGTGGGCGCTCTGGAAGGAATCCCGCAGTCGCTGACGCTGCAGTGCGCCCGCATACTCAACGGCGAGGGCGGCCAATCAGCGAGCCCCGCCTGGGTCAGCATCGCCGATGGTCGGGTCGTGGCGACCGGTTCCGGAGCCGCCGCGCCCGGCGCGCTCGATCTGGGTGATGCGCTCCTCGCGCCCGGGTTCCTCGACCTCCAGGTGAACGGCCGGACCTCGGTTGACTTCGCGCACGCACCGGTCGACGAGATCGTCCGCACCCTCGACGTCCTCGCCCACCTCGGTACCACCGGGTTGCTGTTGACGATCTGCAGCGCGCCGCTCGATACGTACGACGAGATGCTCACTCGCGCCGCGCGCGTCCGTGCCGCGCGTCCGCAGGCCGTCCTGGGTGTGCATCTCGAGGGGCCCTTCCTCGGTGGCGCGCCCGGCGCGCACCCGCCCGACGTGTTGCGACCCGCCGACTTCGGCTTCGTGAATCATGTGCTCGACGCGTTCGGAGACCTCGTGCGCGTCGTCACACTCGCACCGGAGGCCGATCCAGATCATCTCGTTTGCACGCGCCTGCTCGCCGGTCGCGGCGTGGTGGTCGCACTCGGGCACTCGACGGTCTCGTTCGAAGGTGCATGCGCGGCGGCGGATGCCGGAGCGCGGATGGTGACACACCTGTTCAACGGTATGGGTCCGCTCCACCACCGCGCGCCGGGTCTGGCGGGCGCGGCCCTGGACGACGCCCGGCTCGTGCCCTCGCTGATCGCCGACTTCGTCCACGTGCACCCGGCGCTCGTGAAGCTCGCGCTCGGCGCCCGCCCGGACGCAGTCCTCGTCACCGACGCCGTCGCGACCGAGCCTCCTGTGCTCGAACGCGGCGGCGCTGCGTACCTCCCCGACGGAACGCTCGCGGGCTCGACACTCACACTCGACGTCGCGCTGCGCAATGTCGTCTCGATCGGAGTGCCGCTCGCGCCGGCGGTTCGCCACCTCACCGCGAACCCCGCCCGCGTGCTCGGCCTGCGCGACCGCGGCCGCGTCGCCCCGGGCGCCCGCGCCGACCTCGTCGCACTCGACCCGGAAACGCTTGCAGTGCGAGCCGTTTGGGTCGCGGGCGCGCCCGTGTAACGTCGATCGATGCCCAAGGTCGCCCTCTTCGTGACGTGCGTGGCCGACCAGGTCTTCCCCGACACCGCGGCGGCGACGGTGCGCGTGCTCGAGGCCGCGGGCGCCGAGGTCGTGTTCCCCGACGAGCAGACCTGCTGCGGGCAGCCGGCCCTCACGGCCGGCGAACCGGATGCCGCCGCTCGCCTCGCCCGCCATCACCTCGATGTGTTCGACGGGGGCGGCTTCGACGCGATCGTCGCGCCGTCGGGCTCGTGCGTCGCGATGGTCTGCCATCACTACCCGCACTTGCTCGGTGACCGGCGCACCGATGCGGAGCGGATGGCGGCGCGGACGTTCGAGCTCACGCAATACCTCGTCGACGAGTTGGGCGTCGACGACATCGGCGCGCGTCTCGACACCACGGTCACGGTGCACGACGCGTGCCACGGGCTGCGGAACCTCGGCCTCGGTACCCAGACGCGCCGGTTGATCGAGGCTACGGGTGCGCGCGTCCTCGAGATGACCGAGCCCGACACGTGTTGCGGATTCGGCGGCGTGTTCTCATTCGGATTCCCCGAGGTCGCGACGCGGCTCGCCGATGCGAAGCTCGGGCACGCAGCCACCACCACCGCGCGCTACCTGGTGACCGGCGACCTCGCGTGCCTGATGCACCTCGCGGGGCGGCGCGCCAAGATCGGGCCCCCGACCGCGCCGGAACCGGTGCACATCGCCGACCTGCTCGCCTCGGGACTTCCGGCGCGATGACTGCGGATGGCGGCCATCACGTGCCGCGCGGACACGCCATCGTCACGCCGGGCGCCGACTTCCACGACCGCACGGCGGTCGCGGTTGGCGATCCGGTGTTGCAACAGGCGCTGCACAACCTCGATCGCCGGCTCAGGACCGCGGGCGAAGCCGCCGACGCGCATCCCGACTGGAAGGACCGCGCGGCCGAGATCCGTCGCGAGACCCTCCGCGACCTCGACGGCTGGCTCGACCGGCTCGAGCGCGCCCTGACGGCCCGCGGCGTTCACGTGCACCGCGCCGCGTCCCCGGCCGAAGCCAGGCGCGTCGTCCTCGGCATCGCCCGCGAGCACGGTGTCAAGACCGTCGTGAAGAGCAAGTCGATGGCAACCGAAGAGATCGATCTCGGCAACGCGCTCGAGGACGCGGGAATCGCGCGTGTCGAGACGGACCTCGGCGAGTACATCGTGCAGCTCGCGGGCGAACGCCCGTCGCACATGATCACGCCCGCCATCCACAAGACGCTCCCGCAGATCCGCGACGTGCTCGCCCGCGAGGCGCACTCCGATCTCGCGGTCGACCGGGAGGCGCTCACCGCGTGGGCGCGAGGACGGCTGCGCGGCGAGTTCCTGCGAGCCGACCTCGGCGTCACGGGTGTGAACTTCGCCGCGGCAGACACGGGAACACTGGTGCTGGTGACCAACGAGGGCAACGGCCGCTTCTGCACGACAGTCCCGCGGGTCCACGTCGCCGTCATGCCGATCGAGAAGGTGATCCCCCGGCTCGCCGACGTCGGCGTGCTACTCCCGCTCCTCACTTCGCACGCGACCGGCCAGGCGCTCTCGAACTACGTGACGATCATCAGCGGGCCGCGGCGCGAAGGTGAGACCGACGGTCCCGAGGAGCTGCACGTCGTGTTCCTCGACAACCGGCGGCGCACCCTCTTGCACACGCAGTACGAAGAGATGCTCGCCTGCATCCGTTGCGGAGCGTGTCTCAACGTGTGCCCCGTCTATCGCAACGTGAGCGGGCATGCATACGACTCGGTGTACTCCGGCCCGATGGGCAAGGTGCTCACGCCGCTCTTGTCCGGCGGCGCCGAGGGAGCCGATCTTCCGTACGGTTCGTCGCTGTGCCATGCGTGCAGCGATGCCTGCCCGGTGAAGATCCCCCTCGGTGACATGATCCTCGCGCTGCGAGCCGACGTGCCCGCGGCCGCTTCGGCCCCGCGCCGCCGGCGCCGGATCTTCTGGTCGCTCTGGGCCCGGGCCTGGTCGTCTCCACGCGGATATCGGGTGAGCACGCGTCTCGGGCGAGCCTCGCGCGGCCGCGTTCCCGGGTTGCGCGCGTGGACGGCCACACGGGAGCTCCCGCGTCCGGCACGCGAGTCGTTCCGCGATCGTTGGGCAAGGGAGCACGGATGATCGACGACCTCGTCACGGGGCTCCGCGCGAACGCGTGCTCCGTCACCGGACCGATCACCGTCGACGAGGCCCGCGCCGCGATCGTGGCACGCGCCGGCGGTCACGAGCTCGTCGCGTGCAACGCCGACGTTCCCGTTCCTGGAATCATCGAGGCGCTCGGTGCCGCAGGCGTGGAGCTGTTGCTGCCCGGCGACCCCGCGTGGTCGGCGCGACTCCCCGGCGCCGCGGTCGGCATCACCGGATCTCTTGTCGCGTCGGCGCGCCCTGCCGCGATCGCGCTCGTCGCGGCGCAGGGCTCGCCCCGAGGTACGAGCCTGGTCCCCGCGTCGCACATCTGCGTCGTACGCGTCGCCGACATCCGCGCGACCCTCGCGGCGGCGATGATCGAGATCGCCGCGGGTGAGCTACCGAGCGCGCTCACGTGGATCGGCGGACCCAGCCGTACGGGCGACCTCGAGATGGTCACGACCCTGGGCGTGCACGGGCCGCGCGCCGTCGAGGTCATGCTCCTCGAGTGACGGGTAAGGTCCGCGGTCATGGAGATCGTCGCAGCCCTCTTCGTCGAGTCCATCGACTTCCGTCAGGTGGCCGGACCGGCGACGCGTATCGATATCACGGGTGCATTCTTCTCGACGGCGGTCCCCGCGTATCCCGCGCAACTCACACCGCACCTGGTCGTGCTCGTCCGCGTCCCGCCCGGAAGCGACGGAAACGCGACCCTCGAGACGGTGTTCGTACGCGACTCGGGCGAGGAGGTCGGGCGGAACCGCCAGGCCTTCTTCGTCGAGCCCGGCAAGTTCGGCTACCGCCTCGTCCGCGGCGAGCTGGAGTTTCCCGAGCCGGGCACGGTCGAGGCGCGTTGCACGATCGTCGAGAGCGGATCGGCCGTCACCGTCCCGTTGACCGCCCTCCCCGTCGTCACCTGAGCGCCGGTCGCCGTGCCCGGTGTGTCACCCGCGGCACCGATTGCCCTCAACCCGGTGCCCGCACGCGTCGACCCTCGGGGAGAATGGATCTCGTGAACCGCTACGCGTCCGCGCTGTCGCTGCATCCAATGCCCTTCGAAGCGGTCGGCGAGGTGGCCGGCGAGGTCCTCGAGCAGTTCGACGGCGCCGCGCCTGACCTGCTCGTTTGCTTCGCCAGCCCGCACCACGTCGGCGCCTTCGACGACATCATGGGCGGACTGCGCAAGCTGCTCGCGCCCGAATCGGCGATCGGCTGCTCGATGGTCGGCGTCGCCGGGGGCGGCGTCGAGGTCGAGGATGCGCCCGGACTCTCCGTGATGGCCGCGACCTTCGGTGCCGGTCGAATTGATCCGATCGCGCTCGAGACGCGCGAAAGCGGCGACGGGTACGAGATCGTCGGCTGGCCGGACTGGGTGCCGGCGCGGGGCACGATGCTGATGCTCGGCGACCCCTTCTCGTTCCCGATCGGCGATTTCCTGAGTGTGTGCAACGCGCAGGTGCCCGGAGTGACCGTCATGGGCGGTATGGCATCCGCCGGCGGCCGCGCCGGAGCCAATCGCCTCGCCGTCGACGACCGCATCCTCGACCACGGCGCGGTCGCGCTGGTGTGCTCGGAAGACGTCCCTCTGCGCGCGGTGGTTTCGCAAGGGTGCCGGCCCATCGGAGTTCCGCTCACCGTCACGCACGCGGAGCGAAATCTCGTGTTCGAGCTGGCCGGCCAGCCGGCCATGGCGCGCTTGCAGGAGATCGTCCAAGGGGCGACGGAAGCGGAGCGTGATCTGATGCGGGACGGGTTGCACCTCGGGCTCGTCGTCGACGAGCACAAGCTCGACTTCGCCCGCGGCGACTTCCTCGTGCGCAATGTGCTCGGCGCCGACCGGGCCAACGGAGCAATCGCGATCGGCGACCGCGTCGACGTGGGCACCACAGTGCAGTTCCAGGTGCGCGACGCGGAGTCGGCCGACGAGGATCTGCGCGCGATGCTCGCAGGTTCGAGCGCCGACGCCGCCTTGCTGTTCACGTGCAACGGTCGCGGCCGGCGCCTGTTCAGCGAGCCCCACCACGATGCCGGCGTCGTCGAGGAGTACCTCGGGCCGCTTCCGCTGGCGGGCGCGTTCTGCGCGGGCGAGATCGGCCCGATCGGGGGTCGCAACTTCTTGCACAGCTTCACCGCGAGCGTCGCCGTCTTCGAGGGCTGAATCGACAGATCGTCGCGGCCCGGCCCGAACCTGCGGGTCCCGAATCCGCGTGCCCCGTGTGCCCGGAACCGCGTGCCCGGTCCGCGCGTCCCGAATGACGCCGGCGCCCCCGATGGGTACACCTAGGCTGCGCGGGGCCGAGAGATGGGGGTCGACGTGGTTGAGGACGTGGAGCAACGCGGGGTCAACGTGATCCGCGGGTTGGCCATGGACGCGGTCCAGAAGGCGAACTCGGGGCACCCCGGTACACCGATGGCCCTCGCGCCGCTCGCGCATGTCCTGTGGACGCGCATCATGCGCTATGACGCGAGCGCCCCCGAATGGCCCAACCGCGATCGCTTCGTGCTCTCAGCCGGGCACGCGTCGATGCTCCTGTACTCGATGCTGTATCTGACCGGATTCGGGCTCGAGCTCGACGACATCCGTCAATTCCGTCAGTGGGGGTCACTGACGCCGGGGCACCCGGAATACCGGCACACGGTGGGTGTCGAGATCACGACCGGTCCGCTCGGCCAGGGGTTCGCGAACTCGGTCGGCTTTGCAATCCAAGAGAAGCATCTCCGTGCGCGCTTCGGCGCGGAGCTCACCGATCACCACGTCTTCGGCATCTGCAGCGACGGCGACCTCATGGAAGGCGTCAGCCACGAGGCCGCGTCGCTCGCGGGCCACCTGCAACTTGGTCGCATGGTCTTCGTGTACGACGACAACCACATCACGATTGACGGGCCGACCGAGTTGACATACAGCGACGACGTTCCGAAGCGCTTCGAGGCGTACGGATGGCATGTCGTCACGCTCGGCGAGGCGGCGAACGACCTCGACGTGCTCGAGGCGGGGCTGCGGGAGGGCATCGCGGAGCAGACGCGGCCCACGCTCATCGTCCTCCGCTCGCACATCGGCTACCCCTCACCGAAGGTGCAGGACACCGCGGCCGCGCACGGCAGTCCGCTCGGCGCGGACGAGGTCGCGAAGGTGAAAGAGATCCTCGGGCTGCCGCAATCCGACTTCTATGTTCCCGACGACGTGCTGCTCTGGTACCGCGAGGCGGGGCGCCGCGGCGCCGCGGCGCGTGAGAGCTGGGACGCGCTCACGAGGCCGGACGAGTACGACGCGTGCCTGTCGGGCGCGGGCCTGCGCGGCTGGGAACAGAAGCTGCCGACGTGGCAGGCCGGAGCCTCGGTGCCGACGCGCAGCGCGATCGAGGAAGTCCTGACCGCCGTCGTCGACGTGGTTCCGGGCCTGTTCACCGCGTCGGGAGATCTCACCGGGAACACCGGCATGCAGGTGAAGAGTCTCGGTACGTTCGCCCCCGACGACCCGGCGGGCCGGTTGATCCACTTCGGGATCCGTGAGCACGGAATGGGCTCGGCTGCGAACGCGATGGCGGCGGCGGGGCTCGTCCCGTGCGTGGGGACGTTCTTCGTGTTCAGCGACTACATGCGGCCCGCCGTGCGCCTCGCGTCGATCATGCAGACGAAGGTGTGCTTCGTCTGGACCCACGACTCGGTCGGAGTCGGCGAGGACGGCCCGACGCACGAACCGGTCGAGCAGCTCGCCTCGCTGCGGGCGATGCCCGGCCTGCGGGTCATGCGGCCGGCCGACGCGAACGAAGTCGCGGCCGCGTGGAAGGTCCACCTCGACGGGGCCGGACCGACGGCGATGATCCTGACGCGCCAGAAGGTTCCGGTCCTCGACGGCACCGCCGAGCGCGCGCCCGTCGGCGTCACGCTCGGCGCGTACGTGTTGGTGCCCGAGCGGGGCGACCGGCCGGATGTGGTGCTCGTCGGCACCGGCTCCGAGGTACGGGTGTGCGTCGCCGCCCGCGAGCAACTCGCGGCGTTCGACATCGACGCGCGCGTCGTCTCGATGCCCTCGTGGAACCTGTTCGAGCAGCAGGGCGACGACTATCGCGCCCGCGTACTCCCGCCCGGACTCCCGACGCTCGCGGTCGAAGCCGGCGTCCGATTCGGTTGGGAGCGCTACGCCGACGACGTCGTGAGCATCGATCGCTTCGGGGCTTCGGCGCCCGGCGACGTCGTGATGCGCGAGCTCGGGATCACGCCGGAGCACGCCGTCGAGCGGGCGCGGGCGCTGCTCGACGCAGTAACCGCCGTCAGACCGGAAGGAAGCTGACATGACGAGCGCGATTCCGAGGTTGATCGGCTTCGGGCAGAGTCCCTGGTACGACAACATGACCCGAGCCTTGGCGACGCGCGGCCTGCAACAGTTGGTCGAGGTGCACGGGATACGCGGCGTCACCTCCAATCCCACGATCTTCGAAAAGGCAATGGCCACCGGCGACGACTATGACGCGCAGCTGCGCGAGGTGACCGGCCGCGGTGCGACGACCGAGGACGCGTACTGGGACCTCGTGACGACCGACATCGAGCACGCGGCCGACGTCCTCCGCCCGGTGTACGACCAGTTGGACGCGGCCGACGGCTATGTGTCCATCGAGGTATCGCCCGAGCTCGCGCACGACACCGCCGCCACCACGCAACAGGCGAAGGAACTGTGGGAGCGCCTCGCTCGCCCGAACGTCATGATCAAGATCCCGGCGACACCGGAGGGCATCCCCGCGATCACGGACACGCTCGCGGCCGGCATCAATGTCAACGTCACACTCATCTTCAGCCTCGAGCGTTACCAGAGCGTCATCGAAGCGTTCTTGACCGGATTCGAGCAACGCGCCGCCGCCGGTGGCGATCTCCGCCATCTCGCGTCGGTGGCGTCGTTCTTCGTGAGCCGGGTCGACACCGAGACCGATCGCCGGCTCCCCGAGGGTCATCCGCTCCGCGGCCGGGCTGCTGTCGCGAACGCGAAACTTGCGTACCTGAAGTTCGTCGGAGAGCACGCCGGCGCGCGCTGGGAGAAGCTCGCGGCATCCGGAGCGCGGGTACAACGACCGTTGTGGGCGTCGACCTCGACGAAGAATCCGGCGTACTCCCCGACCCTCTACGTCGACGAACTGGTCGGCGCGAACACGGTGAACACGCTCGCCCAGGCGTCGGTCGACGTGCTCGCGAACGGTGACGACAACCTCCGCGCGGGTGCGATCTCCGACGACATCGCGGGCGCCCGGCAAGTGATCGCCGACCTCGCCGGGGCCGGAGTCGACTTCACCGACGTGACGGACACACTCGAGCGCGAGGGCGTCGACTCGTTCGCGCAGTCGTTCCGCGACGCGCTGGCGACGCTCGAACGTAAGGCGCACGCCGTCAGGTAGGCCTGTTCACCTCGCGTCGTCGTCGGCCGCGGCAGCCGCGGCGACGGCACGCAGGTGGGCGGCGAAGTCGGCGGGCTTGGCGTGCGCATTTAGCCCGCTCGTGTTGGGCATGACGTATGTGCGCGCGCCGCCGAACGGATCCGTCTGCCATCCGATGGTCGCCCGCTTGTCCACGGCCGCGCGGTATCCGGTGATCCCGACGAAGCAGACGCACCGGGGCTGCAGCCAGCGCACGAGACGCTCGAGGCGGGCCGCGCCGCCGACGTACTCCTCGCGCGACAGCTCGGCCGCGCCGGCGGTCGCGCGCCGCACCAGGTTCGTCATGCCGATCCGATCGACATCGAGCGCGTAGACGGGATCGTGCGTCCGCGTCACGAGCCCGGATTCGAGCGCGGCCGGCCAGAAGCGGTTCCCCGGCCGTACGAAACCGATCCCGCGGTCGGCCGACATGATCCCGGGATTCAGCCCGACGATCAGCACGCGCATACCGGCCCCGACCGTGTCTGCCATCATCCGCGCCCGCGTCGCATCGACATCGAGCCATTCGTCGCCGTCGTCGACGAATTCGTCGATCTCGAACCCCGCGCCTTCCACTACCTCGCGGAGGCGGCCGGACGGCCACCACGTGAAATGCCGGCCCGGAAAGGCGTCGTCGTCGTTCGCTCGCCGGCGGTCGGAGGTGACCTGGATGTGCACCTTGCCGCCGACCGCGACCGCGCGGTGCAGGTCGGCCAGTGCCATCGGGAGCCTCGTTTCGTCGATGTGCATATACGACCTGTTGGCCCACGCGCCGGAGAGCACCCCGGTCCGGAACGGCAGGTGCTCGAGATCGGCAACCAAGGGCCAGGCCGAAGGGGCGAACGAACGCACCTGCGCGGCCATCGCCGCCGACGCGTCGAAGGCGACCACGGGAGTACCGAGCTCGCCGCTGTGCCAGCCCGGCCCGCAACCGACGTCGGCGCGCACGCCCGGCGGTACTCGTGCGACGAAGGCGTCGAGCGCCGCGGGCCGGGGCCGCCGCCGCCGCTCGATCCAGTCGCCGACCCGGGTCTCGTACACCTGGACGGTCTCACGATCCATGCGTCGGGAAGAATGGCAGACGTGGAGCTTCCAGGAGAGATCCGCATCGTCGACGACGTGCCCCGCGCGTTCGCCCGACTCGTCGCGGAGACCACGCCCCGCTCTCTCGCACTTTCGGGCGGCGAGCTCGCGCACCGCTGCTACACCGCGTTGCGCGGCGAGACGATCGAATGGCCGACGATCGACGTGTTCTTCGGCGACGAGCGCATCGTGCCGGTGGAGTCCGACGATTCGAACGAGGGCATGGCGCGCCGGATACTCCTCGACCACGTCCGGCCACGGGCCGTGCACTCGATGGTCGGAGCGGGCGCGGACGGGTACGACCAGCTCGTGCGCGGCGCGCCGCCGATCGACATCGTCCACCTCGGTCTCGGACCCGACGGGCACACCGCGTCGCTGTTTCCCGGGAGCGCAGCGGTCGAAGAACGCGACCGGCTCGTCGTCGAGACCGGCGACGACCTGCATCCCTATCCGCGGCTGACGTTCACCTTTCCCGCGATCGAGCGCGCCGAGCTCGTGGTCATGACGGTCGCGGGCGAGGAGAAGCGCGATGCGATCCGGCGCATCCGCGCGGGAGATGATCTGCCGGCAGCTCGTATCCGCGGTCGACGGGTGCTGTGGATCGGCGACCGGGCCGCACTGGCCGCCGACTAGGGTCGCCGCATGCCGAGCGCAGGGTTGTTCCGCGAGCTCGTCGATGCTCCCCTGACCGAGCTCATGGCAGACGCCGCGGCGCGCCGCGACGCGCAGACCGGGCGCCGCGTCACGTTCTCGCCCAAGGTGTTCGTCCCGCTCACGATGCTCTGTCGCGACCGTTGCGGCTACTGCACGTTCGCGAAGCCGCCGGCTCGCCTGGAGTCGCCCTTCCTTTCCGAGGAACAGGTCATGGAGCTCGCTTCGCGCGGCGCCGCGCTCGGTTGCTTCGAGGCTCTCTTCACGCTCGGCGAGGCGCCCGAGGATCGCTACGCGCAAGCGGCCGAGTGGCTGCATGGGCACGGCTTCGACAGCACCGTCC
>Ga0335083_10003772_pt1 | contig 19484 bp, 10 predicted proteins | sample Lox_Sample_42_FD_206716 | JGI IMG/M metagenome (GOLD analysis project Ga0335083, IMG submission 206716) | Soil microbial communities from Loxahatchee National Wildlife Refuge, Florida, United States - Lox_Sample_4.2 | ecosystem: Environmental > Terrestrial > Soil > Wetlands | place: USA...
GTCGCCGACCTGGATGCCGCCGAAATAGTAGAACAGCTCGTAGGGCGCCGGATCGGACGGATAGGTCACGCCTTCCTGGCGCGAGACCACCTGTCCGTCGATGTTGTACTGGAAGGAGACGGCGTGAGAGTAGCCGTCCGCGATGGTGGCGTTCATCAGGTCGTGGCGCTGGTCATAGGTCGACACCGACGTCCACAGCGTGTTGTTCGGATTGTTGGTGTCGGAATCGTAGGTCTCGCCCGCTTGCGCCGGACCGTCGAACCAGACGTAGCTGTAGACCGCGTCCGTCGGGGCCGGCCCGCCGCCGCCCTGCTTGACCGTGGTGGTGTGGCTGTGGGTGACGGCGCCCTGGTCGTAGACGCCGTTGTAGCCGTTGCTGCCCTGTTCGCGGAAATCGTAGGTCGTCGTCCAGGTGTAGGTGCCGTCGTTCGGCCGCACGGTGTAGACGACGTCCTGCGTGTCCTGGGAAATGTGGTTGAACGTGGTCTGCTTGCTGTAGATCTTCGTTCCGCTGGTGTTGTCCTCCTCGTAATAGGTGACCCGGCCCATCAGATCGTTGGTATAGTACGCATGTTGCGTGCCCGAACTCGTCGCGATGTCGGCCTGCGTGACATGGCCGTCGGCGGTGTAGTGATAGGTATCGGTCTCGCCGTTGCCGATGGCGGTCAGCCGCTCGCCCGCTTGGTCATAGGTGATGGTGGTGCCGTTGGTCGCCGTCGTGATGTTGTTATTTGCGTCCAGCCGGCCTTGGGTTATGAGGAAGCGGTTCATCTTGTCGTAGGTGTACCAGTCGTCTTCCGTCGTCAGCGTGGTCGAGATCTGATCGTCGGTGTTGATCAGGTAATAGGTCGATTTGCGATTGCGGATATTCCCGTTGGCGTCGTATTTCCAATTGATCGTGATCGGATCGTAGATTTCGGTGTAGACGCCGTTGATGGCCGCCGCGGTGTCCTGCAGCGAGGTGATGCGGTTGACGCCGTTGTAGGTGGCCGTTTCGTATTTGACGAGCGCGTCGAAGGTCTGGCCCGACAATGTGCTGTAGGTGCGGTTGATCTGATCCTCGAACAACTGGTTGCCGTTCTTGTCGTACGAGAAGTCGGTGATCATGGTGCTGTCGTTGTCGTAATAGACCGTGAGCGGGATATATTGAACGGCGGTCACGAACTCGTAGGTCGAGGAGATCTCCTTGGTCAGGCCCGTGTTGTAATAGCTGTAGGTGATGGTCTCGCCGCTGGGCGAGTAACCGCCGCCGGAGACCGACCCCGCGGGAATGTAGCTGTCGGTGCGCGTGCTCAGCCGCCCCGCGAGATCGTAGCTAAAACCGTAGACATTGCCGGCGTAATCCGTTTTACCGATCGTCCGCCCATCGACGTCGTCCTGCTCGGTTTCCGTCCTGTTCGAGACCGAGTCGAGAAGTGTCGTGGTCTTGGTCCAGCCGCCGAATTGTCCCAAACCGGAGGTCGTCCAATTGCTCGACCAGAGATAGCCATAGGTCGTGGCATGGCCTTCCATGTCGACGGTCTTGGCGACGCGGCCCTCGGCATCGTAGTCGGTGCGGTCGACATAACCGCTGCCGAACTCGCTGTTCCAATGCGTCAAGCGCTGGCCGAGACCGTCATAGGTGTAGGTGTCGACCAGTCGAAGCCCGCCGGCACCCAAGGGATGCGTAACGGTCAACACCTGTCCCAAACCGTCATAGGTGTAATCCGTCTTGGCGCCGACCTCGTTGGTGGCCTCGCTGAGGTCGCCGAAGACGTCATAGGTATTGACGGGATGTCCGCCATCGGCATGGAACTCGTCGGTCGCTTGCGCATCGCCGCCGTCATAACCGCTATTGGCGAGCAAGAGGCGCGTGTTGTAGTTGCCGTCGGCATCCTGCGTGCCGATCAGCCGCCCCGAAATGTCGTAGAAATTGGTCTGTGTCGGGTTGACGCTCGACGCGTTGTTGTGCTCGTCGTAAACCGTGGTCGCGGGCAGCGCCTGCGACATCACCTTTCCGAGCGTATTGTAGGTGTAAGTCGTGGTGTGAAGATTTCCGTCCTTCTCGGTCAGAACTTCGCCAAAGGCGTTGTAAGTCCGCGAGGTGACGATGTCTTCCGTGTCGTTGGCATTGTAATAGTTTGCCGAGAGTTGGCGCTGCGGCATCCGCGTCGACGTGGCCTGGTTGCGCGCGTCGTACACGGTGATGGTCTCGACCATGCCCTGAACCTGCGTGACGCCGATGGTGCCCATCGCCGCCACGACGTCGTTGGCGCTGGCGAAGCCGCTCCAGCTTCCCGACGCAAGCGCGTTGCCATCCGAGGTGACGGACAGCGTCTGGTTGCCGTTCTTGTCGTAGAGATAGACGGTGGTGACGCCTTCGTCGGTCGATTCCCACATGCGCCCGCCATTGTCATAGGCGAAGGTCTGCTGGACCACATCGTTGACGCTTTTCGAGATGACGCTGCCATAGGCGTCGTAGGCTGTCTTCTCGACGTCGTTCTTGGTCCAGGATCCGGCGTTGCTTGCGGTCCCTTGCGCCTTGGTGCGGCCCAGCGCGTCGTAGTTGACGAAGTCGCCTTCCAGGGTGGTGGTGTTGTCGGAGTGCTGGCGGTTATAGCTGGTGAGGATCACCCGCCCGTTGGCATCGTAGTAATAGTCGCGCTCGAATCCGTTCGCATCGACCATCCGCGACAACCGTCCGCCGGCGCCGTAGGTGTAGTGCGTGTTGCGCTTTACCGGCTGGCTCGCGAGCGCGTCATAGCTGCTCGTGTAGGTGAGGTCGCCGAGGCCGTCATAGTCTTCCAGCGTGTGAAGCTGCATGGTGACGCCGCCGGAGGCGAACGAGGACTGGTCGACTGCGATCTGTCGGCCCGCCAGATCGTAGCTGTAGGTGGTGGTGTCGCCGGTGGCTTCCTGCTTGCTCAGCACCTCGCCGAGGCCGTTGTAGTGGTAGTTGATCGTCGAATCGCCCGTGGCCGCCACCGGCTTTCCGTAGTTCTGGTCGTTCGGATTGGCATCGACGGTCCAGGCGACGACGTTCTTGCGCACTTCCTGTGTCCGGCGGCCGTTGCGGTCGTATTGGAAGGTCGTGATGCGATCGTTGGTCGCGTCGGTATGCGCGGTCGCATACGAATTGATCGTGTCGTAAGTCGTATTGTTGTTGGGCGTCCCCGTATAGGCCGTATAGTAGCGCGTCTCGTTGGTGACGTTGCCATTGGCATCGAGTTTGTAGATCGTGATGTATTTGTTCTGATCGAGTTCGGCGATCTTGCGGCCGAGTTTGTCATACCAGGTCCATGCGCTGTTGCCGTTGCCGTCGACCTGATGAAGGCTGTTGGCGGTCTTGTTGTAGGTGTTCGTCGTGGAGACGTCGCTGGTCGTCGTGGTGTAACTGCCGCCGCTATAGGAGCCCGTGAGCAGGTTCGCGACCGTCGTGCTCGTCAGCCGATTGATCGCGTCATAGCCATAGGTGACCAAACGCGACTTCAACGGATAGAGCGGGGAGGGTCCTGTGCCACCCAAGGGCGGCATGCTGGTGAACGCCGTAGCGTATGACGTCACTGTCAGCGTGTTCGAATTGTCGTCGTAGGTCCACTGCGTGTAGTCGCCCAGCGCATCGACCTGGGCGGTCTTGCGGTTCAAGGCATCGTAGTAGAACTGCGTAACCGCGCCTGTCGGATCCGTCGTCTTAACGAGGTTTCCGCGGCTGTCGTACTGATAGAGAGTGGTCGGCGTTTTGGACGAAACCGTGTTGAGGTCGTCGCTGATCACGTTCACTTGGTCGCCCGTGACCTGTGAGAGGCGGTTGAGGTTGTCGTAGGTGTACGTCGTCGCGCGCTGCTCCGGCAGGTTGTAGGCCTCGACCATCTGGATGCGGTTGCCGCGCGAGTCATAATTGTAGGTATTGATGACCGGGTTGGGATTGGCGTTGCCGTTGCTGTCGTAGGAAGACTCCGGCAGCGTTTCCGTCCGCAGCAGGCCGCGGCGGTCGTAGGTGTCGATCGTCTCGCCGCCCGGATCGTTGACGTTGTTGTCGGACGACTTGGCAAAGATGTGGATGCGGTCGCCGAAGGCATCGAGATCGTATTTCTCGTAGAAACCTTCCGCGTCCGTCGTCTGCGTGACGCGGTCGAGCTTGTCGCGCGTAAAGACCGTCGTCGAGTCGTGGGCCGGGTCGGCGGTCAGCGTCGGCGCCTGGCCGGGGGTGATCTGGCCGGTGTAGGGCGTGGCATAGCGGGTGACCGAGGCCACCGCGCCGCCAATGGTATAGGTGGTGGCGGTTCCGCAATTGAGCTGGTCGACCTGCAGCGTCTGACGGTTCAGATTGTCATAGAACGTATAGATGACGTTGCCGAGCGGATCGGTGGTGGTGAGCACATTGCCGAAAGAATCGTAAGCATAAGAGGTGACGTTGTTGAGCGCGTCCTTCTTGGACAGCATCTGGCCGGCGGCGTCATAGGTATAGGTCGTGACATTGTTGTTGCCGTCGGTCTCGGTCAGGATGTTGCCCTGGCCGTCGTAGGAATACTGCGTCGTGCTTGCAGCGCCCGTGCCGTTGCCCCGGGTGGCCGTTTTGACTCGGTTGTCGGAATAATAGGTGTAGGCGGTGACCGACTCGTCGCCATTGCTGTGGTAGGCCTCGGTCACATACAGCACGCGGCCCAGCCCATCGTAGTCCGTGTGGGTGTCGATTGCGAAGCCGCTTGCGTCGGCGACGACATCGGTCAATCGGGCGTCGCTGTCATAGACGTAGCTGGTCTGCACCGCATCGGAGGGAATCGTGCCGCCCGCCCACGTCGTCATGGCGCTGATGAGCGGCACGGACCCGTTCGTGGGATACGTCGCCGTATACTGGATCGCGAGAATCTTCTGATTGTCGCCGTTGTAGCGGTACTCAGTGACGTATTTCTCGCCGTCGATGGTGAAGCGCAGATTGCCGATGGAATCGTAGACGTAGTACGTCGCGCGATCGTTCAGTATCTGACCGTTGGCCGTCACCCAACTCGCCATGTCCGACTGGCTGGGAAGAGACGTCGTCGGCCGCAACTGGGCGTATTGGACGATCTTTCCGACCCGGCCGAGCGAGTCGTAGACATAGGCGCGCACGCCGCCATTGGCATCGATGGAGTAATCGAGATTGCCGGTTGCCGTGTCGTAAACGTTCCAGCTGACGCGATTGGCGGTATCGCCGGCCAGTGCGGTGAGCTGCGACTGCACGTAGCTCAGCGTGTAGGCGTCGGTTTGCAGAGGCGCGACCGTGCCGTTGTAGAGGGTGGCCTGCACGACGCGGTTCGCGTTGTCGTAGACGTACTGCGTGGCGCGCAGCATGCCGTCCAGCGAGATCGTCAACAGCCCGCGATCGTCATAGTAGAAATGATTGCTGATGTCCCCCGCGCCGGTCGCCGCGCTGCGGGTGTTCTGGAAGGTGTCGGCACGGTGCGTCGAGACGTTGTTCGCGTGCCAGATCGTTTCGATCTTCTCGCCCGCGTAATTGTACTTCGTTTCGGTGAAAAACCCGTCGCCGTTGATCCTGCCGATTTCGCGATCTTCGTTGTCGTAGAAGTAGTTGGTCGTGTCGTCGTTCGTCGCCGCGTTCGGCAACACAAGAGAAGTCGGCAGAGTCGCCTTGAATCCGGCGACCGTGCCCGAATCGAGGTCGTTGGCGTAAATTGTCGTCGACAGAAGGTTGGATCTGTTGTCGTAGGTGAACTTCGTGACCCCGCCGGTGCCATTTATGGTCTCGATCAGCCGGCTGTCGCCGTCGTAAATGTTCCAATTCCAGACATCGTCGCCGCTCGAAGCGGGCAGAACGCTTGCCAAAGCGACGTTTGTCGGGTTGCCGTGGCTGTCCACGAGCAGGGCAAGCTGCTGGGACGTCAGCTTGTTGGCGTGCACGATGCTCGCGATCATGCGGCTGTCGAGATCGTAGCGGTACTCGGTCAGAGAGCCGTCGGCCTGGATTGACGCGGTCTTGCGCCCCAGATTGTCGTAGAGCGAATAAGTTTTGTTGTTCAGCGCATCGGTGACGATGCTCAACTGGCCAAGCGAGTCGTATTGATAGGCCGTGGTCTGGGTCGGAACCGACGGTGAGGACTGCGAGAAGCTGATCAACTCTCCTGCGTCGTCATAGGTCGATATCTTGGTCAGATCCCCCGCGACCGTCACCGTGCATTTGTCGGACGGGTCGTTCCAGGTATAGACGCTGGTCACGCCGTTGAGATCGGTCGACTGGATGAGGCGATTGAGGCCGTCATAAATGAAGGTTTCGATATTGGCGCCGTTGCCCACGGTCTGGCGTTGAAGGAGGTTTCCCGCCTGGTCATAGACGTAGTTGGTCAGCGTGTAGGCCGACGTTGTCTTTCCCGCCCCGCTGGTGGCGCACGTGGCATAGGTCTCTTCGCTCTGGAGGTTGCCGCGGAAGTCGTAAGTATAGTCGGTGCGGCGGACCGTGCTGAGGTCGTTGATGCCGGAAACCCAGCTGCTCAGCTGAGACACCGTTATCGGGTCTGTCGGACCCAAATGGCTGATGTCGTAGAGGTTGTCGGTATAGGTGATGGCCGAGGTGCATTGCCCAAAGCCATCGTGCTTGTACTGCGTCACCTCTCCGTCGCCGTCGACGAGGAAGCGGAGCTGCTCGTTGCCATCATAGGCATAGCGAATCGTCGAGGCCGTACCGGGTTGACCTGCGCCCGGCGTGAACGTCTTGGTCAGGACATGATTGCTCGCGTCGTAAGTGTAGCTGGTCGTGTTGCCGTAGTGATCGGCCGCCGAGATCAGGTTGTCGTTGCCGTCATATTGATAGGTCGCCTGCGTCCCGATCAGCGTGTCGGCGACGGTGAGAAGGTCGCCATGCCCATTGTACGAGTAAGTGAAGTGGGGGTTTGCGCCGTTCGAGTCGGCCGGGTAGGTCACGCCTATGAGCTGATCGTTGGCGTCGTAGTTCAGCGTCGTCGTGTTTCCGCTGGGATCGGTGATCACCGTGTTGCCGGTGTTGTATTGGAACGACGTCGTGCGCGAAATCGCGTTGGCGCCGGTGGTGACGACTTCCTTGACCGTAGCGATGGCATAGGCGCCGGACGCCAGTTGGACATAGGTGAAATCGAGTTCCGCCCCGCCGGTTTGGGTGATTTTCTTGACCCGGTCGCTGGTGCCGGAATAGGTGTAGGTCGTGACAACCACGTTGTTGTCCGCGGTCGAGGAATCTCCCGGAGAAAGATCCGTCGTCACGGTGGAAAGGCGCCCGCTCGTGTCGTAGCCGTAATAGACGCGGACGAGCGCGGTTTGATCGGCCCTCGTCGTCGTGATTGAGGTGACCTGGTTGCTGGTGTTGTAGGTGTAGGTCGTACTCTCGCCGTCGGCCGTGGTGACGGTGCTCAACCGGCCGGTCGTGGGATCATAGCCGAAGTTCAGCCAGTTTCCGTTGTTGTCGTTCGCCGACATGATGCGGCCGCTATGCGTGCCGTCGTAGATCTCGGTGAGATTGTTCTTGCTGTCGGTCCAGGTCCAAAGGTTGGTTCCAGCACTGAACGAGAGGCGGTATTCGCCGTTGCCTCCCGTCGAACAGATATAGGCGCCGGACGCCTGGTCGTAGGTGTAGACGAGATTGGACCCGTCGCTGTCGATGCGGGTGACCGTGCTGCCCACGGTGTTGAAGAGACCGGTGAGACCCGTGACGCAGCGCGCATCGTTGAACTGCCAGTCGTGCCAGGCGCCATAGCCCTGGTTCTGGCTCTGGCTGTTGTAGGCGTGGCCGATGACGTCGTCCGGGCCTTCCCCGATCAGGACTTCGTCCGTCCTGTCGATCATCAGATTGCCGGTGGCGGCATTGACCGTCACGTTTTCGCCGTAACGGTTGAAGGACGAGTCTCCCAAGACCCCGCCGCCTTGCCCGACCGCTCCGAAGACCTTCTCCGAGCTGTTATCCAGACCGAGCCCTGCGCCCGTGACGATAGCCACCATGCCCCACCTCGCCGTCTTGGGCCAAAAAGGCCCTGAAGACGTGATCGGAACCCGTGGCCGAAAATTAAATGTATTTTCCGTAATAAATGGCGTCCGGGAGAATGGGCCTGTATCCGAGGACCACTGGCGCCGGGTCAGTGACCCTGGTGGAACGAATATGGCCATCTGCGCGCCGTAGAGTGTTGGCCCCCCCTCGAGCGGTTGCTGCACAGCGTGCACGTCGCGAGCCGTTGGAGCGCGCTGCGCTGTGGGCAAGTCACGCTGAGATGCAGATGCGTTCGCCGATCATCTGGCCGTCGGCCATCGGATATTCGTTCCAGGTCGTGGTCGAGCCGGAGACGACCTTCTCCGAATGCACGCCCGTCATCGGATCGACGAGGTAGTTCGTGGTCGTGGTGGGCATGGTGCAGTCGGGCACGCACATCTTATAGCGCTGGTGAAACGCGTTGTAGGCCAGGCCCACGGCATTCGTGCCCTCGCTGATCGACGAAGGCTGGTTGAACGACATGTAGCCGATCGGAATGCCCACCCCTTGGCTTCCGTTTCTCATATGAGAGGAAGCACGCCACTGCGCTTGACCGAGCTCGCGACCAAAACCCGACTATACGGGATGCAACGTGTCCGTATGCGTGTCGTCATGGCCATCGGTATGAGGATCGGGGCCGTCATAATGACGATCGGTGTAGGTGTCCTGATATGGTGTCCCCTCGGCCGCCGGGGCGGCCGCGCGGCGCTCTTCGGATGCGCTCGCTCCTGCCTCCGTTACGAGCACGCGCGCGTTCTGCGACCCGCGGATGAAGGCGTCGATGTATTCCGGCACCAGATTGAACACACACATTCAATGTTGCCTATCTTCGGTTCAAAGCACCACGCGCGACAACCCGGTCGGCGCGGACCTTCGCAAACGACCACCTCCGTGACGGTCCGCGACTTTAGTGCGCCTGATCGATGTGGCCGTCGTCATGCTTGTCCGGACCGGTGTCGATATGGCCATCGGTGTGCGGAGGGCCGGCCTCGTCGTTGTGAACGTCGCCATGCATGACGACTGGTTCGTCCTCGGTCTTTTTCTTCAACGCGGTGACGGGCTGCACCGCGGCGGGGCCCCGCGAAGAACCTTCAAGTAGCGCCTCGATATAAGCGGATTTACGGGCAACGGCTGGCATCTCAATGCCTCCCCTTTTTGCGGCACGTCCTCGCGGACGCCTGATGCCGAGTTTTCAGCTCATATACTATCAGTGATTGCCACCTCTGCAAGGGCGGCGACCCCCCGCTGGCCCGGCTCCTTGAGGCGGAAACCCGCCGCTTGCGCCAACGATTCGAGAGTTTCCGGCTGGTCCGACCAATCGTTGTAGCAATAGAGCACAATGTTCTCGCAATCACGGCGCAGCCATTGCAGGAGGCGCTGCGAGCGCTGCGGGCCCGCTTTCACGAGCCGTCCCGGCATGAGGAACGCCGCAGCATACCGTCCCGCCAACACGAGCGGCCACTGCGTGCCGAACAGATTGTCGACGTGGAAGTGCTCTGCAACGTTTGAAAACAAGACGCGTGCATGCCGAATTCTCTGCGCATCCTTGTCGATGCCGAACGGAACTAGCTGTGGATTGCGGGCACAGATGCTCCGGAGCAGCGCCCCGTTGCCGCATCCCAGATCAATGACGTTCGCGCGTTCACTTCCAAGCACGGAGGAAGCCAATTGCACGATTGGCGCATGCGCCGCGTTCATCGCGGCAACGTTGGGAAAGCCGTTATCCCTCGCGAACCAATCATCGCGGGGCACCGCAGACCGGGCGACTTCGTCCAAGCCTCGCACGAAAGCTTTGGAACCGGTGAGCTTTGGACGCGATGGGTGGCGATAGGGGAAATGAAGTCCTTTTGCTCCTTCCGCCGGATAGGACGAGCCTTTGCGCCGGATCGCGCGCAGCTCGTGGGCGATGTCGGTGCTGGTGGAGACGCGCAAAATCGGGGTCTTGATCTCGGCAATGCCATGGAGCGCGCTCCATTCGACCGGCCATGACAGAATTTCCTTCAACCACGCCATTTCCGCCTTGAGACCGGCCCGCTCGCCCACAGCCACGAGTTTCTCCGCAAAGCGGACCGTTTCCCCGCAGGAAAAGCTGCACGGCAAGTGCGGCACCGCGCGTATCCCCATCCATCGCCAGAGAATGTTGGCGAAATCAGCGCCCTCCACGCTCAAAAGCGAATTGCCTTCGCGCTTCGGGTCGCTGCGCAGCGCCATCGGCCAGCTCATGTCTCGCAAGCCCTCGACAGCCCAAGTTTGGCGAAAGAATTCGCGGCAGCAGGCGGGATAGCCAAGGAGTTCGCCGATGGCGCGGTCGTCGGCCGCGCCCATCGATCGTCTGAAGTTCACAAGGTTCTCCAGAGAACCAATCGCAACCCGGATTATGGCCGGGCCACCCGGCCTCGCGGCCACGGCCGCATTGCTGTAGGGCCCTTCTCCGACGGCGTCGAGCGCCAATGGTAGTGCCGACAGACCATGTTCGGCCCATTCTCCAACCCGTTCGACAAAAGTCTCGAGCTCCAGCCGGGCGATCGCGCAGGCCCGCAAGCCTTCTTCTACGGATCGCCATTCCACGTCGAGCCATGCGCGTCGAATTTGGGCGAGCCTAGGTTCCCAAATCGATCTGGCCGCATCGCTGACCCAGGAAAGGCGTGTGAATTCCCGGTGGGATATGTCCCGACGCGCCTGTGTCTCGTCGATATCGGTTTCAGACAAGATGGCTCTCTTGTGCGGCGCCGGCCGGAGGCGCCGCCGTCCCGCTCGCCGGATCGGCGGGCGCCGCGCCTTCTCTCAAGAGCCGCGCGATCGACATGTTGCGCCCGGAAAGCCAGGAGTCGATCAACCGCGCCTCCAACGCCTCTCGATCGGCCCGCAGCGAAACGGGTTCAAGACCCTGGCTCACGAGGTTTCGTTCGAGATGCTCAAAGAGACGCATCCACACCTCACAATATTCCGTCCGATTTCGCCAGTCGCCATTGATTGCGGTGCCGGGACATTGGCCCTTGCACATCAGAAAGAACCGGCAGTCGCGGCAACCGCCATATTCCTGCGGTGTCTCGTGGAGGGCAAGGTAGCGCTCAAAGCCCTCGCCCTCGGTCTTGACGAAGTCGATCCCGTCCTTGTTGGTGCGTCCGCAATTGCTTCGCTGCCCATTGCCCTCGATGCCGCGGACGGCCCTGGTCGTGTAGGGATCGCAGGCGTTCCAGACACAGCTCACGCTTTCGTCGGTTCCGAGCAGCAGGTTTCGCATGTCGCGAAAAACGTCCAATCTGAGCGTCTTGAGTTCGTTCTTCTCGAGCCGATAAAAGCTGAGAAGCGCCACCGCGTTTTCTTCCGCCGACAGCCCATACTTGGTTCGGATGACGGGCGACTCAACTTCGAGAATGTGGAGCCGAGCGGCGGGCAAGCCCAGGGAATCGAGATGCCGGAACCACGCATGCATGATGGGAAGCTTGTCGTGTGTCGCATTTCCCCGATGCAGGGTGACTATCAGGCTTATGCGAATTTTCTCACTGAGGATTCTTTCGATTGCCTTGTGTGTCGCCGCTGTTGCCTCGCGGGTACGCTGCAGCGATCCCATCCAGCGAATATCGTTGAGTTCGCCGGGCCCGTCGACGGAGATGCCCACCGAGACATTATACGCCTTGAACAGGGCGATATGGCGGTCGGAGATGAGGGTGCCATTCGTCTGAATCGTGTTCTTTCCGAATTTCTCGAACCCCCAAGACCATAGGTTTTCAAGGTCCTCTTCGGGCACGAGCAACGGTTCGCCGCCAAACAAGGAGAAGGCCGCGCCTTCGCGCGCAGCGGCCTCCTTCATTTTCTCGAGGTCGTAGGATCGGTCGCCATTGCCGGCGTCGCGTTGCGGGTTTTGATAGCAATAGTGGCACTGGATGTTGCATTTCACGCCCAACGGCCTGAGTTCCACGGTCATGGACGCATCCTTCTTTCCGTGGACCCGATGGCGAGCGCACGGCCGCGTCTTCGGCGGCGCACGCTTTTTTGCATGAGCGCGCCAAGACGGCGGCCGCGTACGCGTGGAAGGGAAGTCCGATCCATCAAGGTTCTCAGGTGTGGTCGAACGGCGCTGAGGCGGAGTTTATCCCCATCTCCCTCGCTTCGCCAGTATGAGCCCCGCCGAGAGCCTTGAGCTCGACTTCTTTTGGGCTGCGGCCCGATCGACTGTGGTATCCTGTCGGCCGAAAGGCATGACACAAGCGGGCGATGCGAGGGCGGCAATAGAAATGGACACCGCACACGACGCCGCGGTCGGCCCGAAAATCCCGCCTTGGCGCGTCCGGCTGGCCGCGCTTCGCAATTTAGGGCCACTTTTGCGCATGGTCTTCGAGACCGACCCGCGGCTTGCCGCCGCCGCCATGCTCTGCCGGCTTGTGCGGGGGATCGCACCGGTCATCGCACTCTATATCGCCAAGCTGATCATCGACAGCGTCGTCGCAGCGCTTGCTCACGCGGACATGGACGTCAGCCGTATATGGTTTCTGTTGTCCGCCGAACTGGGATTGACCGTCGCGATGGAACTTGCGGCCCGGACCACCGCGCTCCTGGACAGTCTATTGGGCGACCGGTTCGCAACCCGGTCCAATATCGAGATGATGCGCCACGCAGCAACTTTGGACTTGGCGCAATTCGAAGCGCCGGAGTTCCAGGACAAGCTCGTGCGGGCGCGTCAGAACGTCATGGGACGGGTCCAATTGGCATTCCAGATGATGACGGCGGGACAGGATCTGGCGACCTTCGCAATTCTCGCTTCGGCGCTTGTCTTCTTTTCTCCGCTGCTGCTGTTGCTTCTCGTGCTCTCGATCGTACCTTCTTTTGTTGGTGAAACTCATTTCGCGTTCCTCGGCTACTCATTCCTGCGAGGTTGGACGCCACAGCGTCGCGCGCTCGACTATTTCGCCGCGCTGGGAGCCTCTCCGGAGAGCGCCGCCGAAGTGAAAATGTTTGGCCTCGGCGACTATCTCGTCAATCGCTACCGCCGCCTCGCGGATATGTTTTACGCTGAAAACCGATCGCTTGCCATTCGCCGCTTTTCCAACGGCGCGGTTTTAGGATTGCTGGGCACGTTCGCGTACTATGCCGCCTATGCGGTGATCATCTCTCGCACGGTCCATGGCGCTCTTTCGGTCGGTGATCTGACTTTCCTTTCTGCGAGCTTCGCTCGGGCCCGGCGCCTGATCGAAGGCATCCTCGCCACCTTCTCGTCCGTCACGGAGCAAACCCTGTATCTTTCCGATTTTTTCGACTTCTTTCGCACAAAGCCGAAAATCGTTTCGCAACCGCTTGCCTTCTCCGTGCCGCGCCCCCTCGTCGAAGGGATCTCATTTCGCGACGTGAGCTTTCGCTATCCGGGTGCGGTGCGCGATGCGCTCACGGGAATCTCCTTCACCCTGCGCGCCGGCGAGCGCCTCGCGCTGGTTGGCGAAAACGGCGCGGGAAAAACCACGCTCGTCAAGTTGATCGCCCGGCTCTATGACCCGACGGCGGGGGAAATCACGCTCGACGGCAGGAACTTGAGGGAATACGACCTGGCCGAATGGTGGGGCGAGATCGGGATCATCTTTCAGGACTTCATGCGTTACAGCATGCTGCTTTCGGAGAATATCGGCTTTGGCCGCGTCGAAGCGATGAACGATCGTGATCGATTGCAACGGGCGGCCGATATGAGCCTCGTATCGGAGGTCGCCGCGCGCCTGGAGCGCGGACTGGACCAGATGATCGGGCGACGGTTTGCCGGGGGCGTCGATCTGTCAGGCGGCGAATGGCAGAAGGTCGCTCTTGCACGCGCCTATATGCGGCGTGCGCAGCTTCTCGTGCTCGACGAACCAACGGCGGGGTTGGACGCCAATTCCGAGAAGCGCGTATTCGCGCGTTTCGATCAATGGACGCGCGGCAAGACCGCGGTGCTGATCTCGCACCGGTTCTCGACGGTGCGCATGGCCGACCGCATCCTCGTGCTTGATGGTGGAAGGGTGGCGGAATTCGGCAGCCACCGGGATCTCCTGAGACGGGACGGTCGCTATGCCGAATTGTTCAAAACGCAATCGGCCGCATATAATTGATGCCATACGGCAGTCGGGAAGCTTTGCTGTTTTCTTCCAAGACACGCTCCCAGAGGGTCACCCGCCATGCAGATCCCGCGAATTCCCTGGACGTTTCATCTGAGGTGGTCACGTCACCACGCGAGCCGGTACCTGGTTCTCCTCACCATTCTGTTTCCGGAACCGGCTGCCACAAAGACGTCCGTGTCAATCAGAGCCGAGACCGAACTCGCTCAAGCGGGAGACTGTCAGGACAGATGCCTGATGGCTTGCCCAAAGCGCGTGGGATCCTTTGGTACATCCGAGATCGATAAGAGCTGCGCTACCAAATGTCTGATGATGTCCTGCGACATTCCCGCTCCGCCCACCACCGTTCATCCGACTGGGCAAGACGGCCCGGTGGAATCCTTTACAATCTGGATCAACGCGTTCATTCCAAATGAACACCCTAGCAACCCCGGGTTCATTCGACGGGTGCCGAACAATCCCGCCAAGACGATGATTCCCGGGCCCAATATCCCTTACACAAATGCATCCCTGCCTTTGATTGGTGGTCATTGCTACAACACCAACAATCGAGGTTTTTCGGCGGACCGCAGCGCCAAATCCAAAATCTCTTCCTCAATTACTTTCAAAGCAGGGCCCGCCGATATCCGCGACGTTCATATCGCTACACCCGTACTTGAGCCGACCGAAGAATATGACTGCACGACCGGTCGGGTTACCTGTACAAAGACCGCATCCAGTCAAAATGTGAGATTCTTTATGCCGGTTTTGGCCGGTTCCGTTGTAACCATCTCGACAAATGGAAGTGCGAGCAATCCTTGCGTTCGCGCGCCGGCATCGATGACACCCTCGATCAAATACCAAGGGGTATTTTCAATCGATTTGGTCGCTGGGACGATCGGCTTTAGAGGTAAAGTGGCGAGTTTCCCTTCATATGAAGCCTACGTTTCTAGAAACGGAGGCGCACCGATAGCGATATTTCGTCAATCTCCCGCTCCTGGCTCGACGGCATGGGCGCTTTTCTTGTCGACCCCGGTGAATACAACGGTGAAATACAGATGAGCGTCTGCGAACTGCCTTCGACGTAGCGCTGACAATCTCGCTCGCTCCTTCGTTGGAAGTCTGAACCTCGAGCGACACTTTGCGCAGGGACGGATTCGCGTCGGCTTGACGGAGGTGGCCTTCCTGACATTATCGTCGGTGCGCGTGAAAGCAATGTCTTTGGACAATCGGATCCATGGCCGACTACGATTGGTCGCGATTTCAGATCGTGTTTTACTACGCGGCGAGTGTCGAAACCGTCTATCGGGCGTGGTCGACAGCGGCCGGATTGGAGTCTTTTCTTCTCGTCAACGCGACGTTCAGCGACGCGAAAGGCGGCGGCATACGCGACCGCTTGTCGGTTGCCGCCGCCGGAGACAAATATCGGTGGTTTTGGGCCCACGGCTTCGAGTTGGAGGGAACCGTCCTGGTGGCGGCGAACAACGCCGAGTTCAGCTTCACTTTCGGAGCGATGCGGGTTGACATCCGGTTGAGCCCGATTCGCGGCCAAACGGAACTCGTCTTGGAGCAAACGGCCATCGATACGACCGACGCTGGAAGGGTTAGCGGCCATCTCAACTGTCGTAGCTGCTGGATATTCTTTCTCGCAAATCTGCTCTCCGTTCTCGATCATCATGTCGATCTCAGGAACCAGGCGCCCGATCTTGCGTCATCGATGGAAGTGGGCTTCACGCCGCTCTCAAGGAAGAGCGGATCCTCGGTGTAACGCCCCGGCCGATCCTGTTGTCAGCGGTACGCGGGAATAGGATCTGTATGCATCCCATACCCACTCGATGACGTTTCCGGTCATGTCACGGACCGAATAGCCGTTCGCCCGGAACGACCTGGCTTTGGCCAATCCACTCTCGCCGTCGCTGCAGAGCACGGTCTGCACCCACCCAAGAGATTGGAAAGAGTCGCGCCCGCAGAACGCGACCAGAGCGCCCGGATCGAAATACTGCCGACATCGCAACTCTTGTCGCAGCGCGCGGTGCGGCCGAGTATAGAGTCCCAATTCGCGCAGCACATTCAACATTCAATCGCATGTGAAAAGGCTGAAGACATATTCGACGGAGCGCAAATTGGTTGAAATTCCGTCAGAGTCTTTCCAATTACCACTTGCGGCTGTGATGACCGCGCAGCATAATAATGACTTCTTGAACCGAACAAGCGCACCAGGGAGATGAGCCGTGGATATTCCGCTGAACAATACGTATGCGGGTCCGTTCGAACACGTTGGCGTTACGAAGGGTTTGGCGATATTCGAATCCGCGCAGAAACTCGCAAACATCGATACCGCACGTTTGCATCTGGCGGACCTTGGCGTTACTCCCGGCATCGACGGCCAGAGCCCTTTTGAGATCAACACGGTGAATTGGCAGGTTGACCCGGCGAACAAAATAACCGGCACAGCCAAGTTCGTGGCCACCAGCACGCATGATTTGGTCAAGGCGACACTGACTGGAATCGTCGACCCGCAAGTCGACGGACATCAGTATCGCGTCGCAAGAGTGAATGTGAAATTCGCCGGAGGGACTGGTGGATACGCAAAAGCGACAGGCAGCGCCAAGGTCGTGGCGAAACTGTTCGACAGTGGGCTTTCCGTGGGACAAATAGTCGGCACCGTCACAGTTCCATAGACCGCCGAACGACTTTTTCACGCGACACCTTGGTCGGAAATACGGGCTTCAGCCGCCGGAGACAGCGCAATTGCGAGTGGCCTGTATCGGCGTCGGCGGCCAAGGTTGGTTCAACCTCAGGGCCATTTCGCGCAGCACCCCGGTCACAGCCATATGCGATGTCGACTTCGTGGCACTCGAGCGGGCTCATCGGTCCTATCCGGACTGTCCGTGCTTCTCGTCGATCGAGCAGCTTTTCGAGCAGCCCGAAGCATTCGACGCCGTGGTCATTAGCATTCCGGACCACGCTCATTTGGAAGCCATTGTCCTGTCGCTTCGGCACGATAAGCACTGTTTCTGCGAAAAGCCGTTGGTTCATGACCTCGAGGCGCTTCGCCACGTACGCGACACCTTGCAAGGTTCAAATTCCGTCAGCTGTCTAGGGTGCCAAGGCGCCTATTCGTCACGGTTTTCCTATTTGACCCACCTTTTGCGCGCCATCCCCCTTGATGAAGTCGTCGAGCTTGTCGCATGGACCGACAGGCCCGGCGCTTATTGGAACGCAAGCCCTGCTCGCTTGTCGACTTGCGCCGGATCGCGCGAGCAGCTGAATTGGATGGGCTGGCTAAGCCGCGCCGAAAGCGAGGAATATGACGAAAGCCTGCACCCGATGCGGTGGCGAGCGCGCAAAGGCTTTGGGACGAGTCCGATAGGAGACATGGGGTCTCACCTTTTGGCGCTCCCCATGGTGGCGTTCCACGGCGAAGGAGTGAGCAATTGCGATATCGTACGGAAAGAGCACGGCTCGACTAGCGAATACCCGGATTCGTTGGAGTTGACCGCGATCATTCACGCCGGCGACGGAGACTTGGCGCTCCGCTGGTATCACGGCGCATTCTCTCCAGATCGTTCGCCTTTCGGAAGAATACGGTGCGCCGAAAATGGAATTCTTCTGAAGCTGGAGGATCGAGACATCTATATACCTGAATGGAACTGCTCGAACGCATTTGAATTTCGCGGTGGAGAGGCGCGGCGGCTATTCGACGGGCTGACTTTTGAACCCGAGATCGACATCTTCGACCAGTGGATCACGGCGTCCCGAGATCACAGGAAAATGCTGACTGATTTTGAATCCTTTGGAATCCCGTTCATGACCGTCCTGCTTGGCCTTTTGCGAGCTATCGAGTAGACGCCATGCCTGTCCTACATTGATGTCGTTGGAGCCATCTCGCGCAGTCCGCGGCTTTCACCGCAGAGTTCAGGGCCCGCAGGCGCCCAAGCCCCTTCATTATGCAATGTGGCCGACGGCACTGACGACCGTATTCACAATGCCGACGACAGCAGGAGACACTCGCTCGCCAGGTCGGCGAACCGCACCCATAAATTCCCTTCTTGATTGCAAGCGCGAATTGGCGATTATGGTCAAAAGTAAACAACCGAAGGGGCCGACCGAGAGGCTGGAGGGGCCGATGTCTCGCCAACACCCGCTATTTTGCACCGAATTTCACGCACCCAGGTATTGGACTTGAAATCATGCTGCCTTCATTGATCGAAATCGTGGATGTCGCGCAGGCGTATCTTTCGTCCAGATATCGTCGCGCCGCGCAGCGACTTATAGGGCACACTCCTGCCCACTACGCGATGGGAGTCGAAACGCCCATCCAAACCTTCTACGAAGGACGGTTATTCGATCCACTCGGCATGCGGGCGCAGCTGAAGCCGATATCCGGCGTTCCAACCTATGGGCTGCCGTCGTCAGTGTCGGAGGTCGGTTGGGAGTCACTGTTGCACGGCCTCCTGCAGTTTCAATTGGATCCAGAGCGCTCCTTTTTTGGCGACTGCATAAACATCGTCGATGTTCCCGACGAGGTTCGCCTCGACGAAATGTTTCCTCCGTTCGGGTGGTCGGGCCGTTCCTTGATGGGTGGCCATGCGCTTACGTTTTCTCGGCTTTCAGGAGAAATCGAGATCAACTTTTCCGAGCCGCAGGACGGCTTTGCGCATTTCACGCTGAGAAGTCCCTCAGGACTTGTCGGACAGGACGGAGTTCTTGCGGCACCCTGCGGCTACATGCTGCGCGTACTCGACAATCAAGTGAGAGACGCCGGGCCTATATCTCATGGAAAAGTCGAGTTCGCGACCGGCCGCTTCTACGATTTTCACTACAACGTGCAATTTTCCAATTCGGCAATTCGTACGCTTTGTGAGGTCAATCCCGGTCTCGTGCCACCCCCGCTGCTGTTCCCGGGCTTGCCGCATGCGGGCCATACAATGGGTTGGATCGCGGTCGACCAAGCTGCAAGGCAACTGGTGCTCTCTGTCGTCGCCCAGCAGTTCCTGCCGCTAGGGCCGGACGTCAACGGTACACCCTTGCGGATGCCTCCGTCCCATTCCAGCCGTGGTAGCCAGGAAGCTTTCGAGGCCGCGAACAGTGCTTTGCACCCTTTCATCGTTCTGACCGCGACAGTGCCCTACCCAGCCTCCAGCCCGCACAGAGCGGCACCTCTTCAGACGTCGGAGTCCTATCGAAGGACCGACTATCTTACGGTCGAGCCTTCTGGCCGGTGCCTTTCCGAATACGAGAACCGCGTCGTGAGACTGAGTTGCGTGCCTGGATACACCGACTTCGGAGATAATTTCGCATTGAAATCCCCGGTTCTCGGCGGCCCGGCGCTGGCACGCAGTCCTCTATTCGGCCGATTGCAGGTCCAATTCGGTCCCGCTATCGGCGCGAAGCTTCCGTTTACCATTGGGTTCGGCGCGCCTTCGCCCCGTCTGCATTCCAAGGCTGCAAGGCTG
>Ga0335083_10003773_pt1 | contig 19482 bp, 15 predicted proteins | sample Lox_Sample_42_FD_206716 | JGI IMG/M metagenome (GOLD analysis project Ga0335083, IMG submission 206716) | Soil microbial communities from Loxahatchee National Wildlife Refuge, Florida, United States - Lox_Sample_4.2 | ecosystem: Environmental > Terrestrial > Soil > Wetlands | place: USA...
TACTTCTTCATTGCAGAGCAGCGCGCGCGAACATTCAGAAATTTCTGTCGCGCTGCCTCCACGGCGTTCGCAGAACGCTGATCACAGCGATTGTCGCGGCAACACTCGCGAGGACAGCCATCGTCCACTGCTGGACGATGAGCATCAGCAGGGCAAACCCAATCAGTACCGGAGTCATGATCCCGAAGTAGACCCGGCGCATCCGAAAGTAGAGCGGATCACGACTCCAGGCCTGCCAGGTTTGCCGAAAATCTCGGGCGCATCTGCGGCCTTGCGTCAGGTTGTGACGCGGGCGAGCTCTTCGACTGACGTCAGGCCCGCGGCGACCTTGCCGAGGCCGTCGTCCCAGAGGGTTCGCATGCCCTCGCCGATTGCGGCTCGGTCGAGCTCCTCGCGGTTCGCGTTGTTCGCCGCCAGCGTCTCCAGGTTCTCGCTCATGACGAGCAGCTGGAAGATTCCGACCCGGCCCTTGTAGCCGGTCTGGCCGCAGCGCGGGCAGCCCTTCTTGCGGTAGAAGACGACGCCGTCGGCGGCGGCCGCGACCTCGGGCGAGACGCGGGCACTGATCAGGTCCTCGGTCGTCGGCGAGTACATCTCGCAGCAGTGGGAGCAGAGCTTCCGCGCGAGGCGCTGGGCGAGCACCGCGGAGACCGCCGAGCCGGTCAGGAACGGCTCGACGCCCATCTCGGCGAGACGCGAGATCGCGCCCGGGGCGTCGTTCGTGTGCATCGTCGAGAGCACGAGGTGGCCGGTGAGGGCGGCCTCGATCGAGATCTTGGCCGTCTCGCCGTCGCGGATCTCGCCGACCATCACGACGTCGGGGTCGGAGCGGAGGATCGAGCGCAGGGCCGCTGCGAACGTGAGGCCAGCGCGCGTGTTGATCTGCACCTGGTTCACGCCGGCGAGCCGGTACTCGACCGGGTCCTCGACGGTGATGATGTTGATCTCGGGCCGGTTGATCTCGGTCAGCGCCGCGTAGAGCGTCGTCGACTTACCGGAGCCGGTCGGCCCCGTGACGAGGATCGCGCCGGTCGGGCGGCGGATGATCTTCTCGAGCTTCTCGCGCATGTCCTCCGAGAGCCCCAGGTCGGTCAGGGTCGGCGCCTGCTTGGACTTGTCGAGCAGACGCATGACCACCGACTCGCCCTCGACCGTCGGCAGGGTCGCGACGCGGATGTCGAGCATGCGCCCCGCGGCAGCGGTGTTCAGCGAGATGCGGCCGTCCTGCGGCTTTCGCCGCTCGGCGATGTCGAGCTTCGCAAGCACCTTGAGGCGTGTGGTGACGCCGGCCATCATCCGCTTCGGGATCCGCTGCACCTCGTGGAGCACACCGTCGATGCGGAGCCGCACCGCGAGCGTGTCCTCCTGCGGCTCGAAGTGGATGTCGCTGGCCCCGTCCTCGGCCGCCTGGAAGATGATCGAGTTCACGAGCCGGACGAGGGGCGCGTCCGAGATCCCGTCGTCGACCTCGAGGTCGTCCTCCTCTTCCTCGGGCTCCTCGCCGAGGAACTGGTCCTCCTCGATGACGGAGCGCGCTCCGAACGCCTCGGAGGCGCGCGCAAGCCTGCGGAGCTCGTTCGCGATCTCGTCGCGGGAGGCGACCGCGAGCTCGACCTGGAACTTCGTCCCTAGCCGGAGCTCGTCGATCGTCTGGACGTTGCTCGGGTCGGCGACCGCAACCCGGAGGATGTTCCCCTCCAGCGCGTACGGCATGGCGTTGACCCGCTCCAGCACGTGGAGCGGGAGCTCCCCGACCGCGTTCGGGTTGACGCCGACGACCGGCAGCTCGACGAACGGGAGGTGGAAGCGGCTGGCCAGCGTCCGCGCGATGCCGTCGGGGGAGGCGACGCCCTCCTCGAGGATGGCCTGCGCGAAGGAACCGCCCTGCTTCACCCGCCCGCGGACGACCGCGATCTTGTCGGCCGGGACGAGCCCCGTCGTCTCGATCAGGTCGGCGACGAGCTCGGCGAGCTCGTTGACCGGGAATGCGGGCAGGCCGGATTCACCGGCAGCCTGTTCCTGGCCGGCCTGGCCGGATGTGCGCAACTTCGGAAGATCCATACCTCGAACGAGGTATCGGCAAAACGCCGAGGAAAGCTGAGCTGGCGGGAGCTAAAAGGTGCCCAGGTACGCGTTGAAGATCGCCTGGCCGGCGAAGAGCGCCACGACCGAGCCGAAGGCCAGGAACGGCGCGAACGGGATGCCCATCTTGCGGGCGGCAGCGCCGTGGCGGGCGAGCAGGTAGATGCTCGGAACGAGCGCGGCGACCATCCCGACCATCAGGCCGACCCCGACGAGGCGGCCGAGCATCGCGCCCATCAGCAGCGCCAGCTTCACGTCCCCCATCCCCATCCCGGCCGGGTAGGCGAGCGCCGCGACGAACAGGAAGCCCGAAGCGCCGAGCGCTCCGAGCAGCCACTCCGGGCTCGGGTGGATCGCCGTCTGGGCCAGGAGAACAACCCCGGCGGCGGGCAGGACGATCCGGTTCGGCACGATCCGGTGCGTGAGGTCGGTCGCGGTGACGGCGACCAGCACGGCGCAGAAGAACGCGGCCACGACGGCCTCCGCGGTCAGCCCGAACACGACGAAGCAGGCGGCGACGAGCCCGGCCGTCGCGAGCTCGACCGCCGGGTAGAGCGGGCTGATGCGGGCGCCGCACGAACGGCAGCGGCCGCGCAGCGCGAGGTAGGAGATCACGGGCACGTTGTCGTACCACGCCAGCTCCGTGCCGCAGCTCATGCAGGCCGAGCGCGGATGGACGACGGAGCGGCGCTGCGGCACGCGGGCCGCGACGACGTTCACGAAGCTGCCGAGCGCGAGGGCCGGCCAGAACGCGAGCATCCCGAGAGCAACGTCCACGTGCGGGTTATCGGCTGTCGGGCGGCTCGGGTTGAGGCGGCGCTACTGCCGGATGCTGTTACGCAGCACGATGTCGTCGATCAGCTCGTAGCTCTCGGTGGTCTTCGACGGCTTCACGTTGACGGGGAAGTCGACATGGAGCTTGGCGAGCGAGGTGGCGGACTGGTTCGTGAAGTTGAAGACGTTGGCGGAGGTCAGATAGTCCGCGTACTTCACGCCGCCGGTACAGGTCGATCCGACGACGCGGTAGAGCCCGTAGCGGTTCGTGCCGCCCGACCGCGTGCACCAGGTGACCGCCGTGCTGCCCTGCGGCGTGCAGCTCGGAGCCAGGGTCAGCGTCACCGAGGACGACGCGCCCGTCGGCGTGGCGGCTCCGGCGCAGTGCGTCTCGCGGCGGATCTTGTCGAGCGCGAGGCGGGCCGTGAGCTGGGCCTGGAAGCGGTTGTTCATGTCGGTCTCGGAGTTCGACGCCGAGACGAAGACCGTGGTCAGGCTCGTGATGACGACGAGGAGCACCACCATCACGGTGAGCATCTCGACCAGCGTGTAGCCGCGCTCGCCGGCCAGGCGGCGGCGCTGCAGGCGTTGGGTCACTTCGCCTCTCGCTTGACCCGCTTGAGCGCGGCGCGGGCGACCGCCTCGCTCCGCTGGCCGATGCCCCAGTTGCGCTCGAGCGTCCGGTCGACGGCGATCAGCGTCGTCAGCGCCCGGGCCCCGTGCCACCAGCCGAACTTGGCTCCGTCGACGATCCAGGCGTGCTGGTAGAGCCAGTGCTGGACGTTCTTCTTGGTCGCCTTGGGGTTCGTTGCCACCCAGGCGGCCAGCTGGTCGGCCCGCGCGGGGAGGCTGATCTCGTCGAGAGGCTCCTTCGGCGCGCCGTGGACGGTGAACGCCGGCGGACGGGCAGCGGAGGCCGGCTTCTTCTTCACCGCCGGCTTCGGCTTCGCCGCGACGGGCTTCTTCTTCGGCGCGGCGACGGTCGGCTTGGGCACGGCGGCCGGCGTGTGCTTGACCGCGTGCCTCACCGCCCCGGTGAGCACGATCCGCGTCCCCGTGTAGCTCGCGGTGTCCTCCGGCGAGCCCTTCTCCACGTACTTGCCCTTCTCGAGGTGCACCACGATCGTCGGCGCCCCCGTGTTCACGACCTTCGCGCCCGCCGCAGGCGACTGCGAGACCACGAGGTTGGCGGCGTAGCCGTGGACGGGCCCCTCGACCCGCCAGGCGAAGCCGGCGTCCTCGAGCATGCCCTTCGCGAAGACGAACGCCTGCCCCGTCACGGCCGGTACGACGAGCGGCGGCGCGGGTGCGGCCGGCACGCTCTTGGGCGTCGTCGGGCCGATGATCTGCTTGTCGGCAGCGAGAGTGAAGGCTGCTGTCGCCAGCATCCACACGAGAACCACGATGACCGCACGTGGCAAGAGCGCGGCAAGCCGGACCGCCATGGTGATCCCTTCGGCACCCGCGCTCGCGCCAGGCATCCCCCTAGAGGGTGAATCGGCCTACGCGGCGAGCGAGACGGGCGCCTGCTGGAGCCGCGTGAGGAACACGGGACGGGGCGAGCGGAGGTAGGAGACGAGCGCCTCCTCGTCCTGCTCGCAGGGCACGAGCGTCGTCCAGCCCGGGAGCTGCTCGGCGCGGTGGAGATCGCCGCAGGCGACAACGGGCAGGCCGGCCTCGGCGACCCAGGCGAAGAGGTGGTTTCCGTTGAAGAGCTCCACGCGGTGGTAAAGGCCGTACAGGTCGCGCCAGTGACGCGCGAAGTACCGGGTCGGAGCTCGGACTCCCGGCGCCGGGCCGTCGTCGTGCGGGTGTGCGGCGATGACCGCGGCACCGCGCGCACGCGCTTCTTCCATCGCCGCCGCAGGCCCGTCGTCCATGGACACGAGCGAGCGAAGGCCAACGGCAACCGCGTGGCCGGCGCGCTCGGGGTCCGGGTCGTTGTAGGTCAGCTCGAGGCCGGGGAGCAGCAGGAGCCCGTACAGCGAGCGGGCGCGGATGCGCTCCCGTTCGATCTCGGCGAGGTAGGCGTCGAGGTTCGTCGCGTCGACGCACGGGCGCTCGTGCTCGACGGGCCACGGATCGTCACTTCGGAGCACGTGGTCGGTCGCGCAAAGGACGTCGAAGCTGGCCGCTCCGTAGAGGTCGACGAGCTCCCGCAGCGAAAGCTCGCCGTCGCTCCAGGTCGTGTGGGCGTGGAGCTCGCAGAGCAGCGGGCGCGGGCGTTCGCGCATTCCTCCCCGAGTGTGCCGACGCCCGCGGGAGCCGTGGGTGAATGCGTGGTGACGAACGCGTTACGAACCGGCGCGCGTGTCTAGCGCGAGAAGAGCACGACCGGGCCGCCGGAGGTGGGGGCCTGCGTGGGGACGACGGCGAAGACCGGGCCGCTCGAGACGGCGTCGTTGGCGCCGCCGTCCTGCCAGCGGAAGGCCGTGCCCGCGAAGCCCGCGAACCACGCCTCGTCCTGCGGGTAGCTCGTCGTCGGGTCGAGCTGGAGATGGAGGTGCGGGCCGGTCGCGTGGCCGGTCATTCCGACGAGCCCGACCTGCGCGCCGGCCGAGAGCACGGCGTCCGCGGTGACGGTCGGGTCGAGGTAGGAGAGGTGGCAGTAGGTCCAGGTCTGGCCGTCGTCCGTCCGCAGCATCAGCCCGATCCCGCAGTTGCCGTTCGGGTACGGCCACGACTCCACGACAACGCCGTTCGCGAGCGCGTAGACCGGCGACCCCATCGGCGCGTCGATGTCCGCCGCCGGGTAGTCGTGGTGATGGTGCGAGACCGAGACGACCGAAGGCCCGCCGCCGACCGGGAAGACGTATGTCCCGTCGTACGCCGGCGCAGCCAGCATCGTCCCGGCCGCAGGAATGAAGGAGGCCGCGAGCGAGCGGTCGTGCGCCGCGTCGAGCTCCTGCTGCTTCTGCTGGAGGATCTTGCGCAGGCCGGCGACCCTGGCCTGGGCAACGGCGCGCAGGACTCCCGTCTGCACCGCCCTCCGCTCGAGCGCGAGCCGATCGGAGAGCACTCCGGCGGCCGCGAGCCTGCGCCGGAGGCCGTTCTCGCGCCGCCACAGGGCCCGAACCTGCCGCTCGGCGTTCACCACCTTGCGGTTGGCCCGCACGACCGCCGCGCGAGCATGCGTGAGCGAGACCTGCATGCGGTCGAGGTTGAACGTCGCGTCCACCCCGCTCGAGCCGAACAGCCGCGCGAGCTGGAGCACCTCGTCCACGTACCACTGCGCGTGGTTGTACGAGTAGACCGCCGAGGCGATGTCGGAGGCGCCGCCCGAGGCAGCGAGGTAGCGCGCCGCGGCCGTGATCGCGTCCTCGGCGTTCCACGGGTCGGCGACGCCGTCGCCGTTCGCGTCAACGCCCCAGCGCTCCCAGGTCGAGGGCATGAACTGCATCCAGCCGATCGCTCCCGCCGAGCTCGGGCCCATGTTGCGCCCGAAGTTCGACTCGACCTTGTTGATCGCGGCGAGAACCTGCCAGGGAATCCCGTAGCTGGCACCCGCCCGCTGCCAGAGCGCCAGCAGCTGCGGGTAGCTCAGCTGCTCGGCGAAGCGGGGCTTCGTGCGCGAGAACGAGATCGTCCCGGGGGCGTTCGGAGCCGCAGCGCTCGGCAGGGTCGAAGTCCCGGCCGCCTGGGTGGGGACGACCTTGAAGACGTCTGCTCTCGCCGCCCCCGCGAGCGCGAGCGCGAGCGAGAAGGCCGCAGCTAGCCGCTTCATCCGTCCTGGCCTGCGATCCTCAGCTCGGGCATCCGGATCTCCTCCGGCTCGTCTTCCTCCTGAGCCAGCTCGGAGAGGCGCTGGCCGTGCTTGATGCCGGCCGCCTGGCGCATCACTGCCTGGTCGAGCGCGACCTCGAAGTCGTGGCGGTTCGTTGCGGCGTTCGACGCCGTCTCGCGGTCGATCTCGTCGCTGAGCACGAGCTCGATCAGCGCGTCGCTGAACGTCTGCATGTCGAAGAAGTCGCCCTCGGAGATCGCGTCCGGGATCTCCTCCGACCGCGACTCGCGGACGAGGTCCGCGATCCGCGAGTTCATCACCATCACCTCGACGGCCGCGACGCGCCCGCCCCCGTCGCGCGGCAGGAGCCGCTGGCTCACGATCCCGCGCAGAACACCTGCGAGGATCGAGCGGATCTGCTGCTGCTTGACGGCGGGGAAGAACTCGATCAGCCGGTTGATCGTCTCGGCGGCGTCGATCGTGTGCATCGTCGAGAAGACGAGGTGGCCCGACTCGGCGGCCTTGAGCGCGGTCTCGGCGGTCTCGGCGTCGCGCAGCTCGCCGATCAGGATCACGTCGGGGTCCTGCCGGAGCACGCGGCGGACGGCCGAGAGGAACGACTCCGTGTCGAGCCCGATCTCGCGCTGGTTGACGATGCAGCCGCGGTCGGCGTGCATGATCTCGATCGGGTCCTCGATCGTGACGATGTGCAGGCGCCTCGTCCGGTTGATGTGGTCGAGGACAGACGCCAGGGTCGTCGTCTTGCCCGAGCCGGTGGCGCCGGTGCAGAGGACGAGCCCGCGGTGCTCCTCCGCAAGACGGCGCACGCCCTTCGGCAGCCCTAGCACCTCGAAGCTCGGCACCTCCTTCGGGATCACGCGGAAGGCAACAGAGATCGCGCCGCGCTGGCGGAAGGCGTTGACGCGAAAGCGCGGCAGCTGCGGGGCCGTGTAGGCGATGTCGAGGTCGCCGGTCTCGTAGAAGGACTGGAGCCGTGCGGGAGCGAGCTCCGCGATCTGGTTGACGGCGGCCTCGAGGTCGGCGTCGCTCAGCGGCTGTTGGTCCGGGAGCACGCCGAGCTCGCCGTCACGACGGAGCACCGGCGGCTGGCCGATCTTGAGGTGGATGTCACTCGCGCCCAGCTCGACGGCACGCGTCAGCATGGAGTTCAGGTCCACGAAGGTGCTGATCGGCACCCGCCGCACCGTGCTTGAGAGCGCGCTACCTCAGTTGCGGCCGAGCGCCTCGACGAGCCGGAGCGGCGCGCGCACCAGGCCCCGGGCCTCGCCCGGATGCGCCAGGTCGCCCCGCAGGAAAGCCGCCGCATAGCCCCAGACGAGCGGCATGCCGGCGACGCCGAAGACGACGCGCGGGAAGCGCTCCAGCGCGAGCTTGGCCTTCCACGACGCGGCGAGCGTCCGGCCGAGCGCCTCGTCGAGCCGCTGGCCGTATCCCTCGAGGCCCTGGGCCCGCCCCCCGAGCAGATCGAGCGCGGTCTCCGCGGCCAGACGGGCGCTCACGAACGCTTCGTACATCCCGTCCCCGGTGAGCGGGTCGACGAGCCCGGCCGCATCTCCGACGAGCATCGCGCGCCCGCTCATCGCCGAATCGCCGGCCTGCCGCATGGGGAGCCGGAAGCCCCGCATCCCCTCCAGCCGCTCAGCCGGGAGCCCGTAGGACGCGCAGGCGCGGTCGAGGTGCTCGCGCAGGTTCGGCCCCTCCGACTCCCAGCCGCCGACGCCGACGTTGACGTGGTCGCCCTTGGGGAAGACCCAGGCGTAGCCGCCTGGGACGACGCCGAGGTCGATGACGGCACGGCCGCGCCATCGTTCCTCGCGCGCGTGTACATAAGAGACGTTCCCTTCGAAGGCGACGCCGAAGAGGCGCGGCACAAGCCCGAGCGCCCGCGCGGTGAGCCCGTTGACGCCGTCGGCCCCGATCACGACCGGCGCCCTGGCCGCAGCACCGTCGAAGCGCACCGTCGCGCCGTCCTCCTCGAGCTCGAGCTCGGTCGCACGCTGCCCGTCGCGAAAGTCCGCGCCCACGGCCGCTGCCTGCTCCGCCAGGTGCGCGTCGAGCCGACGCCGCTGCGTCATCAGGACGAGCGGCCCCTCGCCGCCCCGCTCGAACCGCCTCTCGTAGCGCAGCCCGAGCTCGAAGCGGTCGACCGTGTCCTCGACGACCGGCTCGACGGAGACCGGTAGCTGGCGCACGGCACGGTAGGTCAGCCCGCCGCCGCACGGCTTGTCGCGCGGGAAGCGCTCGCGGTCGAGCAGTAGCACGCGCGCACCTGCCTTGGAGAGGCGGTACGCGGCCGTCGACCCGGCCGGGCCTGCCCCGACGACTATGGTGTCGAACCGCTCCACGGGTCAATCGTACGAGTCTTGAACGAGCGCAGAGGCGCGAGTAGAGTCGCGCGACTGCGACGAGAGGAGCGCCATGTCTACCACCTCCCTGAGCGCCGCCGAGATCGACGGTTTCGCCGACGGCCTTCACGGCGACGTCATCCGCCCGGAAGACTCGAACTACGACGAGGCGCGAGCCCTCTTCAACGCGATGATCGACAAGCGCCCGGCGTTGATCGCCCGCTGCGCCGACGTCGACGACGTCGTCTCGGCCGTCAACTTCGGCCGCGACAGCGGGCTCGACATCGCGATTCGCTGCGGCGGCCACAACGGGCCTTGCCTGGGCAGCGTCGACGACGGGCTGATGATCGACCTCTCCGGCCTGAAGAGCATCGAGGTGGACGCGGACGCCCGCACCGCGAGGGTGGGAGGCGGCTGCCTGCTCGGGGAAATCGACGCCGCGACGCACGAGCACGGCCTCGCGACCCCAGGCGGGATCATCTCGACCACCGGGGCGGGCGGCCTGATACTCGGTGGGGGAATGGGACACCTGACACGGAAGTGCGGCCTCTCGATCGACAACCTCCTTGGCGCCGAGGTGGTGCTGGCCGACGGGAACGTCGTCACTGCCGACGAGAGCACGAACGACGACCTCTACTGGGCGATCCGCGGCGGCGGAGGGAACTTCGGCGTCGTTACCTCCATGACGCTGGGGCTGCATCCGGTGAGCACTGTCGTCGCCGGGCCGATGCTCTGGTCGCTCGATGTCGCCCCCGACGTGCTCCGGTGGTACCGCGAGTTCATCCTGAGTGCGCCCGAGGACCTCGGCGGCTTCTTCGCCTTCCTGACCGTCCCGCCCGGGCCACCCTTCCCGGAAGAGCTGCACCTGCAGAAGGTCTGCGGCGTCGTCTGGTGCTGGACGGGGGCGGAGGAGGGCGCCGAAGCGGCGCTGGCCGAAGCGCGGTCCCAGCCGGGGATCGTTCTGGACGGCGTGCAGCCGATGCCCCTACCGATGCTCCAGAGCGCGTTCGACGAGCTGTACACCCCTGGCGACCAGTGGTACTGGCGGGCCGACTTCGTCGAGGAGATCCCCGACGAGGCGGTCGAGCGGCACGTCGAGTTCGCGGAGAGGCTGCCGACCTGGAAGTCGACGATGCACATGTACCCGATCGACGGCGCGGCGCACCGCGCGGGCCCGGACGACACGCCCTGGGGCTACCGGAACGCCAACTGGGGAATGGTCATGGTCGGCGTCGACCCCGACCCGGCGAACGCGGACGCGATCACCACCTGGACGAAGGACTACTGGGAGGCGCTACATCCGTTCTCGGCGGGCGGCGCGTATGTGAACATGATGATGGAGGAGGGGCAGGAGCGGGTGCAGGCGGCATATGGCGAGAACTACCCGAGGCTCGCCAGGATCAAGGCCGCATACGATCCTGACAACGTCCTTCACGTCAACCAGAACATCCAACCCGCGACCTGAGAGGAAGAGCCCGTGCCTAGGTACCTGATCATCCGGAGATTCGACGTCGGCGAGGACGAGATGACGGAGGTCGGGAGCCGCTCCCGGAAGGTGATCGAGGAGAAGTACCCCCAGATCATCTGGGAGCACAGCCACGTCGTCGTCGGCGACGACGGGAGCGTCATGACCTACTGCGTCTACGAGGCGCCGACCGAGGAGATGGTCCGAAACCACGCCGGCGACCTAGGGAGCCACACGATCGACCAGATCGCGGAGATCGCCGGCGACGTGACGCCGGCCGACTTTCCCGGCTAGCCCAAGGACGGCCGCACCGGCAGAGCCGGCACGGCCTCTTCTGGTCGGCGTCGCAAGCGACGTCAAGGGCGGCCGCACCGGCAGAGCCGGCACGGCCTCTTCTGGTCGGCGTCGCAAGCGACGCCTCAGCGCATCAGCTGCTGCGCGTCCGGGATGTGCAGCGCGGCCGCCCGTGCGAGTGCGACGCGCTTCCGCATCTCTACGAGCTCCTCCCCGTCGCCTTCGGGAACCAGGTCGAGCGCCTCCCGGTAGAGGTTCGCGGCCTGGTCCTTGGCCCAGCCGCGCTCGGCCTGCTCGCCGGCCTGGACGAAGTAGCCGATTGCCCGCTGCGGGTCGCCCGCGTCGCGCCAATGCCTCGCGAGCGCGGTGATCGCCTCTCCCGACTCGGCGCCGCAGTTCTCGAAGAACTCGGCCGCGCGCGCGTGCCGCGCCTGGCGGTCGGCACGAGGCAGGAGCTCGTACGCGACCTCCCGGATCAGCACGTGCTTGAAGCTGAACTGCTGCTCGCCTTCCATGATCGAGGCGGTCTCGCGCATGATCAGGTCGCGCGTCTCGAGCGCGCCGAGCAGCTCGGAGAGATCGGCGCCGTCGTTCCCCATCCGCTCGAGCGCGCCGCGCCAAAACGTCCTGCCGCCGACCGCCGCATCGAGCAGCAGCGCCCGCTCTCGAGCCGGGAGCGCGTCGAGCCGCGCCGACAGGATGCCCCTGATAGTCGTCGGGAGCGACCCTGACGACGAGGACGACACCTCGGCCATCGTCGCGACCAGCTGCTCGATGAAGAGCGGGTTGCCCCCGGCGGTCTCCGCCAGCCGGGACACGTCGTCGGCCGGGAGGTCGGCGAGCCGGAGTGCGGCGAGCTCCTGCGACTCGACGGTGCTGAGCGGCGCGAGCGGCAGCGCCGTGTAGGCCGGGAGCCCTCCGCCCCAGGCCGGCCGAACGTCGAGCAGCTCGGGCCGTGCGAGCGTGAGGAGAAGCACTGGCAGGTCGCGGAGCCGGGCCGCGAGCAGCTCGATCAGGTCGAGCAGGCTGCGGTCGGCCCAGTGGATGTCCTCGAAGACGAGCAGCATGGGCCCCTCCGCCGCGACCGACTCGATGAAGACGCGCACGGAGAAGAACAGCTCCTCGCGGTCGTCGACGGATCCCTCCCGGTCGAGGCCGAGCAGGATCGCCAGGTGCCGCGTCACTGTCTCCGCGTCCGTGGAGGACGGAAGGTCGCCGACCCGCTCGCGGAGCTTCCTCAGCCCAACGTCGGCCGGGTCGCTCTCGAAGATCCCGCAGAGCTGCTTGACGACCATCGCAAAGCCGAAGTAGGCGCTGCTCTCGCGGTACGGGAGCGATCGGCCGTGGACGCTGTGGCCGCCGAGCTCCTCCGCGACCTCGCCGAACTCCTGCGCGAGGCGGGTCTTCCCGATCCCGGCCGGTCCGAGGACGGTGACGAGGTGGGGCACGCGCTCGCCGGAGACGCGGGCCCAGATCCCGCGGAGCAGCTCGAGCTCGCGGGTGCGCCCGACCAGAGCGCCGGACAGCCTGCGCATGCCAGCGGGGAAGAGCGCGCGCATCGCGACCCAGGCCTCGACCGGCGCCGCCTTGCCCTTCGCCTCGACCGGGGCCGCCGGCTCGTACTCGATCTGGTCGCGCGTCGCCGCGTACGTCTCGGCGCCGACGATCACGCCGTTGATCGGAGCGGCCTGCTGGAGGCGCGAGGCGGTGTTGACGACGTCGCCGGCGAGCATCGACTCGCCGAGCTCGGGCCGCGCGCCGAGTGAGGCGATCGCCTCGCCGGTGTTCACTGCGATCCGCAGCTGGAGGTCGAGATGGAGCTCGCGCTCGTCGGCCTCGCGCACGCCGTCCCTGACGGCGATCGCCGCGCGCACGGCCCGCTCGGCGTCGTCGCCGTATGCGGTCGGCGCTCCGAACACGGCCATGATCGCATCGCCGATGAACTTCTCCACCACCCCGCCAAACGACTCGAGCTCACGCCGGACGAGGTCGTGGTACGGCGAGAGCACCGCCCGCACGTCCTCGGGATCGAGCTTCTCGGCCCGGCCGGTGAAGCCGACGAGGTCGACGAAGACGACGGACACGACCCGTCGCTCGTCGCGAGCGCCGGCCTCCTGCTCGGCGAGCGGCTGGCCGCAGGCCAGGCAGAACCGGGCACCGTCCGGGTTCTCCTGGCCGCAGTGGGAGCACCGGACCACGCTCTAAGACTACGACTCCTCTCCCCTTGCGGTCTGGCGCCTGGCTCGCGGTGCGCCGGCGGAGCCGGCTCCGCCGGCGTCTCGAGACACCGGCCGGGGCCGCAAGTGGGGGCGGGAGGATTCGAACCTCCGTAGGCTGAGCCGACGGGTTTACAGCCCGTTCCCTTTGGCCACTCGGGCACACCCCCGGGCCGGCCATTGTAGCGCCGGGCTCTCCGCGCGAGCCCTTCCGGAAGGCCCTTCGGGAGGCGATCTAAGAATTGCGACACCAAAGACCGATCCGCGTTACCCTGGCATTCCATGACCTCGGGGTCGCCCGTTGAGGTCCGGGAGCCGATCAGTCCTGAGTTGGTGCTCGTTGCGCCTCCCGATGTTGCACGCGTCGCGCGCGATCATCTTCCGGACCCCGCCATGGTGGCGAGACGCCGCCTCCAGGAGTACCTGACCTTTCCGGGCGGGTTCGTCACGATTCCGGCCGCCGCTCCGGTCGCGCTCCCTGCGCCGCGGAGGCGGTCGAGGGCGAGGTGGCTCGGGGCAGCGGCCGCGCTGCTGCTCGCGCTCGGGGCGCTCGCGGCAGGCGTCTGGTACGCGCTGATCAAGACCGACCGGGGCGCCGCGGCCCAGTTCCGCACGCTGAGCGGCGACGGCAACAACGTCGACCACCCGGGCTGGGGCGCGGAGGACAAGCCCTACCGGCGCATCGCCGGGGTCTCGTACACGGACGGGATCAAGAAGATGGTCCCGCTCCCGCCGGCGCGCTACATCAGCAACCGCGTCTTCAAAGACGTCGGACAGAACATCTTCTCCGAGAACGACGTCTCGCAGTGGGGCTGGGTCTGGGGCCAGTTCCTCGACCACACGTTCGGCCTGCGGAACGAGAAGCCCGGCGAAAAGGTGCCGATCCCCTTCGATTCGAAGGACCCGCTCGAGCGGTTCCGGAACGACCTCGGCGAGATCGACTTCACGCGCACCCCTGCGGCGCCCGGGACCGGCGTGACGTCCCCGAGGCAGGAGATCAACACCGTGCCGAGCTTCATCGACGCGTTTGCCGTCTACGGGGGCTCCGACAAGCGGCTCGAGTGGCTCCGCAACGGCCCGGTGGACGGGAGCATGGCGGACAACGCGGCAACGCTGATGCTGCCCGGCGGCTACCTCCCGCTCGCGAGCGCGCGCGGGAAGGTCGCGGCCGCGCCCCACATGGACCTGATGGGCGCGCTCACGGGCCACCCGGCGAACGCCGTCGTGGCCGGCGACGTCCGCGCCAACGAGAACATCGCGCTCACTGCGACGCACACGCTGTTCGCGCGCGAGCACAACCGGATCGTCTCGAAGCTGCCGTCCTCGCTCTCTGCCGAGGAGCGGTTCGAGATCGCCCGCCGCGTCGTCGGAGCGGAGGAGCAGTACATCACCTACACGCAGTTCCTCCCGGCCCTCGGCGTCGAGCTCTCCCCCTATCGCGGCTACAACCCGAACGTCGACCCGGCGATCACGAACGAGTTCGCGACGGTCGGGTACCGCGTGCACAGCATGGTCCACGGCGAGTTCGAGCCGACCGTGCCGAAGAGCACCTACTCGCCGGCCCAGCTGAAGACCTTCGAGCGCCAGGGCGTCGAGGTCGAGCACGAAGGCCGGAACGTCACGCTCGTCATCCCGCTCGAGCTCGCGTTCGGAAACCCCGGCCTCCTGCGGGAGGTCGGCCTCGGCCCGCTGCTCGAGGGCCTCGGGAAGGAGCGCCAGTACAAGAACGACGAGCAGATCGACGAGTCGATGCGCAGCGTCCTGTTCCAGGTCCCGAAGCCCGGCAACCCCGACCCGGCCAGCTGCGGCACGCCGACGATCAAGCCGGGCTGCTTCGCGGACGTCCAGGATCTGGGAGCGATCGACATCGAGCGTGGGCGCGACCACGGGATCCCGTCCTACAACAGGCTCCGGGTCGCGTACGGCCTCCGCCCGCAGACCTCCTACACGGAGATCACGGGCGAGAAGACGTCGAGCTTCCCGCGCAGCAAGAAGATCAACCAACGCGACCCGATCGACGACCCGAACATCCTCGACTTCCTCGAGCTCAAGGACGACCACGGGAAGAAGATCCCGCTCGGGAGCGACGAGGCCGGCGAGGACGCCACGGTCGGGATCCGGAGGACGACGCTGGCCGCGCGGCTGAAGGCGATCTACGGGGCCGGCAACGTCGACCGGGTCGACGCGTTCGTCGGGATGCTCTCGGAGCCGCACGTCCGCGGGACCGAGTTCGGCCCACTCCAGCTCGCGATGTGGAAGAAGCAGTTCGAGGCGCTGCGCGACGGCGACCGGTTCTTCTACCTGAACGATCCGATGCTCGAGACCATCAAGCAGAAGTACGGGATCGACTACCGGCACACGCTGGCGCAGATCATCCGCCTCGACACGGGCGAGAAGCCCCAGGCCGACGTGTTCAAGGCCCCGCTCGACTAGCGGGTCAGTGCGTCAGAACTGATCCGGCGACTCGATCGCCTCGGCGATCGTGACCTCGGGCTCGCCCTGCGCGCCCGCCTCGACCATGATCGCGGCGATCTCCGGCATCTGGAAGAACTCCTCGAACGCCGCCGCGCTTTCCCATTCGTCGAGCACGAGGACGTAGCCGTCTCCGACTCCGAAGCGGTGATGGATCGCGCCTGCCGCCTTCCCGCGCTCGGCGATCGCCTCGAAGCGGCCAGGGTCCTCGTCCATCAGCTGGCGGAACTTGGGGACGTCGCCGGACACACGGACGGTGACGAGAACGGACACGGTGGCTCCTTCCTGTCGGGGTTCGCTCAGCGTAACGCGCCGCCGGTCAGGACCGGCCGAAGGCGTACCGCCAGAACTCGCGCATGATCGGCGTCGGGCTCGGGCCCGTCATCGGCACCTGGGTGAAGAGCACGCCCACGGTGCCGGTCGCGGGCTCGACGTGCGCGGTCGTGCCGGTGCCGCCAACCCAGCCGTAGCGGCCGTCGGCTGTGACGGAGCCGCCGAACCCCCAGCCCGCTCCCTCCAAGAACAGCATCGCGGCATCGCGCTGCTCCTGCGTCAGGTGATTCGTCGTCATCAGGCGCACGGACCCCCGCGACAGGAGGCCCTCCCCGCTCGCGAGGCCCTCCCCGCTCGCGAGCAGCATCCGGCCGAAGCGGTGCCAGTCTGCAAGCGTCGAGACAAGGCCGCCGCCGCCGGACGGGAAGACGGGCGGCTCCCGCAAGAGCACGTCGTCGACCGCCGGCCCGGAGTCCGGGCGGTGGTAGGGCGACAGGCGGTCGAGCTTCGCAGCCGGGACGTGGAAGCCGGTGTCGGCCATCCCGAGCGGCCCGAAGACGCGCTCGGCGAGAAAGTCCGGCAGCGGCTGTCCCGAGGCGCGCGCGATCAGGACGCCCTGGATGTCCGAACAGGTGTTGTAAAGCCATGCCTCGCCGGGCTGGGCGAGCATCGGCACTCTGGCGAGCGTCTCGAGCCACCGGTCCGGCGTCTCCCGGATCCCGAACACGGGGAGCTTCTGGAAGAGCTCGACCGCGGCCGGCAACGAGAAGTCGGACGGGAAACCCCAGCCCGCCCGAAACGTCAGCAGGTCCTCGACGGTGATCGCCCGCGCGGCCGGCACGACGTCGTCGAGCGGGCTCTCGGGCGTGCGCACGACCTTGGGCGACGAGAGCTCGGGCAGCCAGCGCGCGACCGGGTCGTCGAGCGCGACGAGCCCGTCGTCGACGAGCAGCATCACCGCGGCGGCGGTGATCGGCTTCGTGATCGAGGCGATCCGGGCGATCGAGTCGGGCCCGACGTCGCCCGCGCTTGCGATCTCGACATCTTCTCCGCGCGCGACGAGTGCGGCGGCGCCCGGAACCTCGCTCCCGACGACCGTCTCGAGGAGGCTCTTGAGCTCCTCCGCCATCGGCCGATCTTACGGCCCGCATCGTTAAGGTCGTTCGACATGCGGGTCGCGGACCAGCCCGAGACGCGGTATGCGCGGAGCGGCGACATCTCGATCGCCTATCAGGTAGCGGGCGACGGGCCGTTCGACTACGTCTTCGTCCCGCCGTTCCTGACGCATGTCGAGCTGCTCTGGGAGATCCCGTCTTTCGCGCCGGTCGTCCGGAAGATGGCGTCCTACTCGCGGCTGATCCGGTTCGACAAGCGCGGCACGGGGATGTCCGACCGGGTAAGCGGCGCCCCCACGCTCGAGACCCGCATGGACGACGTGCGGGCGGTCATGGACGCTGTCGGCTCGGAGCGAGCCGCGTTCTACGGCGGCTCGGAGGGAGCGGCGATGTGCCTGCTGTTCGCGGCGACCTACCCGGAGCGCACGGCCGCGCTCGTGCTCGGCAGCGCCTACCCGCGCCTGATGTGGGCGCCCGACTACCCCTGGGGCCTGACCGACGAGCAGTTCCTCCAGGAGACCGAGCGCGACCGGAGCCTGTTCGGCCCGCGCACGGCGGCGCTGGAGGCTGTCCGCTCCCGGATCCAGGTCGAGCCGGAGGAGGAGGAGCTGTGGCTCGACTACTTCCGCTGGAGCGGGAGCCCTGGCTCGGTCGAGGCGCTCGCGCTCATGAACAAGGAGATCGACGTCAGACACGTGCTGCCCACGATCCGAGTGCCCACGCTGATCATGCACCGGCCCGCCGACACGTTCGTCCCGATCGACGTCGCCCGCTACATGGCCGACTGCATCCCGGGCGCCCGCCTCGTCGAGCTCCCGGGGACCGGGCACATGGCAACCGGGAAGACAGCGGCCGCGATGGAGGAAGCGGAGCAGAGCTTTCTCACGGGCGTGTTCGAGTCGGGCGGCTGGGACGAGACCGAGCCCGACCGCCTGCTCTCGACCGTCCTCTTCACCGACATCGTGGGCGCGAGCGAACGGGCCGCCTCCCTCGGCGACAGCGCGTGGCGGGGCCTGCTCGAGCGCCACCACGAGGTCGTCCGCCGGGAGCTCGTCCGGCATCGCGGCGACGAGGTCGACACCGCCGGAGACGGGTTCTTCGCGTCCTTCGACGGGCCCGCGCGCGCGATCCGCTGCGCCCGCGCCGTCGTCGACGGCGTCCGCGAGCTCGGGATCGAGGTCCGCGCCGGCCTGCACACGGGCGAGTGCGAGCTGATCGACGGCAAGGTGGCCGGGATCGCAGTCCACACCGGCGCGCGGGTCGCGTCGGAGGCGGGCCCGAGCGAGGTGCTCGTGTCTGGCACGGTCAAGGATCTCGTCGCGGGCTCGGGGCTCCAGTTCGAGGATCGCGGCAGCCACGAGCTGAAGGGCATCCCGGGCGAGTGGCGCCTGTACGCCGTCCGGCCCTGAGGGCCCGGACTAGTCGGCGGCCGGGATGGGGTGGTTCGCGACGAACATGCCCTGCGGGTCGACCTTCGCCTTGATCTCACGCAGCCGGTCGTAGCTCTCCTCTGGGAAGACCGACCGCGGATCGACCCTCGACTCCGTGAAGTTGAGGTACCGCCGCCCGCTGTCCCAGGGTGCGACCTTTTTGAGCAGCTGCTCGACCTGGTGCTCGACCGCAGCCTTCATCTCGGGGTCTGCCGCGAGGCCGAACGCGAACAGGATGAACGGCTGGTCGATCGAGCCGAGACAGCCGTGGTGCGGCGCGCCCGCGCGAAGCGCACCACCGAGGTGCCGCACCTCGACATGCAGGAGCGGCGACCCGACGAAGCTCTCCACGATCGCGTCGATCGTGTCCGAGGTGCAGTCGTCGAGCAGGATCCCGTCCCCCTCGTACGGCAGCGGGAAGTCCGGGTCCATGTTGACCAGGCTCAGATCGCTCGTCGGCATCGCCGCCACGGTGTCGAGCTCGGGCTCGAGGTCGCGGAACGGCTGGACGAGCGCAGCACCGTCCTCCTCCGAGCCGATCAGGGCCGGCTCGACGAGCACGAACGAGCGGCCGCGCAGGTGCTCGGGCAGGAACGGCACGTCGGGAAGCTGGAGCATCCTGCCGATCGAGTGGCACTCGTCGGGGACGGTGTCGATCCACTCCTGCCAGACGTTGAGGATCTCGGTCGCGCGCTCGATCGGCCAGAAGAACGCTCCCGCGTACATCTCGGCGATCGGGTAGAGCGCGAACTCGATCGCGGTGACCGCGCCGAAGTTGCCACCGCCCCCACGCACCGCCCAGAACAGGTCGGGCTCGTTGTCCGCGTCCGCGCGAACGTGCCGGCCGTCGGCCGTGACGAGCTCGACCGCGACCACGCTGTTGGCGGCCAGGCCGTGCTTGCGGATCATCCAGTTGAACCCGCCGCCGAGCGTGTAGCCGACGATGCCGACGTCAGGAGAGGTCCCGCACAGGTAGCAGAGGCCGTGCTCGCCCGCCGCCTGGGAAACGGGCCTCGCGAGAACGCCTGCCTCGGCGCGCGCCCGCCGGGCCTCGGCGTCGATCTCGAGGCCGGTCATTCGCTCGCCCTTCAGCAGCAGCGTGTCCCGGCTCCAGTCGATCGGGCCCGCGTTGTGGCCGCCCGCGTTGAACGCGATCCGGAGGCCGTTCTCCCCCGCGAAGTCGACGGTCGCGACCACGTCCTCCGCGTTCTCGGGGAACACGACCGCGACCGGACGCTGGTCGACGGCGAGGTTCCACGCCTGCCGGGCGG
>Ga0335083_10003775_pt1 | contig 19477 bp, 29 predicted proteins | sample Lox_Sample_42_FD_206716 | JGI IMG/M metagenome (GOLD analysis project Ga0335083, IMG submission 206716) | Soil microbial communities from Loxahatchee National Wildlife Refuge, Florida, United States - Lox_Sample_4.2 | ecosystem: Environmental > Terrestrial > Soil > Wetlands | place: USA...
CTACACGCGATTCCTCAATGCGAACGGCCTGCACGGCAAGCGCATCGGCGTCGTGCGCCAGCTCGGCGGCGCGGAGCCGAATGCCGACCGCATCCTCGATGAGTCCATCGCACTGATGAAGGCACAGGGCGCGATCATCGTGGACCCGGTGGAACTGCCGCACCTGAAGGAACTTGGCGACGTCGAAATGACCGTGCTGATGTACGAGTTCAAGCACGACATCAACACCTACCTGGCAACGCGCCCGGAGCTCAAGGTGAAGACACTTGCCGACCTCATCGCATTCAACCAGCGTGAGTCCGCCAGGGAAATGCCCTGGTTCGGGCAAGAGCTGTTCGAGCAGGCACAAGCCAAGGGCGCATTGAGCGATGAGGCTTACACCACCGCGTTGGCCAAGGCGAAGCAGCTGTCGGGCCCGGATGGCATTGACGCCGCCATGAAGGCGCATCACCTGGACGCTCTGTTGGCGCCCTCATGGGGACCGACCTTCGTGACCGATCCCGTGCTGGGCGACCATGTGGTGAGCGGCGATCCCACCGTGGGCGGGCCCTCGCAGCCGGCGGCGATGGCGGGCTATCCGTCCATTACCGTCCCGGCGGGTTTCGCGCACGACCTGCCGGTGGGCATCGTGTTCTTCGGGTCTCGGTGGAGCGAGCCGACGTTGATCTCGATCGCCTATGGCTTCGAACAGCACGCCAGGGCCTGGCGCGCTCCCGCCTTCCTCGACAAGGTGGGCGGAAAAGCGATACCGCCAGCGCCCTAGGCCGTCACCGGGCGCGCGTAGGACATCGGCAATTCGGCCATGCCGATGCGCAGGGCGTCATGCAGCAACAGCGTGACGCCAAGCCGGCCATCATCCTCGCGCTCGTGCACCATGCCACCGTAGATCTGCGCGCGTTCGCGCACCGTGGCCATGCCTTGGCCGTCCGTCCCCAAAAGGGAGATCAGCTGACGCCATTCCGGCACAGGCCTTCCACGCTGCACGTGTGCGGCACGGCTCGCCGTGACACGCAACACCACCCAGCGCCGGCCGCCCGTTATGCCGCCGCGAATCTGCAGGCGGATATGGCGCACAGGCTCCTTCGCCAGCAGGTAAACCAACACCTCGCAGGCCTGGCGATAAAGCATCATGTGGACGTCCGGTGCCAGCAGATTGAGGCCACACCCGGAAATTTCGCAGCGGTAGCCAGCACCCACCAGTGCGGCCGCCTGCGCCAGCGGGCCATCCTCGAAGGTCGCCGTCAGGCCACGCTCGCGCCAGGAGCGCGGATGCAGCGCATTGGCCAGCCGCTGCACTTCGCGCTGCGTGAGATCCAGCTGCCGGTTGTAGGCCTGCTCCATGTTGGCCGGCATCAGGGGACGAAGCCGGTTGATCATGTTTACCTGGCCTTCGCGAAGCGTGTGCCCCAGCCGATCAAGCGATTCGGCGACATGGCGCAACCGCTGTTCTTCCTGGTAAAGACCCTGCTGGGCGAGGCGGAATCCCTGCAGCATTTCGTCCGCATCATGGGTCCGTACGTCGACACGCCTGGGCGCCAGCTGCAATCGGCCACCGAGCATCAGCAAGGTGGACAGGGCGAACGCGACCAGGGCTTGGGCCTGCATCAACGCCGGGTCACTGATCACCGTCAGGGTCAGCTGTACTGACACGCTGGCCAGCGTGCCTGCCACTGCAGCACCCCGCCACCCATGCCTCAGGGTCATCCATGCGACGGGCAGGAATACTGCCATTCGCGCGACTTCCGTCAATTCGGGATCTTGGCTGTGCAAACTCAGCCATGCCAGCAACAGCAACGGCGGCACGACGCCAGCAAAGAGATTGCGGACAAATCCATCGCGTATGGCGGCGCGCCAGCTCTCGGCCCAGTTCCGGTTTCCCGCGGCGGTAATCAGAGCGAGGAACGCAGGGGCCAGCGTCAACGCTCCCAGGTAGCCTCCCAGGAAGTAATTCCACGCGATTTGCCAAGTAATTACCGGGGCAGGTGGCATTCGCATCACCGCAAGCACGGCAAGGCTGGCCAGCGCGCTCACCGTGGCGGCAATGAGCACATAGATCAGGATCGAGGTGATATCCGGCTTGCCGTCGCGCAGCCAGGGCAAACGACGTCGCGCAAAGGCAAATAGGGGGGCGGTCAGCAGAAGCGGCGGCGGAAAGGTCAGCAGGACCGCCCAAGGCCAACCGAAATCGCCGTGATATTCCCAGCCGGAAAAGGCCAATGGAACCATTTCGCCAACCACCATGGCCGGCAAGTAGCGATAGGGAACCAGTAATAGGCACAGTACCCGCAAGCCGGACGAGAGATTCCAGTGGGACACGGAAATACTTCGCAGCAGCAAGTAGCACGTCGCATAAGCGACAGCGACAGCAAGCTGGCGAAGTAACAATGGGATTTGCGCCTGCCTGCCGGCGACGCCCATCCATCTGCTTGACCTGATCACGACCGGAACTACACCCCTGTAGGAAGGTGAGCGTCTCCGGACTCATCTCCGGAACGACTCACGCCATCGCTATTTTGTGGGGACATTTCATCACATATTCATCACAGGCTCATCTTCTTTCGAAACTCCCCCACAGACCGGGCAAGAAAAAGCCCGGCTGAGGGCCGGGCTTAGGACGAGGCGAGGTACGGGATATCTCAAATGCCCAGTGACCCGGTGGATTTCCGCACGATCAGCATGGCCAGCTCCAGCGACTGCTCGTAGTTGAGCCGGGGATCGACCATCGACTTGTAGGCGCGATCGAGATCGGCCTCACTGAGGTCCCGGGCGCCGCCCATGCATTCGGTGACGTCCTCGCCGGTCAGCTCCAGGTGCACGCCACCCAGGCGCGTACCCGCGGCCGCATGGATGTCGAAGGCCTGGTCCAACTCGCCTCGGATATTGTCGAAACGGCGGGTCTTGTAGCCGTTGGAGGTAGCCTCGGTGTTGCCGTGCATCGGATCGGCGACCCACAGCACGCGGCGCCCCTCTCGCTTCACCGCGTCCAGCAGGCGCGGCAACGCCTGTCCGATCTGCGTGCTCCCCATCCGATGGATCAGCGTAAGCCGGCCCGGCTCGTCTTCGGGATTCAATGCGTCGACCAGCGGTAACAGCTGATCCGGCGTCACCGACGGCCCTACCTTTACGGCGATCGGGTTGCGGATGCCGCGGAAATACTCCACGTGTGCCCCGTCCAGCGCCGCCGTGCGCATGCCGATCCACGGGAAATGCGTGGAAAGATTGAACCAACCCTGGTGACGCGGCACCTGGCGGGTCAACGCTTCCTCGTACTGCAGCAGCAACGCCTCGTGGGAGGTGAAGAAGTCCACCCGCGAGAAGCCCGCGATCGGACCGGCGAGCGTTTCCATAAACCGCAATGAGTCGCCAATGGCCTTCACCATGCGCCGGTACTCGGCGGCCAGCGGCGAGTGCTCCACCCAGGCCAGATCCCAGTACTCCGGGTGGTGAAGATCGGCGAAGCCGCCATCGATCAGCGCGCGCACGAAATTCATGGTCAACGCGGAGTGCGAATGCGCGGCAATCAGTCGCTGCGGATCCGCACGACGCGCTTCAGGCGTGAACTCCGGGCTGTTGACTAGGTCGCCGCGGAAACTGGGCAGGGTCACGCCATCACGCGTCTCGGTGTCGGCAGAGCGCGGCTTGGCGTATTGCCCGGCAAAGCGGCCGACGCGAAGCACCGGCTTCTTCAGCCCGTGCACCAGCACCAGGCTCATCTGCAGCAGCACCTTGAGGCGATTGGAGATGATGGGACTGGTGCAGTCGGCAAAGCTCTCCGCGCAATCGCCGCCCTGAAGCAGGAACCGCTTTCCTTCCTGCGCCTCGGCCAACGCGTGCTTGAGCGCCAGCACTTCCCAGGATGTGACCAGGGGTGGCAACGCAGCCAGCTGCCCGGTAGCGCGCGCCAGCTCGGCGGCATCTTCATAGGTAGGCTGCTGCAGCGCCTGGCGTCGCTGCCAGCTGCCAGGTGCCCAGGCGGCATCGCTTTCGGGGTTGACGGGTATCGCGTGTGACATGGGAACCAGACTCAAGCGCGCTTGCGCAAGGCGGCGCAGAGCGCGAACACCGCCAGAAGAACAAACCACAGCAGCGTCCAGGCGGGCATGGGAAGCCCAAATACCGGCTCGATCTTGGCGCACTCACCCGAGCCCGTGAATACCATCTTTAGCACCTTTGCGAAGGGGAACGTATCCATCATGTAGCCGAGATTCGGCCCGCAGGCAGGGACCTGATCCGCCGGCAAGGTCTGCAACCACAGATGCCGCGCTGCCGTGGCGATACCACCCGCCGCACCGAGCAATACGCCAGAGGTATACACCCAACGCGCGCCGCTGCGCGGGGCGTGCAGGCCACCGAGCAGGAAGAACACACCCATCACCATGAAGGCAATGCGCTGGAAGATGCACAGAGGGCACGGCACCATGCCCAGCACGTGCTCCGCATAAAGCGCATAACCCAGCAAGGCCGCACAAAGGAAGAAGCCGACGAGATAGGTGGTGCGGTACGACCAGCGAAATGGATTCATGATTCGACTTTGCTGCGTTGCGAAAGCGGGACATTACCCGCTCGCCCCCACTCTGTCAGCCCTGCCGAACTATCCGCCTTGCCCCATCGACACGCCTGGCGCTCCACGTCGTTCGCCTGCGCGCTCCAAACTTCGCCATGACCTGTTGCAGGAGCGTACCCAGTGCGCGACCGCCACGCCAAACATCGCGATGATGTTTCGGGCAATCAAATCGCCCCACATGAGGCCTCAACACAAACGGCCCCGCCTGTAGGCGCCAGTGTCGCTCCAGGACAGCCGAGCCCCCACTCCGCTGGCGCTGCCCGGCCTGCACGCGAGCCCACCACACGAAGGCCGACACGCCACAAACCCACTTCCTCCGAAACGCAAAAAACCCCGGCAGGTCACCCTGCCGGGGTTTCACGAAACGCTTGCCTGGTACCGATTACTCGGCAGCGGCCTCGGCCTTCTGCGGGCGATCAACCAGCTCGACGTACGCCATCGGCGCGTTGTCGCCCGGGCGGAAGCCGGCCTTGAGGATACGCAGGTAACCGCCGGGACGCTCGCGGTAACGGGGGCCCAGCTCGATGAACAGCTTGCCCACCGCTTCCTTGTCGCGCAGACGTGCGAAAGCGAGACGACGATTGGCGACGCCATCGGCCTTGGCGAGCGTGATGAGCGGCTCGGCAACGCGACGGAGTTCCTTCGCCTTGGGAAGGGTGGTGCGGATCAGCTCGTGCTTGAACAGCGACGACGCCATGTTCTTGAACATGGCTTCGCGGTGGCTGCTCGTGCGGTTGAGCTTGCGACCGGATTTCTGGTGGCGCATGGCAATACTCTCTATGTCTGTTGTTATGAAAAGCCGGCGGTTAGGTCCGACTTCCCGCGGTTACCCGCTGATGAAGCCCTTCGTGAAACGGGCTCTTGTTGAGCAAGACGGCCAGAGCGGCCGTTTCAGGCGTCTGCAAAATCCGAGGCGAAACACACTCGTCAGACGGCCAATACCAAGCGACCAAGACGATCGCCCGAAAAACCTGCGGCCCCGAAGGGCCGTTTTGGAAGTTGGCGACTCTACCGAGGCATGCCGCCAACTACCGATACAACAGGCGACCGCGAACGGTCGCCTTGAAACATCATCCCAGCTGCATGCCGTGCGACAAGCCCGGCGGCGGCCAGTTTTCGAGCTTCATGCCCAGGGCGAGGCCACGACCACCAAGGACGTCCTTGATTTCGGTCAGCGACTTCTTGCCCAGGTTTGGCGTCTTGAGCAGCTCCACTTCGGTCTTCTGAACCAGATCACCGATGTAGTAGATGCTCTCGGCCTTCAGGCAGTTGGCCGAACGCACGGTGAGCTCCAGATCGTCGATCGGACGCAGCAGCAGCGGATCGAAACCGCCCTTCTCTGCCTTGTCCGTGGCGCTCTCGCGACGCGAGAAATCGCCAAACACCGACAGCTGATCGTTGAGGATTTCGGCGGCCTTGCGAACCGCGTCTTCCGCTCCGATGGTACCGTTGGTCTCGATGTCCAGCACGAGCTTGTCGAGGTTGGTGCGCTGCTCGACACGAGCCGCGTCAACTTCGTAGGCCACGCGAAGCACCGGCGCGAACGACGCGTCGAGCTGCAGGCGACCGATCGGACGCGCTTCATCATCCGGATGCTGGCGCGCGCTGGCCGGCTGGTAGCCGACGCCACGACGCACCTTCAGGCGCATGTTGAGGGCGATGTCCTTGGTCAGGTGGCAGATCACGTGCTCGGGGTTGATGATTTCCACCGAGTGGTCGACAACGATGTCGCCGGCCGTGACCACGCCCTTGCCCTTCTTGGACAAGGTCAGGGTGACTTCATCACCCGTGTGCTGGCGAATCGCCACGTCCTTGAGGTTCAGCAGGACTTCGATCACGTCCTCCTGCAGACCCTCAAGGGTGGTGTACTCGTGCAGCACGCCATCAATTTCCACCTCGACGATGGCTGAGCCAGGGATCGAGGAGAGCAGCACGCGACGCAGCGCGTTGCCCAGAGTGTGGCCGAAGCCACGCTCGAGCGGCTCCACCACCACCTTGGCACGGTTGGCACCGAGCTGCTCGACGCTGAGGCCGCGAGGCCGCAGCACGCTAGTTGACGAAACTGCCATGCAGGGCTCCGGTTGATTACTTCGAGTAGAGCTCGACGATCAGGCTCTCGTTGATGTCGGTCGGCAGGTCGCCGCGGTCCGGCATCGCCTTGAACGTACCTTCGAACTTCTTGCTGTCGACTTCGACCCACTGCGGACGCAGGTCCATGGTGTCGAACACGGTCGCCGCTTCCTGCACGCGCAGCTGAGCGCGAGCGCGCTCCGTAAGGGCAACCACGTCGCCCGAACGGACCTGGTACGACGGAATGTTCACCTTCTTGCCGTTGACCAGCACAGCCTTGTGGCTGACCAGCTGACGGGCCTGGGCGCGGGTGACCGCAAAACCCATGCGGTAGACGACGTTGTCCAGACGGCTTTCGAGCAGGCGCAGCAGGTTCTCACCGGTGTTGCCCTTGAGGGTCGACGCCTTGGTGTAGTAGTTGCTGAACTGACGCTCGAGCACGCCGTAGATACGCTTGACCTTCTGCTTTTCGCGCAGCTGGTTGGCGTAGTCGGACATGCGCATGCGCTTGTTGGCGCCATGCTGGCCGGGCTTGTTTTCCAGCTTGCACTTCGAGTCAAGCGCACGCGCCGGGCTCTTCAGGCTGAGATCTGCACCCTCACGACGGGCGAGTTTGCAGGTAGCTCCACGATAACGGGCCATGGGTATGCTCCTTAGACTCGACGCTTCTTGGGGGGACGGCAGCCGTTGTGCGGAATCGGCGTGACGTCGATGATGTTGAGGACCTTGTAGCCGAGTGCGTTCAGCGAACGCACGGCCGACTCGCGGCCCGGGCCCGGGCCCTTGATGCGGACTTCCACGGTCTTCACGCCGTAGTCGCCAGCAGCGCGGCCGGCCTTTTCGGCGGCCACCTGGGCAGCGAACGGGGTCGACTTGCGCGAACCGCGGAAACCCGCGCCGCCGGCAGTCGCCCACGACAGGGCATTGCCCTGGCGATCGGTGATGGTGACGATGGTGTTGTTGAAGGAGGCTTGCACGTGAGCCACGGCATCCGTGACAACGCGCTTGATCTTCTTCTTGGTCTTGACAGGCTTAGCCATGTTCGGAATCCGTTACTTCTTGATGGCGCGACGCGGACCCTTGCGGGTGCGTGCGTTGGTACGCGTGCGCTGGCCGCGCACCGGCAGGCCACGGCGATGACGCAGGCCGCGGTAGCAACCCAGATCCATCAGACGCTTGATGGCGATACCCACCTCACGGCGCAGATCACCTTCGACGACGTACTTACCGATTTCGTGGCGAAGCTTTTCAACTTCACCTTCACTCAGGGACTTGATCTGCGTGGTGGGAACCACGCCTGCGTCCGCGCAGACCTTCTTGGCCCGGCTGCGGCCGATCCCGTAAATGCTCTGCAGGCCAACCCAGACATGCTTCTGGACCGGCAAATTGACACCCGCGATGCGCGCCATGATGTACTTTCTCCGATGCGTTTCGTGCGCGGTAAACGCGCAATTCTAACTGTAAATAACCCAACAGGAAAGCCCTGCGGCACCAGGGGTGCCGCTGCCCTCCGATCCGGACCAACTTCCTACCACCCCAGCAGCCATCAGTTGCGGCGGAGGTTGGCCTTCTTGAGCAGACTTTCGTACTGGTGACTGACCAAGTGCGCCTGCACCTGGGCAGTGAAATCCATCACCACAACCACCACGATCAGCAGAGAGGTGCCGCCGAAGTAGAACGGGACGTGCCACGCCTTTTGCATAAACGAGGGAACCAGACAGACCAGCACCAGGTAGAGGGCGCCGACACCGGTCAGACGGGTCATCACGTTATCGATGTAATCAGCCGTCGAACGGCCAGGGCGGATACCCGGAATCAAGGCGCCGGAGCGCTTGAGGTTGTCCGCCGTCTCCTGGGAGTTGAACACGATCGCCGTATAGAAGAAGGCGAACGTGATCACCAGCACCGCGAAGACGATGTCATACAAGGGCTCACCCGGGGTCAGTGCCTGGGTCAGCTCGGTCAGCCAGCGCGACTGATGACCCTGGCCGAACCACGTTGCTGCGGTGGCCGGGAACATCAGCAGGCTCGACGCGAAGATCGGCGGGATCACGCCCGACATGTTGATCTTCAGCGGCAAGTGCGACGTCTGGTTCATGTAGGCCCGCTGCCCGCCGGAACGCCGCGCGTAATTCACGGTGATGCGCCGCTGGGCGCGCTCCATGAACACTACGAACGCCGTTACCGCGAGGATCAGGCCTACCACCATGATCATCTTGATCACGGAAAGCTCGCCATTGCTGGCCATGGTCAGCGTATGCGCGACGGCGCCCGGCAGACCGGCGACGATACCCGCGAAGATCAGCAGCGAAATACCGTTGCCGATGCCGCGCTCGGTGATCTGCTCGCCCAGCCACATCAGGAACATCGTGCCAGCCGTGAGGCCGACGATCGACGCCATGATGAAACCGGCGCCCGGGGTGTACACCACCGGTGCTCCGCCCAAGGCGACCTGCTTCTGCAAGGCCACCGCGATACCGAACGCCTGGAAGGCAGCCAGACCCACCGTGCCGAAGCGCGTGTAAGTGGTCATCTTGCGACGACCAGACTCACCTTCCTTGCGCAGCGCCTGCAGGCTCGGGATCACCGAACCCATCATCTGCACCACGATCGATGCAGAGATGTACGGCACCACGCCGAGCGCGAACACCGAGAAACGTGCCAGCGAGCCACCCGAGAACATGTTGAACATGTTCATCAGGCCGCCGCCCTGCTCGATCAGGTTCGTCATGGCTTCCGGGTTGACGCCCGGAACCGGGATGAAGGAACCAAGACGGAAGACGATCAGCGCACCAATCACGAAGAAGATGCGCTGACGCAGTTCCGTCAGCTTGCCGAGCGATCCGAGCGATGTGCCCTGGGCTGACGCCACTTCGATTACTCCACGCTGCCGCCGGCAGCTTCGATCGCTGCCTTGGCGCCGGCCGTAGCCAGCACGCCCGAGAGCTTCACGGCGCGGCCGATCTCGCCCTTGAGGACAACCTTGACCTTCTTGGCGTGGCTGTCGATCAGACCGGCCTGGTGCAGCGCGATCGTGTCGATCACGTCAGCCTTGAGCGTGGCCAGCTGATACAGGAACACTTCCTGGCTTTCTTTCTTCTTCAGCGAACGGAAGCCAACCTTCGGCAGGCGACGCTGCAGCGGCATCTGACCGCCTTCGAAACCGTACTTGTGGGTGCCGCCCGCGCGAGCGTGCTGACCCTTGTGACCGCGACCGGCGGTCTTGCCCAGGCCCGAACCGATACCGCGACCCACGCGAAGGCGGGTCTTGCGGGAACCGGCGGCCGGCTTGATGTCGTTAAGACGCATGGTGATTACTCCTCAACCCGCACGAGGTAATAGACCGTGTTGATCAGGCCGCGAACCTGCGGGCTGTCCTTCAATTCACGGACGTCATTGAGCTTGCTCAGGCCGAGCGCCTTCACGCTCAGGCGATGGCGGCTCTGCACACCGCGCAGGCCCTTGACCAGGCGCACGCGCACGGTGGCGGCGGTTTCGTTGTTCTTAGCCATTGCCCAGCACCTCTTCCAGCGTCTTGCCACGCTTGGCAGCGATCTGCTTCGGCGAGGCAACGGCCTGCAGGCCCTTGATGGTTGCACGCACCAAGTTGATCGGGTTGCGCGAACCGACGGCCTTGGCCAGCACGTTCTTCACGCCAACCACTTCGAGCACAGCGCGCATGGCGCCGCCGGCGATCACGCCGGTACCTTCGGAAGCAGGCTGCATGAACACACGAGCCGCGCCGTGGTTGGCCTTGATGGCGTACCACAGAGTGCCGTTGTTCAGATCGATGGTCACCATTTGACGACGGGCGCGCTCCATGGCCTTGGAGATGGCGACCGGCACTTCACGCGCCTTGCCATAACCAAAACCCACGCGGCCTTCGCCGTCGCCGACCACGGTCAGCGCGGTGAAACTCATCTGGCGGCCACCCTTGACGGTCTTGGCCACGCGGTTGACGGCAATCAGCTTTTCGAGCAGGCCGTCTGAATTTTCGCGATCGTTAGAAGACATGTTCTTTTCCGTATGCCCGGCGAACCGGGACTTTGCTTGCGGCTGAGCCGCTTGGAGTTGTAGGTACTACTTGCTGGCTTCAAGTGCCGGATTCCTCCGGCACCTGAAACCGACCGGCTTAGAACTTCAGACCGGCTTCGCGGGCCGCATCGGCCAGCGCCTTGATGCGACCGTGGTACCGGAAGCCCGAGCGATCGAACGCCACAGACTCGATGCCTGCGGCAAGCGCACGCTCAGCCACAGCCTTACCGACAGCGGCAGCCGCAGTGAGGTTCTTGGTGCCCTTCAGGCCCTCGGCAACCGACTTCTGCACGGTCGACGCGGCGGCCACCACGTTCTGGCCATCGGCGGCAAACACCTGAGCGTACAGGTGCTGCCCGGTGCGATGCACCGACAGGCGAGCCACGGCGAGCTTGCGGATGTGCGAGCGGGTGGACTTGGCGCGACGCAGGCGGGATTCGTTCTTGTTCATCGTGTTCTCTCCAGGAAGCGGATAGGCCTTTAGGCCTTCTTGGCTTCCTTCAGGGTGATCTTCTCGCCCGAGTAGCGGACGCCCTTGCCCTTGTACGGCTCCGGCGGACGGATCGCACGGATCTTGGCGGCCACTTCGCCCACGCGCTGCTTGTCCGTACCCTTGATCAGGATTTCGGTCTGCGACGGGGTTTCGATGGTGATGCCTTCCGGCGCGTCGAACACGACCGGATGCGAGAAGCCCAGAGCGATGTTCAGCGACTTGCCGCCCATCGATGCGCGGTAGCCCACGCCAACCAGCTCAAGCTTGCGCTCGTAGCCGTCGGAGACGCCCTTGACCATGTTGGCCAGCAGCGCACGCAGCGTGCCACCAAACTTGGCATCGGCACCTTCGGCCACGGCGATGTTCGCCACGCCGTTGTCGACGGAAACGGAAGCGCCCGGGAGGACGTGGGTCGCCAGGGTGCCCTTGGGGCCCTTGACGGTGATGCCATTGGCGTTCGAGGTGATCTCAACGCCCTTCGGCAGGGTAATCGGCTTTTTGGCAACGCGGGACATCGTCGACTCCTTATGCGACCTGGCCGATGACTTCGCCGCCCAGACCCTTGGCACGGGCCTGCGCGTCGGTCAGCAAACCGGCGGAAGTCGAGATGATCGAGATACCCAGGCCACCGAGGACCTTCGGCAGCTCGTCCTTGCCGCGGTAGACGCGGAGGCCGGAGCGGCTGACACGGGTAATGGTTTCAATGGCCGGACGGCCTTCGAAATACTTGAGCTTGATCTCGAGCACCGGCTTGCCTTCCGCAGTGGAGGCCTTGGCGTCGAGGATGTAGCCCTCATTCTTGAGAAGGTTGGCGATGGCCACCTTCAGCTTCGACGACGGCATGTTTACGGCCTGCTTGCCCGTGAGCTGGGCATTGCGGATGCGCGTAAACAGATCGGCGATGGGATCAGTCATGCTCATGAAAACATCCTTCAGAGTGCACCGATATCCGAAAAACCGGAAATCTGTTTTGAGTTGTATGCCGACAAGCGTCGACCTGCGGGAACGCAGACCGTCGACTATAGCAGCATTTTTCCGACTTTGCGAATAACGGCGCGTAGTCGCGCCAACGGCAGCAGGTATGAGCCTGCCGCCGCATCGGAACGAAGCTGGACCTTACGCCCTGCCCCGTCCTGTTTGGGGTCTTACCAGCTGGCCTTGCGCAGGCCAGGAACGTCGCCACGCATGGTGGCTTCGCGCAGCTTGTTACGGCCGAGGCCGAACTTCTGGTAAACGGCACGCGGACGACCAGTCAGGGCGCAGCGAGTACGCTGGCGAGCCGGGCTGGCATCACGCGGCTGCTTCTGCAGCTTGGCCTGAGCGTCCATCTTCTCCTCGTAGGAGGCGGTGGGGCTCAGCACAATCGCCTTCAGTTCGGCGCGCTTGGCGGCGTACTTCTTGACGAGCTTGGTCCGCTTGAGGTCGCGGTTAACCATCGAGGTCTTGGCCATGTGTCTCTCGCGACTCTCTTAGTTACGGAACGGGAAGCTGAAAGCTTCCAGCAGCGCCTTGGCTTCTTCGTCACTCTTGGCGGTGGTGGTGATGGAGATATCCATGCCACGCATCGCGTCGACGGCGTCGAAGTCGATTTCCGGGAAGATGATCTGTTCCTTGATGCCGAAGTTGTAGTTACCACGGCCGTCAAAGGCGCGACCCGACACACCACGGAAGTCGCGCGTACGCGGCAGCGAGATGTTGATCAGGCGATCCAGGAATTCCCACATCTGCGCGCGGCGCAGAGTGACCTTGCAGCCGATCGGCCAGCCGTCGCGGATCTTGAACGAGGCCACCGACACGCGGGCCTTGGTCTGGATCGGCTTCTGGCCGGAGATCTTGGCCATGTCGGCCACGGCGTTTTCGAGCACTTTCTTGTTGCCCGCCGCTTCGCCCACGCCCATGTTCAGCGTGATCTTGGTGATGCGGGGAACCTGCATCACGTTCTGGTAACCGAAGCGCTCGGTGAGCTTCTTCATTACCTGGTCTTTGTAAAACGTTTCGAGACGCGTCGTCATAACATTGATTCCTTACGCGTCCACAACTTCGCCGTTGGACTTGAACACGCGCACCTTACGCCCATCGGAGAGCGTCTTGGCGCCAACGCGTTCACCCTTGCCCGTGGCGGAGTTGAACAGCTGGACGTTGGAGATGTGGATCGAAGCCTCACGCTCGACGATGCCACCAGCCTGGTTGGCCTGGGGGTTCGGCTTGGTGTGACGCTTGACCAGGTTCACGTTGGAGACGAACACACGTTCGCCATCCACGCGCAGCACGTCGCCGCGCTGACCCTTGTTTTTGCCGGTGATCACGAGGACCTGATCACCCTTGCGGATACGGTTCATGGTCTGGTCTCCGCTCAGAGCACTTCGGGCGCGAGCGAGACGATCTTCATGAACTTCTCGCTGCGCAGCTCGCGGGTGACCGGCCCGAAAATACGGGTGCCGATCGGCTCGAGCTTGTTGTTGAGGAGCACCGCTGCATTGCCGTCGAAACGGATCAGCGAGCCATCGGGACGGCGCACACCCTTGGCGGTACGAACCACCACGGCGTTGTACACCTCACCCTTCTTTACCTTGCCGCGGGGAATGGCATCCTTCACGGTGACCTTGATTACGTCACCGATACCGGCGTAACGGCGCTTGGAGCCGCCGAGCACCTTGATGCACATCAGTTCACGGGCACCGCTGTTGTCGGCCGCGGAAAGCGTGCTTTGCATCTGAATCATGTCTGCACCCTCCCTTAGACGTTAGCGCGCGTGATGATTTCGACCACGCGGTGATGCTTGGTCTTGGACAGAGGACGGCATTCCGCGATGCGGACCAGGTCGCCTTCGTTGGCACCCAGGTCGTTCTGCGCGTGCAGCTTGGTCGAACGGCGGATGATCTTGCCGATCAGCGGATGCTGCTCCTGGCGCTCGATCAGGACCGTCACGGTCTTGTCCATCTTGTTGCTGATGACGCGGCCCTCGAGGGTGCGCGTCTGCTTTTTGTTGTCGCTCATATCGGCCGTCCCTTACTTCTTGCCGCCGAGCACGAACTTCGTGCGGGCGATGTCGCGCCGAACTCGGCGCAGCTGGTGCGGCTGGTTGAGCTGGCCGGTGCCTTTCTGCATGCGCAGGTTGAACTGCTCCTTGCGCAGGTCCAGCAAATGCTTGTTCAGCTCTTCGGCCGTCTTGTTGGTCAGATCTTTGATGGCCATCACATCACCGCCCGGGTCACGAATTGGGTCTGGACCGAGAGCTTGGCCGCGGCCAGGCGGAACGCCTCGCGTGCGGTGGCTTCGTCGATACCCTCGATTTCATAAAGCATGCGGCCCGGCTGGATCGGAGCGACCCAGTATTCGACGCCACCCTTACCGGCACCCATTCGAACTTCGATGGGCTTCTTGGTGATGGGCTTGTCCGGGTACACGCGGATCCACAGCTTGCCACCGCGCTTCACGAAGCGGGTGATGCAACGACGACCGGCTTCGATCTGACGTGCGGTGAGCGCGCCGTGCGTGGTTGCCTTCAGGCCAAACTCGCCGAAGCTGACGAGGTTGGAGCAGAAGGCCAGACCGTCGTTACGGCCCTTGAACTGCTTACGGAATTTGGTTCGCTTGGGTTGCAGCATGGCAACTCTCCTTACTTCGCCGTCCGCTCGCGACGGCCTTCACCGCCCTCGCGACGCGATTCACGACGACCCTCACCACCCTCACGGCGCGGCTGGGACTGCTCTTCCTTCGGCTCCTGGTTGATCTGGGAGAGATCGAAGATCTCGCCCTTGTAGATCCACACCTTGATGCCGATGATGCCGTAGGTGGTCTTCGCCTCGGCGGTGCCGTAGTCGATGTCGGCACGCAGCGTATGCAGCGGCACGCGACCTTCACGGGCCCATTCGGAACGGGCAATCTCGGCGCCGTTCAGACGGCCAGAGACATTGATCTTGATACCCAGGGCGCCCAGGCGCATCGCATTGCCAACCGAGCGCTTCATGGCGCGGCGGAACATGATGCGACGCTCCAGCTGCTGTGCGATCGACTCGGCAACCAGCTGCGCGTCCAGCTCGGGCTTGCGCACTTCGCTGACGTTGATGTGCGCCGGAACGCCCATCATGTCGCTGACTTCCTTGCGCAGCTTCTCGATGTCCTCGCCCTTCTTGCCGATCACCACGCCCGGACGGGCGGTGTGGATCGTCACGCGCGCGGTCTTGGCCGGGCGCTCGATGAGGATCTTGGAGATGCCGGCCTGGGCCAGCTTCTTGCGCAGCATCTCGCGGACCTTCAGGTCGGCCGCAAGGTACTGGGCGTATTCGCCCTTGTTGGCGTACCACTTCGAGTTCCAGTCCTTGGCGATGCCGAGGCGGATACCGGTGGGATGAACTTTATGACCCATCGTCTACGTCCTCAGTCAGTTGCCAACGACCACAGTGATGTGGCTCGTGCGCTTCAGGATGCGGGAACCGCGGCCTTTGGCGCGGGCGTACATGCGCTTCATCGCCGGACCTTCGTCCACGAAGATGCGCGAGACCTTCAGCTCGTCGACGTCAGCACCGAGATTGTTCTCGGCGTTGGCGACGGCCGACAGCAGCACCTTGCGAACAATGGCTGCGGCCTTCTTGTTGGTGAACTGGAGCACGTCGCTGGCTCGGCCCACGGGCATGCCGCGGACCAGGTCAGCCACCAGGCGTGCCTTCTGCGCCGAAATGCGGGCGCTGCGCAGGATCGCTTTGGCTTCAGTGCTCATCACTTGCCCTTCTTGTCGCCGCCATGGCCCTTGAAGGTGCGGGTCACCGCGAACTCGCCGAGCTTATGCCCGACCATGTTCTCGTTGACCAGCACGGGGACATGCTGACGGCCGTTGTGGATGGCGATGGTCAGGCCGACCATTTCCGGCAGGATCATCGAGCGACGCGACCAGGTCTTGATCGGACGCTTGTTGTTGGCGGAAACGGCGGCTTCCACCTTCTTTACGAGGTGCAGGTCGACAAACGGACCTTTCTTTAGAGAGCGCGGCATGATCGTTTCCTATTACTTGCGACGACGCACGATGAACTGCTGGGTGCGCTTGTTGGAGCGCGTCTTGTAGCCCTTGGCCGGCGTACCCCACGGAGAAACCGGGTGACGACCGCCAGAGGTCTTGCCCTCACCACCGCCGTGCGGATGGTCGACCGGGTTCATCACCACACCGCGAACGGTGGGACGAATACCCAACCAGCGCTTCGCGCCGGCCTTGCCGAGCTTGCGCAGGCTGTGCTCGCCGTTGCCGACTTCACCGATGGTGGCGCGGCAATCGACCGGCACGCGGCGCATTTCGCCGGAGCGAAGACGCAGCGTGGCGTAGCCCGATTCGCGAGCCACCAGCTGAACCGAAGCACCGGCGGAACGCGCGATCTGCGCACCCTTGCCCGGACGCATCTCGATGCAGTGGATGGTGCTACCCACCGGGATGCTGCGCAGCGGCAGGCTGTTGCCAGCCTTGATCGGCGCGTCGCTGCCCGAGACCAGACGATCGCCGGCCTGCACACCCTTCGGCGCGATGATGTAACGACGCTCGCCGTCGGCATAGCACAGCAGTGCGATATGCGCGGTGCGGTTCGGATCGTATTCAATGCGCTCGACCTGGGCGACGATGCCTTCCTTGTCGCGCTTGAAGTCGATGATGCGGTAACGCTGCTTGTGACCACCACCCTGGTGGCGAACAGTGATACGACCGTAGTTATTGCGACCGCCATTCTTGGTCTTCGCTTCGGTCAACGCCGCGTACGGCGCGCCCTTGTGAAGGCCCTCGGTGCGGACGCTGACTGCGTCGCGACGGCCGGGGGAGGTCGGCTTATGAGTGATCAGTGCCATCTCAATTCAACTCCTGGCTCAGGCCTTGGACGACACGTCGATGGTCTGACCATCGGCGAGGCGAACGTAGGCCTTGCGCTTGCCCTGGCGGCTGCCAGCGCGGAAACGGAAGGACTTGACCTTGCCCTTGGCGTTGACGAGGTTCACCTGCTCGACCTTGACGTCGAACATCTGTTCCACCGCAGCGCGGACATCGGCCTTGGTTGCCTCGGGGGCAACCACGAATACGTACTGGTTCTTCTCGGCCAGGCGCGCGGCCTTTTCCGAGATGTGCGGCGCACGCAGCGTATTCAGAATGCGTTCGTTGCTCATGCCAGCCACTCCTCGATCTTCTTCACCGCATCGACGGTCATGACGATGTGGTCCGAACCGACCAGGCTGACCGGGTTCAGCGCCAGCACGTCCACCACGTGGATGTACGGGATGTTGCGCGCAGCCAGGAAGGTCGCCTCGTTGGCATCTTCCGACACCAGCAGCACGCGGCCGGAAACCTGCAGCTCGGCCAGCTTGGCAACCATCGCCTTGGTCTTCGGGGTGTCGATGCCGAAGCTCTCGACCACCTTCAGGCGGTCCTGGCGGATCAGCTCCGACAGGATGGAGCGGATGGCAACGCGATACGACTTGCGGTTGACCTTCTGCTCGTAGCTACGCGGCTTGGCAGCAAACGTGCGGCCACCACCGACAAAGATCGGGGCACGGTAGTCACCGTGACGGGCGCCGCCGCCCTTCTGCTTCTTAAACTTCTTGGTGGTACCGGACATCTCGCCGCGCGACAGCTGCGACTGGGTACCTGCACGACCGCCGGCCTGATAGGCAACGACGACCTGGTGGATCAGGGCCTGCTTGAGCTCACCGCCGAACACTTCGTCCGACACGTTGAGCGGCTTGGCGCCAATAACATTGAGTTCCATGGCGTCTCTCCTCAGCCCTTGGTCGTCGGACGGATGACGACGTCGCCGCCGGTAGCACCCGGCACCGCGCCCTTCACCGCGATCAGATGACGCTCGGCGTCGACCTTGACCACTTCCAGGCCCTGCTGCGTGCGGTTCACCGCACCCATGTGGCCCGACATCTTCTTGCCCGGGAACACACGACCCGGGGTCTGGCGCTGACCGATAGAACCCGGTGCGCGATGCGACAGCGAGTTACCGTGGGTCGCGTCGCCCATGGTGAAGTTGTGACGCTTGATGGTGCCCTGGAAGCCCTTGCCCTTCGACACGCCGGCGACGTCAACGATCTGACCCACCTGGAACACGTCGTCGGCCTTGATCTCGGCGCCCACGCTGTACTTGCCGAGGTCATCGGCAGACACGCGGAACTCCCACAGACCACGACCCGGCTCAACCTTCGCCTTGGCGTAGTGACCCTTCAGCGGCTGCGTCAGCAGGCTGGCGCGCTTGACGCCGGCTGCGACCTGCACAGCGCTGTAACCATCGTTATCTTCCGTCTTCAGCTGGGTGACGCGATTCGGGGTGGCTTCAATCAGCGTCACCGGAATCGAGCGTCCATCTTCAGTGAAGAGTCGGCTCATGCCGCACTTGCGGCCAACCAGTCCGATACTCATCTTCGTATCCTGTTTATCGCTCAACCGAGCTTGATCTGAACGTCAACGCCAGCGGCGAGATCAAGCTTCATGAGCGCGTCCACGGTCTTGTCGTTGGGGTCGACGATGTCGAGCACGCGCTTGTGCGTACGGGTCTCGTACTGGTCGCGGGCATCTTTGTCGACGTGCGGCGACACCAGAATGGTGTAACGCTCGATCTTCGTCGGGAGCGGAATCGGGCCGAGAACCGTAGCGCCAGTGCGCTTGGCCGTCTCGACGATTTCGCTGGCCGAACGGTCGATCAGACGATGATCGTACGCTTTGAGCCGAATGCGAATCTTTTGGTTCGCCATAAACCGTGTCCTGTTTATCGAAAGAACAAAAACTGTGAACCGAGCAGGCTTCTCGCCTACCCGCACAACCCTATTTGTCGCTTGGTACCGCAAGTCAATCTCGGCGAGCGACTAGATGCCGCTTGATTGACCCTAAAAGACTAGGCAGACCCTAAATGGGCCCGCCAAGACGGAAAAGCATAAAACGCGCGAAATGGCCCGGTCAACAAAGCGTCACGCTTCGTTGCCCAAGCCCTCTCTTGCGTATTGGCCATCCCGGCCAGCGAACTCGAAGCACTTCCTGCGCCTCATTTCGCTGTAAGGTCGTCCGAGCCATAGGCGCGGCGACAGGCAAGTTCAACACTATAACCTAAAGTTCCGTCAGAGGGAAGTGCAAAAGCCGTCCTCCAACTGAACATGCCTGGAGGAGAGCCGTTACGGCCGCTCCATCCAAGACAGTCGCCGCCCGAAGGCGGCGACTTTGCCACTTACTTGATGACCTTGGCCACCACGCCGGCGCCGACGGTGCGGCCGCCTTCGCGGATCGCGAAGCGCAGGCCTTCGTCCATGGCGATCGGGTGGATCAGGCTGACCACCATCTTCACGTTGTCGCC
>Ga0335083_10003776_pt1 | contig 19474 bp, 17 predicted proteins | sample Lox_Sample_42_FD_206716 | JGI IMG/M metagenome (GOLD analysis project Ga0335083, IMG submission 206716) | Soil microbial communities from Loxahatchee National Wildlife Refuge, Florida, United States - Lox_Sample_4.2 | ecosystem: Environmental > Terrestrial > Soil > Wetlands | place: USA...
CGCAGCAGATGAAACATACTCAGCAGCTCGGTGATCGCCAGCGCCGCCGCTCCCAGCAGCGCCAGCCCGCGCAAAACCCCACGCTCCATCTAGGGCTTCTTTTCCGGCTCGTCGTAGCTTCCGATCCGCCGGATCCAGATGTTGCGATACCGCACTGGATTCCCGTGGTCCTGGAGTTCCAGCGAGTCTTCCTCCGGCTGCGGCGCGTAGTGCGCCAACTGACGGTACACCGTCGGCCCCATGATCTCCTTGTGGTGGTGCACCATCACGCCGTTGTAGATCACCGTCACGTACGCCGGCCGCTTCAATTTGCCATCCTCGAACCGCGGAGCCTCGAACAGGATCTCGTACGTATTCCATTCCCCCGGTGGGCGCGCCGGATTCACCAGCGGCGGCCACTGCCCGTAGATCGCCCCCGCCTGTCCATCCGCGTAGGTCGGATTGTTCCACGCGTCCAGTACCTGAATCTCGTACCGGCTCATCACATAGACTCCGCTATTCCCGCGCGATTGGCTGCTGCCGCGCACTTCCGCCGGCGATGCCCACTCGACGTGCAACTGGCAGTCGCCGAACTTCTCGCGCGTGTAGAGATCGCCGCTGTTGCGGACCGCCTCCATGTAGCCGTCGGTTAGCCGCCATCGCGGCTCGACCTCCTGGCCCCGCCGCCGCTGCACCCATTTCGAGAGATCCTTGCCGTCGAACAGCACGATCGCGTCCGAAGGAGCCCCGCCTGGCGCGCTCGCCGGCGTCACCACCCGCGGATGTGGACGCGCAGGGTCGTGCACGTGCCACGGAAGGCCAGGCAGCATGGGAGTATCGGTGAAACCCAGGTCGGCGTCGCTTTTCTGCGCGACAGCGCAGGCCACTGCCAATGCGGCCGCAGCGGCCAGGAAAATAGGCGGATGCGTTCGGCTCATACCGTCATGGTAGGACAGTGGGGCAGGCTATCGCTTTTTGTCGCCTGCCGCCATGTTCCGCCAAACCAACCGCATTGTATGCTGTAACAATGCCCGTAGAAGCGAAGCAGGTGGATGGCGTCAACGTAGTCGTAATTTCCGGCAGACTGGTCCTTGGCAAAGATGTCGACCAACTCGAAGCCCTCGTCAACGACCTGATCAAACAGACTCCCGCCCTAATCGTGTTCGACGTTTCTGCCTTAGACTACGCCGACAGCGCCGGCATCGGCACCTTCGTCGCCTGCCTGACCAATATTCGCAAAGCCGGCGGCGAAATGCGTGTCGCCGGGGTCAACGCCCGCATGCGGAGGCTGTTTCAGATCACCGGCATCCAAAGCCTCATGCCGATGTACCCGACCGTTGCGGCCGCGACTGCCGGATAGGTCCGCTATCTCCCGTCGTTCATCACGAAACAGTCCGGCCGTTCAAACCCATCAACATTGGGCCGGCTCATGGCTACTCCCTGAGTCGTCGCCCGATACCCGCGGTCCCGCATTCGCCCGTAGGCGCCTTCCCGCGCCAGGTTGACGCCCGCCTCGATCGCCGTCCCCCGCGCCGCCGCGAAAGACTCGCAGGCGCTCAGCAGCCCGTCGAATCTCTCGTCCGCTCCCGCTCCGCCGCTTGCCGCTCCGAATTTGATGTAGCAGGTCTTCGACCCGCCTTCCGATCCGCGCCCTGTCATGCACACCGCGAACCCGTCGAGCCTCCCGCGCCGGTACGTCATCACAACCTCGCCGGTGCCTTGCCCTAGCAGCGCGCGGATCTCAGCCGCCAGATCCAGACCGCGGTAGATCCTCGCGGTCAGCCTCGAGCATTCCGTGATTGCTTCCTCGCGCCGCCTTCGATCCAACGTCGAAAGCAAAACTCCCGGCACACCAGCCGCTACCGGCGTATACGTCATAATGGCCGTGAGATAACGCGGCCAGTATCCGAACTTCTGATACAAGCCCACGTGCTTGGCGCTGTTCGCGAACGTGAATAGCCCGCTGTGGCGCAGACCCCAATCGTCGAAGATCTTTACAGTGGCTTCCATCAGGCGCTTGGCCACGCCCTGGTTCCAATATTCCGGAAGCACCGTGAGCGGCCCGAAAAAGGCGAATGATCCCCAGCGCGTGATGACGTTCGATCCGATCAACCGCCCGCCGTCGCGCGCCGCCAGCACCTTCACGTGCTTCGACCGCCACCGCGACGTCATGAAGTCGCGATCGCCCATGAACTCCGCCGGATTGGGCATTCCCAGGAACGTCCCGAATGCCACCCGCACAATGCGGTCCGCTTCCGCGACCTCGTCCCTCTTCAGGGCCCCAATCCGGCCATTCACCGCGGCCCCTAGTGATCCCGTTCCGTGACCAGTTCGATTACCGCATTCAACGCCCGTTGGAGCGCTGACTCCGGAAACTCGTTCACGATCTGACGCGCCCGCTCGGTGAATCCCTGCGCCCGGTCTCGCACCCGCTCGATCGCCCGGTACTTCTCCAGCAGATCCAGAATTCGCGGGAACGGAACCTGCTCGTAGCTCCGCTGCTCCAGGATCGTCTCCACCAGCCGGCGCTCCGCCGGAGCGGCCTGCTCCAACGCGTACACCAGCGGCAGCGTCACCTTGCCTTCTCGCAGATCGCCGCCCACCGGCTTGCCCAACGTCTTCTCACGCGCCGTGAAGTCGAGTACGTCGTCGATCAGTTGGAACGCCATGCCGAGGTTCCACGCATATTCCCCCAGCCGTTCCTCCGTGTTGGTGTCGCTGTTCGCCGCGATCACGCCCAGCCGCGCGCACACCGAAAACAGCCGCGCCGTCTTCCGATCCACCAGCTCCATGCAGTCGGCTTCCGAGATGTCGATGCGGCCGATGCTCTCGAGTTGCAGCAGTTCGCCCTCCACCATCATTTGCGTCAGGCCGATCAGCAGGTCGAGCACCTGGAAATTCCGTTCGCGCAGGGCGATCTGGAAGGCTTGCATATACAGCCAGTCGCCCGCCAGCACGCAGGTATGGTTGCCCCACTTCACGTTCGACGAAGCCCGCCCGCGCCGTGTCTCCGCGGCGTCGATCACGTCGTCGTGCACCAGCGTGGCCGCGTGGATCAGTTCCACGACCGCCCCCAGTTGGATGGCCGCCGGGGGTGTCGCCGCGCCGTCGCCCGACGCAAATCGCGCCGAGAGAATGAGCAGCGCCGGCCGCAGCCGTTTGCCACCCGCGGACTGCAAGTATTGGCCGATGGCCGTAACCGTGTCGACGGACGCCACCGATTCCGCGGAGAGCTTCTGTTCCACCTGCTCCAGGTCGTCCCGGATCAAGTCGAAGATCTCCCTCGCCGTCAGCGCCTGCCCCAGCTTCCCTAAATTCATGTAAGGTAACCAGTTTAACCGTTGCGGCACCACCCCCGCAAACCCGCGCGAATCGCCAAGCGCTTTACACCGTAGGGCAGACGATCGCGAAGCGGCACACGATCGTTTTTGTCGTCTGCCAATTTCGCCCTTCCTTTACGCCCTCCCCAATCCACACACCACCTCAAAGTTCCGCGCCGTCTCCTCCGCCACCTTCTCCGCATCCTCCCCGCGCACCGTAGCCAGCCGCTTGACCGTCTCAGCCACGTACGCCGGTTCATTCCGCTTCCCCCGATACGGCACCGGCGCCAGGTACGGACAATCCGTCTCCACCAGCAGCCGGTCTAAGGGCGTCAGCCGCGCCGCTTCCCGCACTTCCTCCGCCTTCGGAAAGGTCAGAACTCCGCCGAACGCCAGGTGAAATCCCAGATCCAGCGCCTGCCGCGCCTGCTCCCGATCGCCCGTGAAGCAGTGCATGATCCCCCGCACCGGACGCCCCCAGGTGCGAATCGCCGCCAGCGTGTCCTCCCACGCTTCGCGCGTATGAATCACAATCGGCAGCCCTGTCTCGGCCGCCAGATCGAGTTGTGTAGCGAACACCTGGCGCTGCACTTCGCGCGGTGAAAAATCGTAATGGTAATCCAACCCGATCTCGCCGATCGCCACCACCTTTGCCTGTCTCGCCAGTTCTCGCATGCGGCCGAACGTCTCCGCAGTCGCTTTCCGCGCCTCGTGCGGATGCACACCTACCGTCGCATAGACAAACGGATGGCGGTCCGCCAGCCGCACCGCGCATTCCAGGTCCGGCGGTCCGTCGCCGGTCCCGATCGCCAGCATCGTCTCCACACCCGCGGCCCGCGCCCGCTCGATGGTCTCCTCGCGATCGCTGTCGAATTGTTTGTCGTCCAGGTGGCAGTGCGAATCGATCAGCCGCATTCAGTCCTTGCCGCCGTGCTTTGCCTTTTCGAAATGCACCAGGAGATGGTCCTGCCCGTCGGTTCCGTCCATTTCCACCGAACGCACCGCCGTGCCTTCCACCGTCACCCACATCGTCCCGCGCAGCCGATGATCCTCGGTCGCCGCGTCGATCTTCATCTTGTCCCCTTCGCGGTCCATAAGGAAGCCGTTGAAAATCTCCGGCGCCGCCCGGTCGCAGCGAAACGCAATGATCGCGTGACCGACCCGGTCGATATCCACGCTGGCCTCCAACAGCCGCTGCGTCTCCGCGCCGTTCGATACCGTCGTTCCGTTGCCGCGGCCGCTGTAGTGGATCGCGTTGTTCCACACAAATCCTTCCGGCACACCCACTCCGGGACCCGGCGGAAAGGCGTCTTTTCCCAGCGTCCAGCTCACCCGCAGGTGATACCGGCCGTATCCTGCCGCCGCGTCGCGAATCCGCGCGACCGCCGCGAAACCATTCCGCCCATCAGGTTTCTCCGTGAGCTTGACGTCACCGCGCGCGTCCTTCGTTTCGAACGAAAAGCCTTTCATTTCATGATCCGGAAGCGGATAGTTGCATTCCGACCCGTCGTCGCGCGACTCCCGCCCGGACAGCGTTCGCAACGAAACGATGTCGCCGCGCAGCGAAACTTCCACGTCTCCATCCACCTGGAGGCGGAGATCGCAAACGCCCTTGCCGGCCGCGACGCCGGGGCTGGTCATTTTACGGGCGCGAAACTGCGTGTCTCCCCAGCCAGGAAGCGCCACGGCCAGCAGAGCGATCACCCAAGTGCGCATGGTTCCCAGCATACCGCTTCACACTGCCGCCGGATTTTTTGAGACCATCGATGTTGATGCATTCCCTCCCCCGCGCGCCGTCGACGTGACCATGCCTTTGAACACGCGCCCTCAACTGCGATTCCTCCTTCGTGCCACCGGCCTTCTCCTCGTCGCCCTGTTCGCCTGGTGGATCCTGCTGCTCGACCCCCTTCTCGTCTGGATGCGCCTTTCCGGCAGCCTGACGTTGTCCCTGCTGCCCGGCGCGGCCTCCGGCCGGCACGTGGATGTCAAGCCCGATGGCAACTGGCTGCTGCGGCTCCCCGTCCCCTCCGCCGCCCTCGACCGCCCCGACCTGCGCCAGCTTGCTTCCCAGACTCGCGGCCCGCGCTCGTTCAAAATGGAAGTCTCCCGCGGACAGGTGGCGCTCTACACCGTCGCCGTGCCCATTTTCCTCGCGTTGATGCTGAGCGTCCGCCTGCCGGTGAAGGATCTTCTGCGGTCGCTCGCCATCGGTCTCGGAGTTCTCCTGCTGCTCATGCCGATGGTGCTCACTCTTTGGGGACTCTCCACCATCCGCGCGTATTTTCAGATCGCCGGTTCTCCCGCGGTGCAGTTCCTCTGGAACTCCGCCGGATACCTGAATAGCGAAGTCTTCCCCTATCTGGTGCCGCTCTTCCTGTCGATCTGGCTGAACCGCGCCCTGCGCGCGCAGATCTTCGCTCTGGCCCCGGCCGCTGCTCCAACTCCTGCCGTCGAGCCATCGGCGGCCCCTCGCGCCAGGAAGCGCCGCGCCCGCGCCTGATCCTTGATTAACTTCCTGCGACCCGGACGCAATTCGCCAGATCCATCTCCACGCGGACGATCTTTTTACGGCCGCCGATTCGCAACGCCAGCGACGCCTTTGGCTTGACGTCTTCCACCGATAGTTTCACGCCAGGCATCAATCCCAGCCGCTCCAGTTCCCGCAGCGCTGCCGGGTCGCGGTCGGAAACACTGCTGATCACCGCCGGCGTCCGACGCGGCCAGCGCGCCAGCGGGACTTCGTCCCGATACAAACCCGGCTCGTACTTGGCCGGAATCGCGTGACCATGCGGATCGATGTCCGGATCGCCCAGGATCGCCGCGATGCGGTCTTCGAATCGCTCCGAAATAAAATGTTCCAGCCGTTCCGCCTCCTCGTGCACTTCGTCCCAGGAATACCGCAACACATCGTGCAAAAAGAGCTCCAGCAGGCGATGGTGCCGGACCAGCTCCCACGCCCGCCGCCGTCCCGCCGCCGTCAGCCGCGCGCCGTGGTGCTTTTCGTATTGCACCAGCGGCTGATGATGCGATGCCAGTTTCTGCAGCATCCCCGTCACCGATGGATTGCGGACTCGCAGGCGCTCCGCCAGGGCGTTGGTCGTCACGCGCGCCTCTTCCGGCCCGCCCAACTCCAGGATCGCCTTCAGGTAGTCGTCAACCGATTGCGAAAGTGTTTTAGTAGCCACTAAAATCTCATACTAGCACGGCCCATGTTTGAACCATCGCCTGGCCTCTTGTATAGTTTAGGCATGACTAACTCGTGGAATGCTGTCAGGGTGGCATACTGCCTCTGCATGCTCGCCGGCGTTCTTCTGGCGCAGGGCGAAACCACCGGCGCCCTGGTCGGTTCGGTTACCGACCCGGCGGGAGCCGCGGTAGCAGGAGCTACGGTCACGGTCCTTGGCGCGGAAACCAGTCTCAAGCGCTCCACCACTACCGATGCCGCCGGCCGCTTCAACCTGCCGCAATTGAAACCCGGCCTCTACTCCATCACCGTGGAAGCTGCCGGCTTCGAACCACAGACGAATCCCGCCGTGTCCGCATCCCTGGGCCAGCGGCAAACCGTCAACTTCACCCTGTATCTCGCCACCGTAAAGCACGATGTCGTCGTCACCTCCGAGACGCCTCTCGTGAATCCCCAAAATCCCAATACCGCCGCCACGCTCAGCGCTCCGGCGCTGGAAAATCTGCCCAACCCCGGCGGCGATCTCACCGCGCCTCTGCAATTCGCTCCGGGCGCGCTGATGAATACCGCCGGCAGCGGCAACGACTTTATCGGCGGCACCAACGGCTACGGCAACGTCCAATTCAACGGTCTGCCCGCGCTTTCCAATGGCTACATCGTCGACGGACTGGAAACCAACGATCCGCTCACCAACCTCAATAGCGGCCTCTCGACCAATCTGGTCCTCGGCCTGAATTCCATCTCCGAAGTCACCGTCAATACGCTCTCCTACAGCGTCGATCAGGGCCGCTACGGCGCTTCCCAGGTCAATTACGTCACCAAGTCGGGAGGCAATAGGTTCCACGGGAACCTCTACGAACTTTGGAACGGATCCAGCTTCAACGCCGCCGATTTCTTCACTAACGCGACACCCGGCAATCATAAGCCCCGCTCGGCGGTAAATCACTTCGGCGGCAGTCTCTCCGGCCCCATCCGCCGCAATAAGCTGTTCTTCTTTTTCGACAGCGAATGGGTGCGCATTGCCCTCCCTATCGTCTCGGCGACCACCGTTCCGACTCCGGCGTTTCAGCAGTACGTCCTGCAGCAGTTGCCCCTAGGCGGCGTCGACACTCTCTCCGGATCCGCTTATCCGGCCACTCCCTCGCTGGTGCCGTTTTATCGCAAGCTCTTCGACCTCTATCTGAATACGGCCGGGACGCCGCTCGCCATTCTCGGTTGCCCGCTGAATTCCGCTGGTGCTCCCGCCGCCGGATCTCCACCCGATGGAAACGGCTGCGCCAATCGCCAAAGCGTTTCGCGCTCCAGCGACGATCACGAGCAGGTTCAGACCGCCCGCATCGATTACAACATCGACGCCAGAAACACCGCCTGGTACCGCTTCCAGGCCGATACCGGCCTGCAGGCAGCCTACACCGACCCGATCAATCCGCTGTTCAATGCCATTTCCTCCCAGCCGCTATATTCCGCCGCCGCCGGATATACGCACACCTTTTCCTCGCGCCTGGTGAACTATTTCAACCCCGCCTTCTCCTGGTATGCGAGCCTCTTCGGCCCATCCGATCTCGACCGGACTCTGGCGGCTTTCCCGATAGTCTTCCAAGGCAGCGGCGCCGGCGCTCCCTTCACAACCCTCGGCGGCATGGACAACTCCTGGGTGCAGGGCCGCCGCGCCACGCGCTTTTTCATCAACGACAACCTGGTCTGGACCGCGGGCGCCCACGAGCTTCGTATCGGAACCAACACCCGTATCTTCCGCTTGAACGACTACGACTTTGGCGAAGGCGTCGTCCCGTTAGTCACCTACGCCACGCTGCCCCAGTTCGTGTACGGTATCGCGTCCACCGCCTCCGAGACGTTCCCCTTCGCCGATTCCGAACCCTACCGCTTCCGCAACCTCGATCTTTATGCGCAGGACACTTGGAGAGTGACCTCGAAGCTGACCTGGACCTTCGGACTCCGCTCTTCTGGAAATTCCAACCCGCTCAGCCCTCACGCCGCGGTTGCGCGTCTTGCCGGCTCCTTCGCGTCGATTTCTCACAACCTCGATCAGCCCCTCAGCGCCGCCATTCGAACCGGCCTCGCCACCATCTTCGATTCCACGCCCGCCGCCATCCTTCAGCCCCGAACCGCTATCGCCTTGCAAATAGCTCCCCATACCGTCTTACGCTCGGGCTTCGGAGTATTCAGCGACCTTCTCCCGGGAAGCGTCGTCGATCTCGTCGGCGCCAATCCTCCTAATTCCGAAACGTTTCAAGGCGGACTCCTCGGGACCGTCGGAGGTGTCGCCATCGCGCCCGGCGTTCCCGCCAGCGCCATCGACGCCACCGTAGCCGCCGCCCGCAGTTTCAATTCGGGATTCGCCGCCGGGCAATTTTCCTGTGCCGCGCCCTCGGCCAATCCAGGTGCGTGTCTGCCGCCTGTCGCGATCACCGCCGTCCCCGACGGAACGTTGCGCGCGCCGTACTTCCTCGAGTGGAGCTTCGCGATCGAGCACCAGATCGGCCGCAACATAAATCTCCGCGCGCAGTATGTCGGCACCCGCGCCGTGAACCAGCCCTACTCTACCCAGGTGAACGGGTATCAGACCGTCTGTCCCGGGTGTTTCGCGCCTTTCCCCTACGGCCAGCCGATCGACCCGCGATTTGCCGCCGTCACCCAACTTTCCACCGGCGCCAACAGCCACTACAACGGCCTTCAGACCAGCATCGAGAAACGGATCGGACACGGCCTCGAAGGGGTTCTCAATTACACCTGGAGCCGTTGCATCGACACCGTCTCCAACGGCGGATTTCTGCCCTTTTCCGCAGGTGGAATTCTCTCACCCATCCCCGGCGATCTTCAACGCGATCGCGGTCCCTGCGATTACGACGTCCGCCAGAACCTCACCGCGACATACGTCTATGTGCTGCCCCTCCACGTCCGCCGCGGCGTCGGGAAGCTCGTCGACGGCTGGCAACTCTCTGGCACCGCGTTCTGGCGCAGCGGCCTACCGTTCTCGGTTCTCAGCTCGCCCTATTCCGCCTCCGGCAACGGCATCGTCAATGGCAGCGGCCCGCAGTTCGCCGGCCTGGTTCCCGGCGTACCGCTTTACCGGCACAGCCCGATTCCCGGCGTCACCCAACCTGGCGCCGTCCAGTGGCTGAATCCCGCCGCATTCGTTTCGACCGTCGACCCCAGCACCGGCGCCTGTTCCGGCGGCGATACCCCCGCCAATTGTCAATTCGGCGATCTCGGCCGCAACGCCCTGCGTGGTCCCGGCTTCGTCTGGAGCGATCTCTATCTCACCAAATGGCTGCCTCTCTCCGAACACCTGAAACTGCGTCTGGAAGCGCAGTTCTTCAATATCTTCAATCACCCGAATTTCGGCCTTCCGGTATTGGGTTACGCCGGCATTCCCGGCAAGCCCTCCACACAGACAGGATTCGGTGCGCTGACTTACACCACGTCGCCGCCAACCGGATTACTAGGAGTGGGACTCGGCGGAGATAGTTCGCCGCGAATGATTGCCTTTCAGGCCCGGCTCGAATTTTGACTCCGGTCCATCTGCTGCACCCACGTCCAGAAGATCGCCAGCGTCACCAGCATAATCACAGCTTCCCAGACATATAAGTGCGTGAACTCGAACCATGTCGGCTCATGCTGGCCGATATAGAACAAACTGATAATCCGCACCAGGTTCACCACGTGCAAGGCAAATGTTCCGATAACCAGTCCCACGATCTTCTGCCGCCACGTGGCCGGAAACGCGAGGATTGCCGCCCATAACAGAACCGTAACATTCGATGCGTTGCAGGTGTCTTCCACGCGGATCGAGTAACCCGTCATCGGATTCGAAAGAATGTCGCCATTAGCCGCGACTTGCCCGCCGCACAATCTCACCAGCTGCGCGCTCGTGCCCACTACTCCTACCGTAAATCGTGTTACCGCCGATTGACTGAACGGCGCCAGCAGTAATCCGAACCCCGCCAGCAGACAAATCGGGAACACGATGAGAAAGTGCCGCATTTATACAAGTATCGCGCATTCCGGCGCAAGTGAGTGTTGCTTGACTTTCGCATTTTCAGCGGCCAAATCTGCATTTGTCGCATTATGGCCATTTCACCTCTGAAACTCCGGTTGCGGACAGGGGTCGTGCTTTCTTGCCGGCATTACCTCGGGAATTTCCGGAATTGCGTTCTTAAGGTGCGCGATCATACCCACAGCTGACTCCGGCCTGCTAAATCCCTTGGCCGCCGTGAATCATCGCGCCGGATTTCTTCATCTCCTGTAGGGGATTCAAATACTTATATGCAAAAGACTATCATCGTATGCGGACATGGCACGGGAATCTCGGACGCGGTGGCAAATAAATTCGGCGCCGAGGGCTTCCAGGTCGCTCTGGTCGCCAGGAGTGCGGACAAATTGGAGCAGGCGCGAGCGGCGCTACAGTCGCGCGGCGTTACGGCGGCCGCTTTCGCGGCGGATCTGTCCGATCCGGAGGCCGCGAAGGGCCTGGTCAAACGCGTGACCGATCAACTTGGCCCGGTCACCGCGATTCACTGGAATGCTTACGCTAATACCGCCGGTGACGTATTAGCCGCCGACGCGGCCGCGATCCACACCGTGTTTGACGTGAGCGTCACCAGCCTGGTTCTGACCGTCCAGGCGGCTCTCACCGATTTGAAGGCCGCCAAGGGAGCGGTGCTCGTTACCAATGGCGGGTTGGGGCTCTTCGATCCTAAGGTCGATGCGATGGCCGTTCAATGGAATTCGATGGGCCTGGCAATCGCCAATGCCGCCAAGCACAAGCTCATCGGCCTGCTCCGCGAGAAGCTTCGCGGCGACGGAATTACCGTGGGCGAGGTTGTGGTGCTCGGGACGGTGAAGGGTACCGCTTGGGACACCGGCAGCGCGAATGTCGAACCGCGAACGGTTGCCGGCAAGTTCTGGGATATATACTCCAGCCGCGAATCTGCAGTTGTCACCATATCGTGATGCGCGCGCCGGGAAAGCCCGGAGTATACTTCGAGGTGTGAGATTTCTGGTAAATGGTAGATACTCATGGCGCGCCTTGTTAACGTTGGCTCCCGCCCTGATTGCCTGCGCCCGGACGGCTGGAGCCCAGACCGCTATCCTGCCGCAAGGCGCCCGCAACATCCTCACCTACTCCACCTATCTGGGCGGTAGCAGCGACGACCTGATTCACGCGATAGCTATCGACTCGCAAGGCAACGTCTACCTGGCGGGCGAGACCGCGTCTCCCGATTTTCCGGTCACGGCGGGCGCCTTTCAGACCAAACAAGCCGGCAAGCCCGGAAACGACTGCTCCATCTTCACCGGCTGCTACTTATCGGACGGATTTGTCACCAAGTTGGACCCGTCGGGCAAGATCGTTTACTCGACTTATCTGGGCGGAAGTAACTCCGATGCGGTTCTCGGGATCGCGGTGGATGCGCAGGGCAACGCATATGTGGCGGGAACCACCGCGTCTCCCAACTTTCCGGTCACCGCCGGATCATTTCAAACCGCTCCACTGAGTACTTCCACCCATGCCTTCGTTCTGAAACTCAACTCGTCCGGATCGGCCTTGGTTTTCTCCACCCTGGTCGGCGGATCGGGCGTCGAAAACGTCGCGGGAATCCGTCTCGACACCGCGGGAAACGCCTTCGTCACCGGATCGACCAGTTCGCCGGATTTCCCCGTCACCGCCGGAGCGTTTCAAATCACCGCCGCCAAAGCTTCGCCACCCAACTCGCTTACCCACGGATTCGTCTTCGAGCTGAACGCAGCCGGATCGGCGCTCGTTTACTCCACCTATCTGAGCGGCTCTCAAGGATCAGTTCCCGAGGCAATGGATCTTACTGCCGCGGGCGAAGCCGTGGTCACCGGGATCACGCAGTCGCCCGACTTCCCGGTAACTTCGGGAGCGTATCAAACCACGATCTCTCCTTCCCTCTCAGCCATCGGAGCATCCGGCTCGCGATTCGTGGCGCGGCTCAATGCGAAGGGCAGCGCTCTCCGGTACTCCACATTCCTCGGAGGCGCCGCCAATACAACCCTCTCGGGCATCGCCGTGGATGCCGCCGGCGCGGCTTACATTACCGCCGATACGCTGGCGTCTTTCCCAGCCACGCCGGGAGCCTTCACCGGTCCTGTATCGCCGGCCACGATTCCATCCACCGTGTACGCCGCCAAGCTGAGCGCCGACGGCACCCAACTGGTCTACGCGGCACCGCTGATCGTCGGATCGGGCTCCCAACCCGGCCCGATCGCCGTCGATTCCAAGGGCAACGCCTGGCTCACCGGCCGCACCAGTGACCCCAACTTCGCGGTAACACAAAACGCCTACCAATCGAGCTACGCCGCCTCGGCGTGTTTCGGCGCGCTCGTCGGACCATTCGCCGGAAGCGGTGACCTCGTCAATTGCGGCGATGCCTATCTCACCGAGCTCGACGCCTCCGGATCGAAGCTTCTCTTTTCCACCTATTTCGGCGCCAACGGCGGCGAAGGCGGCTCCGCTCTCTCGCTGGCTCCGGATGGATCCATCTACCTGGCCGGGACCTCCAGCTCCGCCTTGCTCCCCGCCACCGCCGGCGCGCCCCAGACTCACCGCGCCTTCGGACCTGATTGCACCTTCGAAGGCTCGCCTTCCTCCTTCGGCTCGAATATCTGCACGGACGGTTTTCTCTCCCGCTGGAATCCATCGGCGCCCGCACCGGTGATGCCGTTCGAAGTGGTGAATAGCGCCAGCTATCTGCCGGGCGCGGTCTCCCCGGGAGAACTGGTCACGCTCTTCGGACCCGGAATCGGACCCGCTCAGCCGTCCGGGTATCAACTGGATGCCAACGGCCGCGTCGCCACCACGCTCGGCGGCATTCGCGTCCTCTTCGACGGCACTCCCGCGCCGCTGCTTTATGCGGGTCCGAATCAGATCAACACGGTCGTGCCGTCGAACCCGTCATCCACACAGCAAACGCAGGTCGTGGTGGAGAAAAGCGGCAGCAGCGGACCGGCGCAGACCGTCGAGTTCGCCAACGTGAGCCCTGGTTTTGTGATCGTGGCGCCTGGTGTCTTTTCCGCGACCGCTTCCGGCATCGGACAGGCCGCTGCCTTCAACAACCAGGATGGAACGGGAAACGATCCGGCGCATCCGGCTGCGGCCGGGTCGGTCGTGGGAATGTACGTCACCGGCCTGGGCGCGACCGACAAGACCGTCCCCGCGGGAACCATTACCGACCCCTCCTCTCTGCCGGCCAACATGGGGACGATTGAAGTCTTCGTCGGCGGGAAAGGCGCGCAGGTCCTGTATGCCGGGGCCGCGCCGTACAATATCGCCGGCGTGTCTCAGGTGAACTTCGTCATCCCCGCGGGCCTGCCCTCGGGTAATCAGCCGGTGTTTGTCTCCGCCGGACACGTGGAATCAAGTCAGTCCGGCCTCTGGATCACTGTGAAGTAACCGCCCGTGGCGCACGCTTCAGCGTGCAGCGCCGCACTCGTGCCGGCTTTCCGGGGCGTGCAACCGGTTCGATCCGTTTGTCGCCCACGGTAACGCACGCTTTAACGTGTGCGCTTTAGCGTGTGGCACCATTTCGCACGCTTTGGCGTGCCCCCGCGCAAAAAAAATCGGGCAGGCCGCCGGGGTACGTTGGCTGGCCTGCCCGCTGTGGTTCATCGCAAGTGGATGTCCCACCCCGACAACCGCAACCTTAGAACTCGATCTGCGTGGTCGATCCGCCCAACTGAATGTCCTTCAACGTATCGACGTTGCCTTCCTTGTTGGCGTCAACCCTCGTCTCTTCGAATTTCTGCGACGCGCTCTTCGTCTTGACGTCGACGGTGTATTCGTGGCCGTCCGCGCCAGTGAACACGGCCTTTCCGTTGTCGACTTTCACGCGGTACTCACCGGCCTTGAGTTGCACGTTTCCGGCTTTCGACATGTTAGCCAGCGTGACCTCGTAGGTCTTGGACGCGAAAGCAAGGGTCGAAATGGACAGAAGTCCGGCTACAAACAAAATTCTGCTCGTCATGGTTTGGGTTCTCCTCAGAGTGTGTTTTGATTGCCAACCCGAATGCCCCGGCGAGAACTTCTGTTCTTTCCGCCAATGCTGGTTCGCTTGAAATTACTGTTGGCTTACATGTCGAAAGGCGGTGAGAAAGTCCCACCGGTTACGCCCACCCGCTGGATTTTTCGCATCTCCGGAGCGGGTACCTCCACTACCCACCAAATAGGGTGTACCGGACTATGTAACTGTGGCATTGCGCACCCCGCGCTGATGTTGCGCCCCAGGTCCGTGCTCCCCAAAACGCCTGGAGGCCTCTGCGCGCCGCCCGTACGGTGCGGGCGCCGCGCATCCCGGCAGGGGCAACCGCAACTGCCATCGGCAGTGGCCGTGAGCCTGGAACGGTTTCGCCGTGAAATAGATCGGACCGCCCGACACAGTAGTTGCCTCCCATACCGTAAGGGTCGCCGGCGGCCGGAAACCATTTGATCGCTGACCTTCGGGATAGCGGATCGGCGACCACGCACGCCCTTCTCTTCGCGTTCAATTCGGCCGACATTGAACCCGATTCCAAGCCGGTTCTCGAAGAAATCGCACGCGATCTGCGCTCCAATCCCGCGGTACGCCTCGAGATTCAGGGCCTTACCGACGATATCGGCGGCGCGTCGCCGAATCTGGCGCTTTCCGAAAAGCGTGCCGCGGCGGTGAAGTCCTTTCTGGTAAGCGTTGGCGTCGATGCCGGCAGGCTCGCTTCCAAGGGGTACGGGCTCAGCGTGCCGGTGGCGGACAATGCGACGCCCGATGGACGGGCGCGGAATCGAAGAGTCGTTTCCCGCCAACTCTGATCGCGCGGCCGCGCCCCGCGGAAACCGGTGTCTGGGGCGGTTACAATGACTTCGGTGGCCGGCTCGAAACGTCGTAGCCCTCCACCACCAGTGCGGGCCTGAAAGCGTATGCGTATCGGCATTCTCGGCTCTGGATTGATCGGCGGAAAACTCGGAACGATCTTCGCCCGCGCCGGCCATCAAGTTGTCTTCAGTTACTCTCGCAGCCGCCGGAAGCTGCAGGATCTGGCCCGCGAAGCCGGGCCCAACACCCAACCAGGAACGCCCGCCGATGCGGCCCGTGAAGCCGATGCCATATTGCTCGCCGTTCACTGGACGCGCGTGGACGATGTCTTGGCCCAGGCTGGCGACTTATCCGGCAGGCTCCTGCTGACGTGCTCCTTGCCGATGAGCCAGGACGATACCCGCCTCGTCATCGGGCACACCACTTCCGGCGCCGAGGCCTTGGCTGCCAAGGTCCCGGCCGCGCGCGTGATCTCCGCTTTCAGCACCGTTCCCAGCGAGGTGCTGTTCCAGGTGTTCGAGGAACGCCAAAAGAAATCGCGCCCCGACCTGGTTTATTGCGGCGACGACGCTGCCGTAAAAAAGACCGCCGCCGGTCTGATCGGCGACATCGGGTTTCACCCGGTGGACCTCGGCCCGCTGTCCATGGCCCGCTACGTAGAACCGTTCTCGCTGCTGGTGGCGCAACTCGCCTATAACGGCCCCGACGGCCCGGAGTTGGCCTATCGCTTCCAGCGCGTTTCAAAATGAGAGCTCTATGCTTGTACTTTCGGTATGGCAGAACTTCTATGTGATCGTGGGCTCGTGCGCCGGCGCCTTGATCGGTCTACAGTTTGTGGTGCTGAGCCTCGTCTCCAACCGGCCGGAGGTGCGCATGGATCCGCAAACCGGCGCGGCGTTTTCCACGCCGACCATCATTCACTTCTCATCGGTGTTGACCCTGGCGGCGATTCTGTGCGCCCCCTGGGCCACCATCGAAGGCCCCGCGCTGGTTTGGGGCGCATTGGGGCTCGCCGGTGTATGCTACTCCGCCATCGCAATCCGCAGGATGCGCCGGCAGACCGCCTACCAGCTCCAATTCGAGGACTGGCTGTTTTACGTCCTGCTGCCCGTCGCATCCTACGGAGCTTTGCTGGTCTCGGCCGTGGTTGCCACATCGCGCGTATACGAGGCGTTGTTCGCCGTCGCGGCCGCGGTGCTCTTGCTGCTCGTCATCGGCATTCACAACGCCTGGGACGCCGTCACCTACCACCTCTTTCTCAAGAAACCGGACTAACCCATGGAGCTTGCGAACGTTTTGCCGCCTGCCGATGCGGCCGTTGACAACCGATGGCTGATCGCTAACAACTGACAGCTTTGCGGCCGTGGAACCCCGTCAGATGTTTGTAGCTTTCGAGTGCGTTGTAGATGATTGGACACAGCGACGCCCATCGGCCGTGCGAGGACTGCCGGCTGCCCAGCGAGTGCATGCCGATTGCCACGTGCGGAAACTCCCGGCACGTTTTCGGACGGGCCTCATAAATCATGCACAGATTGCCGTTCAGAAAGATGCACGCGTTTCCCGAGTTTTTCAGGATTCGTGATTTGTGCCCGTCGGGGTCGGGCCCGGTATAACGGCGGGCCGCCGTCTCCGGCGTTACGCCAAAGTGTGATGCGATTCGCTCGATGTCCGAATTCGTAACGGACACCACCGAGCACCGGCAGCAATTCCCGCACGCCGTGCAGTCCACGTGCTTCTGCACCTCGCTCGCCAGGATTTGAAACTGGTAGTCGGTGTTGTGCCGCTCCGCCAGGTAGCGGCGGAATTCCAGGTTTTCACCCGCCTTCGCGGTTCCGAGCCGCGCGATTTCCGCCAGGTCGGTTACCACGGCCTCAGAATATCCCCGCGCCCCCGCAGGCGCAAGCCCACCGTGGTCTGGGCCGTACTCTCCGCAACAAGTCGCACGGTAAGCCGCGCCGCCATCCTTCGCCCGTCACACGCTGCGGAAGTCCCTGCTCCAGTCAGTATGCCGAGCCGCCAGGCTGCGTAGAGCGGACCACGCCGTTCTCGACCGAGAGTTCGTAGGCCGTGCCGCCTGTGCCGCTCCACTTCCGAAGATCGAACTCGGCCCCGGCCCTGGCCCGATATACCGCAATGCGGCTCACCGTCAGCGGTGTGCCCGCGCGGCAGATTTGAGGCTTCGTCGCGGCGCGCAGGAAGTACACCGCGCTCTCTCCTACAATGGATACCGCGCCCGTCGGTTCCACCAGCGCCGCCGTTCGCTCGTCAATGGCGATCGCCCGCGCATCCGAAACGTCGTGGTCCATGAGAATGCGGGAAAGGAAGACCAGCAGGCGGCCCATACGGTCGCGCGTCACGAAGTGACTGTCGGTGAGGATGCCCTCGAGAATCGGGATCCGCAGGAAATCGGCGCCGATAGCCACGCGTTCGTGGTAGGGGTCGGCGAGCGCCTGGGCGGACGTGATCGAGTCCTTCTCGGCGGTAAAGGCGTATTGGCCGAGAACCGCCAGTCCGGCGCTGGTGCCGCCGAACGGAACACCGCGGTCGATCAGCGATTGCAGCGCCTCGCGCACCGGCGACGGGCCCCAGGTGCCGATATAATTCCACTGGTCGCCGCCTGCGATCCACAGCGCGTCCGCGTGGCGGATCTTATCCAGAGTTTGCGGGTCGCGCGATTCCTCGGGAGTCTTGATGATGAGGGTCTCCACCGACCGCGCGCCCAGTTTCAGGATGTAAGGGTTATAGGCGTCCGTCCCCGAGGCGCGCACCACCACGACGTGACCCCCACCGGCTTTGGCCGTGAGCCAGCGGAAGGCGGCGTCCACATCTTTGCCTCCGCCCATCAGGACCAGTCCTGCCAGGAAGAGCCCGGCGCCCCGCGTGCGTTCCTTCCGCATTGGTCAAGTGTATCGCTTACGGTGAGGCTAAAACTCGAACGTCCCTTTGCGCACACCGGCGCTACGACCGCGGTTCCAGCAGCGTGGCGTGCGTGCGGCGCATCTTCGCCGCCGCCGCGCTCGCTCGAGGATCCTCCTGACCATTGACTCGCGCTGTTTACCCATGTATAGTTCGATGGTGCAACAATTGTGATTCGACCGAGTTCCGCCAGGAGGAATCCATGTCCAGACCACGTTCCGTCTTTTGGGTAACAGGGCCGCTGTTTGCCGGCTTCCTTGCAATTACCGCCACCAATCTTCCGTTTCAGCACGCGCGAGCGGCCGGCGGCACACCGCCCGTCAAGATGACGAAGGAGGAGGATCACAAACGCACCATGGATCTTCTCCACATCACCGAGTTGCGGCGCGGCAAGGACGGCAGGGACAAAACCAGTCCGAACTTCGCCAACTACGACGAGTCCAAGGCAAATCCCTACCCCAATTTGCCGGATCCCTTGACGCTCAAAAATGGCAAGAAGGTCAAAACCGCCGCCGATTGGTGGAATAAGCGCCGGCCCGAAATCGTCGAGGACTTTGACCGCGAAGTATACGGCCGCGTCCCCAAGGTCACTCCCAAAGTCAAGTGGGAGGTCGCCAGCGTCACTCCCGGCAAAAACGGCGACGTCGACATCATTACCAAACAACTCGTCGGTGTGGTCGATAACTCCATCGACCCCGACATCGAGGTCAAAATCGCGCTCACGCTGACGACTCCCGCGTCGGCGACAGCGCCCGTTCCGGTAATCATGCAATTCGGCGGTGGCTTCGGCTTCGGCGGCGGCCGCGCCGCCGAGGCTCCAGCCGGACCACCCTTCGGCCCAAACGCCTTCACCCCGGTTCCTGCATTTCGCGGAGCTCCCGCAGGCGCGCCGCGAGCCGGAGCCCCAGGCGCGACCGGCGCTCCCGGAGCCCCGGGCCGGGCGGTTCCCGGCGGCGCTCCCCGCGGACCGGCCGGACCCACCTGGCAACAACGGGTCCTTGCCAAGGGCTGGGGGTACGCGACCCTGAATCCCGGAAGCATTCAGGCCGACAACGGCGCGGGACTCACCCTTGGCATCATCGGACTCTGCAACCACGGCCAGCCGCGCAAACTCGATGACTGGGGCGCTCTTCGCGCCTGGGCATGGGGCGCCAGCCGCGCCATCGATTACTTCGAAACCGACAAGGCTGTCGATGCCAAACACATCGCCATCGAAGGACACTCCCGTTATGGCAAGGCGGCGATTG
>Ga0335083_10003777_pt1 | contig 19474 bp, 16 predicted proteins | sample Lox_Sample_42_FD_206716 | JGI IMG/M metagenome (GOLD analysis project Ga0335083, IMG submission 206716) | Soil microbial communities from Loxahatchee National Wildlife Refuge, Florida, United States - Lox_Sample_4.2 | ecosystem: Environmental > Terrestrial > Soil > Wetlands | place: USA...
CGAACGCGAGGGGATCGCGGTCGTGCGCGGACCGGAAGACGACGTCCTCGCGCGCTTCGCGCTCGCCGCGGAGGCGCTCGATGCCGACATCATCGTGCGCGTCTCTTCCGACGCGCCGTTTCTCGACGCGGGATTCATCGACCACCTCGTCGCGTCGCTCATCGAACAGGGCGGCGACTACGTCCTGCTCGAGGACGGCGCCACGACCGCCCATGAAGGAGTCGATCCCTTCACGCGCCGCGCCCTCGACAAGCTGATGATGGATGCGCGCAACGATCCGGTAGCGCGCGAGCACGTCACCGGCTATTTCAAGCTTCACCCGGAATTCGTCCGCATCGCACGGGCTCCTGCCTATCCCCAATTGGCGCGCGAGGGCGGTCGTCTGACCATCGACACGCCCGACGACCTCGTCTTCGTGGAGGCCGTGCATGCGCGCATGTCCGCGAAAGCCGGCGAAGCATCGCTCGCAGACCTTCTCCTGTTGCTCGAGCGCGAACCGGGCTTGCGCGCGATCAACGCCCATGTCCAGCAGAAGCCGCTCGATGCGGCAAGCCGGATTGCGCTCATCCGTTGCGACGGCGGCGGCGCGTTCGGTTATGGCCACGTCAAGCGCATGGTTGCCCTGGCGCGGGCACTGCGCGACCGCGAAGGCATCGGCTCCATCTTTCTTCTCAACGGGACGGAAGACGCGTTGCTGCCGATCCCTCGCGCGGGCTTCGAGGCCGAGCGCATCAATCCATCCGTCGAATTCGACATGTTTCAGTCCACGATCCGCTCACGCGAACCGGGCCTCGTCATTCTCGATTGCCGCGAGAGCGTCTCGATGGTCGAACTCCGGCGGTTGACCGCGCAGGTGCCGGTGACCGCCGTGATCGACGACAGCTCGCGCCGCCGCCTCGCCGCAGATCTCGCCTACTATCCGCCGGTGCCGCAGGTCGAAGCTCTCGACTGGCATGGCGCGAGGACCATCGTGCGCACGGGCTGGCAGTGGACGTTGCTCGGCCTGCCGCAGCAATCGCAGCGCCCGGGCCGTCAAACCTCGCGGCCGACATTGCTCGTCTCGATGGGGGGCAGCGACCCCATGGGTCTCACGCTGCGCGCCGCGCGCGCGCTGACGCGGCTCGAACCCGTCTTCCGCGTTCGTTTCGTCATCGGACCCGGCATGGAAGACCGCGAGCGCGTGGCGCGCGCCATTGTCGCGCTGAGACCCAATTTCGAAACCATCGAAGGCGCGGACGATCTCGCCATCGAATACGCCTCGGCCGATGCCGCACTGGTGGCGTTCGGCGTATCGGCATACGAGCTCGCGGCGTTCGGCGTGCCGGCGATCTATCTCGGGCTGACCAAGGACCATGCGCTCTCGGCGTCCGCCTTTGAGCATGCCGGCATGGGAATTTCGCTCGGCGTCGCGGAGAATGTGACGGACGAGGCGATCGCGAAGTCTGTGTGGCAGCTCCTGAACGACGCGCAGCGCCGCCGCGAGATGCGCGCGGCCGGATTGATGACGATCGACGGCGAAGGTGCGACGCGCATCGCGGCCGACCTCGCAAAAGAGCTCGCCCAGCGCCGCGTCCGGCGGCCGGTCACCGCAGCCGGTTGACCAGGGCGAGCGCCTTCTGAAAGCCGCTGGCCCAGTCGCCACGTGCGGCGGGCACAAGACATTCGCAAGCCGGTGCGAAAGGCTCACAGACACGCCCGAAGCTCGTCCAGCTCGTGTCGTAGAGGATTTTTCCGGTTCGAACGCCGAGCGCTGCGGCTTGCCACGACACGGCCGTCGGTGCGCTGATCACGACATCCAGCGCGGAGAGCATCGCGCAGGCGCGATCAATCTCGTTCTTCTGGTCGATTGCCGACGGAATGAGGATTTTGCGCCCGCTCATCTCCTCGAGTTGCGCCACTTCGCCCGCAAGCGCGTCGTACTGCGCGCAAACGATCGTGCCAGGCACATCGCGGAGGAAGTCGCCCCAGGCTTTGAGCGGCGCATATTGCAAGCTGCGATGGCCCGCGAGATTGCCGCTCCGCCAGCAGATGCCGACATGCGGGCCTGATCCCGCGTCTTGGAATTGCGCGCACCAGCGCGCTTTTTCCTGCACATCGGGAACGAGATACGCATGCGGGGACGGGAAGGAACCGATTTCCGTCCGGAGGTAGCGCGGCAAGCTGCCAAGCTCGATCGCCGCATTGGCACCGCCCGCGTTCCTGAGCCAGCCATAGCGCGCATGCGCGATGCCGTGCCGCGTTTCGATATCCCACGCCTTGACGGTTGCATCGGGAAACGAGCGTGCGAACAGGCTCACGAGGCGCGGCTCGCATTCGAGGAGAACCGTGCCGCCTCCTGCGCGCGCGCGGGACAGGAGATCGGGAATCACGCTGGCCAGCATGATCTGGTCGCCGATGCCCTGCTCTGCCGTGACCAGCAGCCGCGTTCGCTTGAGCGAGCCGCCGGACCATTTCGCGAGTCCGTGTTCGGCAACAGGCACCTTGTTCGGGACCTTCAGCCGTGCCGCGTAATCGCGCCATCCATTCTTCAGATCGCCGCGAAGAAGATGCAGCACCGCCCGGTTGAGGCGGGCCTGTGCATTTCCGGCATCGCGTTTGAGCGCGCGATCGTAGAGCGCGAGCGCTTCATCGACCTCGCCGCGATCGGAAATGAGATCGGCGAGATTGGCGAGCGCCGGCACAAAGTCCGCGCGCTGCGCCAACGCCTCGCGATAGTGACGTTCGGCGCGCACATCGTCGCCTTGCTCGCGGTAGACACTGCCGAGCGCGAGCCGCAGCTCGGGCGCGTCGCAGCGTGCCAGGGCGGGGAGCAGGACCGCTTCGGCACCCGAGAAATTCCCCTCTGATCTCAATAGGTTAGCAAGATTTGCGGTTGCCTCGAGTCGAGCGGAATCGAGTGCCAGGACGCGGCGATAAAAGCTTTCGGCAGGCCGATGGAGCCCCAGCGCGCGCGCCGTGTTGCCGAGCGCGAAAAGAACGCGCGGATCGTCAGGGCTCTGCTTGAGCGCGCGTTCGAACCTGTCGATGGCTTCGGCATGGCGCCCGGCCGCGGAGAGACGCATGCCCTCGTCGAAGGGATCGGAGAGCTTCTTTGCCGGCGCAGCCATGCGCCATCCTCGCGCGGACGCGATTAAGGTCTCGTTAAGCACGATCCTGCGCGCATCGCTTCGTCTTCGCTTAGTGCCCCGTTAAGCGCGCACGCCGCAAAATCCGCCCGTCGCGCGGGCCTGGGCATGTCCAACAACTTCACGATTCCAACGGTCAATTTCGATCCGTCGATTCTCGTCAGCTACTACCAGTCGAAGCTGGCGACAGGGACGGTGCTGTCCGGCGCGACGGGCAACCAGGCGCAGGGATCTTCGTCTTCCACATCTCCATCGGCGACACCTTCGGCGACTTCGAAGGATTCTCCGCCGTGGATGACCTTTCCGCCGTCGCAGCAGGCGCAGGATGCCAAGGTCCTCTCGCTGACGAATTTTCTCGACACGAGCAACGTGCCGCTGAGCGTGGGCGCGACAAAGGGCTCGGCGACGGAGCAGGACAACCAGAAGCTCTTCTCGCTCTACAACGCGATCAACAACCTCACCTATCTGTCGAGCATGTCCCAGCGCGCCGGCATGACGCCGGGACAGCTCCAGGGATTCAACACCCGCTTTCAGGCTGGCTTGCAGCAGGTCGAAACCTATCTCTCGACCACGAAATTCAACGGCTTCACCCTGCAGCAGGGAACGCCCAGCGCCTCCGCGACGAGCACGGCAACCGTTCCCTTCGCGAGTTTCGGCTACACCGGCGGCACGATCGTCAGCGACGCGAACATCAACAACGCCTTGTCGGGCGTCAGCGCCTCCGACAGCTTCAACATCGCCGTCACCACGGGCGGGACGTCGACGAATGTCGCGATCGACCTCAGCCAGGTGCAAGGCCCCCTGACGATCGACAACATCGTCAACTACGTGAACCAGCAGCTCAAGGCGGCGGGCTTCTCGAGCACGTTCTCGCGCAGCTTGACCGAAGGCTCGATCGAGGATCCGACCACCGCGTCCTACGGCATCACGATCAATGACGCACCCGGCGAGGCTCTGACGCTTTCCGCCGCCGCCGCGACACCGGCACTTTACCTAGCCGGCAATACGGGTCTTGCGACGTCGACAACGACCACCACGAAGAACCCGTTGTCGACCACGAGCACGACGACCACGACCGCGGCCGACGTCCAGGGCCGCATCGTCAAGCTGACCAATCTCGATTCGAGCCCGACGACTTCGTTCAACGAAACGACGACACCCTCGAACGGCACGACGACGGCGCAATCCACCGTCGTCGACGGAGACGGCAACGTCTACGTGCTCGGCAACGCCACCGGCGATTTCGGCAGCCAGATCAACCAGGGCACGCAGGACGTCTACCTGTCGAAGTACGATTCCGCGGGCAATCTGCAATGGACGCGGCTTGTCGGCTCGCCGGACTCGGCATCCGGTTATTCCATGGCCGTCGATCCCATGGGCGGCATCATCGTCGCCGGTTCGACCACGGGCAATCTCTCGCAAACTGCGATCGGCGACGGCAACACCGACAGCTTCGTGGCGAAGTACGACGCCGACGGGGACCAGGAGTGGACGCAGCAATTGCCGACGCTTTCGGACAACCAGGCAGCGTCCGTGTCGGTGGACCAGTCCGGCAACGTCATCATCGGCGGCAGCACGACAGGCGTCGTCGGCGTCGGCAGCGTCAACCAGGGCAAGTCCGACGCCTATCTCGCCAAGCTCGATGCGAACGGCAACATCGTCTATCAGCAGCAATTCGGCACGTCGGGCAATGACAGCGTCGGCGCCACGGCGATGACGTCCGACGGCAGCCTCATTGTCGCGAGCTCTGAGAACGGCGAAGCGTTCCTGACCAAATACGCCAATGGCGACGCGACGAGCGCGCCCGTCTGGCAAGTCGATCTCGGCGCGCTCAACACGGGCGGATCGATCGGCGGACTCGCCGTTTCCGGCAACCAGATTTACGTCTCGGGCACAACGTCGAACGCCGACCTCACCGCGGGCGGACAAGCGAATATCGCGACTCCCGCGACCAGCGGCACCAACGCGTTCGTGTTCGACGTCACCGACCAGGGAACGAGCGCGACGCCGTCGCAGGTGAGCTATGTCGGCAATGACGGCTCGACCCAGGGCGGCGACGTCACCGTCGGTCCCGATGGCACCGTCTATCTCGTGGGATCCACGACCGGGACGTTCTCAGGCTCATCGCGCAACGTGACGGGCGCGCAGAACATGTTCGCCACCGCCATCAACGCGGACGGCACGATCGGCTGGACCCGGCAATATGGCGGCGCCGATGGCGCATCCACAGGCCAGGGCATCGCGGTCGACCCGAACGGTTCGAGCGTCCTCGACGCGCTCGGCCTGCCGCGCGGCACCATAGACACGAACCAGTCGATCGACCTGACCTCGCAGACGACGTTGCGCGCCGGCGACTCCTTCAAGATTCAAATTCAGGGCGCCACAGGCACGCTGGCACGCACCGTGACCGTGACGATCGATCCCGACGAGACGGTCAATTCCCTCGTCACCAAGATCAACGCCGACCTCGTCAATTCCGGCAAGGCCAGCGTGAACTTCACGGCGGGCGCCGAGGGCCTCAAGATCCAGGCCAATTCCGGTTTCACGATGACCCTGATTGCCGGGCCGGACGGCTTCGATGCGTTGTCGCGCCTCGGCATCACGCCGGGCATTCTCACCGGCGCTGCGAACACCAGTTCAAAGTCGAGCAGTTCGAGCTCCACAAGCTCCAGCTCGAGCAGTTCATCGTCGTCTCAGGTCTACGGCCTCGGGCTTACGGGCAGTCTCGACATTTCGACCGCCATCGACGCCGGCGGCGCGCGCGCGACGCTGATGAACGTCTTGAACAGCATCAAGAACATCTACTCGAAGAGCAACGCGCCGCCGGCCAGCTCCAATCCGAGCACGTCACAGAACACCGGCACGGTATCGCCGGAGACCACCGCTCAGCTCGCCAATTTCAATCTGGCGCTGAATCTGCTCGGCAGCACCTCGAGCGGCACGAGCTCGACCGGCATCGGCACGCTGAGCAGCATGATGCCGAGCCTTATCTCGGTCGTGGCCTGAAGGCCGAAAGGTCTCAGACGACGTTGTTGTAGAGCATCGCCGAGGTCGGTCGGCGCTGCGGTGCCTGCGCCGGCGCATAGGTACGAAGCGGCGCGCGGCGGCGCTCCACGTCTTCCGCAATGGCGCGGATCATGCCTTCGCTGGCATTGCGCACGCGCGTGAGGATGCGCGCGTGGCGCGCCAGCGAATCGCGAAAACGCCGCGTCGTCTCGGTCAGGCGCAGCAAGGATTCGCGCGGCATCAGCCTCGCCTGAGCGGGCGTCAGCTGCGCGGCTTCGCGGCTGTAGAGCGCTGTCAGCCGCTGGATCTCCGGATCCTGGGTCTGCATGTCCTTGGGCTTGCCGGCCTTGAGTGCGGTAATGTCGGCCTCGAGCGCCGTGATGATGCGCTCGGCGAGAACGATCAGCCGCTCGACGCGCTGCTTTTCGACGCTCATTGCTTCGTCTCCTGCATCTTCAGGAGTTCGCGCTGCACCGCGCTCGCGAGCCCAAAGCCGCCCTGCTGCGCAATGCGCTTGCCGTATTCGTCGAGCATGAGCGAGCGGAACATGGACTCTCCGGGGCCACCATCGAACGGTCCGTCGGTCGGAAGTCCCTCGAACATGGAGCCCAGGAATTCCGAGATGAAGACGCCTTCGAACTGCTCCGCGGCTTTTTTCGCGGCGGCGGGATCGCGCGTCGCCTGCGGCGCCGTGACGGGCTGAGCCTTTGCGGCCGTCATCGCGCTCTGGATGTCGGGAGCGGAAATCATCCGATCACCTGGATCTCGGCCTGGAGCGCACCGGCTGCCTTGATCGCCTGCAGGATAGAGATGATGTCGCGCGGACCGACGCCGAGCGCATTCAGGCCATCGACCAGACTCTGCAGGCTGACGCCGTCGCGGAACACCGCCATCTTGTTGCCCTTGCCGTCGTCGACCTGAAGCTGCGTGCGCGGCACGACTGTCGTCGAGCCGTTCTGCGAGAAGGGCGCGGGCTGGCTGACCTGGGCGGCCTCGTTGACGCGGATCGTGAGATTGCCCTGCGCGATTGCGACCGTGGAGATCCTCACATCCGAGCCCATGACGATGACACCGGATTGTTCGTCGATGACCACCTTGGCGACCTCGTCGGGATCGACCTTCACCTGTTCGATGTCGGTCAGAAGTCCGACGACACCGTTCGGGTAGGCCATCGGCACCTGCACATGCACCGTGGCCGGATCGGTCGCGGTCGCGACGCCGCTGCCCAGGTAGGAATTGACGGCTGTCGCGATGCGCGTCGCCGTCGTGAGGTCGGGGTTGCGCAGCGACAGGCGCAATTCGCTTTCGCGGCCGAGGGAGAAGCCCACTTCGCGTTCGACGATGGCGCCATTGGCGATGCGTCCCGCCGTCGGTACGCCGCGCGTCACGCTCGCAGCATCGCCTTGCGCGGAGAATCCGCCGATCGAGACCGGGCCCTGGCCGATGGCATAGACCTGGCTGTCGGCGCCATAGAGCGGGGTCACGATGAGCGTGCCGCCCTGGAGATTCTTGGCATCGCCGAGTGCGCTCACCGACACGTCGATGCGCGTGCCCTGCGCGGCGAAGGGCGGCAGGTTTGCCGTCACCATCACCGCCGCGACGTCTTTCGTCTGCATGGTCTGGCCATGCGTATTGGTGCCGAGCCGCTCGAGCATGGTCTGGATGCTCTGCTGCGTGAACGGCGCGTTCTTGAGGGAGTCGCCGGTGCCGTTGAGGCCGACCACGAGGCCGTAGCCGACCAGCATGTTGTCCCGAACGCCTTCGACCGCGACCAGATCCTTCACGCGCGAGAAGGCGAGTGCCTCCGTCGGCGCGCCGAGAATCGCGGCTGCGAGGAAAAGGGAAAGGAACCGAGTGGCAAGCGTGCGATGCATGAGCGCGTTCTGCTCTGAAGACTTTTCACCGCGCTCCGCCTTGCCAGTTCCGTGCCGCACGGCGGGCGAAAATACCCGTTTAGAATCAACGTATTATGCGGCACATCAGAAAACCGTATCGGGCCTGCGGCAAGTTCTGCCGGGGCCATTTCTGTCCAGCCCATGCCGCATGGACAGGGCGAGAGGGCGTACCTATTTTCGCCTTTCAAAGCCGCGAGTTAGGTCGTGCCCATGTCTGCATCCGAGAAACCGACACAACGGCCGGCCGTCCTCTGCATTCTCGACGGGTGGGGCTGGCGGCCGGAGAAACAGGACAACGCGATCGCGGCGGCGAACACGCCGAACTACACGCGGATGCTCGCCGACTCCCCGCACGCGCTGCTCAAGACGTCGGGCCGTGCGGTCGGACTACCGGAAGGCCAGATGGGGAACTCCGAAGTCGGCCATATGAACATCGGCTCGGGCCGCATCGTGCAGCAGGACCTGCCGCGCATCGACGACGCGATCGAAGACGGCACGCTGAAGGATCGGCCGGCGCTCAGGGATCTCATCGCAAAGACGAAGTCGTCCGGCGGGGCTGTCCATGTGATGGGGCTGCTGTCGCCCGGCGGCGTGCACAGCCATCAGGATCACATTGCCGCACTGGTGAAGGTTTTGTCGCATGCGGGATTGCGCGTCTTCGTGCACGCCTTCCTCGACGGCCGCGACACGCCGCCCAGGAGCGCGCTCGGATTCCTCAAGCTTTTCGAGATGGCGATCGAGACCTGCAAGACCGCACAGATCGCAACGATCGCCGGCCGCTACTACGCCATGGACCGCGACAAACGCTGGGACCGCGTCGAGAAGGCCTATGACGCGATCATCGATGCGAAGGGCGGACGCTCCGGCAGCGCCGAGGCAGCCATAGAAGCGTCCTATGGGAGAGACGTCGGCGACGAGTTCGTCGTGCCGGTGGCCATCGGAAACTACGCAGGCACGAAGGATGGCGACGCCATGCTGTTCGCCAATTTCCGCGCCGATCGCGCGCGCGAGCTGTCAGAAGCACTTCTGAACCCCTCTTTCGAGGGCTTTTCGCGCCGTCGCGTAGCGAAATTCTCTGCCGCCGCGAGCATGACGGAGTACTCCGAGGCGCATAAAGCTTGGCTTTCCGAGCTGTTTCCGCCGGAAAACATCCGCGAAACGCTGGGAGAATACGTATCGGAACTGGGACTCAAGCAGTTGCGCGTCGCCGAGACCGAGAAATACGCGCACGTCACGTTTTTCCTGAATGGCGGCCGCGAGGTCGAGTTTCCCGGCGAGGATCGCGTCCTGATCCCAAGCCCCAAGGTCGCGACCTACGACAAGAAGCCGGAAATGTCGGCGCCGGAAGTGATCAAAGCGCTGGAAACCGCGCTCGCATCGAACAAATACGATCTCATCGTCGTCAATTTCGCCAACCCCGACATGGTGGGTCACACCGGCATCATGGAAGCGGCGGTGAAGGCGGTGGATGAGATCGATAGGGATCTGGGCCGCTTGCGCGCGGCCGTCGAGAAAGCGGGCGGCGTGCTCCTGGTCACGGCCGACCACGGCAACATCGAGATGATGAAGGATCCCGAGACGGGCGAGCCGCACACGGCGCACACGACGCTCGACGTGCCGATCATCGTCGTGAACGCAAAGCGCCGCCTGAAGCTTTCCGATGGAAGGCTCGCGGACGTCGCGCCGACGATCCTCGATCTCATGGGCCTCAAGAAGCCGTCCGCGATGACCGGTCATTCGCTCATCGCGCCGGCGCGCGCGCCCGCGGAGACATGAACGCCGCTCGAAGACTGGTCGCGACGGTATGCGCCGCGTCGCTTCTTGCCGGCAGCGCCGCGGCTGCGCAGAAGAGCGACCATCACGCGAAGCCGCTGGTTCGCGCCACGCATCAGGTTCCTGCGCCCGCCACGCCCTCGCTCGAGCCGCTCCCCGATCTGAGCCATGCGATCCCTGCCCGCGACATAGGCAAGCTTCCTTCGACCGCCGATCAGTATCGCGCGCTCAGAACGGAGATCGGGCGCGAAAAGCCGGCCGTGGATACAGCGCGGCTGAAAAGCGAAAGGCTCAATGCGCAGACCGAGGCGTTGCGCCAGAGGCTGATCGATTCCGCAACGCGCGTTCAGTATCTCGAGACCGAGAAGATCCGTCTCGACGCCGACATCCTGCGGCTGGCAGCCGAGGACAAGGCGCTGACCGAGAGTTTTGCGCGCGACCGCGTGTCCGTGGCGCGCCTGATCGCTGTCCTCGAGCGTCTGGAACACGACATGCCGCCCGCCATGGCGCTGCGGCCCGACGATGCGCTGGCGGCCGCGCGGGGCTCGATGCTGATCGGCTCCTCGCTTCCTTCCGTGTACGGAGAGGCGGCGGCACTTGCCGCGCGCATCCGCAAGACCGAGCAGACGCATGCCGCCCTCATCGCGCGCCGCGCCGAGGGCGTGCGCAACGCCCAAGAGCTCGTCGCCGCTCGATCGTCTTTGAATCAACTTCTTGCGATCAAGCAAAACGACGCGCGGGAGGCTGAGACCGCCTACGGCGACCTGAAGGCGAAGCTCGCGGCAATCGCCAGCCACGCGGCCGATCTTCAGGCGCTGCTTTCAAAAGTGGCAGCCCTGCGCGGGCAGCCTGCGCCGCAGAGCGTCGTCGTGGTTACCGCGGAGAGTTCGGCGCGTTTCAAACCTTTAACGCGCGGCTCTCTTCTGAAGCCTGTCGTCGGCTACGTGGTCGTCCCTAGCTCTTCCGCCGACAGCCTCGGCCCGGGCGTAACGCTGGAAACGGCACCCGGAGCGCAGGTCATTGCACCTGCTGACGGTAAGGTTTTGTTCGCCGGTCCTTACCATAAGAGTAACCACGTCTTGATATTGGAAACGGCGCTTGGATACGATGCCGTTCTGGCTGGGTTGGACCGTGTCGATGTACGCCCCGACGACGAAGTGCTTGCGGGTGAGCCAGTCGGCGATATGCCGAAAGACGACCGGGCCGAACGACTTTACTTTGAGCTTCGCCAAAACGGACACGGAATCGACCCCGCGCCCTACCTGTCTCTCGAACTGAGGAAGGCCAAAAGAATATGAACCGCATCGCCTTTGGAGCGCTCTGCACGGCCGCCGGTTTCGCCGGCGGGCTCACGATCTTCTCCGCCGCGCACGGCGCCAACGACCTGACGGCGTATCGTCAGCTCGACCTGTTCAGCGATGCGTTCGAACGCGTCCGCGAGAACTATGTGCGCCCCGTCGAGGACGGTGAGCTCGTCAACGCCGCAATCGAGGGCATGGTCTCCAACCTCGATCCGCATTCGAGCTACATGGACGCGAAGGCCTACGCGGACATGCAGATCCAGACCAAGGGCGAGTTCGGCGGAGTCGGCATCGAAGTCACGATGGAAGACGGCCTCATCAAGGTGATCTCGCCGATCGACAACACGCCGGCGGCGAAAGCGGGATTGAAGCCCGGCGACTACATCGCCGCCATCGACGGCACGTCGATCCAGGGCATGGAGCTCAACGACGCCATCGACAAGATGCGCGGCCCCGAGGGCAGCAAGGTAACGCTTACCGTGCTGCGCACGGGCGACAAGAAGCCGTTCGACGTGACGCTGACGCGCGCCATCGTGCAGGTGGACAATGTCCGCTCGCGCCGTGAAGGCGATATCGGCTACATCCGCCTGCCCGGCTTCAACGAAGAGACTGCGAGCGGGCTCGAGAAGGCGGTGCGCGATCTCAAGAAGCAGATCGGCCCCGGTATCAAGGGCTACGTGATCGACCTGCGCAACAATCCGGGCGGACTGCTCGACCAGGCGATCCAGGTCTCCGACGATTTCATCAATTCGGGCGAGATCGTTTCGACGCGCGGCCGTCATCCCGAGGACACGCAGCGTTACGACGCGAAGGCGGGTGACATCACCGACGGCAAGCCTGTCGTGGTGCTCGTCAATGCCGGCACCGCCTCGGCGGCCGAGATCGTCTCGGGCGCCCTGCAGGACCACAAGCGCGCCACGATCGTCGGCATGACCTCGTTCGGCAAAGGCTCGGTGCAAACGATCATCCCGCTCGGCGAAGGCGGCGGCGCGCTGCGTCTGACGACGGCGCGCTACTACACGCCGTCGGGCCATTCGATCCAGGCGCAGGGCATCATCCCCGACATCGCCGTCGCGCAGGGCGACGAGAACCAGACGCCCAAGATCGCGCGTCCGAGCGAAGCCGATCTTCCGGGCCATCTGCAGGGCGACGGTGCCAAGAAAGCGGCGCAGCCGGTCATCCATGCGGCGCCGGGCAAGAAGTACGACGACTTCCAGCTCTCCTATGCGCTCGACCTTTTGCACGGGAAGATGACGGTCAGCGCCGTCACCCAGCAGCAGAGCGCGCAGGCCGACTAACGTCGCCCGCCGGAAGAAAAGAAAATGGCGAGCGGACTCCCGCTCGCCATTTTTCTTTGCGGGTGAGCACGTAGCGCCCTCCAGTCGCTCGCCAGCAGGCTTTCTCCCCTCTATTAACCTCCGCGTAACCATCCCACGCGCTATTTTGCTCAATGGCCGCGCGCAGCACCTTCGGGGACGAGTCGTTTGCCGTCGGGTCCGACCGCCGGCTGCCGCATCCCTTGGCCCTGGCCTGGTTCGGGCTCGCTGCCAGCATCGTGCTCCTGGGCGCGGGCCTCACCTTCTTCGGCGATCCTCATGCCGGCGACCCCGTGGTCCGGCTGGATTTCGGAGCCAGGAAGGCAGCGGTTCAACCGCTCGCTTCGCATCCTTCACCTGGCAATCTCGCCGCAAGGCCCATCGCTCCCAATGGACCGATCAGCGTTCCTCCGGCCCTCGTTCCGGCGACTATTGCGCAACCGGTCTATGCCGGCCGCGCACTGATCGCGGATCCCGCCCTGATCGAGCCAACAGCCGCCGGCCCCCTGCCGCGCATCGCCGATGACGGCCGCACGCCGATGAGCGCCTACGCGGCACCGGTGCCGGTCGAACCCGGCAAGCCGCGCATTGCGCTCGTGATCGGCGGACTCGGCATCAGCGAGAAGGCGACTGCGGCCGCGCTGGCCGGATTGCCGCCAGCCGTGACACTCGCCTTCGCCCCCTACACGAGGGATGCGCCGCGCTGGGTCGGCGAAGCGCGCAAGGAAGGCCATGAGGTTCTGGTCGAAGTGCCGATGGAGCCGTTCGATTTTCCCGACAGCGATCCCGGTCCGCACACGTTGCGCGCCGGCGCAGCCGAAGACTCCAATGCCGAGCGCCTTGTCTGGGCGTTGACGCGCTTCACCGGCTACACCGGCGTCACCAACCTGCTCGGCAGCCGCTTTCTCGCCGACGCCGATTCGCTCGAGCCGGTGATGACCTATCTCGCGCGTCGCGGCCTGCTCTTCTTCGACAACGGCTCGGCGACGCATTCCGCGGCGCCCGACGTCGCCTCGCGCATCAACGCGCCCTTCGTGCAGGGCACGACGACGATCGATTCCATCCAGACCGCGATGGAGATCGATCGCCAGCTGAGCGATCTCGAAACCCAGGCGCGTGCGCATGGCACCGCCGCGGGCGCGGGTTTCATCTATCCCGTTACATTGCAGCGCGTGGCCGCCTGGGCACAGGGCCTCCCGGGACGGGGCTTTGTTCTTGTGCCTGCTTCCGCCATAGTTGCGCCGTCGAAGACCCAGTAGCGCCTCGCCTCATGGCTCCGTCCAAATCGTTCCTGCGGCACGAAGATCTGCCGTACCGGCCCTGCGTCGGCGCGATGCTGATCAATCGCGAAGGTCTCGTCTTCGTCGGCAAGCGCATCGACCAGACCGTCGAAGGCTGGCAGATGCCGCAAGGCGGCATCGAACAGGGCGAAACGCCGGCCGAAGCCGCGTTGCGCGAGCTCAAGGAAGAGATCGGCACGAACAAGGCGGAAGTGCTGCGCGAGATGGACGAGTGGCTCGCCTACGACCTGCCGCCGCATCTCCTGGGCGTGGCGCTGCACGGCCGCTATCGCGGCCAAAAGCAGAAATGGGTGGCGCTGCGATTCCTGGGCGACGACACCGACATCAACATCCGCACGCCAGAGCCCGAATTCGGCGCATGGAAATGGCTCGCCATGGAGGCGTTGCCGCGGCTGATCGTGCCGTTCAAGCGCGACACCTACCACAAGGTGATCCACGCTTTCCGCGATCTCGCCTTTCAGCCCTGAGCGGCCGGCGGTTCCTGAAAGACCAAAGAATGAGGACTGGGTGGAGCGGGTAATCCGCTCCACCCAGTCCGATACCCCAATGCCCCTTGCGCGTATTCCGATTAATGGAACAGCGAGAGGAGAACCTGCGGCGCCTGGTTGGCGATCGAAAGCGCCTGGGCACCGAGCTGCTGCTTGACCTGCAGCGACTGCAAGGCCGCGCTTTCCTGCGCCATGTTGGCGTCGACGAGGTTGCCGATGCCGACGGTCAGCGAGTCGGAAAGCTTGCTGACGAAGTCGCCCTGGATCGAGAATTTCTTCTCGCCGCTCGACAGGCGCGCCAGCGCACTGTTCACGTTCTCGAGCGACTTCTGCACGACCGCGATCATCGCGGACGCCTTGGCCTGGGTCGAGATCGTGCCCGTCGTGGTGATCGTGACGATCGTTCCCGACAGCGACATGTTCTCGGCCTGGACCGTGACATGGCGCGTGCCGTCCGCGGAGGCGAGCGCGGTCAGCATGTTGGTCGAGCCGTTGACCAGGTTGAAATTGTTGAAGACCGCGTTGTTGACGATGGTCGCAATCTGGTCGCGCAGCGCGGTGAAGTCTTCGTTGAGCGCCTGGCGGCTTGCGGTGTCGATCGAAGCGTCCGACGCGGCGAGCGCCTTCTGCTTCAATTCCATCATCAGGTCGGAAATCGACTGGCCGGCGGAGAGCGCGACGTTGACCGAGGACATGCCGCGATTGAGGCTGTCCGTCACCGCGGAGTAACCCGCGACGTCGGCGCGCATGTTCTGGGCGATGGCGAAGGTCGAGCCGTCGTCCTTCGCGGTAGCGACCTTCAAGCCCGTGCTGACGGCGTTTTCCGTCACCTGCAGCTGGGCTTCGCTGTCGTTCAGGTATTGGAGCGCGACGAGTGCGCCCTGGTTGGTGTTGACGCTGAGCATTGGGGGGTACTCCACTGCTTCTTTGAACCGGCCACGCACTTCTGGCGCCGGGGGGCACTATGCCTTGCCCTTGGGTTCCGCAACGCGCGTGCCAGCCGGGTTTTCAGCGGGAGAACTTGGAAAACAAAGGATTTCTGCTCAACGAATCCTGAACGCCCTGCACAAACGAACAGGCAGGAAATGCCGCGCGGGAAGAAAGTGATCGGCTGGAGGAACTTTCTGCATGCGCGAACTGCGAGAAGAAAAAAGGGCGCGGCTCGCGCCGCGCCCTTCCTCACACATTCATTTTTCGCCAGTCAAGCCGCCGTCTGCTGCTCCAGGCCCTGCATGATCGTGCGGTTGACCTCGATCAGCGGATCGAGCGGCGCGCCGTTGCGTGCGACATCCTTCGAATACTTCGCGACCCAGAGCGAGAGCGAGACGATCTTGGCGCGTACCTCGCGCGACAGGCGATTGCGGTCGTCGAGGCAGTCGGCCGCGAGCGTGCGCCACAGTCTCCGGTTCCAGTCGATGGCCTCGACCAGAGGACCGCCGACAAGGTGCCGCTTCTGCGCGTCGATGAGGGCGCCCGTCACCTGGCCGAACAGACGGTATTCGGTCTGGCGCGGATCCTCAGTAATTAACTGCGTCTGCTGATACGCTCTTAAGGTCATAGTTCAGCCGTTCCTGCTCGAAATCGAACAACTTCCTGCACAACATCAAGGCCTTGTAGTAGGAGCCGCTCATCACATCGCGGCTGATCTCCACGCAGGTCGCGAGCGCCTGGCGATTGCGCACCGCGCCCATGAACTCCGTCATCCGGAGCACGAAATCATTGTAGTAGGTCTCGCTGCCCTCGGCATCGAGATACATCATCATGATGGGCAGATAGATGCGCCGGGCCGGAGTCTTCGCGTCCTCGGGCTGCATGATGTCCTTTTCGCGCAGCACGCAGGCCTTGTTCTGGATCACAAGGCTCGTGCGCTTGTCGCCATTGGTGAGCACCGCGCCGTTGAGCACGAATTTTTCACCAGGCTTCAACGAAAGTTTCAGAGGCATGAAGGCGACTCCCCCTCGAGCTTTCGCTCGCACGCAAACGACGCTACTCCGATCTTCGTTAACAAAAGCCTTGCACCGGGCGCGCACGCGTTCACGAGAGGTTAAGCACAAAAGGCTTTGATGAAGGCTGCTTTCGGACCGTTCGTCCGGAGAAATTCATTCCTCGATGGATGTGAGGGAAGTCCCTCACGGAAACCATCATGGCAGCAGGAGCCTCTCCATCATGGCGCAAGCGCAGCCCGATCTCGGACTGGAATCCCTCGCCGGCGTCGATGCGCGCATGCAGGCGATTGCCCGGATCGAGGAGCTCGCCGAGGCCCAGGAAGCGGTCGCAGCACGGCGCAAATCGAATGGCCTGCTCCGCCGCAGCATCAAGGCGTTCAAGCGCGCCGATTTTCCGCGCGCCGGCCAGCACGCGCTCGCGTCGACGGAGGCCGACGAGACCAATGCGCGCGCCTATCACATCCTGGCCCTTTGCCTCGATCGCATGGGCCACATGCACAAGGCGCTCGTGACCTACGAGAAGGCCTTTGCGCTCGATCCCAACGATCCCGAACTGCTGATCAATCTTGGCCTCGTCGCGTGGAAGCTGAAGCTCGCCGACGGCGCACAGCGCATGTTCAGCCTCTATATCGGTGCCTGCCCGGATTCGCCGCTCGGCTACAACAATCTCGGCACCGTGCTCTCCGACCTCGGCAAGGTGCCGCTTGCGATCGAGACGCTGCGCGCCGCGATCTATCGCATGCCGAACGAAGCCATTCTGTGGAATTCGCTTGCGACCGTGCTCGCCGAGGACGGCCGGGCCGACGAGAGCCTGATCTTCTACAAGGAAGCGATCCGCCTGATGCCGGAGTTCGGGCGCTTCTATCACAATATCGGCTACGCCTACTCGCATCTGGGCGCTCTTTCGGAAGCGCTCGAATGCTACGACGCCGCGCTCGAGCGCTGCATCGATCCGGTCGAGATCATCGAAGCCCGGCACTCGCGCGGCATCTGCCTCATTGGCATGGGGCGCCTCGAGGAAGGCTTCAAGGACTACGAGATCCGCAACGATCCGATGTTCCGCGCCTATGTCCATCACGTGATCAAGGCGCCGCAATGGAAGGGCGAACCGCTCGAGGGCAAGCGTGTCCTCGTGGTCGGCGAGCAGGGGCTGGGCGACGAGTTCATGTTCGCCAACATCCTGCCCGACATGGCGCGCGCGGTCGGGCCCAAGGGCAAACTTCAGATCACTGTCGACCCGCGCCTCATCCCGCTCTACCAACGCTCGTTCCCCGACGCGGAAGTCGGTACCTATGACGACCGGCGCCTGGTCGACAAGGACGGCAACAAGGAACTGCGTTTTGTGCCGTTCGCGCTGGCCAAGGGCGAGCCCGACTATTGGGTGCCGATGGGAAGCGCCATTCCCTATTACCGCAAGACCCCGGCGGACTTCCCGCACGAAGCATTCCTGAGGGCCGATCCCGAACGCGTTGCACGCTATCGCAAGGAGCTCGAGGCCAGGGGCAAGGGACTCTTCGTCGGCATCTGCTGGCGTTCGATGATGCTCTCCGCCAAGCGCGCCAAGTATTACAGCCCGCTCGACGCCTGGGCGCCGATCTTCAAGACGCCGGGCATCACCTTCGTCAACGTCCAGTACGGAGACTGCAAGGAAGAACTCGCGCGCGCGAGGCAGATGTTCGGCATCGACATCGTCGAGATCGACGGCCTCGATCTCAAGGACGACATCGACGGCGCGGCCGCGCTGTCATCTGCGCTCGATCTCGTCATCTCCGCACCGACCGCGGCCGCCGCGACGGCCGCCAGCGTCGGGACGAAAGTGTGGTTCCTGACCGCAGGCCGCACCTGGCCGCAATGCGGCACCGACGAATATCCCTGGTACGCGGACACGAAAGTGTTCAGCCCGGAGAAATTCGGCGACTGGAACGCGCTGATGCCGGCGGTCGGAGAAGCGCTGGCCAAGCTCGCTTCCGTGCCGGCGGCTGCTTGAACCGGCTCCATTCCGGAAGCGTACGAACTAAAGACGCGACAAGAGCCAGTGGATCGCGTGCATGCCGCCGAGTGCGAAGAACGCGCCGACTGCGAACAGCAGCGCGACGATGATGACCGCACCGAAGATCAGGCCGACCTGGCCGGTGAAGCTCTCGTCGTCGTCGTTGTCGCTGCCCCGCGGTGTGGGGAGATCGTCCTGTTCCACTGAACCCCTACTGCTGTTGCTGCTGCTGGTGGTAGAGCCGTTCCGGCATTGAGGCCGTCGGCGCGGGTTGCGTCATCGGCCGCGCCACGCGCAGGAAATCCTCGTGCCGCACAGGCGCCTGCGTGGGCTCGACGGCGACCGCGATCGCAAGCTCGCTTTCCGCATCGCCCTTGAACGTGCCGCGCGTCGGCGGCACGTCGGCATAATCGCGCCCGACCGCCACGCGGATATGGCGTTCGCCGGCAACGATATCGTTTGTCGGATCGAGACCGATCCAGCCCAGGCTCGGCAGGTAGAGTTCGACCCAAGCATGGGTCGCGTCCTCATCGGAGCGGTCCTGACCTTTGCGGCGGTGATAGAGGTAGCCCGAGACATAACGCGCCGGCACGCCCCAGGCGCGCGCGATCGCGATCATGATGTGGGCGAAGTCCTGGCAGACGCCGCTCTTCTCCTTGAGCGCGGTCTCAATCGGCGAATGCACTTCGGTGACACCGACCTTGTAGCCGAACGCGTCATGGATGACCTTGCTCAAGGCTTTGAGCGCAGTGAGCGGATCGCCCTTCGGCTTCTCCAGATCTTTTTCCGCCATGAACGCACGCAGCGACGGCGACAGCCGCGCGAATTTCGAGGGTTCGAGCAGGTCGAAATGATCGTCGTTGAGGTTGAGCGCGTTGAACCGCTCCCATTCGAGCATGTCGACGGTCGGCGGCGGTGCAGCCACGGTCGACATCTCGATCACCGCCTGCGCCTCGATGCGCAATTCCTGATGCTCGCGCAGCACGTTGAAATGATAGACGGCATTCCCGAGGTGATCGGTGTAGGCGTAGAGCTGGGCGCGCGGATTGGTGGTGATCTGGAAGTTGCGCAAAGCCTGCGGCCCTTCCGAGCGCGGCTGCATGCGCAATTCCATCACGCTCTCCCGCACGGGGGCGGAGTAGCGGAAGCGTGTCACATGGCGGATCGAGTAGAACATCTAAAGCGTCGCCTCCGCGCTATGGGCGATATAGGCGGCATAGACCGCGGTGTGGATCTGCTCGCATTGCCGCGTGATGTCGGCGAGGAACGAGGCAATCTGGCCGCCCTGCATCAGCTCGTCGATCTGGCCGAAATCGACGGACGCCTTGAGCCG
>Ga0335083_10003778_pt1 | contig 19470 bp, 38 predicted proteins | sample Lox_Sample_42_FD_206716 | JGI IMG/M metagenome (GOLD analysis project Ga0335083, IMG submission 206716) | Soil microbial communities from Loxahatchee National Wildlife Refuge, Florida, United States - Lox_Sample_4.2 | ecosystem: Environmental > Terrestrial > Soil > Wetlands | place: USA...
TGGTGAAGCCAGCGTTGTCTAGCCACTGACCGCTCCATGTGATAAGAGCGCCAACGGAGTATTGGGTGATGAAAGTAATGACGCCAGTGGGCAGGGAGATAGTGTAGTTGGTCCCCGAGACCTGGGCCACCGAGTTGACGAAGATGGTTGGAGTGCCGACCACGATGTTGCCGGTCGGCGTGTAGTTGGGGCCGTTGAAGGTGTCCGTGGGCTCAGGCTGTGTCCACGGCAGGGGCTGCTCATCAGGTACACCGCGAACGAAGTCCTGCGGTTGGCGAATCTCCCAGTCCTGGTGACAAACATAAACGCCGTCCCACCGGAGCTTCATCTCCTCTGCCTTGCGCTTGAAGCCGCAGACATAGCAGATTGCATTCCAGCTTCCCTTCTTGTAGAAGTCGCGTGCGCCCATACAAGCCCCTTTGGGACAATAAAAAAGGCAAGGCGGGGCATAGCCCCGGCTCACCTTTACTAGCCTACAATGATACCTGATTCTGTCAGTTTCCGGTGAACCGCTCTAACTGGTCAGGGCCGCTTACATGCACGCGCATGGTGTTGGACGCAGCTATTAGGCTTCCATCCTTTCTGACCTCAGTGATAGAGAGCTTGATACCCTTCCATAGAACCTTATCGCCTACCATAAAAAAGCGGGCAGGTTCGACCTTTTTGTTAGTTGCCATTATGCACTCGCTGAGTATTTGACCGTGTGGATCAGGAGCATCACAGATGCGTCAGTGGGGAAAGCTGCGCCACTGGCTACTACCTGAAGGGAAACAGAACCTGTGACGCCTGCCCCGGCATTATTCTGTAGCCCCCCATAGCGCCAGGCTTCTACTTTCCCCCGGCCATAGAGTTCAGTTATGGCCACAGGTGTAGTAGCGTCCCAGGACAAAAGGCAGATCACTCCATCAGTGATGGAATACTCGATCTTGTCTATGCGCAACAAGGTCGGGGGGAAAGACCCACTCATACCAGGATGTGTACTTGAAAGACTCGATGCCACAATGATATCGGTGATCGGGTAGGCTGCAGTAAGGTCTCCTGTTACCTTGAACACAGAGTTCCTTGGCCCATCAATCAGAGTCTGTACTGCAATAGCGTATTCAGCTGACATGATTTAGCCCACTATGTTGGTGATGCCATAACGACAGCCTACACGAATAGAGCCTGCTGTCAGGGCTGTGTTAAGGGCCACGCTGGCTACAGAGTTGGCCGTCTTGTTTGACCAATAGAAGCCAGGGCCGTTTGTCTGCCTTATGATTACTGGAATGGTTGATGTACCCGCTGAGGACGGAAGATAGATACGAAATACAAAAAACTGTCCGTAGCTACTGTCCGAAAAGATACAGGAGATCATCCCTGCGCTTGCTATGGTTGCTGTAAGGTCCACCTGGAGAAAGATTTCCTGTATGTAGTATCCAGGCGCGCCTGTTACAAGAGTAGTTGACCCCGTGCCCGTTCCTGAGTTTATTGTTGCAGCCACATATTCATTGGGCACACGGCTCGGATAGTAGATGTCCGAACTGCCCAGGAGGTCAATACCCTGAGCCATGATTAACGCTCCTGTTCTACTGTGATGAAATCTACATCAAGTGTTTGTGTAGTGCCAGAGGTTGTTGCCATACCTATGCTGGGGGTACACAAGACTGTCGTAATGGTGGGTGCGCTAATGCGGGCAACTGCTCCAGCATTCTGTGGGTTGCCTGTAGTACCGATGTTGGACTGAGGGATAAAGCCAACAAGCTGCGTGTCCACATAGGCCAGGATATCGCCTAAGCGGGTTATGTAAAAAGCCAGTTGAACCGGAGTACCATTGGTGATGGTGTAGGCCGCCGGTGCGATAGTTACACTGGTTGTTGTCGAGCTTATTGCGCTGTTGAGCGTCAGTGTCGAAGTCGAACCTACCCACTTGAAGTAGACACCATCAGTGATTGTGGTGCCTGTAAAGTTGGCGTTTGTGTTGATGAGACCTGCTACAGTAGTGGCTGTAGAGACTGTAGAATGTCCGACCAAGCCCACCTCGAAGAAGACCTTTTTGGGGGCTACATTCAGACTGAATGACGGGGTTACTAGCTGAATCTGTTCAAAGGAGCCTGTCAGGGCAGAGATGCGACCAACCCCACCAGCAGCGCTATGGGCGGCAAAACTGCCCGTGCCTGTGATGGTATAGGTGTTGCCGGTAGTGAACGAGAAGTTCTGGTCGAAGTCATCGAAGAACTGGTGGTAGAAGGCAGGGTTGCCATTACCACAGTCTGCGAGCGGCTGGAATACCTGGTCAGTCGTACCACCAGAAGGGGTACGTACCGGGGGTTGCGATGCTACAGCGGCCATGATGGCCTCCTATCAGATTTTGGGCTTACCGTGCAGGAATGGGTGCGGACAATCGCGCCCTCCTAGCCCCGGCGACGTATGCGTAACAGGGTTGGCTTTCATGGGGGTTGTCTTGAAGGCAGTGTCGCCCAGGGAGATACCCTTCTTCTGCATCTCCAGTTTATAGGGCATTCCATCTGGACTAGCAGACTTGTGGCCTTTCATCGTCCCCTCCCCTTGCTCTTGCGAGCAGTGCTTAATGCGACAGCGACCGCCTGTTTGTTTGCGGTCGCCTTACCAAACTTCGCCTTCGTGTGGGCGAACGTCTTGCCCTTGTGGAATTCGGAGATGTTCGAAGAGATGGTCTTCTTCGACTTCCCTTTCTTCAGTGGCATGACGTTCTCCTACTTCTTTGGCTTGATAGGGTTGCCAGACATCTTGGCATGACCCATTCTCATTCGAGGAACCCCTACAGCTTTCGAGGGGTTCTTCACCTTGTCGGACATAGGTTTGCCAATCTTCTTCGTTGGCTTGGCTCCCTTGACCTTCGGCACCTTCTGTTTCACAGCACACCTCCACTACTTATGCAACTTCTTCAGGGTTTGGGCTAGACGAGCACGCTTTCCAATCTTGCCGCCCTTGGAGGCTGCTTTAGCGAGCTTGGACGCAGGGATTTTCTGTCCTTGCGGAACCCCAAGCTCTTTATGTAGTGCGCCGGGGTGCTTGATAGCACCTTTAATCCACTTCTTCGCAGCCATGCTTACGGTCCATTCGAGCCGAACAGGCCACGAGGATCAGTCCAAAAGAACGAGTAGCGTTCACGAGACTTAGCCTTCGCATTGCCTGTATCGAAGTCATTGTCCTGTTCGAACGTGATGGCAACCCGTTGGTACATCTTCATGCCGTCCGGGCAGTTTGTGCGAATGAACCATGCGTGCGGGGACGTGAAGTAGTGGTTGACATGGATGCCGCCGGGGATAGTGCCTTCGGCTTTGATGACGTTGATGTCATTGTTGGCCGTACCCGACTGGAACACAGACTTCATGATCCGGTTGGCATTGAACCATTCCTGGCGCGGGACCAGGAGGGACTGCGGCATGATGTTGATGAGGTTCCCAACGTCGTCCGTTGCGCCCATGATCTGGATGATGAGGTCTTCCAGTGAGGCTTCGGAGAGGTCTGCGCCGACCGCCAACATGTTGCTGAAGGTGCCGCCCGAGGTGTTCGGGTGAGCCGTGTTCAGCAGGGACACCGTATCGCCACCAGGGTAGGACGACGAGAAGGCGTTGTTGTAGATGTTGGCCGCAACGTTCTCCTTGGTCTGGCGGAACGAGAACGCCAACGATGCTGCGCGGCGCTTCGACACCTTCTCGTAGAGATTGTCCTCCAGTTCTTCCTGGGTCACGATGTAACCGAGGGAGTATGCCAGGTGGACATAGCGCGAGATGAAGCCTTGCACCTCTGCGGTGTAGACCGTGCCAGCACCTTCCGGCTTGACCGACGCGGGGCCAAAGCCGATGACCTGCACGTCCTCCTCGTAGTTCATATGCGAGGTGTCTTGCATGAAGAGGTGCGGCCATTCTTCCTGGTGTTCCGCGTAGGTGCGACCCCACCAGGCTTTGATGCCTGGCCAGAGCGCCTTGGGGTGTGCGCCTGTTGTGATTACGCCGCCAATAGCAGCCATGATGATCTCCTATTAGAAGCCTTATACACCAGTAACACCTGTCGGTTGCGACAGGAAGTGGGTGTTAAAACGAACCAGCAGCGGACAATATGCACCGAACGGCGTGACATTGACGCGCTGAGGCAAGCCAATAATCTTCAACGGCAGGCCTTGCGTAGTTGCTGGCGTGTTAAGCGCCACTGTGCCCGAGACCGGCCCGTATGTGGTGGCCGGAGCCGCTTGCACAAAAGCCACGTTGTAGTTGACCGTAGTTGCAGCAGTCAAGGCTGAGGTGTTGTTGCACTGAATTTCAAACACAAGATTCGGGTCATCAGCCACCCACACGTAGTAGGCATAAGTCTTCGTGGCCGGAACGCTCATAACGTTCAGGTTCACGTTTTGACCTTGTGGGTTGCCTGCGCCGCTACCAATAGGAGCAACCTGAACGCCCACAATAGGACCAAGTAAGAACAGATTTGAAGAGACTGTGCCCGCAGCAAAGCCGGTCACACCAGGAACGCCGTTGGCGTCCACAGTATTAGTGGCTTGTACGATATCGCCAATGTAGTAGGCGAGCGTGTCAGACGAGGCGATGTAGTACAGGTTCGCCTTGCCGGTCCAGGGGGCACCGTTCGTATACGCCACAGGCTGCAAGCCATGTGGGGCGTTCGGGTTTGCCATTTCAAGACTCCATTATCGAGAGCGATTTTGCTGGTAGGAGATGCCTTCCTTGGGGGAATAGCCCTGCTCCACCGAAGCTACGTTCCCGGTCTTGATGGCTCGATCAATGGTGTCATTGCGCTTCTGGTAGAAGGCTTGATTCTCCTCAAACCACTCTTTCTTGATCTTCATCAAGAAGGCGTAGATGGGATCGCCCTTGTCGGTGTAGCCAACAATCCGGCTAACTTTGTCGCCCGTCATCGGCTCAGCGCTGATGCGGAGATTCACTTCCTCGATTTCGTCTGGATGGACGAACTCATAACCGTTGGCCAGCGCTTCCTGGACCCTGCCGTCCATATCATTGCGCCAGTACGGGTGATAGCCCGAAGCTATGAGTCTGCTACAGTCTACACCAAGTTTCGATCCACCGCCAATCATTCTACGCCTCGGGAGGGAAGAATTGTTACGTTCTGTAACATCTTCCTGTGCAGACTTTTGTAGGGACAGATCAGCTACCACCTGATCCCTACGCGGCATCTGTTCGATGGGTGGGTTCGGGGTAAAGGGTTTGGACATTATTCATACTCCTTGAGGTACTCGGCTTGCGCCGCCTTTTCATCGAGAGGCTTTCTGGTCTTCAGGTCCACATAGTAGCCTGCTGCGTAGAAGCGCTTGAACTGGGCTTTGGCTTCGGCAGGGAGCTTGTCGAAGGCACTCTTGCCAACGGGGGTACGGGAGCCGCCCGCACTAGAGGAAGAGCTTGATCCACCACTGGCTTCGAACATCTGTGCCGGTGCCTCATCGCCGCCGAAGGCTTTGGGGAACATCTTCTTGACCTTTCTCGTGACCTCGGGGAGGATGTCATTAGGCGTGAAGTTGGTCCCTGCCCTGGCCTGCATCAGCTTGGCAGCTACGCCATTGGCATAGTCTACCATCTCCTCGTTGCCGTCAGTGTACCAGGGATTGGCGTCCATCCAGGCACGAACCTCAGGGTGCATCTGCTGAGGGCCTTGTGGAGGGGCCTTGACCTTCGGTACGGCTGACGCAGAGTTCTTCAACTGATCCATCTGTTCGTCGTACTCGGCGGCTGCATCGTGGTCGCCTGCTGCGATGGCATCACGCTTGGCCTTCTTTAGAGAAGCCAGCGCATTTGCCGTTGCACGTTCCTCGACCTTAGCGAGGTACTCTCGTAGCTCCGCAACGGTAGCCCCTGTGTTGCGTAGTTCAGCCTCAAGCGCGGCTGTCCTTTCACGTTCCTTCTTAAGGGCCTTCCGCAGAATGGGATTAATTTCACGCCCACGCCGAACAAAAGTTTCCGCATCACTCCACTCCTCGGGCTTGCCCTTCCACTGGTCCTGCGGGACCCAGCCTTGCTCCTGGGCTTCTGCCAGGATAGAAGGGTCGAGGCCGCCTTCTTCACCACCTTCTTCGATCACGTCACTCATTGCTCTAGCTCCTCAATAAGAAGGCTGCGATACTTCGTTATGTAGAAGTCCTGCACAGTGTTTTTTTGCACGACTACCTGGTTGATAAAGGCGGGTCTGTCAGGGTAGCGCTCTGTGGTGGTTACGAGAACGTCCCACCCTGCGTGGGCGTCAACTGTCACCTTAGTTGTCATCATTGCCTCCTTGAGGGAACACCATCACTATGTCGAGGTCGTGCATCACCCTGTAGAGGTTGCCATCACCTTCATCGTGAAGGTAGCCCGCGTACTTTGCGAACTTCACCTTGTCACCGACGACTGCCCAGGGAGCAGGCTGGTCGGCCCACGCACATGAACCCGCTGCGACGAGGGTGCCTGTCATCTGAGCCATTGCATCGCGCTCAGTCTTCTGGCCGGGGAGAACAATGCCGCTCTTCGTTACCTCTTCTACCTTGTCCATTGCAACGAGGATTTTGTTGCCACATGGCTTCCAGTTAGTTGACATTAGTACATCCTTAGTTTGATTTTCTGAAAGAACTGGCACATGTGATAGTACCAGGGACGATACCTGTTTACACAAGCATGTTCTGTGAGCATGTCTGCATAGAGGTCCGTCAGGTTCTGTCTAACCTCTTTGGCACTCTGGGCATTGTCGAAGTCCGACAGGATCAGTCCCAGGTAATCTACATGCCTTGGCTTGTGTTGATACTCACTTAGTCTACGTATTGACATCTTCTTCATCCATTCCTAGTAGGTACTCATATACTTCGTACGCGCCTATGAGTTTGGCTTCCTTCACCTTGGTGTCAAGGGGGTCCTCAGAAAGGGCTACCTGCTGTCGGAACCGCTCCAAATGGGCCGCCTCCAGGTCCTTCAGGTGCTGTTGCAGCATTGCCCATAGCGCCTGCGTTACCGGATGGTCCCGCCATAGAACCCATTCCTCCTGACTCACTTCCATTGTCCTGCTCCTTACTCATTGACTGGAGAATCTTGATGGCCTCCAGTACGCCTTCCTGCTTGTTCTTGGCTGCGCCAATCTGTGCCTCCAGCAGAGCTATCTGATGGCCGGTATCGACACCTTTGGCCTCGGCCAGTGTCTGGACGACTTGGGCCTCCAGTAGCTTGATCTCTGCGGCCTGCTTCTCTGCGCCTTGCACCAGTTCCAGGAGTTTGATCTTGAAGTTCAGTTGCGCCTTCATCTGCTCTGCCTGTGCCTTCATCTGCGCCTCTGCGATCTTGGGGTTGGGCATCGGAGGCACTGCGAACGGTCCCTTCGGATCGGGCAGGAACATGTCGATGTTGGGCACCTTCAGAGCCTGGAGGTAGTACTTGTTCACCTGGTAGAGGTCATATCCGGGGCTAGTATGGGCGGCTTGCAACAGTGCAGTTGCCTGATTATAGCGTTGCGCATCGGACATGTAGAAAGGATCAGCGGCTGACCGGATTGTGACACCACCCCCACGGTAAAGGGCAGCGGCCTGCTTTGACTCAGGAGACACAGCCTTGGCATAGTAGGGCATATCCTCAGAGAGGAAGATGGTGTTGAGCCGGTACAGCTTGCGGAACTCCTGGGTTTGAGCACGATGGGTACGCTTGTAGATGCCATTGAAGACCTTCATGCCCTGCTCGACCATGGCCCTGCTGGTCTCAGCGGGAGTGTTCTGGCCAGGGTTCTTACCCTGAAGGATGTCTACTGCGCCAGCAATGGCTTCGCCATACTCGATCAGAAGAGTGAGGAGTTGGAACAGGGTAGGAGACGGTTGTGGCGTTGGGAGAGGAAATACGTTTTTCCGCAAGTCGTCTCCAGTACTATCCACAGTCTTCCATTCACCCGGTCGGAAGCGATACTCGCCCTTCTTATTCTTGAACCCGCGACCAACGAACCCTCCACCCGCCGTCGCAAGCGTGCCAGAGTCGAGGAGTTGATTAATTGCGCTATCAATGGTCTCATTGATGGGGCCAAGTAATGCACCGAATCCGAGGTCATAGAAGCCCCCATCGGGCGAAGGGATGAAGGGGTACTTGGTGAAGGCGCAGATCGGCTCGATTCTTAGTAGCTTTCCGGCGGGTGTAAATGTAACGCCGCTTCTAGTGAAGCGCGGCACTATTCGCAACACCTGACGTGTGTCATAGCGGACAGTGACAGTGTAGGGTTCTCCGTAGCCGTCATGGTCAAGATCGAGTGTACGATGCTGCTCAAGCAACTCATATGGAGCATCGTGATCGTTGGGCTGCTGAACGAGGCCCATCCGTTCGTTTTGTTGCTGGTCGGTAGAATAGGTGAGTGTAGGCTCAGGCTTAGGCGCTTCAGGGCGGAATTCAGTAAAGATTCCTCGGGCGACTCGTTCATAGCATTCGTTGGCCGACAGGTAGATGATTTGGGTTAGTCGAGGGGCATGCTCGATATCGCGGGTGAAGTAGTCAACAACGATGTCGCGGGGGCTGACGCACTCGCTGACGTTGTGGCAACGGATCGGGTCGAAGTAGGTCTTCTTGAAGACACAGCCAAGGATGGCCTGGATGAGGAGAGCCTTGTCGTGGTTCTCTTCCCACATCTCGTCTTCTTCGAGAATCTGGTAGGACATGTGTTCGGCAATGGCTTGCGCCCGGTCCATCTGCTGATCGTAGGCCATCTTCATCTGCATGGCCTTTTGCTGGAACTGCTGCTGCATCGCCTGCGCACGCGGGTCAGGAGGTTGGCCAGGTTTCTGCGGAGGCATCGGAGGCATGCGCAGCTTAGGCATCGAACCCATAGGACGAGCAGCCACAGGGGTAGGACCGTTGACCAGAGCAGGATAAGCACGAGACTGGTATTGCATCGCCGCGATGGTGATTAGCGGGAACTTGACATTGGCGGCACCTTCCCAGGGGAACGTCTTCTTCTCTGTGACCTGGAGGGCGAGGCGCAAGGCGTTCTTCATGCGCTCTTCCCACTCATAGCGGGATTGACGGTCGTTTTCGAAGTCCTGCACAACCATGTGGCCGAGCGCCGCCATTTCCTCGTCCGTGAAGCGGGGAACAAGGTTGGGTGAGCGCATCATCTCCTCATCGAGAGGAATGTGCGTTGTGAAGTCTACCGGCAACCACTCATTGCCGTCTTTTTCCTGCTCGTCCATCATTCACTCCGGTTAATCAGGTTCCACTTGAGGAATTCAAGGACACCAACCACCTGTACGACACGAAGGTCATCATACTTCTCCTTTCTGATGACTTCGCATAGGTCATCCTGTAGCTGGGCTGTCAGGGTGTCACGCGGTTCGAACTCGATTACGGTGGCCATGCTATACCCCAAAGTCACACTGACAGGAAGAAACGTCGCGGCCACAGAGACCACATTGACTATCCATGGAAAGAGAAGTCTCCATGTACCATATCAAGGGCAAGACAATAGACTTCATGTGCCTCTCCTGGGGTATCAAATTGCCCAAGATAATGGAGTTTCCCGGCATACTTAATAGAGGTTTGCCACTTTCCTGTGTCTTTTGCATAACAAACTCCTTTAAGACCACATCCATCTTTATGGGCACGAGCGTTTGCCTGGTTCTGTGCCGGTGTACATATACGTAAATTTTCTTTCTGGTTGTTTAATCTGTTGTGATCTTTATGGTCTACTTGCTGTTTGTCTCCCCGGACAAGTCCCAACAACTCCCTATGAGCAAACATAGTAGTACATACACCATCAACACGCTTAGTACGCTTGGCGTATCCATTAGAAGCCAGGTTCCATGAACGGTTCATTTTTTCAAAGTCTTCATCATCTACAAGCATACACTGAGATGATCCTGTCACTTTAATTTCTTTCATATCAATAACCCGTTACCTCTGACCGCCCCTCCATCTGGTCGAAGCTGTCTAAGCCCATTTCCTCTTCCCAGGCCAACTCATCCAACTCCTCCCTTGTGAGCGAAGGAGACATCTTGTCGAGGTAGAGGCCGATCCAGCTAAGTGCATCAACGCGGTCATCAGTCTTGCCTCGGGGGAAGTTAATCATCTCGTTGTAGAGTTCGAAGTACCAGGGCGCATCGACATTGAAGTGGACGCCACCTGCACGCATACGGGCCTGGATGGCAGTGGCCCTTGCCTGCTTGTCCTTGTGCGGGCGCAACCTTTCGAGGGAGAGGAACTTGTTCCTCTTGAACATCTCCGCATTGAGGAAGGGGCCGATGGCCTTCGAAATGTTATCGTCCTCCACCACCCACGTAGTGATGTCGTAGAGGTCATTGATCTCGAACATCTTGTCTACCGCCTGCAACGGATCATACCGCTCTGCATACATATCGACGACGTGGAGGATACCTTGCGCATCCATGCCACAGATGACGATGGCTGTGTTGTCACCCTTGTCGTCGCGCCCGAGAGCGAAGTCGATCGCCGCATACATCATCTTGGGCTGAAGGTGGTCGCTCTGCGTCATTGCACGGAAGTCGGGGCGCTTGAAATAAGCGTCGGCTTCGGCCACAGGTTGCGATAGGTACTCCTGAGAGTAACCCGAGGCATTACCAGCGGCGATGTAGCGTTGTCGCTCCCTCCGTAGGCGGGTCTCAGGCCACTTCTCAGGCCACAGCAGTTCGGAGAAGTCATCGAAAGACCTGTGCGCCTTAAAGCGATAACCCTTCCATCCGCCCTCAGTGTCTGTGATGAGTCGTTCAAGTAGCGCGTCGAGGTGTAGGATTGTCCCCATGAAACGTACTCGCAGATTATCGGACCCACACGGAATGAGGGCGTTGTCGAACCAGTCGCGGAGTTTTTCACGGCGTTCCTTTGACATTACGGCCTCGTCATTTTCGAGGTCGTCGATGATGATGAGAGAGGGGCGCTTGCTGTTCCAGATGAGACCACGGACGGCTTGCTGGGCACCCTTGCCTACGATGTGGAACTGGCGCTGCCCTATCTGCGCCGTCAGTTCTGTCTCGTTGGACTTGATGACTTCGCAACTGAATTCTGTCCGAAGGTCTTCGTTGGTGTCCAGGACTCGGGCTATGTTGGCAAGGTGGGAGGAGGCCAACCCCTCAGTGGCGGAGACAAGGAGAACGAAGTCATCGCTGCCAAAGAGGAGAGATGCGAGGGTGAAGGCGAGGGTCCCTGCTGTGGACTTGGCGTGACCCCGAGGCGCAGCTACGGCGACCAGAGGCTCATCCGTGCAGAGTGCGGCCCACAGGTCCCTGTGGAACTGCGGCGTCGGCTTGGGTTGGTCGAAGTCATTCAGCAGGAATGCCTCAACGAACCCCTCCACGAGGGAGGCATCTATCTCGATCCTATTCACAACTGTCACCTTCGCCTATGTATGCCGACCCTTCGGTCGGTGTATCCAAAAGGGCCGGATCTTTGCGCCCAAGTGCACGGAGCTTCTGCGCCAGCACACTGAGGGCCTGCGTATCGCCCGCCACCACAGTCGGCTCGTTCCTGACGAGTTGCCTCTTCATGAAGGCTGTGTCCATGATCTTTGCTATGTCCACCGCCCGGATGGCCGACCTCTTGATGACCTTGGTCCCGTTGGGCAACTCCTTGATGCTGGTGATCTCCCCATTCTCCAGCCGGTCCTCCAGCAGGGTGATGCTCTTCTCCACGATCCTTGTGAAGCCTGCATCTATCTTGACCCTGCTCTCACTCTTGACCTTGTTGACCTCTTCCTGCCACCAGGGCTGGCTCATCAGCTTCTTGATCTCGTAGACCGTCGTCTGGTAGCGGCGGGCCGTGGCGGCGATGTTGCCCACGTTGACCCAGTAATGACAGGCGGCGACCTCCCAGGGCACCCTTCCATCAGGTGCGCCACTGGCCTCATCAGCCGGATTCTCGAACACTACGGTCCCGTCTTCCATCACTTTCATGGTGGCTACCTATGTCCCCATGCCTGCGGCATGTCCCGTTACCTGTTCCATCACCACTGCGAACGAATCGCTGTCCATGAGCCAGTCGATCATCTGCCGGTCGAGCATCAGCGCCTGCGCAATCTCATCCCGATTGTAACCTTCGGCGCATAGCTGCGCCACCCGTTGAAGAAGCGTCATGGTGTACTCCAGTAATTGGGGACAGAACACTACTCACTGTTTCCCAAATATAGCAGAAAAAAGAAAAAATGAAAGGTTTGCCCCTGAGAACCCATGACACCGTTGTGCACTGCAACATGACCTGTAGAGTGTGTTACACCATCCCAACCCATCAAAGCCGTTATGCGCGCATGCGCATTTGCCCCCACCCGGCCTTCGTGCCGCAGGGTTTCTCCCTACGTGGGCAGGCACATTGCATGCAGGGCGGCATGAACTGTGCCACTTCGAGTAGGTGCAAACACCGATGCACAAACGCTTCGCATTGCCTACGATGGAAGAGTATGCGATGCAATGCAATGAGGCATGCGGGTACATGCGGGTACATAAGGCACACAGGAGATGAGAGATGGACCCACTGACACTGGTATATGGAGCGGTATGGACAATGTATGCGCCGCTCTTCTGGCCAATCCTGGCCTATGGCAATACGCTGTTTTGACATGAGGTGAGAGATGAACGCACTACTCAATATAGGCGCCGATAGGAAGGATGGTCCGATGGTCACTGCGGCAGAGATTGCCAAGGTGTTTTACAGGCTGGACGTCAGGGCATTGCGGCATGAGGTGAGAGAGCCTCAGCACAATGGGGACGAACTGACGCACGTTGTGCATGTGCATAGGTGGAACAAGGACAAGGCAATGCGCATTAGTGAATTGCTTGGGCAGGATTGCATAGCACAGTATGATCTGGACAAGTGCGAAGGGGCATTGATTGGGCCCAGGGCCGACAAGTGGGGCGAGTTTAATCCGCAATTCTTCAAGCTTCTTTGAAGGGGGAAGTATGAAATGGGCATTATGGATGATTGCGCTTGCTATATGGGTACAAACTGCGGTGATGTTGCAGGAGGATTTGCTCAACATGCGAGCGCAAGAGTCGGTGCAAAGACAGCATGATGCTGTTTGCAGGGGCAAGTGTTTACAGCAAGGGAGGCACATTGCGCAAGCAATGCGGGAATAGGTGAAAACACTGATTGGTGTGGTGGTTTGGCTGGAGATATATTGCTTTGTAGCGGCGGCGCTGCTGCTGCACTAGGCGCTAAAAGCGCAAAGGGGTCTATGATGAATGCATTGCTTGTAAGGTTCAGTGCGCGGCACATTGGTGCGCACCTGAAACATATTCCCTTGCGACACCGCATGGCGGCAGCACTGGCGCTGTGCGCATTGGGGGGCGTGCTGTACTGGATCACAAGAGAAGAAGCGTATTGGAAACTGGTTGAATTCAGTTCGGCCCCTTTCGTTGACAAGGTACTGTTTGAACTGGGTATTGGTGAGGAGTTGTGACATGTTGATCCTTTTTGGGGTGGTGTTGGTGGTGTTGGCTTTCACACTACCGGAGTAACAGGTCGAAACCCTGCTACGCAGATAGACACTGCGAAAGGGTCCGCACGTAAGGCGTGCGCTGACGAGACCGATGCGCCTATGCGCATCACAAAGTGATGGGGAATTAGGTAGCCAAAGGAGGTGTGAGATGGATGCAGGAACGGCAGCATTGCTCGCGCTCGATGCGCAGCACAAGGACCAGTATGAGGTGGACCTGTATGAGCCGCTCGATTCGGATGATGCAGGAAACGAGGTGCGCGAGGAAACATTCGCGGATGTGCATGCTGCGCGCAAGTGGGCATTCGACCAATCGCATGAGGGGTTTGATGCCATAGTGCGCTGCAACGGCCAGTATCTTGGCGAGTATGACGCAGAGTAAAGGAGGTGTGAAATGTTGGGCGCAAGGTATGCAACAAAGAAGGAATTAAAGGCACAGGTTGGCCAACCACTGCGGTATGTGGAAACGAGTATGTTCGGCCCGGAGTACAAGCCTGATGGCAAGTTTGTGGTGGTCGGCCCCGATCCATACACCAATAGGAAGTGGTATGCCGAAGTCGTGATGGAAGGAGGAAAGATTAAGAGCGTCAAGTGACGGGAATTCCCCCATGGCTTCGCCATGCGCACACCGGAGGTGTGGGGGATTAGGTGAACAGTGCGCAAGGGGTCTTAAATGTTTGAACTACCGCAGTGGAAAGGGATTGAAGAGGCGATGCAGGACGTGCGCTTGACGGCACGCGACAAGGGCATAGAAAGGGGCATCTTGCTGCGCAAGTCGGGCGAGCGCATTCTGGACATGATGGGAACCAACAGGGGCATTCAGTTTCCCGACTGGACAGAGAATCTTGAACACGGCAAGGACGTGTTCATCATTCACGGCCATCCGGGCTTGCCCACAGAATTGAGCGACGCCGATGTCAGGTGCATTCACGCTATGGGAGCGGCAGGCAACATGGCCGTCTCAGGTGTGGATGACACTGTTAGCTGGACGAGCGGCATCGACTTTCGCCATATGGAGGAGGGGCCAGTGTTCTTCAGGGAAATGTCGGCACAGCGCTTCATGAAAGATGTTCTTCAATACTCATTGTTCAAGATGGGCGAAAAGACCAACAAAGGATGGCCGGAGCTAGACGAACGTTGGGTCGTGCTTGCGCACCTGTGCAACGCCGCGTATGTGGAATCAGGGTTTTTACTGGATTACCACTTGCGCCAGGGCAGTGTAGAGTCAGAGTTACTGGAGAAGTGGCCGGCAAAGCGCTGATCGGTGTGGTGGACACGGCACAGGGTCGTGTCCCCTTTTGACAAGGAGTAAGGTGATGGCACAGAACAAAGTAGTGCGAGGAGTACATACGACAGTGCAGCCGTTTGGTCGCGGGATTGCCGTTTTCTATCGTGGGACCAAGGTCGCACAGCGGGAAGGAGACGTTGTGACACTGAATAGCGCTGGATGGCGCACAGTAACAACGAAGTTGAGGATGAACCAGTTCGCCAACCAGTTTTGCGGCGGCGCATTCAACGTCTATCAGCACAAGGGCGAATGGTACGTGCAGAACAACGCACGCAACGAAACGGAACCGTTCTTTGATGGAATTCAGATCAGCATTGCAAAAAGGGAGGGCCTGTAAAATGATCATATTGTTATCCTTGGGCATGATAGTAGTGCCTGTTCTCTTAAGTGCATGGTATGGGTGGAGGAAGAAATGACTACGGTAAGGAAATGGGACGTGCATCTTGCGACGCCTGGAGTGAAAGGAGAGTTCACCGTCCGCATTACGGCGAGCGACGAACTGACTGCACTTGCGGAGGCGCTTCGCCGCTTTCCCGCGTGCTATGTAGTGGTGATCCACGAAGTCAAGTGAGGTAAAGGGATGACTGAAGAACAGAAGTCTGCAATTGACGCTATGTCCCATGAGGAGCTTTGTCGTCTGTGGCGCTTTGCTCCTATTGGGGACAAGCGATTGCAGGGTGAACTGGGACAGTATGTCCGGGACAGATTGTTTAACCACTTTGGTGGCTTCACGCCAGAGATCAGCAAAAGGATAGGGTGGGAATGATGAACCAACTAGACAGAATGATCTCCTGGGAAGAGGGTGATCTGGACGAGGAAGGGACGATTGACCTGTTTCAGGACTTGATCGACTCCGGGCTTGTCTGGCGGCTGCAAGGCTGCTATGGGAGGATGGCGCAAGCGCTGATCGACAACGGGCTTTGCCACTATCGGCGCAGGACGCCGGAATAGGGGACAACTATGGAAAAGGTGCTTTTGATAGCTTTCATCATAGGGGTGTGGTCCGTGGTCTTTTGGGGACTGCGGCTACAGAACCGGATGACAAAGGACGAATGGCGGCGATACGGTTCCTTCATGGGCACCGTTACCGGATTGGGTATCCTGCTAGGGATGACGGCGCTCATGGTGCTGGGCGGGCGCGTAGGCCCATAGGCGGGGCAGATTTGAGGACAGGGCATCGTGAGGTGCCCTTTTTTGTGTCAGAAGTGGGAGAGAAACGAAAAAAACAGAAATTACATTAGGTTTTTAGATTTACCGATTTACCGATTTATCAATCGGCGCTCCGGCCCCTCGGGGTTATATTCGACTGGTACTACCCCTGTTGAATTTTTTATTAATTTAAAGTAATTCTTCCCCTTATACACCTTATATTATATGTGAGGGTAGTAGCTGTCAAGGAGAAAGTTGTAACAAATTGTTTCTTCACACAAGAAAAAAAGAAGGGGAAAACGCCCGGACCCGAATTGATAAATCAATAAATCAATAAATCTACTACACCAACCTATCGCCTACCCCTCATCCATAGAAAACTCTCATTGGACCCATCTCCCACATTCCCCTACACTGTGACTCATGCACTAACCAACATGGAGAGCGGGATGGGAAAAAGAGGCACTCCAAACACTCCGACACCTTTGGACCACTTCATAGCTATTGACTTCGAAACTCTACAGTATGTTGCGGACAACGGTCAAATCACGATCAACTTCGCAACGGACAGTCAGGCATGTAACACGATGTCGCGGCTGCGCCGACTGCAAAAGAGTCTTGCGGCCTACAAACCGGACGATCCACTGTCAATTGCGGCGAAGTCGTTTGTGTTCAAGTGGAGAGTGCGAACAACATACCTGACCATATCGGACAGGTTGAGGTCCCAAGAGACTGATGCAATGCGCAAGGCGCTCGAAGGGAAGTGTGATGTAGTGAGTTCAGACCCGATGGAGCTAACGACGCCAATTGACGTCGATGCCCTCGAAGCAGAATATCAGGCAGAGCAGGCTAGACTAAAGGAGCAGGCAAATGGCAACGAAGCAGGCAAAGGTTGAGGTCTCGACCATCATTCATGACGATGGTGGCTTCACCCATACACTCAATTACACGAATGGGCATACAAGGGTCTTCTCGGTCGCACCAGACCACGAACTCTATGCACGATTCGCCGCAGCAGGCGCAAAGGGCAAGATTCTCGGTGCGGCAAACAGCGCCGATGATAGCGACAAGGCCGTCACCAAGGTCGATGCGCTACTCGATGCGTTTGACGAGGGCGAATGGTCCCTGGTTGGTGAGGGTGGTCCTAAGTATAGTCCGCTTGTGCGTGCGTTGGCAGAACTCAAGGGCATCAGTGAGGGTGAAGCTAACACAATCGTCAAGGGACTGACCAAGAGCCAACAGGCGAAGCTGCGTGGCACCGAACGGATCGCAACGCTCATCGCAAAGTTCAAAGGGGAGACAGACGGCGACGCAGTTCTCGATGACTTGCTGAAGGAGGTCGAAAGTGATTCTGAACGTGACGCCCGAAGAACTGGTACTGCTTAAGGCGGCAATCGACATTGCACGTATTGCAGCTTCAGGGTACAGTGTAAGGCAGTGTCCCGAAAGGGCAGAGATCAGTGAGAACTGGGACAAGTTTAGCAAGTTGCGTGAACGCGTCCATCGACTTGATTCACAAAGGGAGTTTCACATGGCACATCCAGCAAAGGCAGGGCGCAAGTACATTCACGTAGCACTCGATGAAGAAGTGCATGACAGGGTGCATTCATACCTGCTGCATCAAGGGAACGGGAAGATCATCACAGGGGCGCTTGGGCACCTCGTCGAAAGGGCGCTGACGGACTACCTGAACAGGAACCCCGCAGTGTTGTGGCCAGGCACCGAAAGGGACGCCGACGCCGCATAGTTCAACGGGCCAGGGCGTCTCATGATGGGCCGACTGTAGTGGCAAGAAAGCCGCCCGCCTACAGGACACGGTTCTAGGACGAAACCTGGCCCACCAATGAGCACAGCAACACAGACCCGGCTGTGCGCATCGGGATACTTGCCCTTTCCACCCGTACAAAAGGAAGGGCACGAATTCCTACCAAGGAACGTCATAGGTTATGCTTATACCAGACGCAGCACTTTCTATGGAAGTGTTGGAGCGCGGAAGGCAAACAGTCTGCACAGGGCAGAACATCGGTCTAGCATGGGTTTACATGCGCCACCCCTTCGGGTGAGGGTTAAACCGGCCAGTGTCCTGCACCTGTGCTACCAGCACTAATAGTTAGGAGTCCGAGTGATGATGAGAGTCCGTGAACTGATAGAAGCGTTGCAGAAAGTGCCGCAAGATGCACGCGTATTGGTGCGTGGGTATGAGGGTGGGTATGATGACATAGATGGTGGCGACGTAGGATTGTTTGCCCTTAATGTCAATAAAGAATGGTACTACGGCAATCACGACGCGATCATAGATGGACGGGATCGTGAACGCTACCCCGAGAGCATATTCACTTACGAAACGGGTGTCTATCTGCGATGAGCTTGCGCCAACTTGATGCAGCCGGTAGAGTGGAAGTGTGGTCCCGTTACATGCTGGCGTTCTATGGGGACCAGCAATTCTACTGCTATGAGTGGTTTCATGAAGCAAAACCCGCACGGAGGCGGAAATGAGACTTGTGAAATTCTATGGCCCCAATGTACCTGGGCTAGACCATCCCTTATGGGTCAACAGGGAGCATGTTTCCATTGTTCAGGAAGCTACCGCTGAATACCCTGGTTGTGCATTCATCTACCTGGTAGACAACAGCGATCCTTTCGTTGTGCAAGGCACTGTTGACGCCATTGTTTGGGACTTGAGGAACGCACCATGATCGCAGGCAAGACCCTTCAGGTTGACGGCAAGGACGTGCGTTGCCCATCACCCCCGTTGTATCTTGTGAAGTCGTTTGGCCACACTATCGACCTGGACATGTCCCACTACAACGCAACTTGCACCTACGACCGTGCGGTAGCGGCCCACAAGGAGTTGTGGAAGATAGACGAGCATGGTGTGTGGAAACTTTTGCGCCAAAAGCGCTGTGGAAAGGAGATTGACGAGCATGGCAAAGCTATCAGCGAAGGAGTTGCTGGAGAAAGAAATTGAACTGGTGCGGAAGGATGGTAAGGGAATGACACTGTTCATTGCCCTGTCCGATGAGTTAGGGACGTGCAGCACTGTCAAGGTGGCGCACGAACTGATGGACGAGCAGCCGGAACATGCGGCTAATGCCATTGTCATCCTCGCGTCGAACTACTACCAGCACTTTATTGCGCCCGAGGTGGACGTTAACCGTTTCGCAGTGGACGCAAAGACAGGCAAGAAATTCCCCGAGGGTGGCGGTTCCACCCATTGACCCAAGTTAGCAGTACCCAAGTCAAGGAGCATCAAATGTCAGCAAAAGCAAACCAAGTCCCTTATTACATCGCCATGACGGTGTACCTGGGTCTCAACGCCTTTATCTACTTCGTCCAGAACCAGCTTGTCACTGGCTACATGAGCGATGTGTACCTGGCGTCCTCGTTCGGTTGTGGTCTCCTCGCGGTGGCGTCCTTCCTGTACCTGCTGCTTGAGGACCAGGGCGCGAACACGCTTGACGCATCCGTCAGCTTCATCGGGATCAACCTCAACAAGGCCGTTTGGTATCTCGGTGTGATTGCCGCCATCGGTGTGCGTGGCTACTTCGCCTACCAGACCAACCACAACACAACGGGCGCGGAGAGCGTGTGGGGCTATGTGTGGCTCGGTGCATCGG
>Ga0335083_10003779_pt1 | contig 19468 bp, 15 predicted proteins | sample Lox_Sample_42_FD_206716 | JGI IMG/M metagenome (GOLD analysis project Ga0335083, IMG submission 206716) | Soil microbial communities from Loxahatchee National Wildlife Refuge, Florida, United States - Lox_Sample_4.2 | ecosystem: Environmental > Terrestrial > Soil > Wetlands | place: USA...
CGGGACGGGAGCGCTGCGGCTCAGCCACTCCCCCGTCACGCTCGACGTCGACCTCTCGTCGCGCCTGCTCCGCGTCCACAGCGGCGACCGCGTCCTGCGGACGATGCGCGTCGGCATCGGCGCCGAGAGCTCGCCGACCCCGACCGGACGCTTCGCGATCACCGACGAGCTCCGCGGCAGCGCGTACTCATCCGCGTACGGCTGCTGCATTCTCGCCCTCTCGGGCCACCAGACGAACCTTCCCCGTGGCTGGACGGGAGGCGACCGGCTCGCCATCCACGGAGGCTCGACCGTGGGAGCGGTCAGCGCCGGCTGCCTCCACGCCGCGACCGCCGACCTTCTCTACCTGATGCGCTCGGTCCCGCTCGGCACGCAGGTCGTCATCCACCCGTAGCGCCGCTCAACTCGTCGAGACGGTGAGGATCTGACTCGCGCGATCCGAGTGGTAGCGGTGCGGGTCCTTGAAGAACGCGCGGACGCGATAGTGAACGAGCCGGCGCGGCGGGTGCCAGCTGTAGAGGAAGCGCGAGCGCGCGTCCAGCCTGAGGCGGGCGAACGTGTGCCAGCCGTCTCCCTCCGCCCGCTGCAGGACGATCCTGTCGTGCTTGTGTGACGGCTTGACCCGGCCGCCCAGCACGATTTTCGTGCGGGTGAACGACTTCCGCGACAGCGTCACGAGCGGACCGGGCGAGTACACGAGCGCACCGTGCGCCCTCGCGCCTGTGATGTAGACGGTGCCGTCGTAGCGCACGGCGATGTCGTTCGCGATGAACGTCTCCGGCAGCTTGGTCGTCCCGTACAGCCTCCCGCTCGGAGAGAAGACCTGGAGGCCTGCGCGATCGACGACGTAGAGCTTGCCGTCGATTCCGGTGGCGAGGCCGGTGGTGCCTTCGAACGGGCCACCGAGACTCCAGGGGAAGGCATGAACGAGGTCGATCGAAGGGCCCGAGGGATTGAGGCCGTAGAGACCGACGGTCGAGCTTCCGTTGCCGCCGTACGTCGACCAGAGATTGATCCCCCAGACTGCCACGCTGTACGCAGCCCCGTTCGTCTCGGCCGAGGCGACGAGTGTTCCACCGAGCGTGTACTCGCGCACGGTGTTCGACAGCCGACCCGAGACGAAGACGCGGTCGCCGACCGCCCAGACGTCGTCCGGATAGAAGTCGATGTCGTTGCTCACGATGTCGCAGCCGGTGAGGCCCAGCTTCGGGTTGCACCACATCGCCTGCACCTGGCCCTTTCCCAGGCCGAGCGTTCCGGCGGGGTCGAAGACGGCCACACGGTTGTCGCTGTAGTCGGCGACCCAGAGGAAGCCGCTGCCTGCACAGGTCAGCGGCGGGCCGAGCGGGTTGATCGGCTGCACGACCGGGTTCCGGACCGACATCCCCTCCGGTGAGTCCAGCTGGCCGCGGCCGGAGCCGGGAGAGCCGATGTCGCCGAGCCATTTGCCGTTCTGGTCGAAGTGGTGCACGACATGACGCGCAAGATCGCCGATGTAGACGTCACCGCACACCTGGTCGACCGCGACGCCGGACGGGCCTTGGCCGTCGATGCCGGGGAACTGACCGGGCCCGGTGCCCTTGCTGCCGATGTGCCCGACGAGCGTGTAGCGGAACGCCGGCCCTTTCCCGGCCTCGGCGGCCTGCGCTCCCGCGAGCGAAACGGCGCAGACCGCAATCGCCAACAGCAGCCGACACATCCGGCGTTCGTAGCACCATCACGCCCGAAGTGCAACCGTCGCTCTAGACTCGCTGCATGTTCGAGGACGGTCTCGCCGAGCTGCACACCCACCTCGGCGCCTCGGTTGCCTCCGACATCCTCTGGAGCCTCGCGCACGAACAGGGGATCGCGCTGCCCGTCAAGGACTACTGGGAGTTCGACCGGCTCGTCACGATCGCCGACCCGCGCCGCGTGGACAGCCTCGACGCCCTCGACCAGATCTACCACTGGACGGAGCTGATCCAGTCGAGCCCGGTCGCGGTCGAACGCTCGGTGCACGGCGCGATCGGCGGCGCCTACCGCTCGCAGGGCATCACGACGCTCGAGCTCCGCTTCAACCCGATGAAGCGGAACCGCGGGGGCGAGCGCGACCTCGACCACATCATCATGGCCGCGTCGCGTGGCCTCGACCGCGCCGGCCTGGAGTACCCGCAGGTTCGCGCCGGCCTGATCCTGATGATGGACCGGACGTTCGACGAGCGGCAGAACGCGATCATCGTCGAGAAGGCGATCCGCTACGCGCCGCGCGGGATCGTCGGGGTCGACATCGCGGGCCCGCGACCCGGCGGTGAGCGCTACGCGTACGGCGACCTCGCGCCGCTTGTCGAGGAGGCGCGGAGCGCCGGCCTCGGGATCACGATCCACGTGGGCGAGGAGGGCGAGGAGCACGCCGGGGCTGAGATCGGCGAGGTCGTCGAGACGCTGCGACCGGACCGGATCGGGCACGGCATCCTCGCCGCCCGCGACCCGGAGCTGATGCGATCCCTGCGCGAGGCCGAGATCGTCCTCGAGATCTGCCCGACCTCCAATCTGCTCACCCGCGCGCTGGCCGACGAGGACGCGCTGCGAGAGACGTTCCGCGCGTTCGTCGAGCACGGAGTCCCGTTCACGATCGCCACCGACGGCCCGGAAATGATGCGCACCCACCTGCGCGACGAGCTCGAGCTCCTGCGGCGGATCGGGGCGCTGGACGAGGAGGAGCTGGCCGCGGCGAACGAGCGCGGCCACGAGGCGAGCTTCATCGGCGCCCAGCCGGTACTCCGTTCGGCGTAACGGCCAAGATACGCCGTCCGCCCAATAGGCACCGGGCAGGCACATTGGTAGCGTCGCCGCCATGGTCGAACTGCTGCACGAGGGCCCGCCGGTCATCACTGATCGGCAGCGTCAGGTGATCGAGCTGATCGCCGCCGGGTGCTCGAACGACGAAGTCGCGCGCCGTCTCGGCATCTCGCCGCGCACGGCGAAGGCTCACTCGGACGTGCTCCGGCAGAAGCTCGGCTGCCCGCGCCGCCGTCAGATCCCGAGCGCGTATCGCTCGCTGACCGGTCGCGACCCCCTCTCACAAAGCCTCGGCGCGGTCCCGACCGCGACCGGGGACTGACGAACCCGCGCCTGCGGCTCTTTTGGGCCGCAGGCGCGGGGTCCCTTCACGACTCTTGGCCGCACGTAAGCCCGGGGTTACGCTACCCGCACGGGGCTGGCGAGACCCGCGGCAGGATGGAAGGACGGGAAGACCAGGAGCTGGCGGCCGGGCGTTCCCACTCGATCGAGCGCCCGAGGCTCACGCGCCTCCTCGACGAAGGCGAGAACTCGACGCGGGTGATCATGCTGGTCGCGCCCGCCGGTTACGGCAAGACCACGCTCGCCCGCCAGTGGCTCGCCACGCGAACGCACGCGTGGTGCCAGGGCAACACGGGGTCGTCCGACGTCGCGGCGCTCGCATTGGGGATCGCCGAGGCAACGGGCACGTTGATTCCCGGCGTCGGCCAGCGGCTCCGCGAGTGGCTTCCGACGAGCCGCGAGCCCGAGGACGAGGTCCACGTCATCGCCGCGCTTCTTGGCGACGACCTCGAGAGCTGGCCGGAGGACGCGTGGTTCGTCATCGACGACTACCAGCTCCTCGCGTCCCCGGCATCAGAGGACCTGGTCGAGCGCCTCTTCGTGGAGACCAACCGCCGCCTCTTCATCACGAGCAAGCGCCGGCCCAGCTGGGCGTCCGCGCGCGAGGTGCTGTACGGAAACGTCTTCGAGATCGGCCAGAGCTCCCTGGCCATGAGCGTCGAAGAAGCCAACAGCGTCCTGGCATCGACGGACACCGAAGCGGCCGAAGGCCTGGTAGCGCTAGCAAACGGCTGGCCAGCAGTCATAGGCCTGGCGGCCCTAACGCCTGCATCGATCGGCGAGGGGATTGATCTACCCGAGACCCTTTACGAGTATTTCGCGGAGGAGTTGTTCGCAACGTTGCCCAAAAGCACTCGCGACGCCCTTTGCCGCTTGGCACTCGTACCGACAGTCAACCGTGAAACAACACGAGCGCTTCTCGGGTCAGCGAGCGAACAAGCCCTTCAAGCAGCGGAATCGACGGGCATGTTCGTCGCGCATGGAGGACAGGGGGAAAGGTTTCACCCCCTCTTACGCGTGTTCCTCATCGAGAAGCTCCTCGAGTTGCCTCGTTGCGCAGTGGAAGAGGCCGTGACGAAGGCGAGTCGGGTCCTGATCGGCGCGAAAGCCTGGAATGACGCTTTCTCTGTGATCGTCCGCTTTCCGAAGGCGGACCTCCTCGACGAGCTACTCGCAGGAGCCCTGACTCCGCTCACCACCCAGGGACGACTTGCGACGATTCGTGAATGGCTCGAGTTTGGGCGGGGCAACTCGTTTGCATCACCTCATCTGGACATAGCCGACGCCGAGCTAGCTTTTCGACGCGGGCGATACGAGCGCGCTGAAACACTTGCGCTCACAGCGGCATCGGCGCTTCCCGCAGCTGATCCCCTCCGATCCATGGCTTTCTGCCGAGCGGGACTGAGCCGAGAGTTCATGGATGACGGCTCTGGCGCGCTGGCGCACTTTGAGGCAGCACGCGAAACCGCCAAGACCAAACTAGATGCACGTAACGCCCTCTGGGGACAGTTCGTCGTGGCTTTCGAGCTTGGACAGCCCGCCGCTAGCGCACTGCTCGAGGAATTTGTCTCTGCCGGACTTCCGGACCATGACGCGATCGTTCGAAGAGAGACTGGGACGCTCATGCTCGCGGTTCGCGATGGGCAGCTTCCGACAGCGCTGTCCCGAGCAGACGCGATGGCAGAGGTTGTCGAGGAAGCTCGGGATCCACTCGTTCGCTCATCGTTCTGGTACAGCCTTGCTTGCGCTCACTCCCTCCATGGGGACTATCTCGTGGCCCTCGACGCAGTCGATCGCGGTCTAGACGAGGCGACAACCTTCCACCTGGAGTTCGCGAGGCCACACACGCTTATTTGTCGTACCGCAGCAAGCATGGGTCTCAAGAACTTCCGCGTGGCTGAAGAGGCCCTCTCTGACATCGAGCGCTGGGCGCGCAAGATGAACGACGTCTTCATGGGTGAAAAAGCGAGAGCGTTGCGCTGTCGGCTTTACCTCTGCCAAGGGTCGCCGGACGCGGCCCTCGAAGTGATCTCCCTCGATTGGCCGGAGACGTTGTCGAGAGGGTTACAAGCAGAGTTGGCAGCCATGAGGGCAGCGGCTCTCGTCCTAAGTGCAGATCCACAAGCGGGACTAAGAGTGGTTGCCAATGCGCAAAGTCTCAGTCCATGGACCGAACCTCAACTGCTGCTTGGTTGGGTGCAGGCCATCGCCTGTTTGATTATGAAATCAAGCGATGCCGCAGATCAGGTGCGAACCGCCTATCAGCACACAAGATCAGCGGGCGCGCTTGACACCTTTGTGTTTGCCTACAGATCAGATGCCGGAGTTCTTTCAGTTCTGGCAGCTGACCGAAGCCTGCACGCAGAACTCGCCAGAATTCTTGTCAGCGCCAACGACGATCAACTGGCACGCTCAAATCGCATCGCTCTGCCACGAACGCGCAAGACAGCTGGATCAGAATCCTTGACGAACCGAGAGCGTGAGGTCTATGCCCTACTCGCAGAAGGACGATCGAACCGCGAGATCGCGAACAGCCTCGTCATAAGCGAAGGAACCGCCAAGGTTCACGTGAGGAATGTCTTGAAGAAGCTGGGCGTGCGCAGTCGCACTCAAGCCGCGATTAAGGCTGCACGAGAATCAATCGACTAGGCCGATTGGACAGCCTCAGCCGCCGCGGCTTGCAGTCCGGGTTCCAAAGAAGAAACCGGTTCGATACGCAGCCAGTCCGCCTTAGCCTGCGAGGCAAGGAGCGAGTCAAATGCCAGAACCACCTTCGCTTCGAACTGACTACCTACCGCTTGGACGAGGCGCGATCGCGCGACGCGGCTGGGCATCGGCTCGCGGTATGGGCGCTCTGATGTCATTGCGTCGTAGGCGTCGGCAACCGCGATGATCCGAGAAATCAGTGGAATCTCGTCACCAGCAAGCCCATCGGGATACCCAGTCCCGTCGACTCGCTCGTGATGATGCCTGACGATGGTGGCTATCTCTGCGTAATCGTCGACCTTTCTGAGAATCCGCTCCCCGATCACGGCATGCTCCTCCATCTGCCGGCGCTCAGCCAACGTCAACGGCCCAGGCTTTTCGAGGAGCCCAGCCGGCAGACCGATCTTCCCAACGTCGTGAACCAACCCACAGAGATGAGCCAATTGGCGTTGGTCCGCGGGCAAACCGAGGCGCTCAGCGATGCCTTGCGCGTACGTCGCTACCGCCGCCGAATGCCCTGCCGTGTACTTATCCCTCGCGTCGAGCGTCGTAACAAGGGCCGTCGCGAACGAAAGGTTCGCTGTCTCAAGCCGCCTGTTCGCATGAACGAGCTCCTCGGAGACAGCTCGTTGGCGCTGGTAGAGATGGACCACGCGTTGGAGTGCGAGCGTCGGACCCAGGAACATCGCCGCAGTCCAGAATGAGTAATTCTCGTACCCAAAGGTCATCAAAGCGACAAGCGGTACGTATAACGGCAGCGACAAGAGCGTTAGTGGCCCAACTGAGAGTATGTAGTCGCTGATAGGCGCTGATCGCCGAACAATCAAGGTTCCAAGATTGAAGAGGCTGTCGAGAAGAATCGTCGCTATGAGCGCAACGAAAGTTGCTCGAACCGCGGTACCGAATGCCGTGCTGCCGGTCATGATCTGAGCCGCAGCAAGACCGGCGACTGCCCCTGTTAGTCCTCGCGCTGGAATGTAGGTGGCCCAGCGCAAATAGGGCCGCCGGAAATCAAGCGCGTTCGCTGCTACGCCAACGACGAGCGCGCTGAGAGGTCCGAACGCAACCGCCGTGAAGACAAATGGCAGGAAGGAAACGGAAGTCTCTACGTTTCGAGCCACGCGCACGCTCTGGCGCTCAGTCAGAGCCGTCGCCACAGCCAGCGCAGCGAGCTCCCACCACGCAGATAGACGGTAGCCCACCGCAAAAAGCACACCTGCGGTAGCCAAACACCAGCTTGTGAGAACCAGAAGCCACATCAGGCTGCGCCGTTCTCGAAGAGCAAACGCCCGCCCATCGCGGAAGAACCGAGCGACGCTCCTTTGGTTGATACTCACCCAAAAGGGGTATAAACTTGCGGGGTCGTCAGTCCCCCAGGAAGGGAGCGGTTCCGCAATGACGGGGCTCCGTGTTCGCGGCGCTAGCCTCATTGGCATCCTCGCGGCTTTTACGGCAGTGGTGGGAATGTCAAAGTCGTGGTAGGTGTCGTAGCTTCCGTTCTCCACAGAGTGTCCACATCCCCCTGTTGAGGGATTTCCACAGGGGTGTGGAAAACGGCGCCGAAGCCGTAGGGTCTGCTGCGGTCAGACCTGGCGGCTAAGCGATCAGGCCGCGCCTGAAGCCCACTGCCACGGCGTGGGCGCGGGAGCGTGCCTGCAGCTTGGCCAGCAGGTGACGCACATGAGACTTCACCGTCTCCTCGGAGAGGAAGAGGCGGTGACCGATCTCGCGGTTCACGAGGCCGTCGGAGATCAGCTGCAGCACCTCGATCTCACGGGCGGTCGGCTCCTGCTCCAGCTCCTGAAGCGGGCCCGAGAACGGGATGACATCCGCACCGCGGTCGCCACGGCGTTTCGCAGCCGCGTCGAAACGGCGGCTGTGGTCCACGTATCGGGACAGGATCTCCTTACGCTCGGCAGCGTCCACGGTACGAGGCGTATCGGCCTCGATACCCACACGCTTTAGATCCCTGGCCTACCCCATTTCAGGGATGAGGCGCGCGCTCAGCTGCCGCCGGTTGCGCCACCCGGTGCGTTCAGCTGGGCAAGGGTCTCCTTGTCCACGTTGAGCGGATGATGGCAGGCCGCTAGGTGGGAGTTGCCGTAGTCGACGAGCGGCGGCTCCTCCTGTGAGCAGATCTCGGTCGCGTAGGGGCAGCGAGGATGGAAGCGACACCCGGACGGCGGGTCAATGGGGCTCGGCACATCGCCCTCGAGCACGATCCGCTCTCGCTCCTCCGCGAGGTCCGGGTCCGGAACCGGCACCGCCGAGAGGAGCGCCTCGGTGTAGGGCATGATCGGCCGCGTGTAGAGCTCCTCGGCAGGCGAGAGCTCGACGAGCTTCCCGAGGTACATGACCGCGATGCGATCCGAGACGTGGCGAACGACGCCGAGGTCGTGCGCGATGAAGACGTAGGTGAGGCGAAACTCGTCCTGGAGCTCCTCGAGCAGGTTGACCATCTGGGCCTGGATCGAGACGTCGAGCGCCGATACCGGCTCGTCCGCGACGATCAGCCGCGGCCGTAGCGCGAGCGCGCGGGCGACGCCGATCCGCTGGCGCTGCCCGCCCGAGAACTCGTGCGGGAACCGGTTGTAGTGCTCCGGCGAGAGACCGACCGTCTCGAGCAGCTCTTCGACCTTCGCCTTCCGCTCGGCCCTGTCGCCCATCCCATGGATCCGGAGCGGATCGCCGATGATCGTGCCGACGCGCTTCCTCGGGTTCAGGCTTGCGTACGGGTCCTGGAAGATCATCTGCATCTCGCGCCGTAGTGGCCTGAGAGCGCGGGCTTTCAGCGTTCCGATCGACTTGCCGTCGAAGACGACGTCGCCGGCGGTCGGCTCGTAGAGGCGCACGATGCAACGGCCGAGGGTGGACTTGCCGCAGCCCGACTCGCCGACGAGCCCGACCGTCTCGCCCTCGGCGACGCTCAGCGTCACGTCGTCGACCGCGTGTACCCGCGCCACCTCCCGCGCGAGAACGCCCTTCTTGATCGGAAAGTACTTCTTGAGGTTCTTGACCTCGATCAGAGTCTGGCCGTTCTCGCTCATGCGACCTTGGTCTCGCCGGAGATCGTCGTCTCGCGCAGGCGCCGCTTGTCGTCCAGGGTCAGCCAGCAGCGGTCGAGGTGGTTCGACTCTGGCACGTTGCTCTTGAGCTCCGGCTCCTCGTCGCAGCGGTTGAAGGCGTGCGGGCAGCGGGGCCGGAACTTGCAGCCACGCGGCAGGTTGATCAGGGACGGCGGCATGCCCTTGATCGAGTGCAGCTTCTCGGGCTTCGGTCGGTCGAGCCTCGGGATCGAGCCGAGCAGGCCCCAGGTGTACGGCATTTGCGGGTCGTAGAAGACCTCGCGCTTCTTGCCGCGCTCGACGACGCGGCCGGCGTACATCACGATGATCTCGTTCGCGACCTCTGCGACGACCCCGAGGTCGTGGGTGATCAGGATGACCGCCGAGTCGAAGTCGTCCTTGAGACGGTCGATCAGCTCGAGGATCTGCGCCTGGATCGTCACGTCGAGCGCCGTCGTCGGCTCGTCCGCGACCAGGATGTCGGGGTTGCACGAAAGCGCCATGGCGATCATGGCCCGCTGGCGCATCCCACCCGAGAATTGGTGTGGATAGTCGTAGACCCGGTGCTCCGGCTGCGGGATGCCGACCTGCCGCAGGAGCTCGATCGCGCGCCGGCGCGCGTCGCGCTTCGACACGTTCTCGTGCGTGAGGATCGCCTCGACGATCTGGTCGCCGACCTTGTAGACCGGGTTCAGCGACGTCATCGGGTCCTGGAAGATCATCGCGATCTCGTTGCCGCGCACGTCGCGCAGCCCCGATTCCGGCAGGCCCAGCAGGTCGCGGCCCTTGTAGACGACCTGGCCCTCGAAGTCCGTGTTCGTGGCGCGCGTCAGGCCGAGGAGCGTCATCGCGGTCACGCTCTTCCCCGAGCCCGACTCGCCGACGATGCCGAGCACCTGGCCGCGGTCGAGCTCGAAGCTGACGCCGTCCACGGCATGGACGATCCCGTCCTCCGTCCTGAACTGGACTTTGAGGTCTTTGACTTCGAGGAGGCGATCGGCCATCAGGTGGGGCGAATCCTTGGGTCGAGGTACGCGTAGAGGATGTCTACGAGGGCGCTGAAGAACACGATGAAGAACGCCCCGTAGAGGGTAACCCCCATGATCGGGGGCAGGTCGAGGTCGCCAACCGACTGCGCCGCGTACCAACCCACCCCGTGCAGCTCGAACACGGTCTCGGTGAGGATCGCGGCGCCTCCGAGGACCGCGGCGAAGTCGAGCCCGAAGAGCGTCACGATCGGGATCAGCGAGTTGCGGAGCACGTGCTTCTGCATCACCTGCTTCGGCGGCAGGCCCTTCGCCCTCGCGGTGCGGACGTAGTCCTCGTTCATCGAGTCGAGCATGTTCGAGCGCAGCACCCGGCCGTAAAACCCGATGAAGATCACCGCGAGCACGAACCAGGGCAGGATCAGATGGTACGCCCACTGGATCGGGTCCTTCGTGAGCGGGTAGTAGCCACCGTCCGGGAAGAGCGGGTGCGCCGGCTTCTCGGCCAGGAAGTAGCGCGCAGTGATCCCGAGGACGAAGACCGGCATCGAGACGCCGACGAGCGCGAGCGTCGTTATCAGGCGATCGGACCAGCGTCCGGCCGTGACCGCCGCAAAGACTCCGACGAGGATCCCGAAGAACATCCAGATCACGGCTGCGCCGATGGCGAGCGAGAGGGTGATCGGTATCCCCCGCTTGATCTGCGCAGCGACGTTGGTTTGGTTCTGGAAGGAGCGCAGGACGTCGTACTGGCCGTGCTTGCCCGGAAGCATCCCGGTCGCAGCCTTCTCCATCATCCGCACGTACTGGACGTAGAAGGGGCGGTTGAAGCCCCACTTCTCGCGGATGTTCACGACGTTCTCCGGCGTGGGGTTCTTGCCCGCCATCCGCTGGGCCGGGTCGCCGCCGGGTATGAGGATGAAGATGCCGAACACGAGGAAGCTCACCACGAACAGCACGAAGACCATCCCGATCAGGCGACGGGCGATGAAGACAGCCATCAGCGGCCCACCTTCCCGCGCGGGTCGAGCGCGTCACGCAACCCGTCTCCGAAGACGTTGAGGGAAAGCACGGTCAGCACCAGCGCCGCGGCCGGGATGAGGGTCAGCCATGGCGCCGTCTGGAGCTGGTCCTGCCCGCTGAGGATCAGGTTCCCCCACGACGGGTTCGGGAGCCGGACGCCGACGCCCAGGAACGAAAGCGCAGCCTCGGTGAGGATGTTGATCGCGATGATCAGCGTGAAGAAGACGAGAACCGTCGAGGCGATGTTCGGGAGCAGGTCGGTGAACATGATGCGCCAGGGCCCCGCGCCCTGACCGATCGAGGCCTCGATGAACTCCTTCTGGCGCAGTGAGAGAACCTGCCCGCGGATGGGGCGGCCCACGTAGGGAATCAGCACGATCGAGATCACGATCGTGGGGATCCAGAGGCTTCCAGGATCGATGCTGATCCCGAAGTGGTGGAACCCGTTGATGGACAGCGCGCTGCCAAGCGCGATCGCTAAGAGCAGCACGGGGAAGGCCCAGATCACGTCGAAGATGCGCGTGATGAACCAGTCGGTCGCGCCGCCGTGGAAGCCGCCGACCAGCGCGAGCACGACGGCGACGAAGGTGCAGATGAGCGCTGAGCCGATGCCGATCTTGAGCGAGTTCAGGCCGCCGTAGAGGAGGCGCACGGCCTCGTCGCGGCCGAGGTTGTCGGCACCGAGGACGTAACGGCCGTGCGCGTGCCACCAGGTCGGCCCGAGAATCTTGACCTGGCCGATCGTGTACTGGTTGGTCTTGGAGTTGTAGAACGAGCCACCGGAGATGATCGGCTTCTCCTTGCCGCCGACGTCGATCTTCTGAGAGACGTCCGACGGGACATCGGTCGGGCCGATGTGCGCGACATGGCGGGCGTACAGCGGCGCCATCGAGCAGACGGTCACGATCAGGAGGAACACGCCGAGGGCGCCGAGCGCGACGTAGTTCCGCCTCAGCCGCCGCCAGGCGAGATACCAGGGGCTCCGCCCGACGATCGCAACCTCGTGCTCCTCGGCGGGGGCCGGAGCGCTGTCGAGCGTGAGTTCGGTTGCTGGCTCGGCCATTCCTCTGATTTGCAGGAGCTTATAGACGGTGAGGGCGCCTTCGAGAGACGCCCTCACCCGTTCTTCGAACTACCTCACTACTTCTTGCAGAGGCGTGCGAAGTCGACGCCGTAGAGGCGCTGCATGTGGATGCAGCCCATCTTCTTGCTGAAGTACTCCGGGAACACCCGGTTCGACCATGGCGCCCAAGGAGCATGCTGCATGATCTGCTTCTCCACCTTCGCCCACTTGGCGTTGACGGCGGGGGTCAGCGTCGGCGCCTTCTTCAGCGCCTCGATCTCCTTGTTGGTCGTGCTGTTTGTGTACCACGCGTAGTTGTTGTTGTTCTGGTCGGTGATTCGATTGCCGTTCAGCAGCACGTCGAACCAGTCGAGCGGGTGCGGGTAGTCCTCGAGCCACCGCGCCCAGCCGGTCTGCGCGTGCGTGTTGACGTTCCCGATCGTCGTGTAGTACGTGCTTCTCGGGAGCGAGTTCAGGCTCGCCTTGAGCCCGATGCTGTTCAGTACGCCCACGTAGTACTGGGCGGCCGTCAGGGCATCGGACACCTGGCGCGTCCAGACCGTGACTTTCGTTCCCGTCTCGCCGGCCTGCTGGATCAGCTGCTTCGCCTTGTTGAGGTTGTGCGGATACAGGTTCAGCTTCCGGTACGACGGGTAGGTCGGCGGCAGCACGTTCTGCGTGGGCGCGCCGAGTCCGCCCCAGACGAGCGTCTGCAAGGTCTTGCGGTTGATCGCGTAGTTGACCGCCTGCCGCACCTTCAGCTTGTTGAACGGCTTCTCGTTGATGTTCATCCAGAAGTAGTAGGTGTTCGCCGTCGGCCGGAGCTTCAGGATGCCCTTGCTCTTGGCATCCACGATCCGGTCGGGCGGGATCGCGCCGTTCGAGTAGTCCGCCTGCCCGCTGCCCACGCGCTGCGTGGCAATGGTGGCGTCACCGATCAGCGAGACCTGCACCGTGTTCGGGTTCCCGCGCGGGATGTACTTCGTCGGCTTGAAGTACTTGTTCCGCACCATCGTGAAGCCGACGTTCGGCGTGTAGCTCGAGATGCGGTACGGGCCCGTGGACGGGATGTTTCCGTTCTGGATCGTGTTCGGCGTTCCGGCCGGAACCGGCGCCGCGAAGATCAACGCGAGGATCGTGAGGAAGTCGCCGCGCGGCTTGGTCAGCCGGACGACGATCGTCCGCTTCGCGTTGTTCGTCTGGATGCCGGAGATGTCACCGGTGAGCGTCTTCGAGAACTGCTCGGCCCCGACGATGTCGGTGTAGAAGCCGACCCCTTGCCCGGTTATGAGGAACTCGCGCTTGATCGTCGACTTGAAGTCGCTCGCCTTCACGGGCTGGCCGTTGGAGTACTTCAAGCCCTTGCGGAGCTTGAACTTGTACACCTTCCCGCCGCCCGAGACGGTCGGCATCGACTGCGCGAGGCCCGGCACCAGCTTGTAGCCCGCCGGCCCCTCCACGTGCTTGTAGGTGATCAGCGTCTCGTAGACGTCCCACATCGCCCACCAGCTCTGGCCGGTATAGGCATCCTGTGGATCCAGATAGTCGATCGTGTCCAGCACCGCTCGCAACGTGCCGAAGGCCTGTGAGTGCTTCGGCGCCGCTTTCGAACGGTTGGCCGCGGTGCCGTACGCCGCGACCATGAGCATGAGCCCGGCGATCAGAGCGACAGCGCTCAATAGCCAGGTCCATCGGTTTCTCCTAGTCATTGCACCTCCCAGTGCTACTCAGACCCCGGGTTCTGCTCCCAGTCAGGGTTGCGGGATTCTCGCAAAATGCTGGCGTTTTGGCCAGAAAAATTTCGCGGGTGGCAGCCGCGGGCTAGGCCAGCCGGATTCTCGGGTCGAGGCTCGCGTAGACCACGTCCACGAGTGCGTTTGCCACCGTGATGAAGAACGCCCCGTAGAGCACCGTCGCCATGATCACCGGCAGGTCGAGGCTCTGGAACGACTGGTAGGTGATGTACCCGATCCCGTGGAGGCCGAAGACGACCTCGGTCAGCAGCGCGCCACCGGCGACCAGGACACCGAAGTCGAGGCCGAAGAGCGAGACCACGGTGATCAGCGAGTTGCGCAGGATGTGCTTCGTCAGGACATTGCGCTCGGACAGGCCCTTGGCCCGCGCCGTGCGCACGTAGTCCTCGTTCGCGACGTCGAGCATGTTCGCCCGCAGGACGCGCGCGTAGAACCCGATGTACAGGATCGACAGCGTGATCCAGGGGATGATCAGGTGCAGGAACCACTGCCAGGGGTCCTGGGTGAACGGGACGTAGCCGAGCGGTGGGACCCAGCTGAAGAGGAACGTGTTGTGGAGCCGGTCCTGCGTGAGCAGGTTGGCCACCTCGCCGAGCCAGAAGACCGGTAAGGAGATGCCGATCAGCGCCAGGACCATGATCAACGGGTCCAGGATCGTCCCTTTCGCGACGACCGCGAGCACGCCGATCGCAATCCCGAGAACTGCCCAGATGATCGCTGCCCCGATGATGAGCGAGAACGTGATGGGCGCGGCCGCGGTGAGCTCGGGGACGACCTTGACCGCCGTGTTGCCGTAGGAGACCAGGTCGCGCGAGATGAACAGGCGCTTCATCAGGAGGCCATAGCGGATCGGAAGCGGGCGGTCGAGCCCGAACTCGTGCTTGACCGCGGCAACGGTCTCCGGGGTAGGGTTGCGGCCGGCCAGCGAGCGCGACGGGTCGACGCCGGGAATCGCGAAGAAGATCAGGAACGTCAGCACCGAGATCGCGAAAAGCACGAAGACGAGCCCGATCAGCCTGCGGACGATGAAGGCGATCATCGCGTCCTCCTCACCGAACCTTCGAGCGGGGGTCGAGTGCGTCGCGCAGGCCGTCGCCGAACACGTTCAGCGAGAGCACCGTCAGCACGATCATGATGCCCGGCACGATCGCGACCAGGGGCCGCTCGTAGAGCAGACCCTGGCCGTCCTGGATGATCGTGCCCCAACTCGGCGTGGGGTCCTGCACGCCGATTCCGAGGAACGAGAGCGCCGCCTCGGTCAGCACCGTGGTGGCGATCATCAGCGGCAGCATCACGATCACCGTCGAGATCACGTTCGGGAGGATCTCGCCGAACATCAGGCGGAAGTTCGAGGCGCCTGCAGCCGTCGCGGCTTCGACGTACTCCTTCTCCCGTGTGGCGAGCACCTGTCCCCGCACCGGACGGAACACGTACGGCACGTAGACGATGGCGATGATCCAGGTCGGAACCCAGAGGCTCGACGGGACGACGTGTATCGGGCCCCATTGCAGCCCGTTCGGCTTCGTCAGGAGAACCGTCGCGAGCGAGATGGCGAGCAGGTAGACGGGGAACGCCCAGATCAGGTCCATCGCACGCGACAGCACCGAGTCGCTCCAGCGCCGGTAGAAGCCGGCGACCATCGCGAGGATCAGGGCGATCACACAGCAGATCACCGCCGACGTGATCCCGATGAAGAGCGACGCGCGTCCTCCGTAGAGCGCCCGAGCCATGACGTCGCGTCCGGCGGTGTCCGCTCCGAAGAAGTAGTTCACGTGCCAGGTCGGGCTGATGGGGATCTCGCCGATGCCGAGCTTCCCGCCGCCCTGCTGGATGACGTCGACACGCTTGCCGTTGACGACGGTCGTCCCGGTGTAGTTGGGCTCGATCGCCTGAGTGTGGGCGATGTGGTGGGCGTAGATCGGCGCCGCGAGGCACACGGCAACCAGGCCGAGGAAGACGGCGAGCGCCGCCATCGCGCTCCTGTTCCGAATCAAGCGGCGCCCGGCGAGGCGCCAGGGACTCTTGCCCGTTATCTCCTGGCGCGCCTCGCCGGGCGCGAGTACGACTTCCGGTTCCGGCTCGTAGGCGAACTCGGCCACTTGCCGTCCGTTCCCCCGGCTACTTCACGGACGCCTGGTCGAGCAGGAAGTACCACTGCGGGCTGAAGATGAAGCCCTTCACCCGCTTCGACACGAAGTTGACGTACTTCGTGTTCATCATCGCGACCCACGGAGCCTGATCCGTCACCGCCTTGTCGACGGCCGCCCATTGCGTGTTCGCGGCGGCCTGGTCGGTGATGCCCGTCTTCCCCGCCTGATCCATCTTCGCCTGGATGCTCTGGTTGCAGAACGCGGCGATGTTCGGGCTCGAGTTGCTGTTCGGATGGAACGAGTCGCAGCCGAGCAGGACGACCAGGAAGTCAGACGCCGCAGGGTAGTCCTGGTACCAGTCGGACCAGGCCATCTGGACCTTGTTCTTGGAGTTCTGCACGTACGGGTACTGGATGCTGCCGGACAGCGGCTGGAGCGTCGCCTTGTACCCGAGCTTGTTCAGCAGGCCGACGAAATAGAGGCCGTAGGACCGCTGCGGGTCGGTGTTCTGCGTGTTGACCTTGACCGCCATGCCCTTGGTGCCGGACTGCGCGATCAACTGCTTCGCCTTCTGCATGTCGGGCCCGGTCCACTTCCCGCTGCCGGGGTTGATCGTGTACGGGCAGTACGCCTCGTAGCCGGGGAAGCCCGGCGGGAGGACCTGACAGGTCGGCGTCGCGAGCTTCGGTCCGCCGTAGATCTTGACGAGCGCGTTCCGGTCGGTCGCGAAGTTGACCGCCTGGCGCGCCTTGAGGTTGTTGAACGGCGGGATCCGCGTGTTGAGCGCCATGTACTCGACCTGCGTGAGCGGGTTGATGTGCACCTGGCTCGTGTAGTTGGTGCTGATCTCGTTCAACCGTCCCGCGGGGATCTGGTCGAACATCCAGTCGGCCTGGCCGTTCTCGACCTGGGTCACCTCGGCGTCCGGGGTGAGGCCGAACTTCTGGATGATCACGTCCGGGTTCCCCGCCGGCTGAGCGTCCGCCGACCACTGCTTGAAGTAGGGGTTGCGTGTCAGCTTGATCTGCTTGGTGGGTGCGTACTGGGCCCACATGTACGGGCCGGTGCCGGGCGGCGGAATGTTGACGTTCTTCGCCGGCGTGCTCGCCGGGAGGATGAACGCGAACGGGACCGCAAGCTTGTCGAGGAACTCCGGGTCGCCCTTCGTGAGATGGAACGTGACCGTGTTGCCGTTGACGACGATGCCCTTCGACAGGTTGCAGGTCTTCGGGGTCTTGAGGCAGGCGTCGGCGCCGACGATCCCGTTGTACCAGGTGCCGGCATTCGGGCTGTCGCCGATCTTGAACAGCCGCTCGAACGTCGCCTTGACGTCGTTCCCGGTCAGGGCCTGACCGTTCGAGAACTTGATCCCGGAACGAAGCTTGAACACCCACGTCTTGCCCCCGTTGGTGGGCGTGGGGATCGACTCCACGAGGTCGGGGACGATCTTCGTCCCTTCGGAGCCTCCTGCTCGCTTGAAGGCGACGAGGCCGTCATGCGTGAGGATGTACAGCTGCCAACCCTGCAGCGTGTAGTTGACCTGCGTGTCGATCGACCCGGACGGCGCGGCGTTGGCGACCGTGAGCATCGTCCCGCCCTTTCCGCCGGCCGCAGTCGTGGAGGTCGTGCCTGAGCTGCTCTTGCTCGAGCCGCCGCACCCCGCAGCGATCACCGTCAAGGCGATCGCCGCCACCGAAAGAGAAATCGCTCGCTTCACGGGACCATCTCCCTGGATCGAGTTGCGCCTGCGCCTGGTGATACGGACGCTCGGCGAGAGGCAGATGTTAGCGGCGCGGAATGCGCCTGCGCGTCAGTTGTCCGTGGTGGAAGCGCGCTACGCGGCGACGGTCTGAAGCTCGCGCAGCGCTGCGAGGCGGGCCAGCGCCTGGCCCTCGAGCTGGCGCACGCGCTCACGCGTGAGCTCGAGCTCGTGGCCGATCGCCTCGAGAGTCCACGGCTCGCCCTCGAAACCGAAGCGCAGCTCGAGGATCCGCCGCTCCCGCTCGGGGAGGGCGTCGAGCGCGCGGCGCACGCCCTGGCGCCGGAGCGATTCCTCGGCCTCGTCGAACGGGTCGGCCGCCTCACGGTCTGCGAACAGGTCGCCGAGCTCACCCTCGTCGTCCGCCCCGACCGTCTGGTTCAGGGAGACGGATGCCTGGGCGGCGCCGAGCGCCTCGTCGACGTGCTGGATCGGCAGGCCGGTGGCCTCCGCGAGCTCCTCCTTCGTCGCCTCGCGGCCGAGCTCGACCTCGAGCCGCCGCGCAGCGCGGCCGAGCTTCTGCTGCCGCTCGACAACGTGCACGGGGACGCGGATCGTGCGCGCGTGGTTCGCGACCGCGCGCTGCACCGACTGGCGGATCCACCAGGTCGCGTACGTGGAGAACTTGTAGCCGCGGCGCCAGTCGAACTTCTCGACCGCGCGGTTCAGGCCGAGCGTGCCCTCCTGGATCAGGTCGAGGAACGGGACGCCGAGTCCGCGGTAGCCCTTCGCGATCGAGACGACCAGACGCAGGTTCGACTCGATCATCCGCCGCTTGGCGGTGAGGTCGCCGCGCTCGATCGCCTTCGCGAGCATGACCTCCTCGGCCGCAGTCAGCAGCTTGTGGCGGCCGATGTCGGCGAGGAAGAGCTGCAGGCTGTCGGCGGCGCCGACGAGCACGTGCGCCTCCGGCTCGGGGGTGGCCGCGGGCTCGGAAGCCTTCTCGCGCTCCGGCGTCGCCTCGGCGGGGGCGGTGTCGCGCACCTCGAGGCCGGTGGCCTCCAGCTCGCGCGTCAGCAGCTCGACCTCGTCCTCGGCCAGGTCGTGCTCGAGCGCGAACGCCTCGAGCTCGGCCGGCTCGACGAAGCCGCGCTCTTCCGCACCCTCCAGCAGCACGCGCGCGGGCTCTGTCTCAAGCAGTTCGTGAAGTTGATTCTGGGTCAATTTCTCCTCTTCGCTCCTGTGCTCGTTCCTGCCTCGGTCCTTCGAACTGTACGGTCATTATCCTCGCCTGAACAGGGGACGACGGCCCTCCTGGACGGGCTCGGCGGATTCAACGTGATCCTCTGTCGACCTATTCCGCGACGGCGGCCTCTTTGGATTGCGTACGCGCGGGGAAATCGAACTCGACCTTCCCCTCGTCATTCAAGACGAGTCGCGCGCGAAAAGGTTTGCCGGCACGTGATCGGAAGCCAGAGATGACCTCCTTGGTCTTGCCTTCCTCCAGCAGCTGACGGGCGATCTCGGGCGTGAGCGTCCGGCCCGCGACCCGCTTCCAGATGACGAACCCGCAGCCGGTCTCCTCGCGGCTCTTCCAGCTCGTGCAGCCGTACGCCTTGGAGTTCTCCCTGATGATCTCACCGGTCTCGGCGCCGCAGCGCGGGCACAGGCCGAGCTCGACGCGCTCGGGGCGGAGCTTCTCCTTGTCGAGCGCGGCAATCTGCTCGACGGTCGCCTGTGTGAAGCTCGCGATGTCCTTGATGAAGGCATCGCGGTCGTCATTCCCGTGCTCGATGTCGGTCAAACGCTTCTCCCAGTCGCCTGTCAGCTCGGGCGAGGTCAGTGGATGCTCCTCGAGCATCGTGATCACCTGGAGGCCCTTCGGCGTCGGCTGGAGGTCCTTGGCCACGCGCTCGATGTACTCGCGGCGGATCAGCGTCTCGATCGTCTCCGCGCGCGTCA
>Ga0335083_10003780_pt1 | contig 19467 bp, 22 predicted proteins | sample Lox_Sample_42_FD_206716 | JGI IMG/M metagenome (GOLD analysis project Ga0335083, IMG submission 206716) | Soil microbial communities from Loxahatchee National Wildlife Refuge, Florida, United States - Lox_Sample_4.2 | ecosystem: Environmental > Terrestrial > Soil > Wetlands | place: USA...
GCGCGCCCCCACGTACAGCAGGACCGCCACCACCAGGACCACGGCGACCAGCGCGTAGACGAACGGGTTGTGGCCGATGTCCTTGAGGCCGCTGAAGATCTGCACCGACGTCACCCGCGAGAAGTCGGCCACCAGCGGCACGCCCAGCTCGGTCAGCCCCCAGATGAGCGCGATGCTGGTCCCGCCGAACACGCTGGGGAGGATGAGCGGCAGCGTGATCTTCCGGAAGCGGCGGAACCCGTGGCAGCCCAGGCTGGCGGCCGCCTCTTCCAGCTCGACGTTCACGCCGGCCAGCGCGCTCTGGACGTTGAAGAAGATGATCGGGGTGAGGTGCAGGGCGGTCAGCGCGATGACCGTCGCCAGCCGGCCGGCCCGGAGCCAGTCGATGAGGTGCCCGGGCGGCAGCAGGCCCAGGTGCCCGAGGAGCGCGTTGGCGGCGCCGTTCTGACCCAGGATCTGGCGGATCCCCATCGCCCCCACGAACGGCGGCAGCAGCAGCGGCAGCGGGATCAGCGGCGCCAGCCAGCGGCGCCCCGGGACCGCGTAGCGATCGAGCAGCAACGCCAGGCCGATCCCCACCACGTCGGCCAGCAAGGCGGCGCCGACGGCGATCACCAGCGCGTTGCGCAGGCCGGCCAGGTAGATCGGGTCGCGGAAGGTGGCGGCGACGTAGCCGAGCGTGAAGTGACCGTTCGGGTCGACGAAGGCCCCGCGGATTCCTTCGGCCAGCGGCCAGAACAGAAAGAGCACCAGCATGGCCGCCACCAGGCCGACGACGCTCCAGCGAAACACCCACCGCGCGTTCATAGACCCTCGCGCGCCAGCGCCGCCGCCTGCGCGTACGTGTCGCGAAAGTGCTGCACCAGCCGGCGCGACCAGCCCTGCTGCTGCAGCGGATCCGGCGACTGCAGCGCCTGACGGATGGCGCCGCCCACCGTGGCGTAGTCCACCATGGTCATGTCGTCGAAGACGGCCGTCGCCCGGGGCGGGAAGCCGGCGCGTGCCAGGGCCCCATAGGCGCGGGCCAGCTCGTCCTGGGTGTCGACGCACATGGCCCGGATGACGAACGACATCGCGTTCCGGATCGGCCCGGTCCAGGGGGCGTGGTAGTCGAAGGCGCGGGCCTCGACGTAAGCGTCGTCGCCGCCACCGGCCCGGAGCGCGGCGGTCGGCTCTTCGTAGACGCTGGGGAGGATCGGCGATCGGCCCAGCGTGTAGCGCTCGGGGCCGCCCGGCGCCCCGCGCCGGAATGACCAGAGGTGCTGGCCCTCGGGCGACAGCACGAAAGCCATGAACGCCAGCGCCAGCTCGTGGTGGGGGGCCCCCCGCAACAGGCCAATCGGGTCGGCGTCGATCACCGTCTCGCCGCGCGCGACGGAGAACCCCACCCGTTCCGGGTGTCCCGCCTCCGCCGCGGTGGCGTGCTGGAAGCGGCCGTAGTAGTCGATGCAGGTCCCGGCGGCGGCGTCGCCGGTCGCCACATCCAGGGGGATGACGGCCGACGAGTCGCTGAAGTAGCGCGCGTTGCCGCCCATCCGTCGGATGAGCCGCATCGCGCGAGCCCACCCGTCGGTCGGGCCGGCGAGCTGCATCTGGCGCTGGACCAGGCTCTCGAAGATCGTGGCGATCGAGCCGCTCTTGGTGGGGTCGGCCATGGCGACCTGACCGTGCAGGCGCGGGTTGGCGAGATCCTCCCAGGACGAAGGGACGCCCACCTGCAGCCGCTGCAAGCTGTCTCCGTTGAAGCAGATCCCGAAGCTGGCCAGGCACGTTCCGATCCAGCGGCCGCGCGCGTCCCAGAAGGCCTGGCCCCCGACGGTCTGGGGGATGCCGGTCGGGCCGAAGGAATCGGGATGGGCGGTGATGAACCCGCTGTCGACCAGCCGCCCGGCGTCGGCCTGTCGAATGAACTCGACGCTGCCACCGCCGAACAGCAGGTCCACGCCGCAGCCGACGTCCGAGGCCAGGAAGGCCGCCCGCGCCGCGGCCAGGGCCGCGGGGGCCGCCGGGCCGTGCGGGTCCGCCGGGCGCATGAAGCCCGAGGCGAGCTCGCCCGACCAGGGGCGCCCCAGCTTCCGCGTCCAGAAGAGCTCGAACGAGGCGGTGTACTCCGCCACCAGGTAGCGCGAGATCTCGGCGGTTCCGCCGGGCGTGCGCCAATCGATCTCGACCTGTCGGCCCAGGCCGGCCATGTGCGCGCGGAAGGCGCGCCCGAACTCGTACCGGACCGCCTGGTTGTGGGGCGTCAGGATGACCAGCGTCTCGGTCGGCCCCGGCCGCGGCGCCTCGGCCCGGTGTGACCGCGCCGCGAACGGCGCGACCAGGACGCCGATCAGGGCCGCCAGCAGCGCCAGGCGCGGTCTCATGTCTTTTCGCGCGCCAGGAGCACGACGTCCTCGGGCGCGATTTCCAGAGTGACCGTCTCGCCCATCTCCCCGGCGGCTGGCCCGGGGTTCGCCTCGGTCACCAGGAGGGTCTGCTCCCCGGCCTGCAGGCGGTGCTCGGCGACGTCGCCCAGGTAGACGACCTCTTGCCGCACACCCGACAGTCGGTTCGAGCTCCCGCCCGCGTCGCGCGCCATCCGGAAGCTCTCGGGTCGGATCGAGATCCAGACGGCGTCGCCCGTCCTGAAGGCGGGGTCGGCGGCGCGCAGCCGGCCCAGGGCGCAGGCGATCTCGGCGCCCGCCGCGTCTGTCGCCACCACGTCGCCGGCGATGAGGTTCGTCTCGCCCAGGAACTCGGCGACCGAGCGCGAAGCGGGGCGGCGGTAGACCTCGCGCGGCGAGCCGACCTGCAGCAGGCGACCCTTCTGCATGACCGCGATGCGGTCGGCCACCGACAGCGCCTCTTTCTGGTCGTGGGTCACGTAAATGGACGCGAGCCCGAACGACTTGCAGATCCGCCGGATCTGGTCGCGCATGGCCCGCCGCAGCCGGGCGTCCAGGTTGGCCAGCGGCTCGTCCAGCAGCAGGCAGCGCGGGCGCACGATCAGCGCGCGCGCCAGCGCCACCCGCTGCTGCTCGCCGCCCGAGAGCTGGTCGATGCGGCGCCCGGCGAACCCGCCCAGCTCGACCGAGGCCAGCGCCTGTTCGACCCGCTCCGCGATCTCGGGGCGCGGCGTCCCCTGCTCGCGCAACCCGAACGCCACGTTCTCGCCCACGTTCATGTGCGGCCAGAGCGCGAAGCTCTGGAACACCAGCCCGGCGTTGCGGGCGTGCGCCGGCAGGCGGGTGACGTCCTGGTCCCCGAAGCGGATCCGCCCGGCGCTCGCCTCGACGAACCCGGCCACGGCGCGCAGAAAGGTGGTCTTGCCGCAGCCGCTGGGGCCCAGCAGCAGCAGCAGCTCGCCCGGCGCCACCGACAGGCTGACCCGGTCGACCGCCGTCACGTCACCGAATCGAACCACGAGATCGTCGACGGTCAGCCCGGTCATTGCGCCCGCAACATCATAGCGGGGATGTGTTGCCGATCAGAAGGCGGTCATGGTGAACAGCATGCGGAAGCCGTTGTCGGGGGCGTAGGCGAACTGGATCTCGTCGCGGGCCACCGCGTCCCAGTAGGGGCCGTTGGGCGTCTTGAACAGCCGGAACCCCAGCCCATACGAGGGGAACCAGCGGCCCCAGTCGAGGTTCTTCGTGCTGCAGGACGGGCTGCGGACTCAGGCCCGCCAGGTGGTTGCCGCCGCCGCCCAACACGACGCCGGCCGTCTGGCCGTCGTGTTCAGCGAGCTGACCAGGACCTGTATCGCCTGCCATGCGGTCTACCTGCAGGGCGACAAGTGGTCGATTCAAGCCGCCCGGGGCGACGCCCCCGGCCCAGGCGGGCTTCCAGCTCGATGATCAGCTTCGTGGTCTTCAACACCGTGTCGGGGTTGAGACTGATGGACTCGATCCCCAGCTCGACCAGGCGCCGGTAGCCATCCCGGACTGCGGAGCTTCCCAAGCACCCGCTTCGGTCAGCGTGGCCCGGTACGCCTCGGCCGTCGTCGCGAAGCCGTTGGGAATGCGACGTCCTTCCGCCGACAGCTTCGGTACGTCTCGCCCAGCGAGGCATTCTCCCCGCCGACCGACGGGACGTCCTCGATGCCAATCTCGTCGAAGAACCTGATGAAGCGCGATCGTTCCATGGCGTCTCTCCCGGCGCCAAGGGATGCAGCTTGGGTGGCAGGAGCGCGCCGCGCGTCAGCGCGGGTCGAACGCGCAGATCCTGCGGTGGATGCGGAGCCAGCGGCAATTTCGGCGTGGTCACAGGAACACCTCGGCCCCGGTGAGCACCAGCCCGATGAGCAGGCCGGCCACCGCCTGCACGCGGCGGATGTCCCCGCGCAACAGGATCGGCGCGAAGTCGACGAATGAAATGTACAGGAACGTCCCGGCGCCGACGCTGAGCGCCACGCCCGACACCCGATCCCAGACGCCCGCCGCGGCCAGAGTCAGGGCGGCGCCGATCGCCGACGTGAGCTGGACGGCGGTGAGCGCCAGCAAAGCTCGCCCGCGGCCCACGGAGGAGGCACGAAGCAGGACATAGTCCGCCAGCTCTTCCGGCAGCTCATGAAGGATGACCGCGGCCGCCGTCAAGCACCCGAGTCGGGTCGACGTGAGGAAGGCAGCGGCGATCGCCGCGCCATCGGCGGTGTTGTGAAACGCGTCGGCGCCTAGCAACATCCAGCTGACCCGCGTCCGCTCGCTGGCTCGACCCTGCAGCCGCCCCACCGCGAGCTCGATGGCCCCCATGGCGAGCGCGCTGGCGGCGACCGCGCCGATGACGACGCCGCGCCCGGCCTGGGCGGACGCGGCCGGGAGCAACTCGAATCCCGTGGTGCCCAGCAGGACGCCGGTCGCGAACCCCATCAGGGCGGCACGAAACCGGGCCAGCCACGACTCCGGCAGCAGCGCCCCGACCAGCGCGGCTGCGCCGTCCGCCAAGAGCGCCAGCGTGACGTATGCGACGACCCGGGTCACGAGCCGCGATTATGCCCTGGCACGAACTTCGCAAACCATGCTCACGGAGGCTCGCCATGTCCGATCATCCTGTACAACTGGAAGTGACGATCCCGACGCGTACCGCCCGTCTTCACGTGGTGACGCGCCTGGTGTTGCTGGTCGCGCTGGGCGTGCTGGGGACGTCGGCCGTGACCTGGGCGGTGTACCTGGCCATCCCCGCGGTGGTCGCGCTGGTGATCTCGCAGAAGGGCGGCGACCACTACGTGGCTGACTCGTCGGTGTCGATCGTGAAGGTGCTCCGCTGGTTTGCCTCGGCCTACGGCTACCTCTGGATGCTCACAGACGTGCTTCCGACCACACAAGGGGGGCCTGTCGGGCTGCACGTCACGCCGGAAGGGCACCCGAGCATGGCCTCGGCGCTGTCGCGGTTGCTCACCACGCTCCCGGCCCTCCTGGTTCTGGCCGTGCTGTCGGCGGTGGCGGGCCTGCTCTGGATCGCCGGCGCCGTCACGGTGCTCGTGCGCGAGCGAATGCCGGCCGGGATCGCCCGGTTCATCGCCGTCGTGCTCAGGTACCAGTTCCGTCTGGTCGCGTACCACCTGTCCCTGGTCGATCGCTACCCCAGCCTGCAAGAAGGGACGCTCGTGCATGCCCCGGCGTAGCGGCGCCAGCCGGCCCTCGCGGCTGCCGACGATGGACATCGCGCGGCGCGATCCGACCCGCGTCGGATGGGTGCTGGGCGGCGGCGGCGCGCGTGGCGCCTACGAGGTCGGGGTCTGCGACTACATCTTCGACCAGGTGGCGGCCGAGCTGGGTGGCCACGTGCCGCTGGACATCCTGTGCGGCACGTCCGTGGGAGCCCTGCACGCCTGCGCGCTGGCGGCCGGGGCCCACGACCCGCGCGGGGCGACCCAGGCGCTCATCGCCCGCTGGACGTCGCTGAGCCTGAACGACGTGGTCCAGGTGTACCGCCGCCGCTCGTTCGCGATGATCCGGGCGCTGTTCGGGCGGCCGCCGCGCCGGCCGTCCGCCGAGGAGTCGCGCGGCGGCATCCTGGACCCGCGGCCGCTGGAGGCCCTGCTGTCCGGGGCGGTCGAGTTCGCGCGCATCGAGGAGCACGTCGCCAGCGGACGCCTGCAGTCGGTGTCGGTGTCGACCACGCACGTGGGCAGCGGGCGAACCACGGTGTTCTTCCAGCGCTCGGCCAAAGGGCCGTCGCCCTGGACCCGGGGGCGGAGCTGGGCTTACCCGGTGGCGCTCGCCCGCGAGCACGCCCTGGCGTCGGCGGCGATCCCGTTCCTGTTCCCGGCCGTGCGGATCCGCGGCGCCCTCTACTGCGACGGGTCGCTGCGGCAGCACGTCCCGCTGTCTCCGGCGCGGCGCCTGGGCGCGCAGGCGATGGTCGTGATCAACCCGCGGGGGCCGGCGGCCGCCCTGGCGACACCCACGGAGCCCGCGCGCGAACGATCCTTCCCGGGGCCCGTCTTCCTGCTGGGCAAGGTGCTGAACGCGCTGAGCCTGGACCGGGTCGACGGCGACATCGAACGGCTCGACCTCATCAACCAGGTGCTGGCAGCGGGCGAGCGCCGGTTCGGCACCGGTTTCACCCAGCAGCTCAATCAGGCGCTGGCCGCCGAGGGGGTCGGGCCGCTCGCGACCATTCCACTGCTCTCCTTGCAGTCCTCGGAGGACATCGGCGGGCTGAGCGCCAGCTACGTTCGTTCGCGGAGCTTCCGTGAGCGGAGCCTGGGCTTCGTCGAGCGCATCCTGGCGCGTCTGGCCGAGCGCGAGTCGGCGCAAGAGGCCGACCTGCTCTCCTACCTGCTGTTCGACGGTCCCTTCGCGCGGGAGCTGATCGAGCTGGGGCGCCGCGACGCGCGCCAGCGGCACGACCAGATCGTGGCGTTCTTCCGAACCATCCAGGCGGCGCGCGCGGCCGCGTGATGCTCTGGCTCGCTCTCTTCATGCTGACGGGAGGTCCGGGAGATGTTCCGGCCCCCGGCGTCGAGATCGAGCTGTCCGACGGATGGGCCCCGCGCATGCTCTCCGAGGATCACCCGTATCGACCGGAGTTCGTCCGGTTGGCCGACCGACCGGCCTCCGAGGAAGAGAGGTTCCTCGAGCTCTACGGCATTCCGCCCAGCTTCACGGCGGTCCGCGCGCGGCTGCTGGACGAGGAGCGGCACCGCTGCCACGCGGCGGTCGACGCGACGCCCCTGACCTCGGAGGGCGAGGGCGCGCGGGCGCAGGTGCGGGCCGCCCAGGCCCACCTCCGCTGCGACCGGCTGCTGGCCCACGAGCCCGACGGACAGCTCGACGCGGCGACCGTCGCCGGGCTGAGGTCGTTCCAGCGCTCGCAGGCGATCATCGGCGCATCGGCGCTGGATGGGGAGACCCGGCTGGCGCTGGCGACCAGCTCGCGCGAGCTGGACTTCAGGACCTTGCTGCGGGTGCTGCGCGAGCGCGTCGTCGACGCGACCGGCGTCATCGAGGACGGGTCGGCCTCGCGGCGCGGGACGGTGCTCGGCCGCCGGCTGGACTGCAGCGAGCTCCGCTGGACCGATCGCCTGCCGGCGCTCCCCGGCGGCGCGCCCGATCTGGTGTCGCGGCTGACCGAGCAGGCGGCGCGCGCGCTCGGCTGGACCGATCCAGAGGCTGCGGTCGCCTACTTTCGGGACAGGTGGAGCCCCGCCACTGCCTCGCGGGTCCGCCTGCCGCTGGATCCGGCGCCCCTCTATCACGGACCCGAGATGGTCCTGCGCGCCGAGATCGTCACCGGCGGCCGCCGCCCCGAGCTGCGCCTGATCACTCGCCCGCCCGGAACCCAAGGGGCAGCGGACGTCGTGCTGGTCCGCTGGCCCACGACGAAAGGCGGGTGGCAGGCGGAGAAGACCGGCCCGACGTCGGTGGCCTTGAAGATGAAGCCATCGGCGATGGGATCCTTCGTCTGGCGCGATCTGATCGCGGCGCCGGCCTGGTTTCCGCCCGACACGACGCCCGACGAGGAGCTGGTGCGGAAGACCGGCCAGGGTTTTCGCCTGAACCGCGAGGTGATCGGTCCCGGCTACCGCTCGGCGTACGGACTGGTGATGCTGATCCACCACCGCCCGCCGCCGCTGATCGAAGAGGGGGAGTCTCCTCCGGTGCTGTACGACGCCCAGACGCGCACGCACGGGACGGCCAACGTCCGCTCGGTCCTCCACGGCGACAGCCACGGGTGCCACCGGCTCTACAGCGCGCTCGCCGTCCGGCTGGCGACTTTCCTGCTGGAGCACCGCCGGTCTGTCCGCCGCGGAACCCTGGTGGCGCACTACCGGCGGATCGTGAGCTGGCAGGGGCGGCGCATGGCGTTGCGGGCCGACAACCGCGGCTACCTCTACGAGCTGACGCCGCCGGTGCCGGTCAGGGTCTCGGTCCGACCCGCGCAGCCGTGATGACCCGCTGAGCGGCCTCGGCGACCGCGCCGATCGTGACCGGGCGTCTCAAGAGCATCGCCCATGGGCGAGCCCGCAACGCGGGGTCGGCCCACTCCGCGGCGCCACCGATCGCGATGACGGGGCAGCCGGCCAGCAAGGTCGAGATCCCCCGCTCGTTCACCGCTTGCTCGTGCAGGTCGAGGATGGCCAGGGCGGGAGGGGACGCCTCGACCACCAGCCGCGCGAGCGCCTCGCCGAGCGTGACGAAGCCGATCGCGTCCAGCCCGCGCTCGATCAATTCCGCGCGCAGGTAAGCGCGCGGCCAGTGATCGCTGTCGATGACCCAGACCGTCGCAGGGGCCACCCTGTAAGGGTAGCGCCGGGCATGGAGGATTTTTCGCAAAGGGGGCGCCGCCCGCGATCTGTCGCGCAAGTTTTGCTGACTCAGGCGCCCGTCCTTGGTACTTCTGGATGGACCACACAGGGAGGGGCCGATGGAAGCGCGGCGCGTGCTCATTGTGGACGACAACGTCCAGCTGGCCGAGAACATCGCGGAGATCCTGGAGTTCGATGGTCACCTGACGGCCCTGGCGGTGAGCGCCGAGGAAGCGCTGACCAAGGTTCCGATCTGCACGCCCGAGGTCGTGGTCACGGACTATCGGCTCCCCGGCATGAATGGGGCCCAGCTGGTCAGGACGTTGCTGAGCGCGGGTCTGCGTGCGCGCGCCGTCGTGATCAGCGCTCACACCGACGACTCGACCATTCAGGAGGCGACGGAGGCGGGCGCCCAGTTCGTTCCGAAGCCGCTGGACTTCAAGAGGCTTTCGGTCCTGGTCGCCGACGCGGTCGCCTGAGCCAGGCGCAGAGTCTGCGCAGCTTGCCTCGCGCGCGAGCGGGTTTCGACCTGGAACGCGGCTTGCTTCTGGTTGAGCCGGCGCTGTCGTGGCGCCCCTTCGAAGAGAGGAGAGATGACCATGTCCGAAATCGCCGTTCAGAGGAAGAGCAGTGGTGAGGCGTCCCCCGTCGCGCGCCGCGAGTGGGACCCGTTCCGGACGATGCGCGAGATGCTGCGCTGGGATCCGTTCCGCGAGATGGCGCCGGTGCCGCCTGGCGAGCCGGCCTACTCGCCGGCGTTCGAGGTGAAGGAGACCAAGGAGTCGTTCGTGTTCAAGGCCGACGTCCCGGGCACCAGGGAGCAGGACATCGAGGTGAACGTGGCCGGCAACCGGCTGACGATCTCGGGTAAACGCGAGGCCGAGAAGGAGGACAAGGGCGACACGTACTACACGTACGAGCGGTCTTACGGCAGCTTCACGCGGACCTTCACGCTGCCCGATCAGACCGACCCGTCGCACGTGAAGGCCGAGCTCAAGGACGGTGAGCTGACGGTCGTCGTCCCCAAGGCGCCGGCCGCCGTCGCCAAGCGAATCCCGATCTCCTCGGCCGACAAGCCCAAGGCCTGACCGACCCATGGCGATCCTCTGCGCCACCGACTTCTCGCCCTGCTCGCGGGTCGCCGCGCGCGTTGCCGCCGGATTGGCGCGCCGGCGCGGGGAATCCGTCAGTCTGGTGCACGTCGTGCCGCCGCCCCCGTCGGATCTGACCGCCGCCACCATCCCCGTCGAAGCCTGGGACGTCGAGATGATGGCGCGCGGCCGGGCCGAGCTCGAGGCCGAGGCGGAGACAATCCGGGCGCGCGGCGTCGCGGTCGACGCCCGCCTCGAGGCTGGCATTCCCTCCAAGGTGCTGCTGGAGCTGGCTTCCGCGCCCGGCACGTCGCTGCTGGTGGCCGGCATGCACGGCCGAGCTCGGATCGATCGCGTGATGGTCGGGAGCTGCGCCGAGAAGCTCGCGCGGTCCGCCGCCTGCCCGGTCCTGATCGTGCCCGAGCGCACCCACAACCTGTCAGGCTGGGAGGGGGGCGAGCCGCTGCGCCTGGCGCTGGCGTTCGACGGCTCGAGCGCGACGGGTGCGCTGGTCTACTGGGCGCGGACCGGGGCGCCCGCCGACACCGCCGGCCTGAGCCTGATCCGTCTCTACTGGCCTCCGCAGGAGGCGGTGCACTACGGCGTCGAGCAGCCGTGGCACGAGAACGCCGGCAGCTCGGAGCTGCTGGCGCTGATCGAACGCGATCTGAAGCGCGAGGCGGCGCCGCTGTTCGGCGCGCGCGACCCTCAGGTCCGCCTGCAGGTGCTGGTGCGGAACGGGGGCGAGGAGCTGGCCGAGGCGGTGGGCGCGGGGCAGGTCGACGCCGTCGCGGTCGGCGTCGCGCACCATCGATTCCGTCACTGGACGCCCATCGATCCGAAGGCCCTGCTGCGAGCCGCGACGGTGCCGGTGTTCTGCATCCCCGAGGGGATTCGCCCGGCCGAGCACCACCTGCCGCACTTCCGGTCGGTGCTGATCGCGTCCGATCTCTCCGAGGTGGCGCGCGAGGCGATCTTGCCGGCCTACGGTCTGCTGGTCGGGGGTGGCCGGGTCGAGCTCTGCCACGTCCATCATCTGGGCGAGGCCGCGGTCACCGGGCACGGTGGCGGGGTGCCGCCGCTTTCGGACGTTGAACGGCAAGGGCTGGAAGAAAAACTGCGCGCTCTCATTCCGCCCGAGTCGGTCGAGCACGGCATCATCACCCACGTGTCGGTCGCCGAGGGGGTGTCGGTCGCGACGGCCATCCTGCAGGCGGCCGAGCGGACCGATGCGGAAGTGATCGCGCTCGCGTTCCACGGCCGGAGCGGCCTGGGACGCCTGTTGCTCGGATCGGTGGCCGAGGAGGTGGCGCGGCACTCGTCGCGGCCCCTCTTCCTGGTTCACGCGCACCGGGGCGCGTAGGGCGAGCTCACTTCTCGGGCGTCATCGCCTCGTGCATCAGGCGCATCGCCTCCGCCACCTTCTGCAGGCGGGCGACGGCAGCGGGGTCGCTTGAGGTCAGGGTGATCGTGACCCCCTTGTCGATGTTCTTCACGGCCACCTTCGTTCCCGGGCCGCCCATCATCATGGGCCCCATGCCGCCGCCCATCATGCCGCCGCCCATCATGCCGCCGCCCATCATGCCGCCGCCCATGGGACAGGCCGTCGCGTCGTGGGTTGCCGCCGCGGGCTTCGCGGGGGCGGGGGTCTCGGCCAGGGCCCAGCCGCCGGCCAGCAGGGCCAGCATCACCGAACCAAACAACATGCGCTTCATGGGATCCTCCTCGATTCAGTTTTTTGCAGAACGACCTCGACCTGGGCTTCGATCTCCACGTGGGCGCCCACGGCGATGCCGCGTAGATCCAGCTCCTTGTTCCAGCGCAGGCCGAAGTCACGCCGATCCAGCCGCCCCTTGACGGTGTAGATCGCCCGTTCGCTGCCGTCTGCGCCGGCGGCGTCGCGACGACCGGCGATCTCCAATGCGACGTACCGTTCGACGCCGTGCAGGTTCAGCCGCCCCTCGACGATCGGGTTCGCTCCGTCGGAGAGCCGGATCTGCTGGGTCACGAACCGCGCTTGCGGGAAGCGCTCGACGTCGAAGAACTCGGCGTCGCGCGCCTGCGCGTCGCGCGCGGCGTCGCCCGTCTCGATGCTGGCCAGGTCGACCCAGACGAACGCCCCGGATGCCATTGGCTGCACGGTGTCGACGGACAGCGTTCCACCCCAGCTGGCGAAGCGACCGTTGATCTCCCCCACGAGGGCGTGACGGAGCGCGAAAGTCAGCGTCGAACGGCGCGGATCGATCCGCCAAGTCTGGGTCCAGGCAGCCAGGCGTTGGCCGTGGCGGGCAGCCAGCGCCTGGATGATCTGCGCCTGCACGACCTTGCCCAGCTCTCGGGCCGCCCAGGGGTAGACCACCGCGTCCTCGCGCGCGGCGTGAGCTCTGACCTCTTCCGCCAGCGCGGACACCTGGTCGGCGCGCAGAGAGTGGAGATCGAGGGCGATCGCCACCTCGGTGAGGTGATCGCGGATGCGCTCGTGCTCGTCCATCAGCCGCTTGGTTTCGGCCGGCTCCGCGTGCCGGAATGCCCGGAACACGTGGACCTCCTCGGCGTGCATGTGGGTCAGCAGGTCCAGCTCGAAGGTCTTCCAGGTCTCCCGAAAGTCATGCGGATCCTGCTCGCTGGCCAGCGCCACGATCTCTTCGAGCAGCCCCCGGATCCGCTGGTGATCGTTCCGGAGGATGGTCTGGATCGAGTCTTCGGTCTCGGATGTCATGACTGCGTCTGGGTCGCCACGATGTCGAACGAGAGCGTGACGACGTCCTTGATCCCCACCGTGCCGTTCGCGAACGAGAACGGCGTGATGTTGAAGTCCGTCTGCCGCAGCTCCAGGACGCCGATGGCGTGCAGCGTACCGGGCTCCAGCGACACGCGGGCCGGCACCGTGATCTGGCGCGTCACCCCGTGCAGGTTCAGCTCGCCGATCAGCCGGACGTCGAACGTGCCGTCGCCCCGGCGTGACGAGGTCACGCTCTTGGTCTTGAACGTGATCTCCGGGTACTTGTCGGTCTCGAGCACGTCTTCGCGCAGCGTCGACTCGATGGCCTGACGCGCGCCCAGGTTGTCCTCGCCGATCAGGACCAGCGACCTGGCCCACGCGGTCAGTTGCAGCGAACCGGACCTGGTCTGCCCGCGCGTGAACGTCGCCTGGCCGCCGAAGTCCCGGACCTCGATCCGGTGGTCGTGGGCGAACATGGTCGAGAGGCCGCTGGTCTCCGTCTCGACGATGAACCGGCTCTTCTTGGCGTCGATCTGGTAGGGAGCCGCCGAGGTGCCGGCGGCGGGGCTGCCCGGCTTGGTCTCGGCGCCGGCTCGAGGAGTCAGGCCACCAGCCATCAACGAGAGGGCCACCGACAGGATCCGCGTTCTGTTCTTCATGGCAGCCGGGTTTTGCAGATCCGGTGCCAGCGCATGCGCGCCGCGGATCGACACCGCTGGTGCAGAGGCTGCGTGCGCAGGCCGCATGGGCGCAGACTTTGCGGGACGGGCGGCGGCGCTGGCGCGCATTGGATCCTGGCGCGGTCTGGTCAACGGGGGACGCATGCCGCCCGGCGGGAAGCTCCCCGCTTCGCGGATCTCCCTGATCGCCGCCTGGATCGACGCGGGCGCGATGAACAACTGACGCCGGGGCCGGTTCGGGTCATGCTTGGCGCCGGGAGGTGCGCCCGTGCCCGAGGAGAACGAACCGACTTGCGTCCATCTGGCGAAGATCGATCGCCACGTCCACCCGCATACCAAAGGTTGCGAGGAGTGCCTGAAGATGGGCGACTCCTGGGTCCACCTGCGGCTCTGCATGTCCTGCGGCCACGTCGGCTGCTGCGACGACTCGAAGAACCGACACGCCACCAAGCACTTCCATGCGACCAAGCACCCGATCGTTCGCTCGCTGGAGCCGGGCGAACGGTGGGGCTGGTGCTACGTCGACGACATCGGCTTCGATCCGCTCTGACGTGCCGTCGGATCTGCTCTCGTTCAGCCTCTCGACCCTGACCACGCTGCTGGTGGTCGTCGACGCGCCGGCGGCGGTCCCCCTGTTGCTGTCGGTGACCCGCGGCGACAGCGCCCAGGACCGCCGCCGAACGGCGTTCCGGGCGGCCCTGGCCGGGGGACTGGTCCTGTCGGCGTTCGCGGCGCTCGGCGGGGCCATCTTTCGCCTGCTCGGAATTTCGTTGGGCGCGTTTCAGATCGCGGGCGGGCTGCTGCTCTTCTTGCTGGCGGTCGACATGCTGGGCGCACGCCCGTCGCGGCAGCGGACGTCACCCGAGGAGGAGGCCGAAGGGGTCGAGCGGCCCGACCCGTCGATCTTCCCGCTGGCGATCCCGATGCTGGCCGGGCCGGGCGCGACGTCGACGGTCATGGTCCTGATCTCGCGCGCCGCCCATGCCTGGCAGGTGGCGATCGTGTTCGGCGCGATCGCGCTCACGACCGCCGTCACCTGGGCGCTTCTGCGCGGCGCAGAGATGGTCGAGCGGCGCCTGGGCAAAACGGGGATGAACGTCGTTCAGCGCGTGATGGGGCTGATCCTGGCAGCCACCGCTGTGCAGTTCGTGGTCGAGGGCACGGCCAACGTTCTCCCGAACATCCTGCACGCGGGTGCTTGAATCTCATTATTGACCCGTGGCCGCGCAACACGCCCGCGGCCGCGCCGCCCCTACCGCAGCGGCGCGGCCCCCGCCCACCAGCCCCTCCCGATTCCCGCTCGGGGGCAGAACGATCAAAGAAAATTACTTCGTCATCCGCTGGACGGCAGGGAGAAGGACGCTGCGGGGGAAGCGATTCTGGAAGCCCTGAGCGGCTCGGCGCGCCTCGTCCGTGCGGCCCAGCCCGGCGAGCGCCTTGATCCGCAGCGCCTCGCGCTCTTCCGTGAGGCGGCCGTTCTTGAACCGGCGCGCATGCTCGGCCAGCGGCGGCAGAGCGGCGGCGTAGTCCTGGCGGGCAACCGCGTCGCGGGCCTGCCGCAGCAGCCGCAGCTCGGCGCTGGCCGTATCCTCGGACGGACGCGCCGGCGCGACGGGCTGGGCCGGCGCCTCCTCGACGCTCACGGCCGGCGGCTTCGGCGCGGGCGCGGCGGGCGGTGCCAGCAGCGCCGTGCGGACCGGCTGCGACGACGCCCGGCGGAGCTCCAGCCGCGCCCGCCACTGGTGGACCGCCGCGGCGGCCGCCGCCGACAGCGTCAGCAACAGGGCAGCCGCGACCGCCCACCGCGGCCAGGGTGGCCGGCCGCGCGCCGCCAGCTCCTTGGCGGGAAGGCCGGCGACGACGGCCGCCCGGGCGCGCGCCATCGCGCGGGCGCGGACGGCAGCCGGTAGCGGCTCAATCTCCCGTTCCCGATCCAGCAGGGGCTGGAGCTCGGGCGACGGTTCGTCTGGTCGACCCTTCATCTGTCTTCCGCCCCCCGCGTCGCGCGCTTGACCGCGGCCTGCAGCTCGCGCCGCGCCTTGCGGAGCCGCGAGTAAGCCGTGAACACCGGAATCGAGAGCACGGACGCCACCTCGATCATCGGGACGCCGTCGATGTCGTGCATGACCAGGACCGCGCGCCTGGGCAGCGGGACGCTCTCCAGCGCCGCCAGCACGATGGCGCGCGCCTGCTTGGCGGCCAGCGTCTCGTCCGGCCCGGGGTTGGCGTCGTTCACTTCGAGGATCTCCAGCACGACCTCGCGGCGCCGCTTGCGGCGGTGCGCCGAAGCGATCCGGAACGCGATCCCGAACAGGTAGGGCCGGAGCGGCCGCTCCCGGTCGTACCCCCGCCAGGAATGGCGGAGCGCCAGGAACACCTCTTGCGCCAGATCTTCGATCTCCGCCTGGCCCACGCCCAGTCGGCGGAGCGTGCGGAACACATAGTCCAGCTCGCGCTGGAATGATTCCAGACAGGCCTCGTCGTCCGTCATCTGCGGAGGCCGCGACGAAACCAGACGAAGGTGGCTCACGTGCATCCCCATTGTAGATTGCCGGCCGCGCGCCGACCTTGTCAGAAAAAGTGGCGGCGTCCCGGCGCGTCAGCGCTGGCCGTAACCGGCGAACTTCGCGGCGACCCGCGCCATCTCGCGCCGTGGCAGGATCACCGGCCGTCCGGCGGTCGACGCGACGAAGTACTGCATCGCCAGCAGCTCGACCTCCTCGGCCATCTGGCGCGCCGGCCGCACCCCGGCGCCCAGGGCGACCACGCCGTGGTTGGCCAGCAGGCAGGCGCGGCGGCCGGTCAGCGCGGCGACCGCGTGACGCGACAGGGCCTCGGTCCCGTAGGTCGCGTAGCGCGCGCAGCGCAGCTCGGCGCCGCCGGTCTTCGCGACCATGTAATGGAAAGCGGGCAGCGGCCGCCGCAGGCAGGAGAGCGCGGTCGCGAAGGGTGAGTGCGTGTGGACGATCGCGCCGACGTCGGCCCGCCCCGCGTAGATGTCCCGGTGCAGCCGCCACTCGCTGGACGGCAGCAGCTTTCCTTTCACGCGTCCCTCCAGCCCGACCTCGACCATGTCGGCCGGCTTCAGCTCGTCGCAGGCCACACCGGTCGGCGTGATCAGGAAGCCGCGGGCCGTCCGACAGGACACATTGCCGGACGTCCCCGAGTAGAGCTGCCGATCCACGAGCCAGCGGATGGTGTCGAGCAGATCCCCGCGCGCGTTCTTCACGAGGCGCGGGCTCCCGCCCGCTCGGGGAACAGCGCGGCCAGCCCGTCGGCGGTGGCCGCCGCGACGCCGCGCTCGGTGACGATGCCAGTCACCAGCCGGGCGGGGGTCAGGTCGAAGCCGGGGTTCGCCGCCGCGGTGCCGGCCGGTGTCAGCGTCACCGTCGCGGGCGCGCCGGCCGCTGTCCAGCCGCCGATGGAGGTGACCTCGGCCGGCGAACGCTCCTCGATCTCGATGGCTCGCCCGTCAGTCAGCGTCCAGTCGATCGACGGTGACGGCGCCGCGACGTAGAACGGCACGCCGCAGTCGCGCGCCGCCAGCGCCTTGAGGTAGGTGCCGATCTTGTTGACCACGTCGCCGGTCGCGGTGGTCCGGTCGGTGCCCACCAGCACGATGTCGACCGCCCCCCGCTGCATCAGGTGTCCGCCGGCGTTGTCGACGATGACCGTGTGCGGGACGCCGTGCTCGCGCAGCTCCCAGGCGGTGAGAGAGGCGCCCTGGTTGCGCGGGCGGGTCTCGTCGACCCAGACGTGGACCGGCAGGCCCGCGTCGTGGGCGGCGTAGACGCCGGACAGCGCCGTGCCCCGATCGACGGTGGCCAGCCAGCCGGCGTTGCAGTGGGTCAGGACGTTGACGCGGCCGCCGGGCGGACGCCGCCCGGCGATGCCGGCGAGCAGGGCCAGCGCGTTGTCACCGATCGCGCGGTTGATGGCGACGTCCTCGTCGGCGATGTGATCGGCCGCGGCGCGCGCGGCCGCGGTCCGAGCTGCCGGGGCCAGCGGTGTCAGGATCGTGGCCATCGTGTCGAGCGCCCAGCGCAGGTTGACGGCCGTCGGGCGGGTGGCCAGCAGCGTCTGGCAGGCGGCGCGCAGCGCGGCGTCCGAAGCGTCGGCGCGGAGCGCCAGCCAGACCCCGTAAGCCGCCGCCGCGCCGATCAGCGGGGCGCCGCGGACCTGCATGGTCGCGATCGCGCGCGCCGCGTCGTCCAGGGTGCGGAGCGGCCGGACCACCAGCTCGTGGGGCAGGGCCGTTTGATCGATGATCTCGACGGCCTCGCCTGCCGTCCAGATGGTGCGCATCGGTCTTCCTCTGACGTTCATGATGGTCTGTTGTCCTCGGGTGTTGCCTGGGGAGCAACGAAATAGTGCCCCCTTGTGCGTCATGTCGGCCATTTACGCCAACTTCGGGTCACGTGAGATTTGGCCCGATTGGTGCTCCAGAAAACCCACGCCGCCGCCGATATGGCAGCGGCGCATATGTCCAAAATACTTACAGTGGCTCTGCTCGGCGTGGCGCTGGCGGGCTGCGGCGATCCACCGGAAACCGTGACTCGGACCGGGGGAGCGTACACGTCGGCCTGGAACGGCCTGTCGTCGATCAACGGGCTGACCGCCACGAACGGCCTGTCGTCGATCAACGGCCTCAGCTCGATCAACGGCCTGTCGTCGATCAACGGCCTCAGCTCGATCAACGGCCTGTCGTCGTCGACCGGCCTGATGACCACGCCGGCGGGCCGCCGCACGGTGGGTTACCTGGTCCGGTGCGCGCTGAACGCGAACGATTCGCTGTCCAAGCAGGACCAGTTCGGCGAGACCTACAACTTCTCTGGCGCGCTGGGCCTCTGTCCCCAGTGGAAGAACGGCTCGGTCGCGGGCGACTCGACCTGCCAGGAGCTGATCTCGGCCTGCCTGATGGCGTTCGTGAACACGGCCGGCGTCCACATCCCGATCTGGCTGGACGCCTCCGCCTCGCAGATCGGCTGGGGGCTGAGCAGCGCCTACCCGTTCCAGGAGGGGACCTTTTTCGGCAACATCATCACGACCGGGTCGCTGGCCAACACCGGTAAGCCCGGGGTCTGGGGCCCGGCGGCGTACTACTGCGACGGTGACGGGTTCGCGACCGGCAGCAGCGGCGAGGTGGCCGGCCGCCTGGGCGCGGGGTCGTGGAACGCGCCTTACCGGAACCCGTTCGGCGACGGCGTGCTCTGCAAGAACAGCCCGCGCGCCGTCTGGCAGTGGAGCAACGGCGCCTATAGCTCGAACGGGACCCGCAACGATCCCGACGGGTACAGCACGCTCTACGCGAACAACGTCCCCTGGAACAACGCGATCACGGTGTGGCGCAGCGGAAGCTACGTGCCCGAGTTCGACTCCGGTTACCGCTACGTGATGTTCGCGCTCAGCGGGGGCAGCTCTCCGATGGTCCTGGACACCGGGTCGACCCTGGCGCAAGCGCAGCCGATCGGATCGAACCTCTCCACCTCGCGGCTGAGCATCGCCCCGGCCGGCGCGAACTGGACGATCTCGCCGATGAACGCGCCGTCGACCTGCCTGGACGCGGGCGAGGGCAGCGCGAATTCACCGATCACGCTGCAGGCCTGCCAGGCGGGCGATCCCGGGCAGCCATGGACCATCACTCCCCACGGCAACAGCTACGGCGCCTTCACCATCGCGAACGCCGCCTCGGGGAACGTGCTGACCCAGGCCGGCAATGCCTTCAGCGTGCAGCCGTACACCGGCTCGAGCACCCAGCTTTTCCGTATTCAGGCGGTGCTGGCGGTCGACTGAGCGGCACTTCCGGCCCATCCTGGCTGCCGGAGGTGCCCGATGGACGGTTCACTCGAAGGACGTGAGGTGGTCGTGACCGGGGCCGCGGGGGGCCTGGGGCCGGCGGTGGTCGCGGCGTTTCGCGAGCTCGGGGCTCGCTGCCACACCCCGACGCGGCAGGAGCTGGACCTCACCGACGAGGCGTCGGTCGCGCGGTTCTACGGCGCGCTCCCGGGGCTGTGGGCCTCGATCCAGGTCGCCGGGGGGTTCGCAATGTCGCCCGTCGACCAGACCGGCCTGGCCGCGTTCGAGGCCCAGTGGCGGATGAACGCCGTGACGGCCTTCCTGGCCAGCCGCGAGGCCGCCCGCCGCATGAAGTCGGGCGGCGCCGGCGGCCGCATCGTCAACGTCGGCTCGCGGGCGGCGCTGGAGCCGCCGGGCGGGAAGGTGGCCTATGTGGCGGCCAAG
>Ga0335083_10003781_pt1 | contig 19465 bp, 18 predicted proteins | sample Lox_Sample_42_FD_206716 | JGI IMG/M metagenome (GOLD analysis project Ga0335083, IMG submission 206716) | Soil microbial communities from Loxahatchee National Wildlife Refuge, Florida, United States - Lox_Sample_4.2 | ecosystem: Environmental > Terrestrial > Soil > Wetlands | place: USA...
AGCGCGCTGCGCAGTTCCGTCCATTTCAGCCGCTCGAGGAAGGCATGAAGAAGCTGCCGCTCGGCAAGGATCGCGGTCGCGGCGACGCCTGCCGAGGCGGCGATCGCGACGTTCCCGAGCACGGCATATGCGCCGAGCGTGAAGGAAAGCAGCGCGGCCACCATTCCGGTTGCGGATACGCTGCCCGCACTGCGAACCTCGCGATATTCGAAGACAGCGAACGTGGCCGCGAAGCTTGCGAAAACAAGCCCCAGAACGACCGGCCCGGTCGTGCTGCTCAGGGCGCCCCAGATTCCGCCCAGCAGGCCGATGAGGGCGTGTGTGCGAATACCGGCGGCGCGCGAACCGGGCTTTCCCTCACGCTCCTCCCAGCCGCGCTCGATGCCGATCAGGAGTCCGATGGCAAAGGCGATCGCAAGGCGCTGAAACAGGGGTGACGAAAACATCGGGCATTCTCCCCGGCAAGCATGGCCTTGCCTTGAGCCAAATCAAGGCGCGACCATGATCCTGCGCCTTAAGGAGCAGGTTATGTCAGTCCGCAATCTGGACGCGATATTCCGACCGAATTCCGTCGCCCTGATCGGCGCCAGCGCGCGCGAACATTCCATCGGCAATCTGGTGGCGAGGAGCCTGCTTGGCGCCGGGTTTGGCGGGCAGCTGCAGTTCGTCAATCCGCATGCGGCCGAGGTTTGCGGCATGGAGGCCTATCCCGACGTCGCAAGCTTGCCCGCGGCTCCCGATGTTGCGGTCATCTGCACACCACCCGCCATCGTCCCCCAGTTGATCGGCGAGCTTGGCGGCCGGGGAACAAAGGGCGCGATCGTTATCACGGCCGGGTTCGGCGAACTCGGCGCTTCCGGCAAGGAACTCCAGCAGCGGATGCTTGATGCAGCCCGGCCCCATTTGATGCGCATCGTCGGACCCAATTGCCTCGGCGTGATATCGACGGGCGCCCGGATGAACGCATCCTTTGCGCATATTTCCGCGATTGCGGGACGCGTCGCGTTCGTTGCGCAGTCCGGCGCCATGCTCACCACGGTTCTCGATTGGGCAACGGCGCGCAGCATCGGATTCTCCCATCTCGTGTCGCTCGGCGACATGTCCGACGTCGATTTCGGCGACATGCTTGATTATCTCGCGGTCGATACCGGGACCGATGCAATCCTGCTCTACATCGAAGGCGTGACGCAGGCCCGCAAGTTCATGTCTGCAGCACGAGCGGCTTCGCGATTGAAGCCTGTCATCGCCATCAAGGCCGGTCGCTATCCGGCCGCCGCGCACGCGGCCGCTTCCCATACTGGCGCCCTGGCAGGGCTCGACAAGGCATACGATGCAGCGTTTCGCCGTGCTGGTGTACTGCGGGTTTACGATCTCGATGAAGTTTTCGATGCACTTGAGACGTTGGCCAACCGGCCTCCACTCGTGTCCGACGATCTCATCGTGCTGACCAATGGCGGCGGCGTCGGCGTTCTCGCTGCTGATGCGATTTCCGAGCGTGGGATCCAGCTCACGGAACTGGGTGAGAAGACCGTTTCTCAGCTTACCAAGGTCCTGCCCGCGGCCTGGTCGCATGCCAATCCGGTCGACATCATCGGCGACGCTGATGGGAGCCGGTACGCCGCGGCGCTCAACATCCTCACCGCGGCCGAGCCAAAGACGTCCGTCCTGGTGCTCAATTGTCCGACGGCCGTGGCTTCCAGCATTGACGCCGCGATGGCCGTGGTCGCCGAAGCAAAGAAGAGCCAGAATCCGATTTTCACCAGCTGGCTCGGACAAACTGCCGCCAGAGAGTCACGACAGCTCTTCGAACGAGCCCGCATCCCCACTTTCGACACGCCTGAAAAGGCGGTGCGTGGCTTCATGCATTGTCTGCGATACAAACGGGGGCAGGAAGCGCTCATGGAGGTTCCTCCGTCGCTCCCAGCCACATTTCAGCCGGATATCGAAAGCGCGCGGAAGCTCATCGCTGAAGCGCTTGCTTGCGGAGAGGCTTGGCTCTCGCCGCAGCGCCTGTGGCCTCTTCTGGAATGCTATGCCATTCCGATCCCTCGGTGGGCGGTGGTGCGCGACGCCGAACAAGCGGGTTCCGAGGAGCACCGGTTCGACGCGCCGGTCGCTCTCAAGATTCTGTCGCCGGACATCCTGCACAAATCCGACGTGGGAGGCGTGGCGCTCGGCCTCAAAGGTGCCGACGCGATCCGAGCGGCGGCAGGGCTGATGCTGAAGAGCGTTACGCACGGCGCCCCCAAGGCGCGCATCGAAGGCTTCTTTCTGCAGGAGATGATCGAGCGTCCGCACGCGTACGAACTGATCGCCGGGATGATCGACGACGAAACCTTTGGGCCGCTTCTGCTGTTCGGGCATGGGGGAACCGCGGTCGAGGCGATCGACGACACCGCAATGGCGCTCCCGCCGCTCAATATCGCCCTTGCGCGAGAACTCATCTCAAGACCGCGCCTCTACAGGCTGCTGAAGGGGTATCGCAACGTTGTCCCGGTGGCGCTGGAAGCCATCGCAGCCACACTTGTCCGGATTTCGCAAATGGTCTGCGACATCCCCGAGATCGCCGAACTCGACATCAATCCGCTGCTTGCCGATGCCGCCGGTGTTGTCGCCCTGGATGCGCGCATTAGGCTCAGCCCCCGTGATCCCGCCCGGCGCGACCGCCTCGCCATCAGGCCATATCCGAAGGAGCTGGAGCGGAAAGAGCGGCTCGCCGGAATTGGGACCGTCATCATTCGTCCCATCAGGCCGGACGACGCGCCGGCACTGCACACGCTGTTTCAAAGCCTGTCCGCAGACGATATTCGAATGCGCTTTTTCACACCGCTTCGGGAAATGCCCGACAAACTTCGTGCGCGGCTCACACAGATCGACTACGATCGCGAAATGGCGTTCGTCCTCGTGGGCGAGCAGGGTATCGTTGGTGTGGCTCGGCTGGCGGCAGATCCGGACAATATCCGCGCAGAATTCGCGGTCGTGGTCCACGGCGGATTTCGGCACAAAGGCGTTGGCCGGTTCCTGTTGGACGCGCTGATCGCTTATGCACGCGAAAGGGGGATCACAGAGCTCTTTGGAGAAATCCTCGCAGAGAACAAGGTGATGCTTCGGCTTTGCGGCAGCCTGGGGTTCACGCTCCAGGTCCAGGCCGGCGGCATTGTACATGCCGTCCTGCATCTAGCCGAAAATTGACGGGCATCAAGGTAACGCCGGCTTGGAGGCTGCACGATTTCAGGGGGAACTTGGGAAGGCGGTGTTGTGAATCAGATCGTGACGCTTACCGTGAATCCGGCTGTCGATGTGTGCGCTTCCGTCGACAAGGTCATTCCCAGTCACAAGCTTCGCTGCGCCAACACGCGACATGACGCCGGCGGAGGAGGAATCAACGTCGCACGCGTCGTGAGGCGGTTCGGCGCCAATCCGATTGCCGTTTTTCCCGCCGGCGGCCCGATGGGCCAGCTGCTGGAAAAGCTCGTCAATCGGGAATCAGTCTCCCACCTGACCATTCCGATTGCCGGCGACACGCGCGAGGACATCACGGTCGACGAGAAATCGACAGGCAATCAATTCCGCTTCGTGCTTCCTGGACCCACGCTGTCCGACAAGGAAATGCAGGCGTGTCTGGATGCCATCGGCTCGGTCTTGACGGATGGGAGCTACCTTGTCACAAGCGGAAGCCTGGCTCCGGGGCTTCCGGCGGAGTTCTACGCACAGGTCGCTCACATTGCAGCCACACGCGGCGCGCTGTTCGTGCTCGACAGCTCCGGTCCGTGCCTCAAGGCAGCACTCGACACCGGAATCCACCTGTTCAAGCCCAGCCTGAGGGAATTTGAGGACCTTGTCGGACATCGGCTCGGGAACGATGCGGCTTGTGTTTCGGCCGCGCGCGAATGCATCGCGAGCGGCAAGACCGCGATGATCGCTCTGAGCCTGGGCGAGCGTGGGGCGATCCTGGTGACAGGCGATTCAGCCTTCTCCGCAACTGCGCCGGCGGCAAAAGTGGTCAGCACGGTCGGTGCAGGCGACAGCTTCCTCGGCGCTTTCGTCTGGATGCTGGCGCAAGACAAGGACCCACGCGACGCATTGCGGCTTGGAGTCGCCGCCGGAACCGCGGCTCTGCTCGCTCCGGGAACCGAGCTTTGCTCGCCTGAGGATGTCGATCGTTTGTTGGATGACATCGATATTCGCGAGATCGGATAGCTATGCCGAGCGGGCCTGGGCAGTCGCTGGCGCAACACGACCATCGACGATCCGGATGATCCGGTCTGCCGTCGCCGCAAATGAGGCATCGTGCGTCACCACAGCGACGGCGCGGTCGTGCTTGTGGGCCAGATCCCGGATGATCTGCTGAACGACAGCGCTCGATGCCGTGTCCAGATTGCCGGTGGGCTCATCTGCGAGGATCACCGGCGGATCGTTTGCCAGCGCTCGGGCGATTGCCACGCGCTGGCACTGCCCGCCCGACATCTGGTTCGGCAGCTTGTGCTTCTGGTCCGACAGGCCGAGCCGGTCGAGCAAGTCACTGCCGTGTTGCCGTATCTCAGCCTCCGAGTTCTCGCCCAGCCGGCGCAATGGCATCGTGACGTTCTCCAGCGCCGTGAATTCCGGCAGCAGGAAATGCGATTGAAAGACGAAGCCCAATTCGCGGAGCCTCACATCCGCAAGTCTGTCTTCGTCGAAGGACGAGGTGTCGAGACCGTTTAGCAGGACACGACCGCTGGTCGGGATGTCCAGCAGGCCCAGCAGGTACATCAGTGAGGATTTGCCGGAGCCCGACGGCCCGGTGATCGCGACGCATTCGCCACGCCTGATTTCGAGGTCGATGTCCTCGACAAGCGTCACCGGCACTTCGCCTGCGAGCCGGCGCGTGAGCGATTCAGCGCGGATGGCGACGGTCATTGCCCGCCCCCGCGCAGGATATCCACCGGGTCCACCCGTGAAGCTTTGCGGGCGGGCAGCCATGCAGCCGCGATGGAAGCACCCATGGCAAAGCCGATCGCCATCGTGAACTGCAGCAGGCCCCAATCCATGACGATATAGATGCGGTCAGTGCTGCCGGGAAACTTGAAGCTCAGCGTGCCGAGGCTCAACATGAGCACACAGCCCAACGGAACGCCCACGGCACTCCCCAACAGCCCGAGGACCACTCCCTGAAACAAGAAGATACGTTCCACGTCCTTCGCGTGGAATCCCATCGACTTCAGGATCGCGATGTCGCGCTGCTTCTCCATCACCACGGTCGAGATGACGTTGTAGATGCCGAATGCGGCGACCACGAGCACAGCGCTCACGACCGAGTACATGATGATCCGCCGCATGGCGAGTGTGCTCATCAGATCCTGCGAGGCTTCCTGCCACGATACGGACTTGTATCCGATACGATTTTCGATCCGCGTTGCGACGACCTGTGCCTGATTGGCGTCGGCGAGTTTGACGATGATTTCGTTTGCGCGGTTGGGACGATTGAGAAGCGCCTGGACCCGTTTCAAGGCAACGAACGCCATGCCTTCGTCCACGCTGGCACGGCCGGTGTGAAACACGCCAATGATCTTGAACGTGTGGACCTGGCCCGTGGTGGCGGCGACGGAAATGTTGTCGTTCTTCTGCAGCGACATTTCCCGCAGCAGTTCACTCCCGATGATGATGCCGTCAGGATTCGCGATCAGGTCGCTGACCGAGCCAATGACCATGTAGTTCTGGATCGTGGATACCGATGTGTATTCGGCCGGCAGGATGCCGTTCAGCGTCAACGCGAAATCCTTGCCGGCCGAACTCACCAGCGCCTGGCCAGCCAGTACCGGCGACGCCCGAAGACCCGGAAATGTACGGATCTGGTCCAGGATCTGCTGGAATCCGCGCACGCCCCTGGTTTCGGTCAGGGGCTTCACGCGCCGGACCTGCACCGCGCCTGACGGATAGGCGAGCTCCGCCGGCTGGATGCTCGGATTGCGGAATTCATCCTCGATCGTGATGTGCGGCGAGTTGTCGACCAGCCGCTTCATGAAGTCGTTCTCCGAACCCTGCATCATCGACGAGATCGACAGAAAGAACGCGACGCCCAGGATAATGCCCAGCAGGGACACGACGCTCTGTCGCTTGCGGGCGAGGAGGTGGCGCAACGAGACCTGGGCGAGCAGCCGGATCACGGTCTCACATCCGTGATCCTGGCTTGCACGGACTGGCCGGCCTTGAACGAGTCGCTCGCTGCGGCGACAACCGCATCCCGTCTGGACAGACCCGACAGGATTTCAACCCACTGCGGACCGCTGGCCCCCGTAATGACCGGGCGCCGTACGAGCTTTCCATTCTCGACAATCCAGACCGCACTGCCCGCAACGGCTTCGGATGGAACGAGGAGGGCATGCAAGTTGCGGTGCACGACAATGTTCGTCTCGGCGGTCATGCCGATCATCAATGGCGAGTCTTTTGGCAGGGAGATGCGAACCCGGTAACTTCGCGCAACGGCATCCCCTTTCGGTGTGACGCTTTCCACGGCGCCGTGGAAAACCTTCCCGGGAAAGGCCGGCGCGTCGATCAGCACGTCCTCGCCCGGATGCACGCGGGCGATATCCTCTTCGTCCACTTCGGCCGTGATGCGCGGAGGGGAATTGATTGAAATCCAGAACAAGGGCTGGTTGGCCGCGATCAGCTGCCCGATTTCACCATCGCGCGAGATGACCTGGCCATCGGCAGGTGCGACAAGTTTCATGAACCCGGCGGTCGCTTTCGCCTGCTCGGTTGCTGCGTGTGCCGCTTTCCAATCGGAGAGCGCGCGGTCATAAGTCGCGCGAGCGATTGCCCCGCCGTTCAGGAGCATCGAATCGCGCCGGTAATCGCTACGTGCAAATTCTTCTTGCGCCTGAAGCTGACGAATTTGGTTCGCCATGTCCTCGTCTTCGAGCTGCGCGAGGACCTGACCCCTCCTCACGCGCATTCCCTCATCGACATTCAGGGCGACCAGCCGCGCGCCCATCCGCGGCGCGACAGGCATCATGACGGTCGCCTCGACGGTTCCGGTGGCGTAGACCGCGTCCACAGCCGGGCCGATCACGGGGTGCATGACTACGACCCGCGCCGACGCAAGAATCCACCATGCGGCGAGCCCCAGCATTCCGGCTCCCGCCCCAATCGTAACCGTCCAGATAGCTTTGCGACTGATCTGCATCCCTTTAATTTGGTTCGCGGACTGGCGGTTTACTCTGAGGCAAATCAACGGAACTGCGAAAAAAAGTGCTCCCGGCGGGTTAGGCCGGGAGCGGGAACGGCACCTTGGGCTGGGGTGAGGCTGGAGGTGCCGTCAAGAGTCAGACTGGTTTGATCGGGATCTTCTTTTCCGCGCTCTTGGCCGCGGGGCTTTTCGGCAAGGTCACTGTCAGGACACCCTTCTGGAATTGGGCGCTGATCTTGTCGGCATCAATGCCATCCGGAACGCCGAAGCGGCGCTCGAACGAGCCATAGCGGCGCTCGGAGAGATAGAAGTCCTTCTTCTTCTCTTCCTTCCGCTCTCTCTTTTCGCCCTTGATGACGAGCTGGCCGCCGGAAGCCGTGACCTCGATGTCTTTTTCGTCCATGCCCGGCAGCTCGGCCGTGATTTCGTAAGCGCCATCCTTTTCGGCGATGTCGATCGCCGGAAGGGACGTCGTCACATCGAGATACGCAAAAGGCGAGTCGAAAACGGACCGCCGGAAGGGATTGTGCAGGAAACCGCGGTCGAATTGATCGAACAGATGATCGACTTCGCGCCGCAGATTATCGAGCCCCGACCATGATTGCGGAACGGACGTCTTTGCTTCGGTTTTCACCGGGGAGTTGCTGACTGTTGCCATGGGATTCTCCTGTTCAATCGCGCAACGCGCGAACGCTGAAGTATCTGCACGAGGGACGGACCATTTCCTTGATTCTTCTCAAGCTCGGCAATGTGGCTTTGGCCGAAAGCCTTGGCTAATGCATCATAAGCAGCGGAATGGTGGCGTGGGATGTCAGGCGCTCGGTCACGCCGCCGAAGATGGCCTCCCGGACTCGCCCGTGCCCGTAGCCGCCGACGACGAGGAGATCGCAGCCGTTCTCGGCGGCGCGCTTCAGGATGATGTCTCCGACTGGGAGGCTGCGTTGCTCAATGACACGTTCGATGCAGGCGATGCCATGTAGAGACAGGTACTCCTTCGCTGGCTCCAGCATTTCCTGAGCTTCATACTCGTTTTGAATAGATATGACTTCGACTGACTTTGCCCGGCAAAGAAAGGGCAGGGCGGCAGAAAGCGCATGGCCGGCGGGCAGGCTGTTGTCCCATGCAACGGAAACGCACTGTCCAATACGATCCGGGGCCTGCCGCGGTGACAGGAGCAGCGGCCGCCCGATCTTCAGAAGCAGATCGGCGAATATATCGTGCAACCCGGCGTCCGATCCTTCCAGCGGCGGGAACACGAAGAGGTCGCAAACAGGCGCTTCGCGCACCAGGCAATCTGCCAGTGGGCCACGTTCCCACACGAAGGATGTCGTTCCGCCGGTTTCGCAGCGGGCACCGCCCACGATCCGAACCTTGGCGCGCTCCGCTTCGGTCGCGAGTGATTGCTTGGCGGATCTTCCGGCCAGGGCGGACATCTCTCGTGCGGTATCCATCAGTTGCTCGAAGCTTCCCGGTGAGGCCGCCATCCCGATTCCAGGAATGGATTTCTCCGGCGCCAGTTGAACGAAAATCGCGCGCACATGGGCACCGAACAACCTTGCCGTGGCAAAGGCTGTGGCCAGCGTGACTTCGTCGTTCGGCGTTCCGATCAGGACGGTCACGATTTTGGCGATCTGGTTTTCTGAACGCGATTTCATGGCAAGGACTAGAAAACAGCAAAGGCGCTGCCGTGACATTGAGAATCGTCAACTCAGGGAAACCCGCATTGACCTATGCTGAAATTGCTGCCCGACTCCCAACGTGAAAAGTCTGATCATGCGACGCGATATTGTTGTCTTTGGCTTTGGGATTGGGCTGGCAATCGGTTTCGCCGCGCTGGGATCGGGTGCCAGCCCACTCCAGCGCGGTGAAATCGCCAAGAACTCCGAAGCCCCCGGAGTATCCGGCATCAAGGATCTGTTGGAATCCGGCGGCACAAATGCCGGGCTCAACATTCCAGAGTTGCGCCGTTTCTATGAGCGCCGAAACTTTGCCCCGGCCTGGAACACCAGCGATGCCAATCTTGCCATCGCGGCGTTGGGATCCTCCGCAGCGGATGGCCTTGATCCGGCAGCCTACCGGCTGGATGGCATCCTCGCGCGTGAGAACGCGCCGACGGCAAAAAACTGGAGCGAATTCGATCTTTTCCTGACAAACAGCGTGCTCGCCTATATGCACGACCTGCATGTCGGGCGCGTGTCGCCTGACTCAGCCGGATTTGCCGTTGCCCTGCCGTCAACTGGTTACGACGCAGTTGCGGCGCTAACGGATGCGCTTGCAAGCGGGCGCCTGGCCGAGCTGTTTGGAAGCCTGGCGCCGCCGCATCCGGAATATGCGCGCCTCAAAGTGGCTCTGGCCCAATACCGAAAAATTGCCGAGGACGGTGGCTCGCCGCAAATCGCGAGTTTCACGAGCCTGGATCTCCAGAGCGCGGACACGCGCATTTCGCTTCTGCGCCGGCGCCTGGCCATCGAGGATTCCTCGATGAATCCAAATGATGCTTCCATCGAAAACGTCGAAGCGGCGGTGAAGCGGTTTCAGGGGCGCAATGGCCTCGAAGCAGATGGGCGCGTGGGCAAGAAAACTCTCGCCGCGTTGAACGTGCCGGCTTCGGCGCGTGTGGCCCAGATCGTCGCCAACATGGAGCGCTGGCGCTGGTTGCCACGTCCCTTCGAAGACTCGTATGTCGAAGTGAACGCCGCCGACGCGACGTTGAAGGTCGTGGACCACGGCAAGGTTGTACTGACCTCGAAAGTGATCACCGGCAAGCCGTCATCGCCGACGCCGATCTTCAAGGCCGAAATCGAAGCAATCACCGTCAATCCGTCCTGGAATATCCCGGACAAGATTGCCCGCGAAGAAATCCTGCCAAAGGAACGTCGTCATCCCGGCTATATGGCCGCTCAGCACATCGTGGCGGACCGTCCCGGCGGGCGGCTGCGGCAATTGCCTGGCGAAGACAATTCCCTCGGCCGCCTGAAACTCGAGATGCCGAACCGGTTTGATTCCTACCTGCACGACACGCCGATTCAGTCTCTGTTTGCCGAGACCGACCGCCATTTCAGCCACGGCTGCATGCGTGTCGAGCAAATCCAGCCGCTCGCGTCCTTTGTTATGAGGGGCGATACCCAAGCCGCAATCGGGGGAATTCGCGACGCAATCGCAACGGAAGCCACCCAGCGCTTTTCAGTTGACAAACCCATCCCGGTTTATGTCCTCTATTGGACAGTGATCGCCGATCAGGACGGTACGGTCGAGTTTCGGCCCGACGTCTACGGGCGGGATGAAAAGCTGCTGGCCAGGTTGGGCGGACAGCGCCCGATGGGCAGAGTGTCGATGCTGAGTGACTGCAGCGACGCGCGGCGGGGATAATCGCGATCCATGTTTGGTGTCGTCCGGCGTGCGGCTAGCGCTCCGGCTAACATGGGCGTTTGACAATGAAAAAAGTTTGGCATCGGCGCCAAATCCTTGGCGCGGCAGGGGCAGTTGCATGTGCTGGCATCGCCAGTCCGGCGATTGCCAATATCGGCAAGGCGAACGTGCGGACGCTCGCCCTGAACAATCTGCATACCGGCGAGCGCGCCAAGATCGATTATTGGGCCGACAGCACGTACCTGCCGGACGCCCTCAAGGAGATCGATCATCTCCTTCGCGATTACCACAACAACGAGGTCCACACCATCGAGCCCAAGCTGCTCGATCTTGTGAATCTCCTTCATCAGCGGGTTGGCAGCGCGGCCGAAGTGCAGGTGATTTCCGGCTATCGCTCGCCGGCCACCAATGCCGCGATGCATGAGCACAGCGCCGGCGTGGCTGCTCACAGCCTGCACATGAAGGGAATGGCAATGGATATCCGTCTCGGCGATGTCGCGCTGGACCGGCTGCATGCTGCGGCAATGGCGATGCGCGCCGGCGGTGTCGGCTATTATCCGGCGTCCGACTTCGTGCATGTGGATGTCGGCCGTGTCCGCTACTGGGGCGCCTAGTCTTCATCACCCTCGGCGATGGATTCCAGCGCTTCGCGATCGCGAATCTCGATACCCCTGCGGCCACTGATCGAAATGACGCCCCTGTTTTTCATCTCGGTCAGCGACCGGCAGGTGGTTTCGATCGTGAGACCAAGGTAGTCCGCCATGTCCTGGCGGCCGACGGGAAGCTCAATGGTGCGTCCCTGCTGGCTCGCGCGGAAATGCAGCAGGAACTGCGCCACGCGCTGCGTCGCGCTCTGGTGCGAAAGCATCGCGACGTGATCCTGGGCGGATGAAAGACCGTTTGTCAGTATCGTGTTCATCTGCGAAGCGGCGCCATCCCGGGTGGCGAGCTGATGGACAATGCACGCACGCGGACACCGAAGCACGACGACTTCGCCGATCGCTTCGGCGGTGGCGCTGTACTCCGCGGCTGCTTCGATCCCGAACGTCTCGCCGGGAAGGAGAAGATCGAGAACCTGCCGGTGGCCGTCCATCAGGATCCGTGACAGGCGCACGGCACCTTCGACAACGCGATAGCAGTGATTTGCCGGGTCGCCTTTGCTGTAAATCGCCTTGCGCGCCTCGTATTTGAGCAATGGCCCGCTGCCGCCTGCATCGGCATTTCCCAGATTCTCTTGCGAGAACATCCGGCATCTTTTCGCGCAAGCGTCCGGAGCGCGAAAAGCGGGTGCCGCATTTGTGACGGTCCGCGTACGCGGGGTAACTTGAACCTGCTGCAGCATGATAGCCTCCACCCAAATCGTGGAGGCAATGAAGCGCCCGTCGACGGGGCAGGAAAATTGGTTCTTGTACCTATGGTGGAACTACGTACGCGCGTGCTGCAGCCCGTCGCAGTTAGAGAACGTTCAGACCACAAATTCAGGCGGGGGCGCTCATGGCGGAGCGGATGGCGGACAACAGAGTGCCGCTTTCCGGGGGCTTTTCGAGGATGGCCGAAGCGCCCGCTTTCGCCAGGCGCGCCGACATCGTCTCATCAAGCCGGCCAGACAGAATCACAGCGGGGACCCGGATGCCTTTGCGCCTTAGGGATTCCAGCAATTCTGCGCCATTCAGGCCCGGCATATGGATGTCCAGCAACAAACAGTCAGCGCCGGTACCGCCCGTTTCCTCAAGGAATTTGGCGGGGCTGGCGAAGTCCTTGACGACAAAATCCTTCGCCTCCAGCAGCATGCGCGCCGAAACGCGCACGGCATCGTCATCGTCGATCACGTAGATAGTTTTCTGGTCCAAGGCCAACTCATCCGTAGCCAGACAATATGAAGTGCCTGTCATGTGCGGCCTATTGGGACCGATACGTATGCGGGAAACCCTTACGGAGCCGACCCGAGCATCATCCGCATCAGCTCCGCCATGTTCCGGGCACCCAGTTTTTTCATCAGGCGGGCTCGATGGACCTCAACGGTACGCTGCGAAATCGAAAGGTCGTAGGCAATAACCTTGTTTAGCTTCCCTGCGACAACCATGTCCAGCACTTCCCGTTCGCGTGGCGTAAGCGAGTCCAACTGGGCAAGTGTGTCGGGCGAAACGTTTCCAGCATTCGCGTCCGTCCGCGGCCTGGACACGGCTCGCTTAACGGCTTCGAGCAGTAGCGTCGTGTCATAGGGTTTTTCCAGGAAATCGACGGCGCCCGCCTTCATGGCTCGCACAGCAAGCGGAATGTCGCCGTGTCCTGTCATGATGATCACCGGCAACCGCGACGCGCGCGCATTCATCTCGGCCTGAAGTTCCAGGCCGTCCATGTCCGGCATCCGAATGTCCACGATCGCGCAGCCTGGGCTGTCCAGTTCTCCGCTCGCAAGAAAAGCCTTCGCAGAATCGTACGAAAGCGTGCGATAGCCTGAAGCCTCCAGCAGGCCGCTGAGCGACTCCCGAATGGCGCGGTCGTCGTCCACCACGAAGACGGTCTGTTCGTCGGCCACCTAGGCTTCCCCGGCAACGGGCAATCGGAAGGAGAAAATCGTCCCGCCGCCCGGCCGCGGGTTCATCGTCAGCGTGCCTTCATGCGCTTCGATGATGGATCGGCAGACCATGAGTCCAATGCCCATTCCCGTGGATTTGGTGGTTACGAATGGCTGGAACAGGCGGGCAGCGATATCGTCTGGAACGCCAGGACCGGTATCGGCAACGACAACCTCGACGTCTGCGCCATCGAGGTCTGTCGTGATCGACAGCTCCTTGACGGGCGCATCGCGCAGTGCATCGATCGCATTTCGTATCAGGTTCACGAGCACTTGCTGAATCTGGACTCGGTCGATGAAAAGTTGCGGCAATCCTGTCTTCAAGTCCGTATGCAATCGGACGTCGACATCACTTGAAACCACGAGTCCCAGAGCGACCGCATCCTGGACAACGGCATTGATGTCCTCTGAAACGCGGCTCACCTTTCGCTTTTCGACGAATTCGCGCAACCTGCGAATGATCTGCCCGGTTCGCTGGACCTGCTCGCTGGCCTGCGCCAGCGCCTGATCGGCCTTGACCGCCTTGGGATCGTCCAAGCCCTCCAGGAAGATTCGCGCCGTACTGAGAAAGTTGCTGGCAGCGGTTAGCGGCTGATTGAGTTCGTGTGCCATGGCGGACGAAAGCTGCCCCATGGCCGAGAGACGTGAGACATGGGCCATTTCCGCCTGGAGCTCACGAAAGCGGGCCTCGGTGGCGTTTCGGTCCGACAGGTCATGCACGATCCCGACGAAGATTCGCTGGCCCGAAACCCGTCCTTCACCGACTGAGAGATACATGGGGAAAGTGGTGCCGTCCTTCCTGAGTCCCACGACTTCGCGGCCACTGCCGATGATGCGGCGCTCTCCTGTCGTCTTGTATCGCCCAATGTAGCCGTCGTGCTCCCGGCGATACGGTTCTGGCATGAGCATCTTCACGTTGCGCCCGATGACTTCCTCTGGCGGATACAGGAAAAGACGCTCGCAAGCGTGATTGTAGACCTGAACGGAGCCCAGGTCGTCGATCACCATGATTCCATCGACGGCTGTATCGATCAGCGTCTGGAACAATTCATCACGCTTTCTATCATTTGCGCCCAAATCCGCGGACATGCCCTACTTCCGCGTAAGCCGTCCATTCAATCTACCAGACCGGTTACCGATTTTCTACGCAGGCACCAGTTCGCCATCGGGCTTGGAGTGCTCTGTCACCTGTCTGGCTGACACGATCGAATAGGGGACTCCTTGTCGACGAGTTGGCTCGGGGCATCACCCAGGAAATGACGCGGCGGCAACCCATGTATATTCAGGGGAATTGCAGTCTCAAGCAAAACAAAGAGATGCACCGGCCAGTGACTGTGCTGACACGCCGTGACACTGGCCATCGAGAGCTCTTAATCAGCGAGTCGCAGGTTCGGATCCTGCATCGTTCACCAAAACGCGACCGGACCACGTCGATTGGGCCAAGGCCCAATTGATCCACTCTCGGTGGCCCTTCAGCCTTCCTGACTCGTGAAGATGGCATCCGGCTGAAACCGTTCCCCCTGGTCTTGCGGCCGGATGCCGACCACGACGAGCGGAGGGGAAAATGCGTCTCGTTTGGCTCGCTGCCTTGGCCGGATTCGACCGGCCTCACGCTGAACAGCGAGAGCACCTGCGACCGGATCCACCGTCAGTGGACCGTGCCGCTCAATCTGATGCTGAGTCACGTGTTCAAGTTCGGCGCGCAGCCGGTCAGCTTTCAGCTTGGCGGGCGCTACTACGCCGCCAATGCGGACGACAGTGCCAGATGGGGTGCGCGGCTCGCCGTCATTTTCCTGTTCCCGGAATGAAGTGAGGGGATCCCGCCATGGCAACGCCCTGGATCAAGCACACGCTTTGCCCTTTGGTGACCGCAACGGCGCTCGCCGCCGGAATGCTGCCCGCGGCGGCTGTCGAAGGCGCCATGAGTCCGTATCCGAAAGGATTCGTCGGCTTCATGTCCGGAATCGTGCCGCCGCAACCGGGCCTGTATGTCTCCAACATCTACTACTTCTACACCGGCACTGCCGGCGCCAGCGTGCGCAATGGCTTCCTGGAACTCGGTGTCGATGCGACGCTGAACGCTGATTTCCTTCTGGGCACTTATGTCACCGACTGGAAGATTTTCGGCGGCCAATACGCCTTCGGCGGAGCGATCGGATGGGCGTGGCTCGATCTGGATGCCAGCATCGAGACGCAACTCGGCGGTCTTTCGGCGTCGCTTCGCAACAATGGGTTTGGCGACTCGCTCATCACGCCCGTTCTCTTGGGATGGCATGACGGCAATTGGCACTGGAATGTGGGGCTCAACATCTACGCGCCGACCGGCGAATACAGCACGCAGCGTGGATCGCTGAACATCGGCAAGAACATCTGGGCCTTCATGCCACAATTCGGCGTGACCTATTTCGATCCAAAATCCGGACTGGATGTGTCCGGTACCTTCGTCTACGTGACGCAGATGAACAACAGTGCGACGGACTACCAGTCCGGCGACATTCTCCATCTCGATTGGGCGGTCGGCCAGCATCTCGGCAGTCAGCTCGAATGGGAAATCGGCATCGCCGGCAATGTGATGGCGCAGGTGACGGGCGACAGCGGCTCGGGCGCCAAGCTCGGCTCGTTCAAGGCTAAAAGCCTCGGCCTTGGCCCCGCCGTGAACTACAGCACGAAGATCGGCAGCAACGCTTTCACGCTGGGAGCCAAGTGGGAGCACGATTTCGACACGCGGAACACCTTCAAGGGCGATGTCGTCACGGTGTCGGCGAGCCTGTCCTTGTGAAGGCCGGCGCTAGAGGTGGAATGTCGCCGCCAGCGTCACGCCGTGGAGCGACAGGTTGTCCACCACGCCGCCGGGTTTGTAGTACAGGTAGCGGTACGCGACGCTGACGTCGCCCCATCGGAAGGCATATCCGCCGCCCACCGAGGCCTGGAGCGTGACATCGGAATCGCCGGTCCCGATATCGAAATACGCGGGGATGAACCATGGCGTGCCGGGGAAACCATATCGGCCGCGCATGCCGATGACAGCGTCCCACGCATCCTCATGCGCCGATGCATTTCCGGTTTGCGACAGTTGGAGAAGGGGTACTGAGAATCGCCAGTTCAGGTCCGTCCATATTCCGGCGTAACGGAAGCCGACGAACGCGTCGGCTTCGGTGATGTCGTCGTGATAGAGGGAATAGGCGATGCCGTTGGTCGACACGAGATCCTTGATGTCGACCGTCGTGCCGATGTTGATCGGGATCTCGACAATGCCGAGCGGCCCGGTCACCGTCCGCACGGCTGCCTTGTCCCCGGACAGCGACACATACATCGTATCGGTGAAGGCGCTCCACTCACCCTTGCGGACGGTGGCCGTGCCCATCAACCCGAAGCGAAATTTCTTCAACACGTCCAGCGGGCCTTCGTCGATGTTCACACTGGCGGTGACATTGGGAAACCGCGGCGGGCTGAAATTCAGATCGCCGGACACGCCCGGAAGCCACACGTAAGGCGTCAGCGTGACGTGCCAATTGCCGTCATAGTCGTTGTCGTTGGCGGAGGCCGGGTTGAGGACAATACCCGTCAGCGCCGCGAGAACCGTCGCGATCCGTGCAAGAGGCAATACGCTGAAGACAAGTGGATGCTTCATTGCAATTTCCCCTTCCGAGCGCCGCTCGATCGCGGCGCGCTTCACGTCTGCAAGGGTCCCACGGAAAGGCTTTCCCAGATATCTCCAGGCGCATTGGACCTTGGTCCAATTGAAGGTGCCCCCGCCGCGAACGCGGCTTGGACCACGGGTCAACTGGAATTTGGACGCGGCATCCCGCCAAGTCCGTTCATGCGCGATTACGACACACGACATGAGTGGCAATGGCGACAAATCCTTCTGGGTGTTGCTATTGCAGGGCTATTGGTTGGCGCGAGCCTCGCAGACGATTCCGCGCCGGCCGGCAGCCTTCGCTATTCGGGAACGGTCCAGATCAATCAGACACGCGTGGCGTTCATCGCCAGTGCTGCCGGCGGCGGCGGCACGCTGCATTTCCGCGGCCATAGCTATCCGTTTTCGATCGGCGGACTGGGTGTCGGCGGCATCGGCGTTCAGCGGTTGCAGGCCAACGGCACCGTCTACAATCTCGTGTCGGCGGAGCGGTTTCCGGGGATGTACAGGCAGTTCAGAACCGGCATCGCGCTCGGCAATGCGCAAGGGAGGCTGTGGCTGCGAAACGCCGACGGTGTCGTGCTGGAATTGAGCGGCACCGGCAAAGGCGTCGGGCTCTCCCTTGGCGCCGACGCAGTCAACATCAGTTACAAATAAGCAGTGACGCCGGTTGATTTGTGCACGATGTAACCATGGCTCCGTCGGGCCTTGGTCCAATCGATGGAGCCCAACAGCCTTCTTAGAAGTGCCTTGGGCCAACGCGCGAGCCCAACAGAAGAAGAAGGAGTCCTGCTAATGCCCGCGACCAGCAAGAAGTCCGGCCAAGCTCACCCAAATATTCTTTTCATCATGTCCGACGACATCGGCTGGTTCAACATCAGCTGCAACAACAACGGCATGATGGGCTACCGCACGCCCAACATCGATCGCATCGCCAAGGAGGGCGCGAACTTCACGGACTTCTACGGCCAGCAGAGCTGCACCGCCGGCCGCGCGGCGTTCATCACGGGGCAATCGCCGATCCGCACCGGCCTCACCAAGGTTGGCCTGCCGGGAGCCAAGCTCGGATTGAGCGCCGAGGATCCGAGCGTCGCGAACTTCATGAAGGGGTTTGGCTATGCCACCGGCCAGTTCGGCAAGAATCATCTCGGCGACCGCAACGAGCACCTTCCGACCGTTCACGGCTTCGATGAGTTCTTCGGCAATCTCTATCATCTGAATGCCGAAGAAGAGCCCCAGAACCCGGACTATCCGAAGGACCCGAATTTCAAGAAAAAGTTTGGCCCGCGCGGCGTCCTGAAATGCAAGGCGACCGACAAGGACGACACCACGGTCGATCCGCAATTCGGCAAGGTCGGTAAACAGGTCATCGAGAATACCGGCGCGCTCAACACGAAACGCATGGAAACGGTCGACGAGGAATTTCTCGGCGCCGCGATCGACTTCATCGAGCGCAAGACCAAGGAAGGCACACCGTGGTTCTGCTATTTCAACACCACCCGCATGCATGTGTGGACGCATCTGAAGCCTGAGTCGAAAGGCAAGACCGGCCTCGGCACCTATCCGGACGGCATGGTTGAGCTTGACGGCTATGTCGGCCAGCTGCTCGACAAGCTCGACAAGCTCGGCATCGCGGACAACACCGTCGTGGTTTTCACGACCGACAACGGCGCGGAATGCCTCTCATGGCCGGATGGCGGTTCGACGCCATTCCGCGGCGAGAAGGACACCAACTACGAAGGCGGCTGGCGCGTCCCCTGCGTCATGCGCTGGCCCGGCGTGATCGAACCCGGCCGCGTCATCAACGAAATCGCGTCGCTGCAGGACTTCATCCCGACCTTCGCTGCAGCTTCTGGCGAACCCGATCTCGTGGAGAAAGTGAAGAAGGGCTACAAGATCGGCGACAAGACCTACAAGGTCCATCTCGACGGTTTCAACCTGATGCCGTTCCTCGCCGGCGACGAAAAGAAATCGCCGCGGCCAGGATTCCTCTACTGGAGCGACGAAGGCGAACTCTTCGCGATCCGGGTAGGCGACTGGAAAGCGACGTTCATCGAGCAGCGGGCGCCAGGCTTGGCCATCTGGCAGGATCCGTTCACGAAGCTGCGCATGCCCAAGCTCTACAATCTGCGCTCGGATCCATTCGAGCGTGGCGACGATTCCATCCTGTATGCGAAATGGGCGGCCGATCGCATGTTCATGATGGTCCCGGCGCAGGCGATCGTCTTCCAATGGATCGACAGCTTCAAGGAATTCCCGCCCCGCGCAAAATCCGCAAGCTGGAGCGTCGACCAGGTCGTCGAGAGCATGATGCCGAAGACCTGAATCGGGGGCGCGCCGTGCGCGGCCGATGAAAGCAGGAAGAATGCCCATCGCCGGCATTGTCGAGGGGGGCAGCGGCGTATTCGATCATGGCCCGCCCGACCGACTGCAGACCATGGTGGGGCTCATGCGTGCCGGCCGCGGCAATGTCGGTTTGCGCGCTGGGCTGGCCGTCGCCGCGGGCTGGCTGCCGCTTGCCGTACTCTCAGCGGTCCACGGTCTGGTGACCGACGATGGCGCCTTTGCGTCCTTCGCCGCGGACTACGGTGTTCATGCCCGGTCGTTGATTGCGGCGCCCTTGCTGATCCTGGCGGAGGCGGCGTGTGCTCCCCGGCTCAGCGCGATTGCCGCGCACTTCATGTCTTCCGGAATTGTGGTGCGATCGGAT
>Ga0335083_10003782_pt1 | contig 19463 bp, 16 predicted proteins | sample Lox_Sample_42_FD_206716 | JGI IMG/M metagenome (GOLD analysis project Ga0335083, IMG submission 206716) | Soil microbial communities from Loxahatchee National Wildlife Refuge, Florida, United States - Lox_Sample_4.2 | ecosystem: Environmental > Terrestrial > Soil > Wetlands | place: USA...
CCTGGGCAACAACTCGGCCATCGTCGCGTTCACCTCCAACGGCGACGGGGGCTCGGCGATCACCGCGTTCGCGGCGTCGTGCATCTCGAGCGATGGTGGCGCGACCGAGTCGAGCTCCGGCGCTTCGTCGCCGCTCACGGTGAGCTCGCTCAGCAACGGTCAGACGTACACGTGCAGCGTGGTCGCCACAAACTCGTACGGTGACAGCGCGGCCTCGTCCGCGTCGACCGCGTTCGTGGCGGGGACGGTACCGGACGCACCGACCCTGAGCGGCGTGACGCAGGGATCGAACTCGGCCGTCCTGTCCTTCACGGCGAACGGCACGGGTGGTACGGCGATCACGAGCTTCACGGCGTCGTGCACCTCCAGCGACGGCGGGGCGACGCAGTCGGTGTCGGGGGCTTCGTCGCCGATCACGGTCGCCTCGCTCACGAACAGCAAGACCTACACCTGCAGCGTGGTCGCCACGAACGCCACCGGTGACAGCGCGGCCTCGTCTACGTCGAGCTCGTTCGTCGCAGCAAGCGCCCCGCTCGTACCCACGATCAGTGGCGTCACACGCGGGAACAACTCGGCCATCGTCGCGTTCACCTCCAACGGCGACGGCGGCTCCGCGATCACGGGCTACACCGCGACGTGCACGAGCAGCAACGGCGGGACGACCGAATCGGCCACCGGTACGACATCACCGGTCACGGTCGCGTCACTCACGAACGCCAAGACCTACACGTGTACGGTGCTCGCGACGAACGCGTTCGGCAGCAGTGCGGTGTCGGCCGCATCGACCTCGTTCGTCGTCGCCACATCACCGGCCGCGCCGTCGATCACGGCGCTCACCCACACGACCGGTTCGGCCGTGGTGACCTTCACGGCCGGCGCGAACGGCGGCGCCACCGTCACCAGCTTCACCATCACGTGCACATCGAGCAACGGGGGCACAACGCGGACCGCGACCGGGACCAAGTCGCCGATCACCGTCACCGGTCTGACCGGCGGCAAGGCCTATACCTGCCGGGCCACGGCGACGAATGCGATCGGTACGAGCGCGGCTTCGAGCCCGTGGAGCTTCACGGACTGAGAGTGACGGGACCATCCGGCGGACAGCCTGGAACCATCGAAAAGAGGGGGGCTTTCGTCACTGTGACGAAAGACCGTGATCCATAGTGAAGAACCGCTGCTTCAGGTGGCCGTCCGGAATTTCCGATATCTGGAGATGACGGCGCCCGTACACCTCACACCGCGCCGCCAGAGGAAGGAGGCAGTACCCGAATGCAACGTGAGCACCTCGGCGCTCGCGGGGCGGACCTCGGCGAAAACGGCTTCACGCTGATCGAAATCATGGTGGTCATCCTGATCATTGCCATTCTGATCGCCATCGCGATACCGCAGTTCATCGGAGCCCGCACTCGAGCCAACGACCGCGCGACGCAATCTGATCTGCGCAACGGCTTGACCGCCGAAAAGACGGTGTACGTCGACACGCAGACCTATTACGTGAACTCCACGGCGGTGAAGGCGGCCGAACCATCACTGAGATGGGGCACCAAGCTGTTGGTGCAGGTGGGAACGAATTCGGCTACGAACGACACGGTTTGCCTCTCGGAGGTCTCCAATTCCGGAACCTGGTTCGCCGTCGGCGACATCGCGACGGCGTCGGCGACGGCCGAGGCCGGCACGTACTACGCGAAGGGCAACACCGACCCCTGCACCACCGACGCGGCCACGATCGCCAGTTGGGGCTCGACCTGGTAGCGCGAACGGCATCGGCTCGCGTCAGCGCGCCCGCAGCGACTCCTCATCGGCGGGACCGCCCATGGTGGGTTCGCCCATCCGTTCGTCCGTTGCCGGAGTCTCGCGCAATTCGAGCATCGGGCGCGCGTAGTCCGGCGGAGCGAGCGGCAGACCCGGACGGCGAACCGTGGGCGGTGTTCCTCGCCTTCCCCCGGCGCGCGTAACCGGCGGCGCCCGATCGGACCGCGGCCGGTCGTCAGTCGGCGGGGTTTCCCGCTACCGGAATGGAGCCGCTGTCGCTGCGAAGGAAGCGCGCGGTGTCGCGGAGGAACTCGTGGCGACAGCTCTGGGAACAAAACGCGTAGGTCCTGCTGTCGGAGACGGCGGTCAGCGCCGCAGCCGGGTAGTCGATGCGCATGCCGCAGACCGGATCGCGGGTCTCACCGGCGAATCCGGCTTCGCCGCGGCCGGGGCGCGGCGGAGTCTGGCGACCGAGCAGTGCCGCGTACAAGCGGAGTTCGTCGGCGAGGAGGCGAGGGAGCAGGAACCGCTCGCGCACAAGCTCCCGTCCGCGCCGGCCCAGAGCGCCGGCCTCGTCGGGATTCCGTAGTAGCTCGACGACCCGCGCCGCGCACTCCTCGACCGAGTCCACGAGAAAGCCACCCGCGCCGTCGCGTAGCTGCAACGGAATGCCGCCGGCCCGACCGGCGACGACTGGGGTGCCCTTCCAGAGAGTCTCCGACACGACCAACCCGAAGCCTTCCCGGATCGATTTCTGGACGACGACGTTCGAGAGACGCTGAAAGGCGTTCACCTCGATGTTGCCCACGCCGGTGAGGTTCGTGAACAGATAGAGGTCAGGGTTGTCTCGTACGACACCTTCGAGCGCCGAGTACACGCTCCAGCCCTGCGGGTCGTCGAACGCCATTGAACCGACCAGCGCGAGCTGGACGTCGTCCACTTGCTCCTTGACGAGCTCGTAGGCAGCGATCACGCCGAACGGGTCCTTCCACGGGTCGAATCGGCTCACTTGTGTAACGAGTGGTCGGGAAAGGTCGACGCCGATCCAACCCAGCACGCGCCGCGCCAGCTGCGAACCGAGATCGATGTTCTTCGGACTCTCCGGATCGATTGCAGGCGGGACGATCTCGATTCGAGCAACCGGAAAGTCGGGTGGGACGAATCCGCCGAGCGTGAACACCGCGGCGTCGTAGTCCTCGAGGTAGGGCGCAAGGCGCTGCCAGACCTCGGGGTTCGGCTCCGACGTGTCGATGTGACACCGCCAGACCCACAATGAGGATCCCCGGCCGGCAAGCTGCGCGATTGCGACGGGCTGCGGGTCGTGGACCACGATCACGTCGTACGCGTGATCGAGCTGCTCCGCGCTGCGTGCCGACATCGAACGGAACGTGTCCCACTGCGCGTCTGTGATGGTGTCGTCGGCGCCTTGCAGCCCGTTGTGTATCGCTTTCGTGACGGCGAAGAACGCGTCGTCCCCGGCGATCAGCTTCCAGTCCACGAAAAGTCCTAGGGCCCGAAGCAGCGGAACCTGCGAGCGCAGCAACTCGGCAACTCCGCCTCCATAGGGTGTCGCGCTCAAATGCAGTACCCGGACTCCGCGCAGGGCCGAGGCGAGCGCGTGCAGGGCGTCTACCGCCGCATCGCCCGCCGACTCGCGATACGCGCCCAGCTGCTGGCCGCCGACACTGACCATCCGCATCCGAAGGTCCCCTCCGGGCGCAACCCTACGACCTTGGGCCGCGCAACTCATCGGCACCCGAACCAAGTCCGGTCGGCACGCTTTCGTACGGGAGGATCGAGTGCGGTGCGGGCAACGTCCCCCGCGGGCTCGCACCGCGCCCGCGACGTTCATGAGCACTGCGACGAACGAGACGGCTCAGCCTCGCATCGCTGCCGGTTCGCTATCGTGTCCAATCTCGCTGTCAATGGCGCGCCGCATGTCGAGCAGGAAGTCGACAACTTCGGCCCCACTCACCAACGACCGGCTCCGAAACCGGACGAGCGCATCATCTATGACGGCGTACCGCAGCGACGTGGCGGAGTTCTCGTCCGCGCCGGTATCCACGTGCTCGCTCATCGGTGCGTCTGTTCGTCTTCCCATGCGAGCAGCTTCCGCCTCGGGCGTAACTCGCAATAGGGGCAGAGGTCCCAAGCCGCAAGGATCTGCGCTATGCGACCTCGTTCGGGAGTTGTCGAGTTGTCCCTACGAAGCCGTTCACTGCAGGGTCGTGGAGGCGGTTGACCTGATGCACTTCGACGTACCGCCAGGTACCGTCGGCATGCGCGACGCGGCACTCGAAGGTGACCGAGGCACCCGGCCTCGCGGACACCTCTGCAAAGAGCTTCCCGAGCCGGGCGCGGTCGTCGGGATGCACGATCTCCCACACTGGGCGGCCGAATCGTACTTCGGGAGGTTCACCCAGCAATTCTCGGAACGACTTGTCCGCCCACAGCAAGCGGCGCTCGGCATCGACGATCGTGATGACACCTCGGCTGTGTGTAACAAGCGCCTCGAAGGGCACCTCGCGGCCGGCGTAGGCGGCGCCGCCGGCGAGCAGGCCCGCAGCGCGCGCCGTTTCGATCGCTTCGTCGCGACTCCCGACATCGAGCTTCGTGTAGATGTGGGACACGTGGCTTTTCACTGTGTTCAATGAAAGGTGCAACTCGCGAGCAATGCCCGAGTGCGTCAGCGATGTCGCGAGCATCTCGAGAATGGTCCTCTCGCGCTCGGTTAGTGCCATCCGATCATGCATGCGGTTTCACAATCTTGGTGCATTGATCACGCATCTGGCGCAAGACATAGGTCAACATCGCCCAGCAGCGCCGTGACGAGTAGGGCCGAAGGGCCCGAATCGCTTCCGGTCGAGAGGTCGCAGCGCTGACTCCATCGACGTCGCGAGGCTGTCAGCCGGCAGCCTGTCGTTCCTTGAAGGCCTCGACAACGTCGTCGACAGTCTCGTAACGCGCGTCGACCGGGACGATTGCGGGCTCGCCATAGCGATCGAGCTGTGCTTGCACGGACGCGGCCACCTCCGCGACGACGAGACGAATGCCACGCTCCTGCAGCTCCGACGACACAGTCCGAAGTGTCTCCGCGCCGGTGAAGTCGACGTCGAAGATCACAGCCGCGTCGATGCAAAGCCACTCGACGGGCGGATCAGTACTCGTGGTCAGCGCCAGTATCTCCTCGCTGAAGAGGTTCGCGTTCGCGTAATAGAGGCTGGCACCGAATCGGTACACGACGAGGCCCGGGAGAGCCTGGCCGCCGGAAGCAAGGGGAGAGGCCGCGAGTCGCCCGTCGGGCTGGCGCACGAGGACGACGTTGTTCGGTTTGTAGCTGCGGCGCAGGTGGTCGACAACAGAGAGGACGATCGCGAGAATGATGCCCTGTTCGACCCCAGCGACGACGACGGCGATCGCCGTCAGAGAGGCCACGACGAACGAGCTCTGGCGCACTCGCCAGATGCGGTGCATTCCGGCGATGTCAACGAGTTCCATGCCAATGAGGAACACGACCGACGCGAGTACTGCGCTCGGCATGTACTGAAGCGGAACGGTCAGGAACAACAACACGATGAGGACGATGCCCGCGGTCGTCAGCGACGCGAGTTGAGTCCGCCCTCCGGCGCTGTCGACCATCTCGGTCTTCGTCGGACTGCCGTTGACCACGAATGTTCCCGAGAGGCCCGCCGAAACGTTTGCGATGCCCAGCCCGACGAGGTCGACGTTCTCATCCAACGTCTCTTCGTGCCTGGCCGCGTAGGCGCGTGACGTCGCGGCGCTCTGTGCGAGGATGACGATGAAGATCGCGCCGGCCGTGCCGAGCAGCCGGTGGAACTGGCTCCACGTCACGTCGGGCACGCCGAAACTCGGGAGACCGCTCGGAACGTGGCCGAGCGTTGCGACGCCGTGAGCGGCCAGGCCCCAGTGCCAGCTGACAATGATCGAGCCGATGACCGCTATGAGCGCGCCCGGGATGCGCTTGTCAATCTTGCGAGCGCCGAGTATCACAACCAGAACGCTGAGCGAGACCGCAAGTGTCGTCAGGCTCGTTTTCGGGAGTTCTCGCAACGTGCGGCCGAACTTCCGCAGCGTGCCCCCACTTGGGTCGTCTACGCCGAGCATCCCGGCGAACTGCCCCATCGCGACCTGAACTCCAACCCCGGTGAGGAAGCCGATGAGGACGGCGCGCGACAGGAAGTTAGCGATGAAGCCCAACCGGATGATCCGGGCGAGGACGAGCATTCCGCCTGTGATGATCGCGAGCATCCCCGCCAGCTGGACGTACTCCGGTGACGCGATCGGCGCCATCCCTGCGAGGCCCGCGGCAAGAATCGCCGCAGTTGCCGAATCGGCGCCTACCACGAGATGGCGCGAAGACCCCAGGAGCGCGAACACCGCGATCGGGATCAGGATCGTGTACAGCCCGGTGATCACCGGCATGCCGGCGATCTTCGTGTACCCCATCACCTCTGGAATCCCGAGCGCAGCGAGTGTCACGCCGGCCGCGATATCAGCGGGGACCGTGCTGGGGTCGATCGGTACGATCCCACCGAGGATTGGAAGGCGGAACTTCTTGTCAACGCGCGCTTCGGTCATGGCTCCCCCGCCGGCGGCCTCGATATCGTCGTCATGCGACGGCAGGGTGGTCAGACGCCTTCGAGCGCTTCCAGCCGGCCAGACTGTATTGCCTTTGTGAATGCTTGAAAGTCGCGCTCGTTCTGATCGGCGTATCGTTCGGAGAAGTCCGTGATCGACTGGTCGAAGCGGTCCTTCTTGCCCAGATATGCAGCGAGCGCGACTGGGTCGCCTGAGCGCGCGTGAGCACGCGCCAGCGTCTGACCACAGACCCGGGCGTAGAACGAGAGCGCGTCCGGAAACATCCCCTCGACGTCGACCGAGCCCTTCATGTCTCGCAGCTGGCGCCAGTACATGTAGCGGTTCGCCTGCACGCCCTTGGTCCAGCCCAAGAAGATGTCACTCGCCGCCTGCATCAAGCGTTGCCCCTGGACCACGCGCTCGCCTGGCTGTGAATACCGGCTCTTCGGGAGGTGGTCTTCCAGCACCGACGCGGTGGCTTCCTTGACCTGCAAGAACAACGGATCCCCTTGATCGCGGCCTTGCAGAAGCACCATGAACGCACGGGTGCCGACACTGCCGACGCCCACGACCTTGCGCGCGGCATCGACGAACTCGAATCGTTCGAGCAATCGACGGCGATCGTCCTGCAGCGTTGCGCGGTACGCCCGGAACTGGTCCTGGATCATGTCTTGGATCCCCTCGGCCGGGAGTCCGAGCCGCTCGGCGGTCTCGACCAAGGACACGATGACCGGCGGCTGCGCGACGATGCGATAGCGACCGTCCACTACCTCGGTGAACTTTGACAACGCTTGCAGGCTGTCTCGAGTCTGTGCCTTGGCGAGGGTCCTGTGAGCCCTCTTCTCGATGGTCTTGCCTTCTTTCGCCTTGCTCGTGCCTCCTAACGAGCGCGTCGCATTGTCGACTGCCGTGATCAAATCCGAGGCCGACGTCCGCGCGTACCAGATGTCCATCAGCGGCATGCCGGCAAACTCGGCCATTGCCTCTCGATAGGCCGTGACGGACGTGCGTGTGATCTCGCGCGTCTCGGCATCGCTGTAACCATTGTTGCGCGCAGCGATCGTGAAGCTCGCCGCCATGCGCTTCACGTCGTACTCGAAGGGTCCCGGAAGCGTTTCGTCGAAGTCGTTCAGGTCGAAGACGAGCGTCCGCTCGGGAGATGCGAAGACACCGAAGTTGGAGAGGTGCGCATCGCCGCAGAGTTGCACCGTCAGACCGGCCCGCGGCGTGTCCTTGAGGTCGGCACTCATGATCTTCGCCGCACCTCGATAGAACGTGAAGGGCGAGACCATCATCCGTCCGTGACGGACCGGGACCAAGTCGGGCTCTCGTTTCGCGTTTTGGGCCTCGAGCAACGCGATCGGATCGGGACGGTCGGGAGCCGGTGTCCATCCCGCGTGGCCTGCCGGCTCGAGCACCTTGCGCAACGTCTTGCCCTGCGACCGCCGCTCCTCGACGCTCGGATGCGCGATCGTAGTCATGGGGTCCTCGCGTTCGTCGGCGCCGGCTTGCGCTCGACAGACTCGCGCGCACTTGCGTCGGGCCGCCATCTGGATGCCATCGCCGCGCGCTCACCCGCCGGGAGTGATGCTGACCGGAGTATTCCTCATGAGGCTGACTCGCTTTCGCGCTGCAGGAATGAGGCTCCAGCTTGGCACTCGCGGCGACGTAATGTCGGCGGGAGACGACCGACTGAAAGGGGGCGCCTGGTGACGACCATCGAGGTTCCGCAGGAACTGGCATCGTCGTTCAGCGGCGAACTCCTCGTTCCCGACTCGCCCGGGTACGACGAGGCCCGGCGCGTCCACAACGGCTTGATCGACAAGCGTCCCGGCCTCATCGCGCGCTGTTCGAACACCGCCGACGTTCGCGACGCGGTCAACCTCGGACGAGCGGCGGGCATCGAGATGTCGGTCCGCGGGGGCGGCCACAACGTCGCGGGCCTCGCAGCAACCGATGGCGGGCTCATGATCGACCTCGCGCCGATGCGCGGAACCCATGTCGATCCCGTAAGACGGCAAGTGCGCGCCCAGGCCGGCGTGACCTGGAACGAGTACAACCGCGCCGCGGACGTCTACGGCTTGGCCACGACGGGCGGCGTGATCTCCACGACGGGCATCGCCGGGCTCACGCTCGGAGGCGGGCTCGGTTGGCTCATGGGTAAGTACGGCATGGCCGCCGACAATCTCGAGTCGGCCGAGGTCGTTCTCGCCGACGGTCGGGTCGTCACCGCCAGTGAGGCCGACGACGCCGACTTGTTCTGGGCGATTAGAGGTGGAGGCGGCAACTTCGGTGTTGTGACGTCCTTCGAGTATCGAGCGCATCCGGTCAACATGATCTACGGGGGGATCGCCGCGCATGCACTTGCCTCCGCCGGAGACGTCTTCGATTTCTATCGCCAGTTCACGAAGAGCCTCCCCGACGAGATCACTTCCTTTGCAGGGCTCGTCCACGCGCCGGATGGAAGTGGCATGAAGATCGTCGCGACGCCGGTCTGCCACTGCGGCGATCTGAAGCAGGCCGAGTCGGACCTGAAACCCATGCGTGAATTCGGTCCACCGCTCCTCGACCTGATCGGCCCGATGCCCTACCCCGTCATCAACACCTTGCTCGACGCGGGGTTCCCCGTCGGCGCGCTGAACTATTGGAAGTCGGCGTTCTTCACCGAGCTCTCCGACGCGGCCGTCCGCACGATGGTGGATGCCTTCGAGGCGGCCCCGTCCACCATGAGTGGCATGGTTGTGGAGCACCTCCATGGCGAAGTTACTCGCATCGATCCGACGGCAACGGCCTTCCCGCACCGCCGACCCGGCTACAACCTCGCGATCACCGGCGAATGGCTCGAACCGTCCGAGACCGAGGCCAATGTGCGGTGGGTGCGGGAGACCTTTGCCGCGCTCGAGCCCTTCATGGCGCCGCAGGTTTACGTGAACTACCTCGCCGACGACGAGTCGGCGCGCACTCGCGAGGCATACGGCCCCAACTACGACCGCCTCGTTGAACTCAAGCGGCGTTACGACCCGGAGAACCGTTTCCGGCTGAACCAGAACATTGATCCCGCCGGCTGAGTTCAGCTCGCGTGCCGTCGGCGCGTCGCGAGGGCGATGCCTGCCGCAATGAGGCCGAGCACCCCGATCACTATGCCGACGATCGCGAGCGTGCGGGCCGTGTCGACATCTGATGACTTGGCGTATGCGGTAGTTGTCGCGGGCGCGGTTGTGGTGGGTGTGGTCGAGCCGTTGGGGCTGGTGAGTTGGAGGATGGGTGTCGGGTGCTCCGGTTCATCGCCGGTTGCCGGCACGGGTTCGATCCAGCGGACGATGTCGCCGTTCGAGTAGGTCTGCAGGGCCTTGAACACCACTTGTGTTCCGGTGTCGGGAAGGCCGTCGGCGTCGATGGTGAACTCGCCGAACTGGTTGGCTCCGATCGCGTCGGCTGGGGTATTGGCTTTCCAGTCGATCTCGCTGACGATGTCGGAGATGTTGCCGTCGTCGGTGACGAGCGGCTTGGTCAGGTGCAACTGGGTGAGGTGGAAGGTCCAGCCGGGTTTCGGTTCGACCGTAACCGTTGGAATGGGGATAGCGGGCGGGACCGGGAAGAAGATCTGAAGCTCCGTGACCGTCGCGGGAGGTTCCTCGTTCGGCGCGAGGAACGACAACTTCACCGTCCCACCCTGGGGCGCCGACGGCGGGTCGACCGTGACGTGCGCGGACGCGGCTCCGGCAAACGCGACGAGCAGCGTGGCCGCCACGACCATCACGACTGAAATCCTGCGGAGCATCCTCCCAGCCTTTCAACGGGTGCGGAGCGCGACAACATCGAGCCGACCGCGCGACCTTACGTTAGGTAGACCGTCCGGAACGCCGCTGAGTTCCCTCGGCTTCGGGAATTTTTCTGCGACCGGAAACTTGTGCCTCGGGTCGATAAGGTCGCGTCCAATGAGCAGGCAGCGTCGGTGATGTTGACCGATCGACGTTTCGCTCAACTCGTCCGCGATCACGGTGGCGCGGTTGCGGCCTATGCCCGTGCCGTCGCTCCCGATCGTTGGACCGCGGATGACGCGGTCCAGGAGACGATGTTGCGTGCGTGGCGCTATCGGGAGTCGTTTCGCTCGTCGGGCTCGTTCGAGGGTTGGCTCATTCGGATCTGTCGCCGCTGTCTGATCGACCTCACCTCGCACCGGCTCGACGAGCTGACTCCCGAGGCGCCTGAGGTCGCAGAGCAGCCGGGAGGACTCTACGAGCTCTATGACCTGATCGCACGGCTTCCCGTGCATCAACGCGAGGTCGTCGCAGTGTGCGGGCTTCTCGGATACGACTATGCGGGGGCTGCGGAGCTGCTGGAAATCCCAATTGGCACCGTGCGGTCGCGGATGCACCGTGCCCGGATGGCGCTGTCCGCGCAGGTGGATCCCGCGAAGAACGAAGCCTCGTTGTGAGACAGCGTGCGATGTCCTGCCGGCACGCGCTGATCATCTTCCTTGCCGATGACGGCGAGTTCACCCACGCGGACGTGCGCCAGGCGCGTCTGCACGCAGCCCGGTGCCCACGTTGCCGCGACGCGTATGTGGGTGGCCTCAGCCCCTTGGTGCGTCCGGGCCTCTTGTTGCGTGAACCGCCTCCCGCGTTCGCACTTCGAGCAGGACTGCTCCTCGTCGCATCATTTCAACTCGTGATCGCCGTTCCGTGGTTGTTCGGGCGAAGTCTGATTCCCGATGCACACGTCGCGGTGTCGCACCTCACCCGTGACGGCGCCCTCGGGCTCGTGAGCGCCGCCGTTGGTCTCGTCACCGTCTGGCGGCCTCGCTATGTGTACAGCACGATGCTGATCGGAGTTCTCGTGCTCGCACTACAACTGGTGGCGGGTCTGTTCGACCAGCAGTCGAACTCGGTCAATGCGTCTTTCGAGATCGTGCACCTGCCGATGGTACTCATCGTGCTCGCACTTTTCAGTGTGGGTGCGAGCACGGCAAGGCGCGCGACGCCGTTCGCCCGCCGGCACTCGTCGCTCACGATCGCTCGTGATGCCGGCCGAACATCGGAATGATCCCGCCCGCGTGCGACCGATCGCGGGCGAGGCCTGCTTTGCACGCGGTGTCGCGCCGTCTGCAACGCCTCGGGCTCGTCGGCGCGATCGCGTTTGCGATCGTCGCGGTCACGGCCGGACCAGCTTTCGCGCACGCGGTCCTGTTGAGTACCAGTCCGGTCGACGGGACCTCGTATCCGACGGCGTCGCCACCGTCATCGGTGAGCATGCACTTCGGCGAAGACGTCGGGGTGAAGCTCGGCGCGGTACGCGTCTACGACGAGCACGGCAAGCTGATCGACACCGGCGCGCCCGGCCACCCCGCCGGCGACGGGAGCACCGTGGTCGCGACGTTGCCGAAGCTCGGTGCGGGGACCTATGTCGTCACCTGGCGCGTCATCTCCGCCGACACCCACCCGGTCAGCGGCGCGTTCACGTTCACAGTCGGTGTGCAGCAGCAGAACGTGAGCGGGCTGGCGACGAAGCTGCTCTCTTCTGCAAACGGCAGCAAGCCGGTCGGGGTGGCGTACGGCGTGGAGCGCTTCCTGCTGTTCGCCTCGCTGATCGCGCTGATCGGCGGAACCGCGTTCGTCGTACTCGTGTGGCCGGCCGGCCGGCGGTCCAGACGCGCGGCGCGCATCCTTTGGGGTGCCTGGTGGGCCGCCATCCTGGTGACGGCGGCGGGTTATGCCATCGAAGGGATCTACGCAGCCGCTTACCCTTTCAGCAAGCTCTTCGATCTCACCGTTCTGTCGGATACCCTGCACGGACGCTTCGGCGAGACGGCGGTCGCGCGCATCGCACTGCTGCTGCTCGCGGCACCGCTGTTGCGGGTTCTCTTCGCCCACAAGAGCACCACGGAGACGCGGGAACGCTCGTTGCCCTGGTGGTGGACTGCCGCGGCAGCGATCGTCGGACTGTCGACCATCGTCACCGTGACGCTGGCGAGTCACGGGACCACCGGACGTTGGACCGGGCTTGCCATACCAGCCGACATCCTCCACGTGAGCGCAGTGTCACTGTGGTTCGGTGGCCTGCTGATGCTGACCGCTGCGGTCGTGCCCACCGCCGACAGCGAGACCCTCGATCGCGTCGTGCCGCGCTACTCGACCTTCGCGTTCGGCGCGGTGGTCGCCATCGTCGCCAGCGGTGTCTTCCAAGCAGAACGACAAGTGGGAACCATCCACGCGCTCTTCACCACCACCTACGGCCACTTCCTGCTCGCGAAGCTCACGGCCTTCGGCGTCCTGATTCTGTTCGCGGCGTTCAGTCGCGAGGTTGTCAACAACTGGTACGCACCTCGCCGAGACAAACAACGACGCGCACTCGAACTCGCTGCCGTCGGCGCGCCTGCGATCGTCGAGAGCGAGACGGCCGTCGGCGCGACAACAGGAGACGGCGGCGCGGTCAGCGTGATCGAACGAGTCGAGCCAAGTCCCGATGACGCGCCAGGCACAGACGACGAGGACCGTGAACGGGTCGCATACCACCGCCTGAGGTACACCATCGCCGTCGAAGTCGCGGTCGCCGTCGTCGTGCTCGTCATCACGGCCTTCCTGGTCGACACCCGCCCCGCCTACGAAGTCACGAACGGTCCACAGGTCCTGACCCTCAAGAGCTCGCCCACCGAGCCTCCCGTCGTCTGGTTCAACCTCGTCGTCGAACCGGCCAAGAGCGGAGAGAATCAGATCCACCTGAGCACCGAGACTCCGGAAGGCGGAGTCGCCAAGCCCTTGCAAGTCACGATGGAACTGACGAACACGAGCCACAACGTCGGCCCCCTCCAAGTGCGCCTCGTTCGCATCGCGCCCGGCCACTACATCCGCTACAGCTACGACTTCCCGTTCCCCGGCAAATGGCAGGTCACGGTCAAGGCCCTGATGACGCCCATCGACGAATCGACCGCAACCCAGAGCATCCAGATTCGATAGCCGGTCAGTCGCTCCGACCGAACGCGCCGTCGAAGGGTTCAGCCGAGTCGGAGCGTTTCGAGCGGCTCGAGGCGAGCTGCCTTGGCCGATGGGTAGAGCCCGGCCATTACCGACACGACGAGCGCGAGGCTCATCCAGAGGGGTATCCGTGTGTAATCGATGACGACGACCCAGTTGGCCAACGCGGAGACCAGGTACACGATGCCGACCCCGAGCGCGGCGCCGAGCATCCCTCCGAGAATGCCGACGAACAACGACTCGAGCAGGAACTGCGCGCCGATCTTCGATCGGCTGTGTCCGACAGCACGACGGATTCCGATCTCCGACGATCGCTGGATGACCGAGATCGACATCACGTTCGCGATTCCGAGGCCGCCGACGCTTAGTGCAAGCAGACCCGCGAACAGCGCGGTCTGTTGAAGGGTCTTGTCGGCTTGCGACGCAGCTTGCAGGACGTCGCTCGGCACCTTGGTGGTCACCTGATCGGGCCCGCCGAGATTGATCGCCGTCGGAATGGCGTCCGCCGCCGCTTGGGTCGTACCCGGCTTCGCGCGGACATAGAGCTGGTTCGGCTTGCCGTCGGTTGCGAAGATGTGCTGCGCGGACCACTGCGTGATGAACACCGCGTTGTCGAGATCGGGGTCGAGCGCGACCGGGCCGAGCACGCCGACGACGCCAAAGTTCGTTGTGTTCAGCCGAATGGTTCGTGCCTCACCACGCAGGTAGCCGTACTGCCTCGCGAGTCCGGCACCGAGCACGACCGAGGGCGTGTGCAACGCGTTGTCGGCGCTGCTCAGCCAACGGCCGTCGAGCAGTGGAACTTCGAGCACCGCGGGCAGGTTGAGGTCGGACGCCCGCACCGGCACCGGAAACGCCTGGTAGTAGTCGCTTCCGCCCTCGGTCGGGATGGCAATGACGCTGGACAGATTTGTCGTCCCCGCCGCGCTCGTTACCGTCGGAATTGCTTCGACCCGTTGCACCGCGTCACTCGGGAACGTGGGGTTTTGCGACCCGAATGTGCCGCCGGCCTGGGCGATGATGAGGTTCGTCCCGAGCTGCGACAGTTTCTGCTTGAGATCACCCTTGGCGCTCTCCGTCAATCCGACCGCGCCGACCATCGCCGCGACACCGACAATGGGCCCGAGCATGATGAGGAACGTCCGTACCTTGCGCGCCGTCAGGCCCGTCCACGCGACCATGAGGAGATCGCGAAAGCGGCTCATTCCGGCGTCCCGGCGAGGCGCTCGTCGGCGACGATGCGTCCGTCCCGCATCGAGACTTTGCGGCGGGCCGTGCTCGCGACGGTCGTGTCGTGGGTCACCATCACCACGGCACGCTCGGGCGACTCGAGACCTCTGAAGATCTCGAGGACGTGTGCCGCGTTCGCGGAGTCCAGTGCACCCGTCGGCTCGTCGGCGAGGATCATGAGCGGATCGGTGACGATCGCGCGCGCGAGCGCCACGCGCTGCTGCTCGCCGCCCGACATCTGGACCGGCCGGTGATCCGCTCGCGAGCCCAGACCGAGCTCGGCGAGCGCGGCATAGGCACGCTCCCGGCGCTCGCGCGGTCGCAGATCGCGATAGAGCAATGCGGTCTCGACGTTGCCGAGCGCAGTGAGATGCGGGATGAGATGGAACTGTTGGAAGACGAACCCGATCGAATCGCCGCGCAGCCTCGAGCGCGTCGCGTCATCGAGCGCGCTCACGTCGTGACCGGCGATTCGGATCGTGCCGCTTGTCGGGAGGTCGAGTACACCCAGTAGTCCGAGCATCGTTGACTTGCCCGAGCCCGATGGCCCGACGATCGACATGAAATCGCCCGGGAAGATCTGGAGAGAGACCTCCCGCAACGCGTAGACCTCTATCTCCTCGCCGTAGACACGAGAGACGTTGTCCAGCTCGAGCAACGCGTCGTCGTGTCGGGCCCCCGCCCCCGGCGCATTCGGAGGTGCTTCCGTGCTCACTGCGGTTGATCGACCTCGACGACCACAGTCTCGTCGCCCTTCAACCCTTTTGTGATCTCGATGTATGAGCCCTCGGACAAACCTGTCTGTACCGGGATCTCACGTATCTTGCCCGAGTTGGACAGATCGATGACACGTACGACGTCGACGCCCGACCCGTTCTGCTTGACCGCCGCGATCGGCACGGTGATCACGTTGGTGTCCTGTTGGTCGATGACCTTGACAGTCACCGCCGCGCCGTCGGCGGCGCCGAGATCTGCGACCTCGATCTTGCCCTCATAGACCTGCTGGCCGGGCTGACCGGGAGTGGTCGAGTCGAGTTGGGTCTGATTCGCGTCGAGTTCGGAGATCGTGCCGTCGACCTCATCGGTCCCGCCCACGAGCTGCACCGTGCAGTGTTGGCCGACTTTCAACTTCGTACGATCTGTCGCCGACGCTTGCAAGGTGACCGTGAAGTTCGGCTCGGTCAACGACAGGATCGGCGCTCCCGGCATGAGCCCGTCGCCCTCCTTGACGAACACCTGTCCGATCCGAATCGGCCATTCTCCGACGACCATGTCGGTCGGCTGGAACACGACGTCCTTTTCGATGGATCGCAAGACGACCGTGACCTGCGTTTGACCAGCAGGGAGGAGAGCGGTGCCGACGAGCGGTTGGAAGTCCTGGCCGGGCTGCGCGCTTCCCGCGACTGTGTAGTTGACCGACGTGTCTTTGACCGGGGCTTGATTGGCAGTGATCGTGAACGTTGCTGCTCCGCCGGGCGCGACCGCCGCGACGTTTCCCGCAATCGTCAGCTCGGGCACTACGGAGGATGTGATGGCCACCGCGGCGGCGCTCGGTGATCCGATCTGATACGCGGAGCTCGGCGCGAGCGACACCGTGAGCAGACGATCAGCCTCGACGACGTTGTCGAGCACCGTGGGGATGGCTACTTGGACCGACGTCTGGCCGGCCGGTACGACAATGACGCCACCGGGCAACGTGTAATCGACGCCCTCTTGCGCGTTCCCCCCGTATGTCAGCGAGACGGTCAGCGTCGAGGTCAGTGCCTTGTTGATGCTTATCGTCACGGGCCAAGGCTGGCCCTTGGTGAGATATGCCGTGGCCGACCGCAACGTCGCGACCGGGGTCGCGGCGTTTCCGGTCGCTCCGGTGATCGTGATCACGGCGCTACCCGGCGAGGCGATGCTGTAGGAGGTAGGCGCCGGCCCGATCGACACGACGATGTGGCGATCAGGTTGGATCACGTTGTTGGCGAGTGAGCTCACCTGTATGCTCGCCGACGTGTGCCCGGCCGAGAGCGTCAGGATCGGATTGACAGTGCGATAGTCGGTACCGGGCACCGCGTCTCCGCTGAATGTGAGGCTGACCTGCGTGTCCCGAATCGGTGCCTGGTCGGCCGTGACGACGAGGGTCGCCGAGCCGCCGGGAGCGACCGTGCTCCCCCCGCTGATGTGTATCGCGGGCACGTTGTTGTTCGTGATCGTTGTCTGCGCCGATCCGGGCGAGCCGACCGAATACCCCGCACCGGCGGCGAGCGAAACCACGAGCGTCTTGCTCGGCTTCACCACGTTGTCGAGACGTGTCGGGACCGACACGGACACGGACGTGAGGCCCGAAGGCAGCACGACTGACGTCGGCGGCGTGACCACGTCGTTGCTCGTTGCGGTCCCGCCCGAGGTGAGATTCACCGTCAGATCACCGGTGGTGGGCGCGGATGCGGTGATAACGAACGACGCCGGCGTCCCTTGGGGCACCACGGCGCTCACCGACTGAATCGTGAGTACTGACGATGGTGAGGACACGGCGGCAACGTTCGGCCGGAAGGCCGCGAGAACGGCCGTGGGCCTCGAGTGGACCGTCGTCGCGGAAGTCTGCGTGGCCGCGGGGCCGATGATCAATCCAGCCGCCGTCTGAGCGCCAAGCTTGTAGCCGGCACCCTGCGCGAGCGACACCGTCACCGCCTGCGACGAGGTGGGCGTCGCGCCGGGGTAGTGATGCTGTGCCTGCCACTGCGCCAACGCGAACCGCGTCTGCTCTGTGAACAACGTGTCCATCGCGCCCGGATTGTCGCCGGCAGCCGCCAGTATCTGCTTCAACTGCAGGACATCGTCGCCGCGGTCGCCGACCGTGAGCGACCGGAAGAACCGAACCGTTCCGTTCTCTGCTATGGCGTCGCGTCCGTCGAGCGCGAACAACGCCTCGCCGTCGTGGCCGGTCGAACCGTCCTTCGCGTATACGGAACTCACGAGCGACTGTGTAGCCGCCGTGACCTTGCGCAGTTCCTGTCGCGCGAGCGTCCCCGTGAGTGTCACGGTGTCCTGCAACGTGCGCCGCTGCACGTCGGACAAGATGACGAGGTCCTTGTTCTTCGCCGAGCTGCTGCCGCCCGTTTGCGCGTATCCCACGCCCGCGACCGCAACGAGCAGGACGAACACAGCGATGCCGATCAGGACCTTCTTGTTGCGCGACAAGGTCATCCACCATTCCCCGACGGACCGACTTCCTTCTGAGCCTGCGCCGCACAGTCCTGGACGTCGGGACTGCTCACGATGTCCTGACCAGGAGGCGGCGTGAACTGCGGTACGCCGCTACCGGCCGAGCCGAAGCTGAAGAGGCGCCCCTTCGAATCGGGCGTCGGCTCGGGAATTCCCCAACCGCGTCCGATCATGCAGTCGCGCCATTTCAGGTAAGCCTCGTTCTGCTGCTTGACCTGTGCCGGCGTGAGGTTGTCCTGGGCCGTCTGCACGTCCTTGAGTGCCTTCAGAATGTTGCTCTTCGCGGCACAGGTCGACAATCCCTTGATGTACGTCGGGTCGTTCGTAGGGGAACTCGGATTCGTCGCATCGGGCACACCGATGAACTTCACGCCGAGGTCCTTCAAGCACGACTGGAATATGCCCACCGCCTTGAAGAACGACGTCGTCGGATCCTCCTTCGCGAGCGGAACCGCGCCTGCACCTGCCGCAGCCGACGCGCCGGCCGCGCCCGGCGCCCCGGTTCCGTCGACGGCCGGACGTACTGCGCCGTTCTTGGTCACCTTCCAACCCGGAGGCAGTTGCAAGTTCACCTGGCCCGCGTGGATCGTCACGGGCGTCGATTCCGAGGCGGCCCTCGACCCGCCGCAACCCGCGACCAGCGCCATCGCGCACAGCACCGCGACGGGTGTACGCCCAGGGTGACGGCGGGGCGAGCCCGGCTCAGGATCACGAAGGTCGTCGCGTATCAGCTTTCCAAGCCAGCCCGCTCGCACCGTGAACCTCATCCCCCGTGCTGATTCTTGCGTGCGCCGTCCATCAGCGGCAATGCGAGAGGATTCTGAGATCGGGGAATGCCTGGCGACGCTTCACCATGACCGCAACTCGAGCCCCCGAACCGCGGCGCACAAGCGCAACAGGGTAGCTGCCTCGCGCACGGAATTCGGCCATCCCACTCGCACCCAAGAGTGGTACGACGGAGCTCGGCTCGTCGCCCCGAAGGACGCCCGAGCCAACCGGTCCGACCGCGACTTGCGCGGTTGGACCGCGCTCGAAGAGCGGCACGACCTGGGTGCAGATGATCTGTGCCCTTCTGGTGTTCCAGTCCCCTGTCTTGCCGACCCGGTTGGTTGAGCTTTCGCCGTGGGTCGATTGGCTGGGGAACCGCTCGATCTGGTCATGGCGCGGATCGAAGCACAGCAGCATCGCCGGTTCGTCAAGACACACACGCCGCTCGATGGTGTTCCCCTCGATCCCCGAGCGACCTACATCGTGGTTGGCAGGCATCCACTCGATACGGCGGTGTCGCGTGGGCACGATGCGAACCGGCGCGATCCGGCGAGTGCCGATCGATCGCAGCTATGCGTGCGTGACGGGTTGTGTAGGCAGGAACAGGGTGGCGCCGAGTCCGACGAGCCCGATGACGGCGAGGGTGATCATCGCGGCGGCGTAGGAACCTTTGCCGATACTGGAGACGAGGATGGTCCCGGCGACGGCGGTGCCGAGCGATGAGCCGAGGTTGGAGATGCATCGCGAGAGCCCGGAGATCTCACCTTGTAGTTCTTCGGGAAAGGCCGACTGGACGACGTTGACGGAGGGCGTGAGCATGACTCCGACTCCGAGGCCGATGAGGAGGAGGCCGGGTGCGAACGCCCACGCGCCGGGCGAGCCCTTCACGAGGGCCAGCAGGACGGCGATCCCGACGATCGTGGTGAC
>Ga0335083_10003783_pt1 | contig 19459 bp, 15 predicted proteins | sample Lox_Sample_42_FD_206716 | JGI IMG/M metagenome (GOLD analysis project Ga0335083, IMG submission 206716) | Soil microbial communities from Loxahatchee National Wildlife Refuge, Florida, United States - Lox_Sample_4.2 | ecosystem: Environmental > Terrestrial > Soil > Wetlands | place: USA...
GAGATCTGGCGCAGTTGCGCCTCGGTTTGCGCAGCGGACGCTCCCGGAGCGAGGTAGAGCCCCGCCGAGGTGACCGCATCATCACGCCACAATTGCCGATAGATCGGCAAACTCATCACGACGTTGCCACGCTCGTTGCCGTACTCGCGGTAGACACCGACCACCGAGAAGCTGTGGACGCCCTCGGGCAGTGCCAGGTTCAACTCGCTTCCCGGCTGCAGGCGCAGACGCCAGGCCAGGGGCTCCGATACGATCACGCCACCTCGCTCGAACCGGGGCCAAAGATCCGGCCCGGCGATGGTCAGCGGCACGTTGGCATGCCCGTCATGCGCGTATTGCACGGCATCGAGCGATATGGGGCCCTGCGGACCATCGAGCGTGACGCGGCGGTTCAGACCGTAATCCGTGACAGCGGGCAGCGTCAGCATCTCATTGAGCAGTTCGGGATCGATGCGGCGTTCCGGTCTTCCTGTGCCCGCGCCCGGCGCGGTCACATAGATGTCCGCCCGCAGACTGCGTTCCAGCCAGGACCGCAAGGATTCACGGAAGCTCGCGACCATGATTGAGACACCGATCATGGCCGCCAGCGCCATGCCCAGCGCAGCGACGGCCACCCCGGTCCGGCTGAGCGACGCCGCGATGTCGCCGCAGGCCAGCCGGGCCGTCGCACTTCCTGATGCGCTCCAGCGGGCCGCGGCACGCGCAGCCGCACGCAACGCGGCAGGAGTAACCGTGGCCACGCTCAACAGCAATAACAGCAGCGCAACGAATCCCGCCGTGAGGCTTCGGCCTGAAGCAAACACAACGATTCCCGAGGCCACGGCCAGGCCCGCTCCTGTGAGCGCCAATCGCCTCGCGAGCCGGACAGCGCGAGCTTCGAGCACCGAGCGCCGCAGACCCAGCTGCGGGACGCTGCCCGCTACTTCCAGCGCGGGCAACAGGGCTCCGGCGAGTGCGGTACCGAGGCCGGCCAGCATGGCCTTGAGGAGTGAGCCAACCGGCAACACCGTGTCATTGACGGCGACCACGTAATACAGATCGTTGATGGTCTGCGACACGAGATGCACCAGTCCACGACCGATGATCACTCCCAGCAACAGCCCTGCGAGCGCGCCGAGCAGCCCCAGGAGCGCGGCTTCCGTCAACACGATGCGCAGGACCTCGGCGCGCGTGGCTCCCAGGGCGCGCAGGATCCCGATGATCCGGCGTCTCTGGACCACGGCGAAGCTCATCGCGCCGTAGATCAGCAGCGTACTGACCAACAGCGCCAGCAGACTCATCGCCTTCAGGTTTGTGGTGAAAGCCGCGGTCATGTCCAGGTTCTGGCGCGTACGCCCCTCGGAGGGCTCGAGCCGCAACCCCGGAGGGAGCGCCTCCGCCAGTCGTCGTGCCGCGACCTCACCCGCCGTGCCGTCCGGCACTCGCACCTCGATGCGTGACAGTCGCCCCACGCATTCCAACCACTCCTGCGCCTGAGCTATGTCGGTGAGCAGCAACGAGTCGTAGCCCGCCCGCTCACCCAGCGTCCCGACGAGAAGAGCCGACAACGGTCGACCGTCCACGTCGAGCGGAAACCGCGAGCCACGCACGAGCCCGAACTCGCGCGCCGTGTTCGCGGCCATCACCACGGCACCACTCCCACTGAACCACTCGCGTGGCGTAACGCCCGCGGGAGTTTTCGTGGTACCGGTCGCGGAGCCCTGAGTGTCACGGCCTGCGCCGAGTTGCGGACTGGCCAGCGGATCGAACCCGATGAGTTGCAGGGTGCGGTCCGCGACGCTGACGTATCCTTCAACAACCGGAGCGAGTTCGATGCCGTGTGTTGCCTCGGTTCGTCGCAACTTCACATACACCCGTTCGTCGATGCCACCAGGGCCAGCAACGATTTCGTGGGTCGCGGCACCGTTGACCGCCTCCATCGACAACTGCAGTGCATGCCTGGAACTGGCCGTTGCAATGTCCACTGCAACGATGGTGGCCACGCCGACCGACAGACCCACGAGTGCCAGCGCCAGTTGCGCCGGATGTCGCCACAGGTGCCTGAGACTTGCCGCCCAGAGGGTGGACATCAGAGGGTGCGGTCCTGCAACCGCCCGTCCTTGAGCTCCAGGACCCGATCCGCGGCACGGGCCAGTGCCTCATCGTGAGTCACGATGAGCAACGTCGCGCCGTTGGTGCGCGCCAGCGAGAGCAACACGGGAAGAACCTGCTGCGCCGTCTCGTCGTCGAGATTGCCAGTTGGTTCATCCGCCAGCAGCACGCGGGGCCGATTCACGAGTGCACGCGCAATGGCGACACGCTGCTGCTCACCGCCTGAGAGACTGTCGACCGCGCCATGCAACCGGTCGCCGAGTCCGACGGCCGTCAGGACTTCGGCGCTGCGCTCGCGGGCCTCGCGCCCCCGGACTGCGTTGAGCTCGAGCACCAGGCGCACGTTCTCGGCCACATCCAGCGTGGGCAGCAGATTGAAGAACTGGTAGACGAAGCCGATTCGCTGCCGTCGCCAGATCGTGCGCTGCGGCTCGGGCAGGCTGCTGATCTCCTGGCCGTCGATCGACACCGAACCCGAATCGGGGCGGTCGATGCCACTGATCAGGTTCAGAAGCGTGGACTTGCCGGAACCGCTGCGTCCGATGACGGCCACGACCTCGGCCGAGGCGATCGTTGCATCCGCTCCTTCCAGCACGCGATGGATGCGTTCGCCCTCCCGGAAGCTGCGGGACAACTGTCTGATCGCAATCACGCGCTACTCTAACCCGCAGGCCGCGGACGTCGCCATGGCGCGACAAAGTTTGCTCCTGCCGGGACGTCCGTCCGTGTTACCGGCGCCATCCGCGGCCAAAAACAGCAGCAGGATCAGCTCCGATCGGCGACACTGTCGCCCGCCGCGACGGCCCCGGTCGCCGCCGAATTCACACATCCTGAGGTGTCTCGATGAATGGAGTGTCCCCCTCGAGGGTTTGCCTGCGACCCGTGTTCGGGTTCGCCGGCCTCACGACCACCGCGCTGCTGATCTGCGCGCAGGCTCTGGCGCAATCGACCAGTCAGGCGCCCGCTGCACCGGCGGCACCTGCAGCGAAGCCCGCCGCCACGGCTGCCGCGCCGGCGGCGCCCGCAGCTGCAGCCACCGCAGCCGCCGCCAGGAAGCCCGCTGGTGCGGGCAAAGCCGCGGGAGAGGGCGCGCAGAGCGCCGCCGCCAGCGAAAAGGCCAAGGGCAGTTACAGCATCGGTGTGATGTTTGGCTCGCAGATGCACGGCGCCGGCCTGACGGGCGACTCGCTCGCGACCGACCGCCTGATGCAGGGTCTGCGCGATGCCCTGTCCGGCAAAGTGACCGCCTCCCCTCAGGATCGCCAGAACATCGATGCGCTGCTGCATACCGTTCAGGACCACCTGGGCAAGGTCAATCACGCCGCGGCCGCGTCCTTCCTCGCGGAGAACGGCAAGAAGCCGGGCGTCATCACCACGGCCACCGGCCTGGAATATCACGTGATCTCGGAAGGCAGCGGCGCTTCGCCGAAGCCCACGGACCAGGTCACCGTGAACTACCGGGGCTCGCTGCTCGACGGGTCGGAGTTCGACAGCTCGTACAAGCGCGGTCAGCCGGCGACCTTCCCGGTGAACGGCGTGATTCCCGGCTGGCAGGAGGCGCTGGTCCTCATGAAGCCGGGTGCGAAGTGGGAACTGTTCGTGCCACCGCAGCTGGCCTACGACATGCGCGCACAGCCCGGCATTCCGCCCGGTTCGCTCTTGAAGTTCGAAGTGGAGCTGATCAAGGTCGCGGCACCGGCGGCGCCCCAGCCCATGCCGTCATTGCCCGACGCGAAGACGCCATCGCCGCATTGAGGCCGGTAGCGCCGGCGGCGTGGCCGCTGGGCGCTGCGGATTCGGCGCTGCGCACCTTCGGCGCAGCGTTGCCCTAGCGGGCGTTCGCCCCCGGAGCGAAGCGCATGGACTTGGTCACGCCCATGCGCTTCAGTTCCTGCAGCAGACCGTCGGCCAGCTCGCGCAGGGCGGCACGATCGAACAGCGGCGCGCGCTCCCAGTCGTAGGCCCACGGATGCTGGGTTCGCAACTTTTCCGGCTCGTCCACGTAACGCGGAAACACGTGCGCGTGCAATGCGGGTTCCTGATTGCCGAGGATGGCATAGTTGATGCGGGTCGCCCCGGTTAACTTGAGCAAGGCATCCCCGAGACGGGAAGTGTCCTGCAGGAACAGTGTCCGCTCCTGCGAGCCCAGCGAGTTGAGCGACGGGACCACCGGGTCAGGCAGCATGAGCGCGTAGCCGCGCAGAACCTGTCGCTCCCCGAAGACCGCCCACCCCGAGTACAGCCGCGCGATGACACGCGGTTCTCGTCCTTCGCGCGCAGCGGCCACCTGCCGGTGGATGGCGGTGTCGGGTTCGTTGGGACCTTCTGTCTTGCGGCTCATGGTGCGCTGCTCACACTGCCGGCATCGCCCGGATGGGTGTTGACCGTGACGACGGTGGCCTTCGGAAAGAAATTGAACTCGGAGGCGGTGGCCCAGGTGTAGGCGCCCATCGCGCGGCCGACGATCAGGTCGCCCATCTTCAGTTCCGGCAGCATCAGATTCTCGGCGATGACATCGATGCTGTCACAGGTGGGGCCCGCCAGTACCGAGGGCAGCCGTTCCTCCGCGGCGCGCAACGGCTCGACCGGGTAGCGCGCATGATCGTAGAGCTGCCCGCTGTATGACCCGTAAATTCCGTCATCCAGGTAGTACCACCAATGGCCTTCGCGCCTGGCGCGCCCCATGACCGAGGCGACGCCGATGGCCGAGGGCCCGACGATGTAGCGCCCCGGTTCCGCGATCACACGGACCCGCCTGGGCAGTCGCGCCAGCGCCGACCGCAGCGGCGCGCAGAACCGGCTGATGTCCTGCACCGGTTGCGCGTAGTCGATGGGAAAGCCGCCGCCGATATCCAGCGTGTCGAACCGGCCCAGCCGTTCACGCCGCGCCGCGGCCATCAGACGCGCGCAAGCCTGCAGTGCCTCGACATGCTTGGCCGAATCCGCTGCCTGTGAACCGACATGGAAGGACAGGCCGCGCACCTCGACGCCCAGCTCCGCGGCCTGCCGCGCCAGTCCGAGCAGATCCTCCGGGTCACAACCGAATTTGCGTGACAGGTCGCACACGGCGCCGGGGCTGCGGAATGACACCCGCAGCAGCAGTCCCGCCCGGTCCGCGTAGGGCGCGAACTTGCGCACCTCGTCGGGATTGTCGGCCACGAAGGTAGTCACACCGAATGCCAGCGCATTGCGGATGTCCTGATCGCGTTTGATCGGGTGTGTATGGATGCAGCGCTGCGGGTCTGCCCCCAGCCGCTGCGCGAGATGAACTTCGCCAGTCGTGGCGAGGTCCAGGAAACCGCCCTCCTGCAGCACCGTCTGCACGACGGCGGGGTGCGGCATCGGTTTGAGCGCGTAGTGCAGATCCACTCCCGGCAGCGCCTTGCGGAGCTTGCGGAACTGCACACGCACACGCTCGGAGTCGAGTATGAGCAGCGGCGAGCCGAACTCCCGGACCAGGCGGCGGATGTGCGCCGGCTGGAAGGGATCGATGAAGCGTGGACGGCGATTGCGGATGGACATGGGGTTCATTGTTAGAAAAACGTGACGGCGTGACAAGGGACTGCGTCCGGTTCTGCTACATTCTGGCCGGCATGAGTACCCCACCGGTCCCGCAGGATCCGCGGCGCGAGCTGGAAATGCTGCTGACCTCGCGGCTCGCCCTCATCGTGATTGAGTCGCGCGAGGAAGCGCGCGTTCTCACTCTGGTGCGCGATGCCAGCCTCAAGGTCCGTCACGGCCGCGGCTGGGGAGTATTCCAGTGGACTGTGACGGAGGGGCTGCAGCGGATGGATCTCGACATGGGCGGCCCGCAGCGGATGCTCGCCGACCCCGTGCAGCTGCTGAAGCACCTGAAGGCCACCCCCATGGCCGGGATCTACGTGCTGATGGACTTCCATCCCTACCTCAGCGACCCGGTCAACGTGCGGCTGCTCAAGGACATCGCGCAAGGTTACGACCAGGTCGAGCGCACCCTGGTGCTGATGAGCTACGAGGTCGCCCTGCCGGAGGAGCTGGAAAGCTTCGCGGCGCGCATGCACCTCGCACAGCCGTCGGTGAACGAAAGACAGATGATCGTCACGCGCGTGGCCGCCGAATGGGCCGCCGCGAATCCGGGCCGCACGGCCCGGATCGAGCCGGAGGCGCTCGCCAAACTCGTGGACAACCTGCATGGACTGACGGCCCAGGACTGCGAACGGCTCGTCCGGCAGGCGATCTTCGATGACGGCGCGCTCACCCTGTCGGACCTGCAGACGGTGCTGGCCGCCAAATACCAACTCCTGAACCGCGGCGGCACGCTGACCTACGAGCCCGACACCGCGAAGTTCTCCGATGTCGGCGGGATGCACAACCTGCGGCAGTGGCTGGTGAACCGCAAACCCGCCTTCGACGGCAGCGCGCCGGAGCTCGATCCGCCCAAGGGGGTGCTGCTGCTGGGCGTGCAGGGCTGCGGCAAGAGCCTGGCCGCGCGCGGCGCCGCCGGAGTCTTCGGCGTGCCGCTCGTGCGGCTGGATTTCGGCGCGTTGTACAGCAAGTGGCACGGCGAGTCCGAGAAGAACCTGCGCGAGTCGCTGCAGGCGGCCGAAGCGCTCGCGCCGTGCGTGTTGTGGATCGACGAAATCGAAAAAGCCCTTGCGGACGGCGAAGGTGACAGCGGCACCTCGCGGCGCGTGCTCGGTACGTTCCTGACCTGGCTGGCCGAACAGCGCGCGCGGATATTCGTCATGGCGACGGCCAACGATGTCACCTCATTGCCGCCGGAGTTGATCCGCAAGGGCCGCCTGGACGAGATCTTCTTCGTGGATCTGCCGGATGAGACCGCGCGCGCCGCCATTCTGGCCATCCATGCGCGCAAACGCTCGATCACACTCACGCCGCAGGAAGCTCTCGCGCTGGCGCGTCGCAGTGACGGCTTTTCCGGCGCCGAACTGGAACAGGCCATCGTGGCCGCGCTTTACAGCGCGCACGCCAGCGGCCAACCGGTCACCGCTGCTTCGATCGCCCGCGAGATGCAGGCGACGCGCCCGTTGTCCGTGGTGATGGCCGAGAAGGTCGCCGCCCTGCGCACCTGGGCCGAGGGAAGGACCGTTCCGGCGGAATAGCGACCGTTCCGGCCGAACAGCTACGGCAGAACGGCCATGGCGCCGGTGTCGTCGCTCTCGCTGACACTGGAGGCGGCGCGCACCAGGCGATCGCGGATCGCGTCCCACTTCTCGCCTTCGGGCACATCCTGCACCAGGATCTGCTGGCATCCCGCCCTGTCGAGCGTGCGCAGGTTCGCGTAGAGGTCGTGTCCGTACTGTTCCGGACGGCGCCCGGCATTGATCCACGTCACATACTTGTGGGATTTCAGCGGCAGACGCTGGGCGAGCACGGCCACGCGGCGTCCGCCTTCGGAGAGGGCGGCCGCATGCGCATCGATCTCGCCGGCCGGCACGATCGTCATCGGGGTCACCGGAGCGTAATGCGACGGCGTGCTGCCCGGAACCCGGGGCGACTCCAGATTGGCGCCCATCAACAGCTCGCCCACCACCGTGCGGATCTGTCCGGCCGTGACCGCTCCCGGGCGCAGCAATCGCACCCGCTGCCCCTCCATGGCGATGATCGTGGACTCGAGCCCGATCTGGCACTCGCCGCCGTCGAGAATCACCTTCACCGCATCGCCGAGCTCGTCGCGGACATGTTCGGGACGCGTCGGAGACAGGCGCCCGTAGCGATTTGCAGAGGGCGCGGCGATTCCACCGCCAAACGCCGTCAGAAGCTGCTGCGCCATCGGGTGAGACGGCACGCGGATCGCCACGGTGTCCTGACCGCCTGTGACGATGTCATGCACATTCAGCGCGCGCGGCATGACCATGGTCAGCGGCCCCGGCCAGAACCGCTCCGCCAACTTGTTGGCCGCTTCGGGGACCTCACGGACCCAGCGGTGCAGGTAGCGGGGGCTGTCCAGGTGCACGATCACCGGGTGGGTGGTCGGACGGCCCTTGGCGGCGAAGATCTTGCGCACTGCCGCGGGGTTCTGCGCATTGGCGCCCAGCCCGTAGACGGTTTCAGTGGGAAAAGCCACGAGCTCGCCGTCGCGCAGGGTCTGCACGGCGGTATCGATTTCGACCTGGGTGGCTCTGACAATCCGCACCATGATGGGGGCGAAGTCTACCAGCCGCGAATGACCGGACACGCCTGTTTGGCTGCCGTTTGACGCCGTTCACTGCCTTGAACGCTGCGCGAGCAATGCGCGCGGCATTCTGGCAGAGGTCAGCGGGCCGCTGTTGCGGGCGGTAGTCGCGTCCTGACGACACCGGGCGCGCCCGCCAGGGTGGCGGCTCCGGCGGGGCTCACTCCAGAGCCCTGCGCTGCCAGCCCTCCGCGGAGTGCGTGAGCTCGTACGCCGGCCAGTAATGCTTGTCGAGCTTCAGCGTGATCACTTCGGGTGCGTTGTTCCACGTGATGGTTTTGAGGCGCACCGAGGCGCGATCGGGACGGCCCGTCACGGCCGCCAGAAACGCATCCAGATCGGGTGTGGGCACGCCATCCACTTCGACGATCCGCCGGCCGGGATACAGTCCGTAACGCGTTGCTGGCGAGCCGTACGCAAAATAACCGACATACACGCCGACGGGGGCGATGCCACGCTGCGCGCTCATCGCGCGATGCGGCGCCTGCAATGTGGCGCCACCCCACTCCACGATCCGGTCGATATCTGCACCAGGCAACTCCACCGTGCTCACATCGAGTGTCTGCTCACCGGCACCGCGCCACACCGTCACCTTGACCTGCTGCCGATCCGCCGCAGCGCGCTCGACCTCCCTGAAACGCGTCACCACCTTGCCGTCGATGGCCAGAACCAGGTCGCCCTGCTGCAGCAACCGTGAGGCCGGCGTGCCGCCGACCATACGCACCACGGTCAGCACCTGCCGCTGGGTGGGGTTCTCCTCGGCGAGCTTGCGAGTCCACTCATCCGACAGGCCGATCTCGCGTGCGCTCGCCAGCGGCTGCACGGAGAACTCGGCCTCGAGTGAGTTCAGCGGCCGGTCGGTGCGGACGCGCTCCAGCATGTCGGCCACCAGGTCGATGGGCACACCGCGATTGTCCTGCGCCACTTCGCGACCATTCTCGTAGGCGAAGCTCGACCACAGGCCGAGGACGTTGCCGCCTTTGTCAGTGAGCACACCGTCGAAATCCAGCGGCGGGTTCACCAGCTGCACGGTCTCGAGATTGCTGTCGCGGAAGCGCATGGTGCGCGACAGGGGCAGCTCCAGCGGATCGATGCTGGCGATCTCGGTGTTGCGCGAGCGGACTTCGCTGTCCGCGCCGAGGCCGACCACCCAGACCGACTCGCCGGCGGCGAGGTCACGGGGTGCCAGGCGGGCGGATCTGACCGGTGTGGTCCCGATCAGTTTCGGATCGTAGGCGACCACCGCGAGATTGTGCTGCGGATGTACGTAGACCACCCGACCCGGAACCTGCACGGTCCCCGCGAAAGTCACTGTGACATCACCCACGGCAACCGGCACCGTGTTGCGATCGACAACGACGAGGCCACGCTGCGCATCCACGATCAGACCGGTGCCGTGATAGTTGCGCTCGGTGATGCCCGAGACCGAATACGGCATGTCGAAGGTCACCATGGCGAGCGAGGGCGCCAGTGTTTCCAGGCGCGGATCCTTGTACTTCGGATACTCCGTCGTGCTCACCTTGATGGGCCGCGAAGCCGGCCCGACAGGCAAGTCCTTGCAATCCCACAGTCCCACCCGGTCATCGCGCTCACAGTGATGCGCGGGAAACCAGCGACGATCCATCCGCACGGAACGCAACTGGCTGCCGTTCGGATCGTCGATGGTGATGTAGCGGATCGTGGTGCGATCGCCATCACCCAGCTGGGCGATATGTGCCTCCACGTCGGCCAGGGTGTCCACCTTCCTGGAGTCCATCATGGTGATGACGGCGCCGCGGGGGATGCCCGCAGCGGCGAACATATAGCCCGGGTTGGCGATGTACACGCCGCGGACCGGCACGTTGAAATGACGCGCCTGCTGGTAGGAGAGCGTGTTCACAACGGCGTCACCGAACTCCGCGTAGGCGCTCGGAGTGATGGCATGCAGATCGCCGATGGGCAGGCGCGCCGAGATGGCCTTGCCACCGCGCTCCAGATCCAGGGTGACATGTCCGCCGACGTTCGAATCGAGAACCTCATCGAGCGGTTCGAACTGCGTCACGTAATGTCCGTTGACGCGCACGAGGACATCGCCGGGCTGAATGACACTCTCGCTGGGTGAGCCGGGCAGGACCTCCGTGACCACCAGCATGCCGGTGTATTGCGGAAAGGCCTTGCGCACGGCTGCCTCGGTCCCGCTGTCCAGTCCCAGACGCTTGAGCTCGTCATAGGGCGTGTAGTTGAAGACCGAGTAGAGCGTGCCACGCGTCACCGGCTTGCCCTGCTGGATCAACTCGAGAGCGCGGCGCACACGGCCCAGTGGCAGATAGAAGCTCGATGCCGCCCCATTGGCACCACCCGCATTCAGCGCCACGACGCGCCCGCGGATGTCGATTACTGGGGAGCCCGAGGAACCACCGGAGGTACCGGAGGCGGCCTGCAGGTAGAACGTGTTGAAGTCGTTGTACTTGGCGATCCCGTACTCGGGCGCATCCCGGTCGAGCCGCGCCAGCGTGCCGGCCAGGATGGACAGCTGCTCGCCGGCATTGTTGCCCACCACGCGGATCTCGCGACCGATCTGCGCGCCCTCCGGATACAGCGCGAGCGCCTTGGGCTTGATGAAGTGCAGCCTGGCGGGATCGTAGTGGTAGAGGCCGAAGTCATGCACGGGATCGCGGTACACGGGGTAGAGCTGCACTTCCTCGCGGTTGAGGAAAGTGGCCTCGGCCGTGACCGGTCCGGGCGTCACCACGTGACGGTTGGTCAAGATCAGGCCACGCTCGGCATCGACGACGAAGCCGGTGGCCTGGGCCGAAGAGTTCCATTCGGTGTCGAACGCGCGCGTCGAGTCGACATCGATCGACACGACACTGCCGGCGATCCGTTCCAGCGTCACGGCCCAGTCAGGGTTTTCCTCGACGGCGGCCGCCTGTTGCGCCATCTGGGACGCCTGCTGAGCCGCTCCAGGCGGAAGCGTGGGCGTGGCGGGTGAGACTGTGCTGGGTTGGGTCGGAGCAGCCTGTTGCACCGCAGCGGTGGTGCGCGCGGGCGGATCGCGTGCCTCGCATACACCCATCCCGCCAGCCAGCAGACACAGCCAGAGCAGTCGCGCAAAGTGCATAGGACTCCTGAAGATGGCTTGCCGGGCGCCCGCCGCGCGGTGCCTGCCGGAACCGGCCCGGCAGCCTACCGGCCGAGCAGCACCAGCAGCCAGACGGTACCCAGCAGGATGAAGGACATGAGCACGGCGGCCGAGCCGATATCCTTGGCCAGACCGGCCAGCGCGTGACGCTCGAACCCGATCCGGTCGACGGTGGCCTCGATCGCGCTGTTGATGAGTTCCACCACCAGGATCAGCAGCATCGGGGCAATGAGCGTGGCCCGCTCCAGGCCACCGTGCCCCAGCCACAGACCCAACGGTATGACGAGCAGCGCAAAGGCAAGTTCCTGTCGGAAGGCGGCCTCCTCGCGGAAGGCACCGCGCAGGCCGCGGGCACTCGCCCCCAGGGCGCGGATCAGGCGGGTCGCGCCCCGGGGCTTGTAACGCTCTATGGTCAGGCTGTCGGCTTCCATCTCAAGTCCAGCTGTTTGGCGGCGCGAACGTCGTCCAGGCGCCGTACCGGCATGGTATGCGGTGCGCCGGTCACGCGCTCGGGTTCCTGCTCCGCCTCGTTCTGAATCTGCACCATCGCGGCGATGAATGCATCCAGCACGTCGCGGCTCTCGGTCTCGGTGGGCTCGATCAGCAGGCACTCCGGCACCAGCAGCGGGAAGTAAGTGGTGGGCGCATGGAAGCCCAGGTCGAGCAGCCGCTTGGCGAAATCCATGGCCGTGACGCCCAGGTCCCGCGCCTGGCGCCGCAGCGTGATGATGAATTCGTGGCTGGCGCGACGCTGTGGGTAGGCGGCATCGAACCCTGCCTGGCGCAGCCGCGCCATCAGGTAGTTGGCGTTGAGCGTTGCGTACTCGCCGACGCGGCTCATGCCTTCGCGCCCCAACATGCGCATATAAACATAAGCCCGCAGGAGCACGCCCGCGTTGCCCATGAAGCCGGACAGCCTGCCGATGGACTGAGGCAGATCCTTCTCCGTGAGCCAGCGGTAACGGGGAGCAGCGCCAGATTCCCCGGGCGGCTCGCGTCCCACCACCGGAATGGGCAGGAAGGGCTGCAGCCGCGCGCCCACGCCGACGGCGCCTGCGCCCGGACCGCCGCCGCCATGGGGTGTCGAGAAGGTCTTGTGGAGGTTCATGTGAATGACGTCGAACCCCATATCACCCGGGCGCACCTTGCCGAGGATGGCGTTGAGATTCGCGCCGTCGTAGTACAGAAGGCCGCCGGCCGCATGCACGATGCGAGCGACTTCCTCGATGCGCCGCTCGAACACGCCGAGCGTGGAGGGGTTGGTCAGCATGATCCCCGCGGTATTCACTCCCACGGTGGCCCGCAGAGCCTCCAGGTCGATGTCACCCTGCGCATCCACCGGGATCTCCCGCACCGTGCAGCCGCACATCGTCGCGGTGGCCGGGTTGGTGCCGTGGGCGGCCTCCGGCACGATGATCTCGTTGCGTGCCAGGTCGCCGCGCGCTCGGTGGTAGGCACGGATCATTGCGACGCCGGCGAATTCGCCGTGCGCGCCGGCCATGGGACTGAGCGCCACGGCCTGCATGCCGGTGACTTCCTTCAACATCTCCTGCAGCTCGAACAGGCAGGTGAGAAACCCCTGGCCGTGGGACTCGGGCGCGAGCGGATGGCGCCCGAGGAACTCCGGCAGCATGGCGTACTGGTTGCACGCCTTGGGGTTGTATTTCATCGTGCACGAGCCGAGCGGATAGAAGTGCGTGTCGATGGAGAAATTCAGTTGCGACAGGCGGGTGAAATGCCGCACGGCCTCGAGCTCGCCAACCTCCGGCAGGAGCGGTCGCCGCGCGCGCCGCAGACTTGCCGGCAGATCCGCCGTGGCGGCGGCGAGCGTCGCGGGCGGCCACTGGTCGCTGGCGCCGCGTCCGGGCCGCGAATACTCGAAGATCACTTTCTCTGCGGTTCGCATGATTCCTCGCTCATCCTTCAGGCGGCGCGCGCCTTCTGCATGACATCGGCCAGCGCGGCCACGTAACTGTCGATGTCCGCCTGTGTCTTGGTCTCGGTGGCACACACCAGCAGCGCATGCCCCAGCTCGGGGTAGTGCTCGGAGAGATCCAGTCCGCCGAGTATGCCGCGGCTCGCGAGCGTCGCGAGTACAGGGGCCACCGGTCGGTCCAGCAACAACACGCTCTCGTGGAAGAACGGACCTGAGAATGCGCGGCGCGCGCCCTTGCCCGCCGTGATTGCCGCCACGAGTTCACGGGTTTGCGCGTGCGAAGCCGCAGCCGTGCGCTCCAGCCCCACGGGCCCCATCAGCGACAGATAGATCGTCGCCGCGGTCATGAGCAACCCCTGGTTGGTGCAGATGTTGGAGGTGGCCTTGGCGCGCCGAATGTGCTGCTCGCGCGCCTGCAGCGTCAGCGTGAAACCCGGTCGTCCCGACAGATCGACGGTGCGACCCACGATTCGGCCCGGCATCTGGCGCACATACTCCATGCGGGTGGTCATGAAGCCGAAGTACGGTCCTCCCGAGGACAGCGGCACACCCAGCGGCTGGCCCTCCCCCACGACGATGTCGGCACCCCTGGTTCCCCACTCGCCCGGCGGCTTGAGCAGCGCGAGCGAGGTGGGATTGACCGAGGCGATGACGAAGGTGCCGCGTGCATGGGCCCAATCCGTGATTGCATCGACGTCCTCGAGCTGACCGAAGAAGTTGGGTTGCTGGATCACCACCGCGGTGATGTCCTCGCCGGCAGCGCATTTCTGCAGCGCTTCGAGAGCCGTGCAGCCGGTGTCGGGCGCGTAGGCCACCTCCTCGAAGCGCAATCCCTGATTGCCGGCGGTCGCCGCCGCCACCTTGCGGTAGTGCGGATTCACCGTTCGCGGCATGAGGATGCGCATCGACTTCGACTTGCGGTTGGCCCGCACTGCCATCAGACAGGCTTCAGCGACTCCCGTGGCGCCGTCGTACAGCGACGCATTCGAGACTTCCATGCCCGTCAGGCTCGCCATCATGGTCTGGTATTCGTAGATGAGCTGCAGCGTGCCCTGGCTTGCCTCCGCCTGGTACGGTGTGTAGGCGCTGTAGAACTCGCCGCGGGTGGTGATGGCCCAGACCGCAGCCGGTATGTGATGCTCGTAGGCGCCCGCACCGATGAAACACAACGGGCGCCCGTCGGCGCGCGCCCGCTCGCTCATGAGACGGCCAATCTGCATCTCATTCATCTCGGTGGGCACGCCTTGCAACGATTTCACGCGCAGCGATGCCGGGATCTCATCGAACAGCGCCTGGATGTCCGGCACGCCGATGGCGGCGAGCATGGCTTCGACATCCGCTGGCGTGTGAGGAATGAACGCCATCAGCCGCCCTCCGTCTCGAGGAACTTGAGATAGTCGTCCGCCGACATAAGGCCCTCTGTCGGAGATGCCGCGGCCGGACGCACGCGCATCAGCCAGCCATTGCCGTAGGGATCGGTGTTCACGGCTTCCGGCTCCGTGGCCAACCTGGGATTGCCGGCGGTGACTTCGCCGGACAGCGGCGAATACACATCCGAGGCCGCTTTCACCGACTCCACGACCGCGCTGGCCTCGCCTGCCTTGAGGCTGCGCCCCGCCTCGGGAACCTCGACGAACACCAGATCGCCAAGGGCGTGCTGCGCATGATCGGTGATACCGATCTCCACGGTGCCGTCCGGCAGGGTCCGGATCCATTCATGCGACCGGGTGTAGCGCAGGTCCGCGGGAACATTGCTCATCGGGGTGCCTCCGGTAAATCGATCATCGCCTTGCCGAAACGCACGAACGGTGGTTTGACGATGCGTGCGTTGAGAAGTTTTCCGCGAATGTCCACCTGCACACGCGCCGCATCCGTCGCGGGGATGCGCGCGAGCGCGATTGAACGCTCGAGCGTGGGAGAGAAGGTGCCGCTCGTGATCTCGCCGTCGGCTGCACTCGCGGCGTTTGCGTCGGCTGCAGCGGCCGCATGGCCCGAGCCGCGCGCGGGCACGAGTACGCGCTGGTGGCTCCGCAGCACACCGCGATCCTCCAGGATGAGACCGACGAGCTGCCGCGGAACGGTCTTGCCTGCGGCCTGAGCGGCCAGCACGGCCTCGAGCGCCGGGCGGCCGACGAATGCGCGGTCGGGCGGCTGCAGCGCCACGGTCCAGCCGAGCCCAGACTCGAACGGGTGCGTGGATTCGTTCATGTCGTTGCCATAGAGGTTCATGCCCCCCTCGAGGCGCAGAGTGTCCCGGGCTCCAAGACCGCACGAAGCCACGCCCGCCGCGTTCAACGCGCGCCACACACGTGCTGCGTCACCGGCGGGGAGCATCACTTCGAAACCATCCTCACCCGTGTAGCCGGTGCGGGCGACGAACCAGCCGTCGAGCTCACGGCCGAAGAACGGCTCGAGGGCCAACGCATCGCGGCCCGCGGTCTCGGTCATCAATCGGGCGGTCTTGGCTCGCGCCTCGGGACCCTGGATCGCCAGGATCGCCAGATCGGTCCGCTCCCGAACTTCGACTTCGAGCGCACGCGCGTGCTCGCGGATCCACGCCAGGTCCCGGTCACGCGTACCGGCATTCACGACGACGCGGTACGCGTAGTCGTTGACGAAATAGACGATGAGATCGTCGAGCACACCGCCGGTTTCGTTCAGCATGCATGAGTACAGTGCTTTGCCGGGACGCTTCAGCCTGTCGACGTCGTTGGCGAGGAGCTTGCGCAACAGTTCGCGTGCTCGCTCGCCGCGCAGATCCACGGCGCACATGTGCGATACGTCGAAGACACCGGAACCCCTGCGCACCGCGTGGTGCTCGCCGATCTGCGAGCCGTACTGCAGCGGCATGTCCCAGCCGCCGAAGTCGACGATGCGTGCGCCCAATTCCCGGTGCAGGTCATACAGAGGTGTCTGGCGTCCCACAGGTCATGTCCTTGGTCTCGTGGCCGAGTCCGCAAACAAAAAAAGGCGGCAGGTCGCTGGTACCTGCCGCCCCTCTGTCCTGTGACCTGAGAGATCAGACGCCGCGCGCGGCGCCGCTCCCCTTCGGTGGGTGGACTTCGTCCACCGCTCTCCAGAGCCCGCTTGCGGACTTCATCGTCCGAGATCTGCCGTTCTGTTGCCTGAGCGTTTCCGGGCGGAACTTGCGCCTTCGGCGTTCCGGCTGAGCCGGACACTCTCCGAACAGATCTGTGCAGCGGGCACGCGCATCATACCAGCATGCCCCATCTCACCCAAGCAGGGCCCATCTCACCCCAGTACGGCGTCCTGCACCTGTTGCGGAAATGCGCCGATCATTCCCTCGAGCGTGGTGTCAGTGAGCACGACCACCGACAGTTCCCGTTGCGGATCCACCCACCAGGAGTGCCCGTACACACCGCCCCACTTGATGGTACCCGCGGACTGCTGCGTCGCCGCCGCGCGCGGATCGACCAACACCGCGAAGCCAAAACCGAAAGTCCAGCCTGCCCCGAGCAGCGTGGGCAGCGCGCCGATCTGATTTGACATCATCGCACGCACACTCGCGGGCGACAGGATGGGAGCGCCGCCCTTGCGCAGCGTCTCGAGAAACGTAACGAAATCGTCGGCGGTACCCACCATGCCGACACCGCCCGCAGGATACGAGCGCGCATCGAGCGCGCGCGAAGGAGCGAAGCGCAAGCCCTCACCGGGAGGCAGCGGAACGAGGTGAGGATCTCCCATGCGCACCGGACCGTCGCTCCCATCGACATAGGGCACGGCGAGGCGCGCCGGTTCGCGCGCGTGGAAGTCCGTATCGTTCATGCCCAGAGGTCCGGTGACCAGCCGCCTCACTATCGCGGGCAGTGGCGCATGCTCGACTTCCTGTAGCACGGCGCCCAGCACATCGAGCGAGAGTGAGTACTTCCAGTCGCTGCCGGGCTCGAACAGCAGCGGCACGGAGGCCAGCCGGCGCAGGTTCTCCTCGAGCGACAGTCCGGGTTGGTCCATCCCGTCCGACACCTTGGCCCGGTGATACGGTCCGTCCGCATCTTCGCTGAAGCCATAGCTCAGTCCCGAGGTGTGCGTCAGCAGCTGCCGGATCGTGATGTCGGGTGTGCGGCCGTCGGGCAAGCGCGGCCGGAATCCGGGCAGCCAGCGGGCGAGGCGGTCCTCCAGAGCCAGTTTTCCCTGCTCGATCAGGGCCATGGCAGCCGCCGTGACCACCGGTTTCGTCAGGGAGGCAAGCCGAAAGACGTGCTCAGGTGTGAGCTCCGTACGGGCTTCCCGGTCGGCGAACCCGCAAGCGCGGCGGTAGGCGATGCGCCCGCCCCGAGCCACGACGACCACGGCGCCGACCAGCCGACGGCCCCCAATGGCGGCTTCCAGAACCCGATCCAGGCGCTCCTGCATGGCCATGTAGAATACGGGAATCGCATTTCGCCCGGCATCCTATGTCACCTCCACGCCGCTCCTCTGCCCAGGTCTCCATCGCCTCCGTCCGCGTTGGGGGCAACGCGCCAATCGTCGTGCAGTCCATGACGAACACGGACACCGCGGACGTCGAATCCACCGCCCAGCAGGTCAAGGCCCTGGCACGCGCGGGTTCGGAGCTGGTGCGCATCACTGTGAATTCGACAGAGGCCGCCGCCGCCGTGGCGCCGATCCGTGAGCGCCTCGCGCAGATGGGCGTGAATGTTCCCCTGATCGGTGACTTCCACTTCAACGGCCACAAGCTGCTGCGCGAGCATCCGGCCTGCGCCGAAGCCCTTGCGAAGTACCGCATCAACCCCGGCAACGTCGGCCGGGGCAGCAAGCGCGATCCGCAATTCGCTGAAATGATCGAGACCGCCTGCCGCTACGGCAAGCCGGTACGCATCGGTGTCAACTGGGGCAGCCTCGATCAGGACCTGCTCACGCGGATGATGGACGAGAATTCAGCGCGCTCCGCCCCCCTTACCGCGCAGGAAGTGATGCGCAGCGCAGTGGCCTCCTCCGCTCTCGAGAGTGCCGCGCGCGCCGAGGAGATCGGATTGCCGCACGACCGCATCATCCTGTCGGCCAAGGTCAGCGGCGTGCAGGACCTCATCGCCATCTACGGCGACCTGGCCTCCCGCTGCGACTATCCGCTGCACCTCGGCCTCACCGAAGCCGGCATGGGATCCAAGGGCATCGTGGCCTCGACGGCCGGCATGTCCGTGCTGTTGCAGCGGGGCATCGGTGACACGATCCGCGTGTCTCTCACGCCGGAGCCCAACGGCGACCGTACCAACGAGGTGATCGTCGCGCAGGAGATTCTGCAGACGATGGGATTGCGTTCCTTCACTCCCATGGTCGTCGCATGCCCGGGCTGCGGACGCACGACGAGTACGTTCTTCCAGGAACTCGCACAGCGCATCCAGTCGCATATCCGTCATCGCATGCCGCAATGGCGCCGCGAATATGCAGGTGTCGAGGACATGACCGTCGCCGTGATGGGTTGCGTCGTCAACGGCCCTGGAGAAAGCAAGCACGCCAACATCGGCATCAGTCTGCCTGGCACGGGCGAGCGGCCGGTGGCACCTGTTTACGAGGATGGCGAAAAGACGGTCACCCTCAAGGGCGACAACATCGCCGAGGAATTCCAGGACATCGTCGAGAAGTACGTGTCGCGCAGCTTTGAGCGCAAGGACGCGCCGGCCGGGAACGCCGCGCCGGCCGGGAGCGCCGCGTCGGGCGGGAGCGCCGCGCCGGGCGGGAGCGCCGCGCCGGCCGCCCAGGCCGCCCGGGGCTGAGCGGATTTCCTGCTCATGAGCGAGCTGGCGGACAGGCAATGCAAACCCTGCGAGGGCGGTGTCCCGCCGCTGACGCGCGAACAGGCTCAACAACTCCACAGCGGCATCGATCCTGCCTGGCAGCTCTCCGCGGATGGACGCTCGATCCGGCGCGAGTACGCCTTCCGTGATTTCTATCGCACGATGAGCTTCGTGAACGCCATCGCGCACGTAGCCAACATCGAAGACCACCACCCGGATCTGCAGGTGGGCTACAACTACTGCCGCATCCTGTACACGACGCACGCGGTGAAGGGCCTGTCGGAAAACGACTTCATCTGCGCGGCCAAAATCGACCGTATACTTTGAATGACCGGCGGCGCTTCGGCTACGCGGACAGCGCTTCGGGCCTCGGCACCAGC